>Ga0134126_10003410_pt1 | contig 19920 bp, 18 predicted proteins | sample KB31752_FD_96881 | JGI IMG/M metagenome (GOLD analysis project Ga0134126, IMG submission 96881) | Terrestrial soil microbial communities with excess Nitrogen fertilizer from Kellogg Biological Station, Michigan, USA - KB3-175-2 | ecosystem: Environmental > Terrestrial > Soil > Unclassified ...
ACGCGGGCAGGGCCCTCAACAATCGGCGGGCGTTACGTCTGCGAATTGCCAGCTTGGGCGCGGCGACGATGGAAGGCCAGGAGGGCCAGGGCGAAGATGCCGGTGGCGAAAAGGGCTGCGCTGGCGGGTTCGGGGGTGGGTGTGACGGGGAGGGTGGCGCCGGAGAGGCTGAACTCGAGGGAATTGCCGGCGAATTCGGACCAGCCGGTGTCGCCCCCGGATAGGATCGCGTCTGCCCAGATTGCTTGCTGGACGGAGCCGCCCGTCTGCAACAGAGTGCCGGAGGATTCGTTCCAGCCGAAGGTCGCGGAATCGCCGCCGATGGGGGTGGTGGGGCCAAGGAGATAGTACGTTCCGGCGTCGAGGGTGATGGAAACGGCGGCGGCGGGATCGCTGCCGCTCAGCATGGCGCTCCAGAGGGTGGCGCCGCCGGTGAGGGCGTTCACGATGGCGACGCCGTACGAGAGGCCGCTATGGTTAAAGTCCGCGATGCCCAGGGTGACCTGATCAATCTGGGTGGCGCTTGAAAGGGTGAATTGCGCCGCGAGGGTTTCCTGCCCTACGCCGGGAAGGGTGCCGAAAACCCAGGCTGTGCCGTCCGCGCCTGTGGCGGCGAGATTGACGCTATCGGCAAAGGATGGGGAAGCGGCGAGAAAAAAGGCGAATAGAGCGATTGGTGCGAATTTTTTCATAGTTTCCCCTATTGCCGCCCATTGCCGGGGAAGGGCGCGCGGGTTTCGACCCCGGTTGGATAAGGCACGCGAGGTTCCAATCTTCGGGCGGGGGCTGCGCCGATAGGTGCCGCGAATCCCGCAGGTTGGGGCTGAGGTGCGGGCGGGCTAAGGCGAGGGTGTGCAACTGCGTTCGCCTGGAAGGAAATGATCTTCTCCGTGGCGGGTCAGCTTGAATTTTAACTTCTTGTGTCGCGGTCCAAAAAATTCAAACTGGCCCATTACGATCTTCTCGGCGGAAGAGGTTTTGGCGGCCGGCCCTTACGCGCTGCTCAGGGCTTTGTGCCGTGGACGAGGAGGGCGCCTTCGCGGCGGAAGGCGGCGAGATGGGCGGCGTCGCGGAACCAGCGGCCGGTGTAAACCTCTGGATTCGGGGTGGGGTCGGGGACGCGGCTGTGGGCGACCTGGGCGAAGCCGGCGTCGCGAAAGAGGCGCGCCCATTCGCCGGCGGAGAGCAGGTGCGCGGGGATGGAGAGGATTGCGCCCCACTGATGGCAGTGCGGGTTATCGCGGTAGTAGTTGATGACGATCCAGGCGGAACCGCCACGGCGGCCAGGCGCGCCGGGGCGCAGGACGCGAAACATTTCGCGCACGCCGCGCGCGGGGTCGGGCCAGTAGTAGGCGGACTCGACGGAGATGATGCGGGTGAAGGAATTCGCGTCGGAGGGAATGGCATCCACTGAGCCGACGCGAAATTCGAGATTGGCGGCGGCATCGGGAGACGGGCCCGCCACGGCAGGCATGGCTTCTTGGGCGCGGCGAATCATCTGGTCGGAGATGTCCACGCCGAGGACGCGGCCGCGCGGGACGCCGCGGGCGAGAATGCGGGAGAGCCATCCGGCGCCGCAGCCGAGATCGAGAATATGATCGTCTGGGGCGATGCGCATTTGGGCGAGGACGGGCCGCGTGATCGGCCAGTGGTCCTGTTCCATGGATTCGCCCTTACCGGCGCCGGCCCAGCGATTGAATTCTTCGCGGAGGGTTGCGTCCTGGGGCTGGGGCGCGGGCGGGTTGGGATTGTGCGAGTGCATTCGGCGCGGCGCTTGCGGTTAAGAATTGTGCCGCGCTGAAGGCCGCGGCGCTGCGTTCAAATCTTAACCCATCGCCGCAGGGGGCGCTCTTTCAAAACTTAGATGGCGCGGCCGCAGGACCAGCAGAAACGGGCCGCGGAGAGCGCGCGGGATCCGCAACGGCTGCAATAATGGGCGGCGGCGGATGGGATTGATCCCGCGGCATACACGGCGGGCATACCGGCGGCGGCGAAGACGATGGTTGGCGCGCATTTCTCCCTCGCGCGGCAGGCCCAGACCAGGGCGGCGATCCAGCCGATGACGGTCCAGCCGAGGAAGAAGTTCATCAGGAAGATCGCGGCAAAATCGCGCTTGCGGTGGCCGATGATCGAAGGCAAAAAGTAAAGCAGGGCCGTGAAGAACAGAAATTCCATAGCGGCGCTCCCTTCGTGACCGGCGCGCGGCGCTTAACGCGCCGCCGAAGATACCTTGGACAAAAGCTGGGCGAATTTTTGTTCGCGGTCTTTCTGGTCATGGCCCTGATAGATTTCGGCGATCTGCGTGGCGTTCATCGAGCAGAATTTCGGGCCGCACATCGAGCAGAATTTCGCCTCCTTGTAAAAATCGTCGGGCAGGCTTTCGTCGTGCATGGCGCGCGCGGTTTCGGGATCGAGCGAGAGATCGAACTGCTTATTCCAATCGAAGAGGAAGCGGGCGTAGCTGAGCGCGTCGTCGCGATCGCGCGCGCCGGGGCGATGGCGGGCGACGTCCGCGGCATGCGCGGCGATTTTATAGGCGATGACGCCCTGGCGAACGTCGGCGGCATTCGGGAGGCCGAGATGCTCCTTCGGGGTGACGTAACAGAGCATCGAGGCGCCGTGCCAGCCGATCATAGCCGCGCCGATGGCGCTGGTGATGTGGTCATAGCCGGGGGCAATATCGGTGACGAGGGGGCCGAGGGTGTAAAAGGGGGCTTCGTGGCAAAGCTCGTTTTCCTTTTTCACCTGAAGCTCGATCTGATCGAGCGGAATGTGGCCGGGGCCTTCGATCATGACCTGGATATCGTGCTGCCAGGCGATTTTGGTCAGCTCGCCGAGGACGCGCAGCTCGGCGAATTGGGCTTCGTCGCTGGCGTCGGCGAGGCAGCCGGGGCGAAGGCCATCGCCGAGCGAGAAGCTGACATCGTGCTTGCGGAAGATTTCGCAGATGGCGCCGAAATTCTCGTAGAGGAAATTTTCGCGCTTGTGGAAGCTCATCCACTGGGCGAGGAGCGCGCCGCCGCGGCTGACGATGCCCGTGATGCGATGGCGAACGAGCGGGAGAAATTCGCGGAGGACGCCGGCGTGGATGGTCATGTAGTCCACGCCCTGCTCGGCTTGCTCCTCGATTACTTCGAGCATGACGGAAATGCTGAGGTCCTCGGCGCGGCGGACGCGGGAGATCGCTTCGTAAATGGGCACGGTACCGATGGGAACGGGCGAGGCTTCGATGATGGCTTTGCGAATGGCGGGAATATCGCCGCCGGTGGAAAGGTCCATGACGGTGTCGGAGCCGAAATGGACGGCGCGATGCAATTTTTCGAGTTCGCCTTCGATGTGCGACGTGGTGGCGGAATTGCCGATATTTGCGTTGATTTTGCAGGCGAAGGCGACGCCGATGCCCATCGGCTCGAGATTGCGGTGATTGATATTCGCGGGAACGATGGCGCGGCCGCGGGCGATTTCGTCGCGGACGATTTCCGGGGCGAGCTTTTCGCGTAAGGCGACGTATTGCATCTCCTCCGTGATGATGCCCTGGCGGGCATAGTGCATTTGGGAGACGTTGCGCCCGGGGCGCGCGCCATTGCCATTCGAAGATTCGCCGGAATCAGCCAATCGCTTCTCGATCCACGCATCACGCAGTGCCATGAGGTTCTCCCCTTCTGGCGGCGCGGCGGCGGCATCGTTCCGCGGGCCGGCCACGAAAGCCATGCAAAGAGACATTATCGCACGGCGAACGGCGGAAGTCAGACGGCGAGGGGCTGAGGCACGGGGCAGCTTGAATTTTGGGCCCTTGCGTCACGATCCGCCTTCGCGGACGAACTCCGCTCCGGCGCGACAGGTGAAGAAAATTCAAACCGCCCCCGTATGCGGCCGCGCGAGGCTAGCGGGAACGGCCGGCTTCGGCGAGAAGGCGAACGCGTTCGGCTACGCTGGAGGCGGCCTCGGCGGCGGATGCGGATTTTTCGATTTCGGCGACGAGCGCGGAGCCCACGACGGCGGCATCGGCAACGCCGCGCAGGGCGGCGACGTGCGCGGGAAGCGAGACGCCGAAACCGACGGCCAGCGGAAGCCGCGTGAAGCGGCGCGTGCGCGCGACGAGCGCGGGCAGGTCCTCGGGAAGGGCTTCGCGCGCGCCGGTTACGCCCGTGCGCGAGATCAGGTAAAGGAAGCCGGAAGAGCATTCGGCGATGCGGGCGAGGCGGGCGTCATTGGAAGTGGGCGCGGCGAGGAATATCGTGCCGAGATTGCGCGCGCGCATGGCGGCGCGATATTCGGCGGCTTCTTCGGGCGTGAGATCGGTGGCGAGGGCGCCATCGGCGCCGGCCTGCGCGGCGGAGGCGGCGAATTTTTCGAGGCCCATGCGCAGAATCGGATTGAAATAGCTGAAGAGAATCAGCGGCACCTGCGATTGCGCGCGTATGCGACGGACGACTTCGATGACGCCTGCGAGCGAGGCGCCGGCGCGGATGGCGCGTTCGCTGGAGCGCTGGATCGTGGGGCCGTCGGCCACGGGATCGCTGAAGGGCACGCCGAGTTCGATGAGGCAGGCGCCGGCTTGTGCGGCGGCAAGGGCGATCTGCACGCTGGCATCGAGCGAAGGATCGCCGGCGGTGATATAGGCGACGATGCCGAGTTCGCGGGATTGCGCGAGGCGCGCGAAGGCGCGGGCGATGCGGCCTTCGGCTGGGCCTTGCTTCGGCGAGTGCGGATGGGCTTCGGCGGCGGCTTCAGACATAGCGCGAGAGAGTCTCCATATCTTTGTCGCCGCGGCCCGAAAGATTCAGGATGGCGATTTCGCCGGAGTTCATTTTCGGGGCGCGGCGAATCAATTCGGCGACGGCGTGCGCCGATTCGAGCGCGGGGATAATTCCTTCGACGCGGGCGAGGGTGCGGGCCGCGTCTATGGCTTCCGCGTCGCTGACAGCGGTGTATTCGGCGCGATGCTGATCGGCGAGCCAGGCGTGCTCGGGGCCGATCGCGGGGTAATCGAGGCCGGCGGAAATGGAATGCGTGGTGGAAATTTGGCCGTCGGCGGTCTGGAGCACGTAGGTGTACGTCCCTTGCAGGACGCCGGGATTCGCTCCCGCAAATCCGCGGGCGGAGGCCAGGCGGGCGGCATGTTCACCGAGCGCGGCGCCGCGGCCTCCCGCTTCGACGCCGACCATTTTCACCGAGGGATCATCGAGGAAGGCGTGGAACAGGCCGATGGCATTCGAGCCTCCGCCAACGCAGGCGAGGAGAACGTCCGGCAGGCGATTTTCGGCGCGAAGGATCTGCTCGCGGGCTTCCTGGCCGATTACCCGGTGAAAATCGCGGACCATTTGCGGATAGGGATGCGCGCCGAGCACGGAGCCGAGCAGGTAATGCGAGGTGCGGACGTTGGTGACCCAATCGCGCATGGCTTCGTTGATCGCGTCCTTGAGCGTGCGGCTGCCGGATTCGACGCCGATCACTTCGGCGCCGAGGAGCTTCATGCGGAAGACGTTGAGGCGCTGGCGCTCCATATCCTCCGTGCCCATGTAAACGGTGCAGGAAAGACCGAGGCGGGCGGCGACGGTGGCGGTGGCGACGCCGTGCTGGCCGGCGCCCGTTTCGGCAATGACGCGCTTTTTGCCCATGCGAACGGCGAGGAGGCCTTGGCCGAGGCAGTTGTTGATTTTGTGCGCGCCGGTGTGGAGCAGGTCCTCGCGCTTGATGTAAATGCGCGGGCCACCAAGCTGCGCCGTGAGGCGCGAGGCGAATTGCAGCGGCGTGGGGCGGCCGGCAAAATTGCGCAGCAGATCGTCGAGTTCCGCCTGGAACGCCGGATCGGAGCGAGCGGCGGCATAGGCGCGCTCGAGTTCCTCGAGGGGAGCGACTAGCGTCTCGGGGACGTAACGGCCGCCGTAAGGGCCGAAGCGGCCGCGCGCGTCTGGCGATTGGTGCGGGGCGGAGCTCATCGCTTGGCCATGGCTTTCTTCCGCGCGCGGGGCGCGGATGCGACGCGGGCGACGCGGCGAGCAGGGGCACGCCGTGCGTCGCGCACCGCACGCGCGAAGGCTTCGAGCTTCGCGGGGTCTTTTTTGCCGAGGCTGACTTCGACGCCGCTGCAGACGTCTACCGCATAAGGCCGCGCCGCACGAATGGCGTCCGCTACGTTCGCGGGCGTGAGGCCACCCGCGAGGAAAATGCGAACGGCGCGCCTGCGAACGGCCGCGGCGAGGCTCCAATCGAACGTCTTGCCCGTTCCGCCGCGATTTCCCGGCTCGAAGCCATCGAGGAGAAAAGCGCTGGCGCTTTCAAACGGGCGCAGGCGCGAGGCGGACAATGCGGCGGGAACGGAGCTGCGGACGCGAATCGCCTTGATGACCGGAATGGAGCGGCCGAGGCGGGATATCTCGGCGGGCGACTCTTCGCCGTGCAACTGCACGTAATGCAAGCCGACGGCTTCGGCGATTTCGGAGATGGCGCACGGCGATTCGTTGACGAAGACGCCGACGGCGGCGACGCGCTTGGGCAGGCGGCGGACGATGGCGCGCGCCTTGCGGACGCTGATGCATCGCGGGCTGCCCGCGAAAAAATTGAAGCCGAGGAAATCCGCGCCCGCTTCGCAGGCGCGCCGCGCGTCCGGCCAATTGGTGATGCCGCAGATTTTTATCTTCACGTGTTCCATGGCAATTATTCGCGCGCCGCCGGGGCAGCGATCAATTCGCGGAGGCCGCGGGCCGGATCAGGGCTCTTCATCAGATGCTCGCCGATCAGAAAGGCGTCAAAGCCGGCGAGTCGCAGCCGGTGGAGATCGTCGTGCGTGCGCAGGCCGGATTCGCTGACGGCGATGCAATCCTGGGGAATCATTTCGACGAGCGAGAGAGAGGTTTCGACGCGGACCTGGAAATCGCGCAGGTCGCGATTATTGACGCCGATGATGCGCGCGCCAGCGGCGAGTGCACGATCTACTTCTTCGCGCGCATGCACCTCGACGAGGGGCTCCATGGCGAGCGAGCGGCCAAGATCGAGCAATTCGCGCAGGGCTGCATCGGGCAGCACGGCGGCGATCAGCAGGAAGGAATCCGCGCCCGCGGCGCGCGCTTCCCAGACTTGCCAGGGGTCCACGATAAAATCCTTGCGCAAGATCGGAAGCTGCGCGGCTTTGCGCGCTTGCTTCAAATCGGCCAGGGAGCCGGAAAAGAAATCCTCCTCCGTGAGTACGGAAAGCGCGGCCGCGCCGGCCTGCTCCATCGCGCGAGCAAGCGCCGCGGGTTCGTAGTCCTCTCGAATCAAGCCGAGCGAGGGAGAGGCCTTCTTCAGCTCGGCGATGACGTTGAAGCCATCGCGGGAAAGGGCCGCGGCGAAATCGCGCGGTGCGGGGGCCTTCTCGCGGGCGGCGATTTTCAGCGCCACCTCCGGCAAGACGCGCTTGCGATGCTCGACGGAGGCGCGGCGGGCCTCGACGATTCGATCGAGTATGTTCTTCACAATAGCGCCGGTTTCCACCGTCAAATGCTATCCGCGGCACGAAGGACTGTCAATTTTATGCCGACCTGCTACACGGCGGTTGATAGCGGCGGGCGGAACAGACGTCCGCGGAAGAAATCGTGATAGCTTGGCGAGATGGCCCAGGAACTCGAAAAGTTGAATGCGGAGATCGTGGCGTGCCGCAAATGCGCGCGGCTGGTGGAATATCGCGAGCGCGTGGCCCGGGAAAAGCGGCTGGCGTTCCGCGATTGCGATTACTGGGGTAAACCGGCGCCGGGTTTCGGCGATCCGCGGGCGAAGCTGCTGATTCTGGGGCTTGCGCCCGCCGCGCACGGGGCGAATCGAACCGGGAGGATGTTCACGGGCGACCGTTCGGGGGATTTTCTGTACCGCGCGCTTTTTGAAGCGGGATTCGCGAATCAGGCGGAATCCATGCGCCGCGGCGATGGGCTGGCGCTGAAGAATGCGTATATCGGGGCGGCGGCGCGCTGCGCGCCACCGGAAAACAAGCCGCTGCCGAGCGAGCTTGCGAATTGCCGGCCATATTTCGAGCGCGAGTTGGCGGTGATTCGCCCGCGTGCGATCCTGGCGCTTGGGGGCCTGGCAATGCGCGTCTACCTGGGCCTGCTGAAGGAGCGAGGCGCGATCGCGAGCCATGCGGCGTTTCCCTTCCGCCATGGCGCGGTCTACGACTTTCCCGGCGAGCTGCCGCGCCTTTATACCTCGTACCATCCGAGCCAGCAGAACACGTTTACGGGGAAATTGACGCAGGCGATGCTGGGGCGCGTGCTGGCGGAGATTCGGCGATTTCTCGAACAGCGCTAGTTGCCGGCGCCGGTCAGGTGCTGGTCAACTACCAGGGGATTGGCGGCGGGGGCGAATTGCGAGATTTCGTCCAAGCGCGCGGCGGCGCGGCGCAGGGCGGCGGTGAGGGCATTCGCCTCGCGCTGCAGGGCGGCCGCATCGTGCTGGCTGAGCGCGTCATTGATGCCGGGAAGCATTTCGGCGGCATAGCCCGCGTACATTCCCGGGGCGTAGATGGTGTGCTTGTACCAGGGGCGGCCAATCAGGCCTTCGGGCGAGAGAAGCTGCTGCTCGACGCCGGCAAGTTCGCGGTTCAGACGCTGCCTCGCGTCGGGATCGAGCGTAGCGGGGATGGCATCCATCGCGCGCGATGCGCGGGCGGCGGCATCGGAGAAATTGGAGACCGCCGCGGTGACTTCATCGAGCGCGCCCGCCTCGCCTTGCTTTGCGGCGGCCTGGACCAAAGGCTTTTCGGCGGCGGCAATTTTCGCGGCGTAGTCGGAAAAGCCGTAGGGGAGCACGCCAGCTTCGTCGAGGCGCAGGGCAAGCGTCCCCAGGACGCGGGCGAGCGCGGCGTGATAGCGGAATCCAGGATCGCCGAAGCGCTTCATCCAGCGAAAATCATCGTAGATCGAGTGATAGACGCCGTAGTCGCCCTGGAAACCCATATCAACCGAGGGAATGCCGGCGTAATCGAGGAACGGGCAGAAGTCGGAGCCGGCGCCCAAGCCGCCGAGCGGGGCGTCGCCAAGCGTGTCAATCTTCGGAGAGCCTGCGGGGTCTCCACTTGCCTGGGGTGCGCCAAGGGTCTGCGCAGCCCATTCCTGATAGACAGTTCCCGCGCCATCGGGATCCTGGACCTCGCGGGTAACGTCGCGCACCAGATGGTCAAGGGACGGCGTGGCGGAAGCTGCAAAATTCGAGCCGGTGATGCCGACATCCACGTTGATGTAGGCAACGGCTTTGGCTTGCAGTTCGGCGCGATTCGCTTCGACCCATTCCGTGGAGCCGAGCAGACCGGGCTCTTCGCCATCCCATTCGCACATCACGATCGTGCGGCGCGGTTTCCATCCGGAGCGCGCAAGGTCGCCAAGGGCGCGGGCTGTCTCGAGCATGACGGCCGTGCCGCTGGCCGGATCGGCGGCGCCAAAGACCCAGGCATCATGGTGATTGCCAAGAACAACCCACTGGTTGTCGTTGGCGCCCGGAAGGGTGGCGATCACGTCGTAGATCGGGCGCTCCTGATAATCCATTTCGATTTTGAGGTGCGCCTTGGCGGCGCCGGGACCGATGCGATAGCCGAAGGGCAGCCCGCCCTGCCAACCATCGGGAACAGGCTTGCCGCCGAGATTTTCGAGAATGACGCGCGCGTCTTCGGCACTGATCGGCATGGTGGGGATGTGCGGCAGGCTGGCGGCATCGGCCGGGGAGATGTGCTGCTGTTGCGTTCCATTGATGGCCGGAGAAAGCGGATCGCCCGGGTAAAGCTGCGTGTACAAAATCGAACCGCGTTGAATGCCGCTTGCGGGACGCCACGGGCCGCGAGGGTAGGTCCGGCCGGCTTCATACCCATCGTCTGAGGGATCGGAATAGAGAATCAGGGCGGCGGCTTTGCGTTCCTCGGCGAGCTTTGCCTTGATGCCGCGATATCCACGGCCATAGCGGGCGAGCACGATCTTGCCCCGCACGCTGACGCCGAGGGCATCCAGCTCCTCATAATCTTCCTGCGTGCCGTAGTTCACGTAGACCACAGGCGCCGTGACCTGGCCGGATGGGGAATACGAATTGAATCCCACAGCGGCGCGAGGATCGGAGCTGCTCTGGTCGGCGGAAATCGGCTGCTCGGGCGTGCCCAGGGTGCGGCGGACGGGCGCGGTGATTTCGAGCTTGATTTCGCGCGGGAGCGGCAGCCATGCTTTGTAGGTGACGATGCGGGCGTCAAAGCCGTAGCTGCGATATTTCCCCAGCAACCATTCGGCGACGCGGTGGCTGGCTTCGGTGCCCGCCATGTGGGGCGAGCGCGTGAGATAGCGGATGTCGGCTTCGGCGCGCGCTGGATCGGGGATGGCCTGAAGGCGTTGCTCGATTTCGCGCTGCTGCGCGACTCGCGATGGAATAAAACCGGCAATGGCGGAATCGTTGCCGGCGGGGCTCTGCGCAGGGCGGTGCTTCGCCATGGCCAGCAATGCAGCCACGAAAAAGACAGACACTCCCAACATTGCCGGGAAACCCAGGCGCCGGCGCATACGATTCACCACAACCTCTTCAGACTGACGACACGTTTTGCTGCCGCGCCCGCAAGGGCATTCGCCATTGTGCGACGCGAAGCCGATGATTCTAACCCACGGCGCAAGGGGGAAGGGCGCCCGGTGCGGTAAAACGCACTATCATTTAGGAGAAGCGGCGCGGCAGGCGCCTGCCATTGACGGGCGGCGCGCCGCGAAGTAGCGTGTGTGGCAACGCAAGTCGCAAGATCGGCGTCGGTGAAGCCTTGAAAATCATTATTGCCGGTGCATCCGGACTTCTGGGCACGGCTCTGACCAAATCCGAGCGCGCGGCGGGGCAGAGCGTCGCGCATATGGTCCGTCCCGGCGGACCTACCGATGATCCAGGCTGGATCTGGTGGGACCCGGAGAACGGGTCCGTGGATGCAGCCGGACTGGAGGGTGCCGACGCGGTGGTGAACCTGAGCGGGGCGAGCGTCGGCGAAGGGCGCTGGACCGCCGAGCGAAAGCGAATCCTGCGCAGCAGCCGCATTGATTCGACGCGTGTGCTGGTGAACGCGATGGGCGGGCTGGCGAAGAAGCCGGCCGTGTTTGTGTCCGCCTCCGCAACCGGAATTTATGGGGATCGCGGAGACGAGATTCTGATCGAGGAGAGCGAACCTGGCGAGGATTTCCTGGCGCGATTGGCCCGCGATTGGGAAGCCGAAGCGGCGCGCGCCGAAGCGCATGGAATTCGGACGGTGATCCTGCGGTTCGGAGTGGTGCTGGCAGCCAAAGGCGGCGCGTTGCCGCGCATGCTGGCGCCTTTCCGGTTCGGATTGGGCGAAACGGTGGGAAGCGGGAAGCAGTGGATGGCCTGGATCGCGCTGGCTGATGCGGTGGGCGCGATCCAGATGGCGATCGCGGACGAGCGGCTGCGAGGCGCCGCGAATGCCGTGGCTCCCAACCCGGTCACAAGCGGCGAGTTCACCCGGATTGCCGCGCGGGTGCTGCATCGGCCGGCACTCTTTCGCGTGCCGCGGCTCGCGTTGAAGATGGCCTTCGGCGAAATGGGAGAGGCGCTGCTGCTTGGAAGCCAGCGCGCGGTTCCGAAGCGGCTGTTGGATCTGGGTTTAAGTTCGCCTGCCCGGAAATTGAGCCGGCCTTGCGGGAAATTATCGGGGAAGCTTCCGAGAACGGATAAGCTATGGATTTTTGAGGTGTGCCGCAGCTGCGAGCGGTGGCTCGCAGTGCTGTGACTGGTGGCCGGCAAGGAGCTCGACATTCCGAAATCCATCATTTTCTTGCGTTTAGTTTTCAAACGGGAACGCTAACATGCGGCAGGTCAGGGCGAAGTACAGGAAAAGTACAGAAAAAGGACACCGCCCGCGAGGTCAGGCGGACCTGTACGAAAGGACAGGCGCGCCGAACAGCGATGTGTCGGCGCCCCGGATTGCGCGGTTACTGCTTGCTATTCAGGAAGTTGCAAACGTCTTTTACGGCGTTGCTGAGGAAAGCCGTCTCGGTGGCGTAGATGGTGTCGCCGCCGTGCGCGATGACCATGAAGCGATAATTGCCGGGCCATCCGCCCGCGTAGAGCATGTAGTCGGATCGCTTGGGATTTGTGGTGAGGGTGACGTTAGGGCACTTTTCGCCCAAATGCTTCATGATCTGGATCGGATCGGCGGTGGATTGCCGCGCCAGCACGACCTTAAGGGCCCGTGGCTTGGGCTTTTGAGTGGCGTTCAATCCTGGCGGAACGGCGACCAGGGCCGCCAAAAGCGACGCCGCCAGAACCAGCGTATATTTCCGCATCCCGGCACCTCCGCGGGGCGCCGCTTCCAGCGCAACGCCGCCGGACCGGCGCTTCAGGCCTGCTATTAAGAACCCCGTTTCACAGGAAATGTTGCATGGCGGGGCTGTGCCGGCGGGTTCCGCATAGGCTCCGCCGGAGGCGCTGGCACGACAGAGAATCGCGCTTACATGTTGGATTCGTCCGCCGAAGGGCCGTAGATCGAGGGCACGGGCACGTCGTTCAGGCGGAGATAGACGCCGAGCTGCGCGCGATGATGAATGATATGGCTCAGCACGAAGCCGCGAATGATCGCGATGCGCGGCATGGTGAAGATCACCTGGCCGGCAGCCAGCAGGCTCCAAGGCTTTAGCATCGTTTCGTCGCTGGCGGCGGCGATTGCGGCGTGCGCGGCGGCGACGTTCTTATCAAACTTTTCCAAAAGCTCCTTGCGGGAGCTCATCACCATCGGCTGATGTTGTGGGCCGCCGACGGGGCGCACGTCTAGCGAGTCCTTGCTAAGGGCGTCCACGGTCCATCCGGCAAGTTCGGCGACATGGCCGGCGAGGCGGCCCATTTTCATGGATTTCGGGTGAGGCGCCCAATCGGACTTCCCCTCTGGAACGCGTTCCAGGGTGCGGCGCGTGCTCTGCATTTCATGATCGAATTCCGGCAAGATTGCATCGCGAAGTGCCATCGTTGTGTCTCCTCTTCGATTTTGCCCCGGTGACATTCTATCGCGGGAGGCAGAATCGAGCGAAACATGGGCGCCGGGCGCACGCCGGCCGAAAGCGCGGCCAGACGATCCCGCGGTGTGGCATGATAGGCGCGAGTGGACGGCAGGCTGGCTGCCGCGAGACGTAGCCGTGAGAGAAACGAAGCAAGTTTCGACACCGCGAATTGCAGTTCCCTTCCTTTGCGGCGCAGCTCTGCTGCTGGCGATCTTCACGCCAGGGATATGCCGGAGCGCGGGCGCACAATTCCCCGCCGAAGCGCAGCGGAATCAAGCGGCCGAGCCATCCCTGGACCCCACGCAGAGCGCCGAAGCGGAGCTTCAAACGGGCAGCGCCCTTACGCGGCAGGGTAAGTTCCAAGAGGCGATCCCCCATCTCGTAGCGGCGCGCGGGCGCGTGACGGAAGAATACGCGGCGGGATTCAACCTGGCACTCTGCTATGTGGGAACAAAGCAGTTCAAGAAAGCGATAGAGCTGCTGACGCAGATTCGGCAGGAAGGAAACGATACCGCCATGGCGGAGAATCTGCTGGCGCAAGCCTACATCGGAAATTCGCAGGGAAAGGAAGGGCTGGATGCGCTGAAAAAGTCCGTGGCGCAAGAGCCGGACAATGAAAAGCTGTACCTCTACGTGACGGACGCGTGCCTGGACCAGCGCAACTACACTCTTGGGCTGAGCGTGGCGGATATGGGTTTGCAGCACGTGCCGCGATCGGCGAAGTTGCACTTCGAGCGCGGCATGCTCCTGATCAAGCTGGACCGGCTGGACCTGGCCAAGGGCGAGATGGATATGGCCAGCAAACTCGCGCCGGGAAGCGATATCGCGTACATGGCGATGGCAAACAGGAACTTGCAGGAGGGCAACATCCCGGAGGCGCTGCGCGTGGCGCAGGAGGCCGTTGCGAAAGGCAGCACGAATTATCTGGTGCTGCAGGTGCTGGGGGAATCGCTGCTGCGCGAAGGCGCAGTTCCGGGCCAACCGCAGTTTGCCCAGGCCCAATCTGCGATGGAGAAATCCGTGGCGGAGCGGCCCAACTATGCGCCTTCGCAGGTGACGCTGGGAAAGATTTACTTGATGGAAGGGCGAGTGGACGACGCAATCGCCCACTTGGAAACGGCGCGCCAGCTCGATCCGCGAAACACGTCGGCGTATTCGCATCTCGCCGCGGCGTATCGGCGGAAGGGCGACGCGCAGCAAAGCCAGGCGATGCTCGCCATTCTCTCGCGATTGAACCAGGACGAAGTGGAACGCATTCGCACCTCGCCCGGCGAAACCAAGGGCGGGTACGTTGGTTCGGCAGTGGAGCAGAATACGGCGAAAACGCCTCACCCATGATGGTCAGATCGAGCGGACGCGCGGAAAAGCGCGCGGGATGACGCCGGCGCCTTCCTTGATCGAGATAATCTGATCCGCAGGAAGATTAGAGAGCTTCGTCGTCTCGCCGCTCGGCCATCTAATTTCAATCGAGTCTATTTTCGTGCGGTGGCCGAGCCCGAAGTGCAGCCGCGGGTCCTGCGCCGATTGATAGCTCATTCCGCCCTTCCGCTGATCGTAAAGCACCAGATCGCCCGCGGTGAGCTTCACGCGCGCGCCTACGCCATCACGGTTCGAACGTGTGCCAGCCAGAAATATCTGGAGCCAATGATTAGCGTTGCCCCCGTCATTGCGAAGTAGCTGCGGCGCTTCGCCGTTGTTGTTCACCAGAATGTCGAGGTCGCCGTCGTTATCGAAATCTCCGATGGCCGCGCCGCGGCTGACGCGAGCAAGCCGAAAATCGGAACCAAGATTCGCGCTCACGTTTTCGAATATGGCGTTTCCCGTATTGCGGAACATCAATTTAGGCTCGGCGTAGTGCGTGTCGGCGTGGTAGCGCTGAATATTGTCCAGGACGTGGCCATTGGCCATGAAGACGTCGCGCAAACCGTCGTTGTCAAAATCCATGAAGCGCGCGCCAAAGCCGCTCATGTGATAGGTGGCGTAACCGATTTTCGAGCGCAGCGTGGCGTCCTCGAAGCCCTGCTTGCCGAGATTTCGATAGAAGCGCGCGAGCTGGGTGTCGAGATGCGTGACGATCAGGTCCATGCGGCCGTCGCCGCTGGCGTCGGCGGCGTCCACACCCATGCCGGCCTCGGCGGCGCCATCCATGCTTACGGCGACACCTGCGGTGTAGCCGACCTCAGAAAACGTTCCGTCGCGATTATTGCGAAACAGGAAGTTGGCCATCGAATCGTTGGCGATGAAAATGTCCTGCCAGCCATCGTCATCGTAATCGAAGGTAACCACGCCAAGGCCGTTGCCGGATTTCAGGCCGACCCGCGATGATTTGCTGACGTCGGTAAAAGTGCCGTCGCCATTATTGTGATAGAGCGCCGGCGGGACGGGATTGTAATCGTCAGGATGGCAATAGCTGCGGAGGCCGGGGCCGTGATCGCCGCAATAAAAATTGCGCTCGGGGGACCAATCCACATAATTGGCGATGATGAGGTCAAGGCGGCCGTCGTTATCGTAATCGAACCAGGCGGCACTCGACGCCCAACGGCCCGAATTGGCCACGCCTGCCCTTGTCGTGACGTCGGTAAACGTGCCGTCGCCATTATTGTGATACAGAATGGAACGGCCGTAACCGAGGACGAGCAGATCAGGGAAACCGTCGTTGTCGTAATCGCCGACGGCAACTCCCATGCCGAAAAGTCCTTCGGCGCCGACGCCCGCCTTCTGAGTGACGTCTGTAAACGTGCCGTCGCCGTTATTGCGGTAGAGCGCGCTGCGAAGCGGATGCGGGGGGTTGTAAATGCGAGTGGCGGCGCCATTCACGAGGTAAAGGTCCATCAACCCGTTCTGGTCATAATCAATCCAGGCGCAACCCGAGCCCATTGTCTCGATCAGATATTTTTGACTCGAGGCGGCATTGTCATGGCGGAAGGTGATGCCCGAGCGGGCCGCGACGTCCACGAAGGTGGCGGGAAGCGCGGCGGGTGTCGCGACAAGCGGGCGGGGCCAGGCTACGCCCGCTGCCAGAAGCGCTCCGCCCGCTGATTTCAGCAGATCGCGCCGGGAAATTTTAGGAAGATGCGTCACGCGAAAGCTCGCGGCCACCTCAATCGAGAATTTCCTCCGTAGCGTACCATGCGCTGGGCCGCGGCAAAAATTCTTCGCCCATAGGTCGCGCGGTTGTAAGATTCCGCCGCGAACCAATCCACCGTGAAGACGCCGCAAAAATACGTCCTCGGTCTGGTGCTGGGGCCCGTCTGCTGGGCCGCGATGGCGACGATTCCGGCGAAGCGAGCCCGTGCGCTGAACCCGGGCCAGGATGGGGCCCCCGATCCACCGCAAATTCACTTCGTGGATATCGCCCAACGCGCGGGACTTACCGCAAAGGTGGTCTACGGCGGTGAACACTCGAGAAAGTACATCATCGAGAGCACGGGCGGCGGCGTGGCCGTGCTGGATTACGACAACGACGGATGGCCGGACATTTTTCTCCTGAACGGAACGACGCTCGATGGTTTTCCCAAGGGAGACGAGCCTACAGCGCACCTCTATCACAACAATCACAATGGAACGTTCACCGATGTAACGCAAAACGCGGGGCTGAAGCTGACGGGATGGCAACAGGGCGTGTGTGCCGGGGATTATGACAACGATGGATGGACGGACCTGTTCGTCACCGCTTGGGGACACAACATCCTACTGCATAACAATGGCGATGGAACCTTCACGGACGCGACCAAGAGGGCTGGAATATGGCATGACGACTGGCGATGGGGCACCGGTTGCGCGTTTCTCGATTACGATCGCGACGGCCGGCTCGATCTCTTCGTTGCGAATTATGTGGATTTTCCGGCCCGCGCAGCGCGGAACGATACGATAGCCTCGGCCTGCGATTGGATGGGCGTGAAGGTTTTCTGCGGGCCGAGGGGCATGAAGGGAAGCCCGGCGGAGCTCTACCGCAACGATGGCGACGGCACTTTTACGAACGTCAGCGGGAAAGCCGGTATTGCGGCGGCCGGGGGACATTCATGCTTCTCGGCCTTGCCCGGCGACTTCGACGATGACGGCTGGCCCGATGTTTATGTGGCGTGCGATTCCACGGCGAGCCTGCTCTTCCATAACAACGGGAAGGGCGGCTTCACCGAGGAAGGGCTGAGCGCAGGAGTGGCCTATAACGAGGACGGAAAGCTGCAATCCGGAATGGGCGCGGACGCCGGGGATTATCTGGGCAATGGGCGGCTGGACATCGTAAAGACCAATTTCTCGGACGATATACCCACGCTCGACCTGAACAACGGCGATGGAACGTTCTCTGATGTTGCCGTGCAGGCAGGGCTGGAAAGCAATCTGCACCGGCTGGGATGGGGCGCGCTTTTTACGGACGTGGATGACGACGGCTGGCCCGATATTTTTCTCGCCAACGGACACGTGTATCCGGAGATTGATGGCAAAGGGCTAGACACGAGCTTCCGCGAGCCGAGAAGCCTTTATTGGAACGAGCACAACGGCAGATTCAAAGACCTTTCGATGGAGTCGGGGCCGGGGGTTTCCGCGGCATACAACAGCCACGGCCTGGCGGCCGCGGATTTCAATAATGACGGCGCAACGGAGCTGCTGGTCAGCAACACCTTCGATGCCCCCAGCCTGCTGCGCGACGACCGGCCGCGCGGCAATTGGCTTCTGCTGAAGCTGATCGGGACGCGCTCGAATCGCAGCGCAATCGGGGCGCGGGTGACGGTACGCGCCGCAGGGCACGAACAGACTCAGGAGGTCCGGAGCGGAGGCAGCTATATCTCGCAAAGTGATTTTCGGCTGCACTTCGGACTGGGCGCTGCGGGGCAGGCCGATTCGATTGCGATCCGCTGGCCCAGCGGCGGTGTGCAAAAAATAGAGAATGTGGCGGCGAACCAAATTCTCACGATTCGCGAAGGCTCAGGAGTAGGAAATTCCGCGCGCTACTTGAGCCAGCGGTTCAGGAAGTTTACGGTGCGGGTCCAGGCGTCTGCGGCATCCTGGGGGCGGTAGCCGGTGGCGTTCGTGGGATTCATGAAGGCGTGGCCGGCATCGGGATACTCTTTCACGTCAATGATGCGCGGATGCAGCGCATTCGAGAGACCCTTGACCGTTTTTTCAAAGGCGTGGACGTCCGCGGGCGTGATTCCGCCGTCCTCGGCGCCGAAATTTCCGAGCACGGGCGTAAGTAGGGCCTGAAGGTCATTGGGATCGGTGGGAAGCGCGCCATAATTGACCACGCAAGCGCGGAGAAACTGGTCATGCATGGCAAGCCGAACGGCAAGACCGCCGCCCATGCACCATCCGACGACGCCAATGCTGGTGCGCTCGACATCCGGGCGCGTCAAGAGATAGGTAATTCCCGCGTTCAAATCCTCAAGGGCGCGATCCTCCGGCAGGCCGCGGCTCAATTCATGGGCCTGCATCGGATCGGTCGCCACTTTCCCGCGATAGAGATCAACGGCGAGCGCCACGTAGCCCTGATCAGCGAGCTTGGTGGTGATCTCCTTGATCCAATCGGTGAGCCCCCACCATTCGTGCACCACAATGACGGCGGGGTAGCGGCCGGCCTTCGCGGGGGCGGCAACGAAGCCGGCGATCGTTTCCTTGCCGGCGGGAAACTGGACCATTTCGCCCTTTGGCGCGTCGGCGCCGACTCCGAAGGTGCCGAGCAGCACGATCAACAGCGTGAGCGAGATGACCTTCAGCGCGAACTTCATCGGCAGCCCTCCCATTCAATCATGCGCGATCATTCTAATACCGCTTGCGCGGTCAGTGGTAGACGAAGAAGTATGCGGACATAGAGAAGCCCACGACGATCACCAATCGGCGGATGTAGAGGGGATTCATTTTCTGCGCGAAATAGGCGCCGCCATACCCCCCGGTGGCGGCTCCCGCCAGCATCACCACGGCAAATGGCCAGTGAATCACGCGGGCCGCGATGAAGGCGATCAGCGCAACCCCGTTCACCACGCTGACGACAAGCGTCTTCACGCCGTTCATCGCATGAATATCCTGCAAGCCCAAAAATGAGAGCAGCGCGAGGATTAGAATGCCCGCGCCCGCGCCGAAGTAGCCGATGTAGACGCCGATCGCCAATTCGAGCAGCAGTCCCGCCACAAGCACGAACCGCGAACGCGGCTTCCCACTATCCCTGCTCCGCACCCAGGCGGTGAGGCGGCCGCTCGACGCAAAAAGAATCGTGGCGCCCAGCAGGAGCCAGGGCACCAGCCGCATGAAGGTCGCCTGCGGCGTGTGCAGCAGAATGCGAGCGCCGAGAAGGCCTCCCAAAAGGCCGGTAATCACGAGCGGCGGAAGCAGACGGCGAGCCTCCGGGCTGAACGCTTTGCGATAGGCTATGCTGCTGGCGATAGTTCCCGGCCAAAGCGCGGCCGTGTTCGTGGCGTTGGCGCTGATCGGCGGCATACGCGTGAAAAGCAGCGCCGGAAAAGAAATGAAGCTGCCGCCACCGGCGACGGAATTCAGCGTACCGGCAGCAAGGGCGGCGAGAAACAGCAGAACGGGTTCCAGCGGTGTAGAAAAAAGATGTGTTGGCGTCAACGGGAGGCACCGCGACTACTGAAACCGTGCCTCGACCCCGCATAGGGTTGCCGCAATGGCAGGCTTTCGATCCGCAAAGTCACGGCGAGATTCTAATCGAGCTTTGCCCGGCGGCATCCGCAATTTTTTCTGCGCGGCCGACAACCGGCAGTCAGGCGGCAACCCGGCGCACGCGGAGCAATGTTATGGCAACGTAAAAATGTCACCCTAATGGCAAAGTGAAACTGTCACCTCCCGCAAGGTTTGAATGTTGGAGCCGGGTATCGCGATAGTAGAGCGAGACTTGGCCGTTGAGAGCGCGATAGATCTGCACTTTGGCTCCGGCGAAACTGAAGCGGCGAGGTTGAGGATGGATTTGCAACCG
>Ga0134126_10003413_pt1 | contig 19913 bp, 16 predicted proteins | sample KB31752_FD_96881 | JGI IMG/M metagenome (GOLD analysis project Ga0134126, IMG submission 96881) | Terrestrial soil microbial communities with excess Nitrogen fertilizer from Kellogg Biological Station, Michigan, USA - KB3-175-2 | ecosystem: Environmental > Terrestrial > Soil > Unclassified ...
GCCGGCGCCGACCTGCCGGCCGTCGATACCACCCTGGGCGACGGGTGGGCGACCCTGGACCTGACAGGACCGGGGCGGCTGACGGTGGCGGCGGCTACCGACCTCCGGCAGTTGCGAGCGAGGCTCGGCCCGGATCCCAGGGGGCTTTGACCAGCGACTTGGCCACGCTGCCGTGCACCCCCACCCGGCGATCGACGACCTGGGTCACGGTGAAGTCGACGCCGACGCTGGCCAGCGAATAGGCCTCGTCGCGGTCGAGCCCCCAGTGGCGCTCCATGAACTGCAGGGTCCGGCGGGCGGCGGCGGCCATGGCGTCGTCGAGGGAGTCACCGAACCCGTGGACGTGCCAGTGCGTCGGGGTCTCCAGCACCGGCACGGTGAACCGGAGGTCCCGGCGGACCCGGACCTGGATGACGGCGTCGACCGACGCTTCGAGGGCGGTGCCCGACAGCTCGGCGTCGCCCTGGGCCATGTGGGGGTCACCGATGGACAGCAGGGCGCCGGCGACCTGGACCGGGTAGTACATGGTGGTGCCGGGGCCGGCCCGCCAGTTGTCGATGTTCCCGCCGTGGTCCCCCGGAGGGACGCTGCTGTGGCGGCCCGGCTCGGCCGGGGCGACCCCCATGGTGCCGAGGTGCGGCCGCAGCGGCACCACCATCTCGGCGGCCACCGGTTCCCGGACGGCCCGGTCGGCCGGCACCACCGTCCCGGGGGTGTCGACCAGGGGGGTGGCCTTCCAGTCGTAGCCGAACTCGGCCCGGGCGGTGCCGGCCGCCGGGTCGATCGACCAGATGGTCACCCGCTCCTTGCCGAAGTCGTCGTAGAGGTGCCCCCAGTTGGCCGCCAGGTTGGAGCCGTGGCGGAACCGGGGGTCGAGGGCCAGGATGCGGACCTCCAGGACGTCACCGGGCTCGGCCCCGACGACGGCGATGGGGCCGCAGAGGATGTGGGGCCCCGGCCCGCGGTCGGTGACCTCGGCGAAGACGTCGGCCAACGGCTCGTCCATCATCAGGTCGGGGGCGTCGCCGGAGTGGTGGGTCACCGCCCGGACGAGGATGGTCGCCCCGTCCTCCACGGTGAGCACCGGCGGCAGCTGCCGGTCGAAGTACCCCCAGTGGACGGTGCCGGGGCGGGCGTCGAGCGTGTACACCGGTCCTCTCCTTCCGCAATACGGATCTACGTCTTGCTATGAAAGATACGGAACCGTTGTTTCCTGGACGTTTCCTCCCGATGAACACCCGTCGTGCATTGCTTGGTCCGACCCGGGCTCGACGGCTCCGACGCCCGAGGGCTCTAGCCGTTCAACGAGGTGGCAACCGAGAGGTCCCCGGGAAATTGCCGTACAGCTCCTCGGCGGCGCCTTGGGGTCCGTAGGTGAGGGCCTGGACCAGGAGGTCGCCGCCGACGAAGGCCCCCTTCCAAGAAGCGCCGAGTCCGCCGAACACCTCTGTCCGGTCCCCCCGGCTTCGGGGCTTGTTGACCCCCACCTTGAAGGCCTGCACCTCTTCGGCCAGTTGGGCCCCGAGGTCGGGGTCGTCGGTGGCAATGCTGGCCACCAGTGAGCCGTTGGAGGCATTCATGGCCGCCAGCAACTCGGCCTGGGTGTCGACCACCACGACCGAGTCGAGGGGACCGAACGGCTCGGCGTGGTGCAGTGACCAGGCCGCCGGCGGCTGCAGGACGCAGGCGGGGGCCACATAGGCCGAGGTGTCCTGCACGTCGAGGAACCGGCCGTCGCCGACCGAGCCCCGGTAGAGGGGGATGCCACCGCCCCGCACGGCCTCGTCGAACTGGTTGGAAAGGTCCGCGGCCTTGGCGGCGTGGATCACCGGACCGAAGTCGAGATCGGGCAACGGGTCCTCCGGGTTCTCCACGGCCAGCGGGTGTCCGAAGCACACCGATTGCACCACCGGCAGGTAGGCCTCGAGGAAGGCCGGGAACAGGCGACGCTGCACGACGTATCGGGGATACGCCGTGCAGCGCTGCTTGGCGTACTCGAACCCCTTGCGCATGTGCTGGGTCAGGAGGTGCCACTGCGAGAACTCCCACACCCCCCAGGCGTTGAGTCCCTCTTGTTCGAGCATGTGCCGTCGACCGGTGTCGGCCAGCGAGACGGCGGCCCGTCGACCGTTGGCTCGCCCGCCGACGAACATCAGGGCTCCGATCTCCTCCGACCGGATCAGCACCTCCCCCATCTTCGAGCCCATGCCCGAGATCAAGGTCATCGGTAGCCCGGCCCGGCGCATGAGGGCATGGGCCAGGGTCAGGGCGTAGAAGCCGCCCTGGCTCGGGGTCTTGGCCACCACGGCGTTACCGGCCAGTGCCTGGACCAGCTCGGCGTGGACCTGAACGCTCATCGGGTAGTTCCAGCTGGCGATGTTCGACACCGGACCCGGGAGCGGGCGCCGTTGGCCTCCGTCGACGGTCTGAAGCTGACGCTCGATCTGGCTCAAGTACCACCGAACCCCGTCGAGGCATCGGTCCACGTCGGCCCTTGCCAGCCTCCAGGGCTTGCCGATCTCCCAGACCAGCAGGAGCGCCAGGAGGTCGCGGTGCTCACTCAGGGCGTCGACGGCGTCGGAGACCCGCTCCCGTCGGTGGTCGAGGTCCACCTTCGCCCACAACTCGTGCTCCCCGAGGGCGAAATCGACCGCCGCCACCGCCTCGTCGTAGTCGACCAGTGGGGGACCCGGGATGGGCGTCCCGTCCACGGCGTTGACGTGGTCGCCGGGAATGCCGATCCGGCGCCACTCCCCTCGAGTCAGGTTGCGCAGACGATCGGAGTCGAAGGCTTCCGGGGCCACCTGGGTGCACCGACCGTAGGTCTCCCACCACGACATCCCCGGCTTCAGTGAAAGGGCCACGGCGACGCTCTCCTCGGAGTAGGGCGTACATTGACACGGTACCCGGGCCGAGCCGCTCCATCTTGGCCACGAACGGTACTCGGCCAGGATGCCCCGGCTCAGCCACGAGGAACCAAGTGATCAGTGGGATCTTCGGAGAAACGAGCCAGGGGCGATGCTCGCATCACCAGCGTTCGCCCACGGCCGCCGTGGGGCCGGCCGTCCGGCACAGGGTCCCGACGGGGAACCCCGACCGGTGTCCACCCACAGCGAGCTGTGTTCCTACGACGTGGTGGACCTGTAACTACCGGCGGGTCGCCCCCACGGCGAAACGGAAGCGGCGGACGTCGGCCAAGCGCAGCAGAACCAGTAGCCGGATTGCCCACCAGCCGGGGTCGAACTCGCGCTTGTGGAGAGAGAGCCGGGCCGACGTCGTCGCTGCGTGGTGGTTGTTGTGCAGTCCCTCGCCGGCGACGAGCCAAGCCAACCACTGGTTGTTGGTGGCTAGGTTGTCGTAGGGGCGCTTCCCCCACCAGTGGCCCACGGCGTTGATCGCCCCCCCGCCCAACAGGTACGTGGCGGCATAGACCGAGGCGGCGAGCAGCCCGAGCTCCCAGCCCAGCACGGCAACGATGATCAGCACACCGATGGCGAGACCGAGCAGTGCTCGATCGAACAGCCACCGATCCCACCGGTCGGCCGGCAAGTCCCGGGCATAGCGGGCCACGACGGCCGGGTCGCGGGCCACCTTGCGGTAGAGACCGACATTGCCGAACTGCACGGCTGGGTACCCGAACAAGAACGGGGAGTGTGGATCCCCGTCCTTGTCGGTGAAGGCGTGGTGCTTGCGATGGACGGCCGTCCACTGGCGAGGCCGGGTACCAGTGCCCACCCAGATGAGGACCCGGCATACGGCCAGGGCCACGGGCGACAGGGTGATGGCCCGATGAGCCAGGGCACGGTGGAGATAGACGGTCGTCACGAAGAAGGAAACCTCAGCCAGGAGGAGACCGACCAGAACGGCAACCGCCACCGACCAGGGCGGGCCGAGCCCGTGCAGGATCCCCTCAGGCATTTGGGCTGATCGGTCGGCCGGCCAAGGAATCCGCCATGGGGTCCAGAGCGTAGGCCAACGGGGAACGGGTGCCGATGACGACCGGCCCGATCGACAGGAGTTGGGTCCGTCGGCGGTCGCGGTTGCCGGATCTCGCCAGGGTGCGGCTTCATTTGTTGGTCCACCGTGGCCCGAGCGTCCCACCGATGGGATGGGGATCGAGAGCCTGGCATGGCTTTGGTAGCGGCGGGTGACGCACCGGTGGCTCGGTGAGGACGACGGACCACCCCACCGGCCTTACGCTGCTTCGCCGAGGTCGCCGAGACCTTGGAACGGGTGTCGACCGCCTGCGAGGATCCCACTGACGCCGCCGGCTTCGCCAGCCTGGCGGGTCGAGTGAGGGTCTACCTGGACTCCAGCCGACTGTCCTACTCCTGTGCTACCATTTCTGTATGGCCGTGAGGAAGAAGCGTTCGGTATCGATGCCCCCTGACATCGACCTGCAGATAGCGACGGCGGCCGCCGAGGCGGGCATGTCGTACAGCGCATGGTTGACTGCGACGGCCCGCAAGGAGTTCACGATCCGAGCCGGCCTGGACGCCGTCGACCAGTTCCAGCAGGAACGAGGTGCCTTCAGTCCCGAAGAATTGGCCGAGGCAGAGGAATGGGCCAGGGAGGCCGTTGCTCGGAGCCGCCGCAGCGCATCGCATCAACGCCGCAGCGCCTGATGGGCGTCACGTATGACACCGGCGCTCTTATCGCCGCTGACCGAGGCGGACGGCGAATGTGGGCTCGTCACCAGGCCCTCCTCAAGATCCGCGAGGTCCCGACGGTGCCTGCCCCCGTCGTCGCTCAGGCATGGCAGGGGGGAAGCCGCCAGGCCCTTCTTTCCCGCCTCCTCGCGGGATGCACCGTCGAAGTGCTCGATGACGACGGCGCACGAGCTACCGGCGTGCTGGCCACTAGGGCGACAACTAGCGACGTGGTCGACGCCTGCGTCGTGGAGGGTGCGTTGCGGCGCCGGGATCTGGTCATCACCTCAGATCCCGGTGACCTGGGGGCAATTGCCAACGCTGCCGGCCAGGCACTCGAGGTGGAGCAGCCCTGACTGTTCTGGGCGTTGCGACCTCCGCTACCGGTCGCTGGTGCTACCGATCAGGAGCCAGGGGTTACCGAACGTTGACATCGGCGCCGACCGCCCAGTGGTACCCCGAAGGCGTCGATGGACCCGCCATCTACGCCGTCAGTGGCCCGGACGTTCGACGAACCAGAATGAGTGCGTGGACCTGGTTCGCCCGGAGATCAAGGACGTCGTCGCCTACTGGCCGAGCAACCCCACAGGCCTCCGGACGGACCCGACAGGCCCCCGCCGGATCCCACGTACTTCGGCGTGCGGGTGATGCTCCTCGTCGGGCCGCCCGATGATGCGGCCGATGCGTTCGACTGTTTCGTCTGTTCTCCCCGGTGGTTGGCCGACCACGTGGGAGACGGCCTCGGCATTGACAGGGAGGGTTCGGCGGTCGAAGACTGGGCGACCGCCGCTACCCGTATCGGGCGGGTGTTCCCGTGGGAGTTCCAGTACCGCTACGACCGGTTCGTCGACGTCCATCCCGATCGCTTTGCCATCCCTCCGTGGAACAACCCGAGCCATCGTCCCCACCCGTAGCGCTGGAGCGCCTTCCGGGCGTTCTTCACTCTCTGTCCCGGCGACCGTGACGTCCAGGAAGCAGCGCCAGAGATGGACTAGTCGGCACCCTGAACCGTCCGAAGCCGATCGCCGGATTTGGCCGCCACCACGCTCCTGAGCACAGCGGCGGTACCGTGATCGCCTGATGCTCCCCCGAGGGTCCGAGGTCGTCAGGGGCGGGGCTTCCACCGCCGGCGGTCGGGCAGTCCGGAACGGGCCACCACTCCCTCACCGGCCCGCTGGGCCCGTTGGTAGAGCTCGCCGGCGTCGATAGTGGTGAGCCGGTAGTCGTCGACCACCTTGCGGCCCTCGACGAAGACGGTGTGCACGCTGCGGCCGTCGGCGGAGTACACGAGCTGGTTCGCCACGTTGAGGAGCGGGGTCCACTCGGGCCGCCGGCGGTCGTGGAGGACGACGTCGGCCCGCTTGCCGACTTCGAGGGACCCGATCTCGTCGGCCAGGCCGAGGGCCCGGGCGCCGTGGAGGGTGGCCATCTCGAAGGCCAGCTCGGCCGGGATCTGGTTCGGGTCCCGGCGGGCGTCCTTGAACAGCCCGGCCACCAGGTAGGTGGCCCGGTACATGTCGGAGTAGTTCGAGGCGTTGTTGCCGTCGGTGCCGATGGCCACGTTGATCCCGGCGGCCAGCATCTCGGGGATCTTCCCGATCTGGGTCACCCCGTAGGCCACCTTGAGGCAGGTGGTCGGGCAGTGGGCGACGCTGACCCCCCGGCGGGCCATCACGGCGATCTCGTCGTCGTCGACGTGGACGCAGTGGGCCATCACCGTCCGTGTCGACAGCACCCCCAGCTCGTCCAGGTGGATCATCGGCCGCTGGCCGTAGGTGGCCAGGAACCCTTCGGGGTCCATGGCGGCCGGGGACATGTGGAAGTTGAGGCCCGTCCCGTGCTCGGCGGCAAGCCCCCGAGCGGCCTTCCACAGTTCGTCGCTGCAGGTGGTGTGGCCCACGATCATCGGCCACGCCTCGATCAACTCGGCGGGACCTGAGCCACCCGAACCGGCCCCGCCGTAGCGGGAGAGCTCGTCTTCGAGGTGAGCAATGGCCTGGGCGGTGGTCTGCTGGTAGACGTCGGGCTCGGGGGGCAGGTCCCACACCCACCGGCCGATCCGTCCCCGGATGCCGATCTCGCGCAACCCGTCGACGACGGCGTCGACGAAGCGGATGGTGCCGGCCTCGATGAAGCTGGTGGTCCCCGACAGCAGCAGTTCGGCCGCGGCCAGCTGGGCCGAGGTCCGCTCGTCGTCCTCATGGTGGACGGCGTAGAGGGGGCAGAGCCAGGTGAACACGTTCTCCTCGAACGGCGTGTCGTCGGGCACGAACCCCCGGGTGAGCGGCTCCCCGGTGATGTGGATGTGGGTGTTCACCAGTCCGGGGGTCACCACGAACGGCCGGCCGTCGATCACGTCGTCGGCGTCCACCTGCGACCGCAGCTCGGCCGCCGGCCCCACCCCGGTGATCCGGCCGCCGGTGATGGCGACGGCGCCGTCCTCGATCACCTCCCGGTCGCCGTTCATGGTGACCACCACCGCCCCGTCGATCAGGGTGTCGGCGTGCTGCCCTTCGGAGCCGTTCACGGTCTCTCCCCTTCGTCGTCTCGCCGGTCCCCACCGGGCCGGAGCCGCCGGTCGTCGCCGCCAGGGCGGCGGGCCACCACCAGGTTGGTGGGTGGCACCGGCGTGGCCTCCTCCTCGACCACCAGGCCGGCCCCTTCCAACCAGGCCCGGGCCTGCCGGTGGGTGAACGTGCCGCCCCGTTCGGTGCTGGCCGTCATGGTGACCCCGAGCAGCTGGGCCTGGACCGGCCCGGTCAGGTCGTCGGCGAGGAGGTACTCGGCCAGCACCAGCCGTCCGCCGGGGGCCAGCGCGGTCGCCGCCCGGGCGACCAGGGCGGCCGCTCCCCCGTCACCCTCGGCCCGGCACACGTGGCCGAGCACCACCAGGTCGAAGTGGTCGGCCGGCAGGTCGACCTGCCAGTAGTCACCGTCGACGAACGTCGCCCGGTCGACCACGCCGGCGTCGCCGAGGGCTCGGTGGGCCAGCGGGACGACCGCCGGCAGGTCGTTCACCGCCGCCTCCGCCGACCGGTCGTGCTCGAGCACCGCCACCGACCACGGGGCCGCCCCGGCGCCGAGCTCGAGCACCCGGGCACCCGGCGGCAGCCGGCCGGCCAGCACCGAGCCGACGGCGGCCCGAGCCACGGCCAGTTGGACCGGGAAGGTGGCCTGCACCAGTTCCGCCAGGAACTCCCCCGCCTCGTTCCCGACGTCGCGGGGCGGCGACGCCCCCCGGACGGTGTCCGCCAGGTGGGGCCAGTTCTCGAACGGCCCCGGCGAGTGCCGGAGCAGGGCGCCGAGGTAGCCGGGCCGGCCGCGCACCAGGTGGGCGGCGGACAGCGGGGTCAGGGCGAACCCGTCGGCTCGCCGCTCGACGGTGCCGGCGGCGACGTTGCCGCCGAGGACGACGAGCAACCGGGTCGGATCGACCCCGCACCGCTCGGCGATCTGGTCGACCTCGGCCGGGCCGTCGTCGAGAACGGTGAAGACCCCGAGCTCCTCGGCGGCCAGCACCGAGAAGTACCCGGTGAAGCCGTTCACCAGCCCCCAGAACTGGGCGATCGGCGGGAGGGCAGCCGGGCCGGTCACGGCACCAGCTCCGGTCGTGGCAGCCGGGCCGGTCATGGCACCAGGAGGATCTTGCCGGCGGCTTCCCCGCTCTCCATCCTGGCCTGGGCGGCCGGGACGTCGCGCAACGAGAACCGGGAGTCGATCACCGGCTCGAAGCCGGCCTTCCAGTAGTAGTCGAGCATCTCCCCGAACTCGACCGCCCCGTACGGGTCGACGCCGACGAGGGAGATGCCGAAGTGGTACGTGTACGGCAGGTCGAAGCTCGCCCGCCGGCCGGTGGTCGTCCCCACGAACACCAGCCGGCCCCGCGGCCGCAGGGCGTAGAGGGTGGGCTCGAACAGGGCGGGGCCGAGGTGGTCGAGGGCCACGTCGACGCCGCGGCCGCCGGTCAGCTCCCGGCAGGCCGCCACCAGATCGGTGGTCGACGTGTTGACGACGTCGTCGGCCCCCAGCCGCCGGGCCAGCTCCAGCTTGTCGTCGGACCGGGCAGTGGCCACCACCCGGGCCCCGCACCGCTTGGCCAGCTGGATGGCGGCGATGCTGACGCCGCTGCCGGCCCCGTGCAGCAGCAGGGTCTCGCCGATCGACAACCGGCCGACCGTGACCAGGGCGTGCCAGGCCGTCGAGTAGGTCGTCGGGATCGTCGCCGCCTCCTCGAAGCTCACGTGGTCGGGCAGCACGTAGGCGTGGTCGGCCGGGACGACGCACAGCTCGCCGTAGCCGCCGGGATAGGTCGCCCCGACCACCCGGACCGCTTCGCACAGTCCGTCGTCCCCCTCCAGGCACCGTCCGCAGGCCCCGCACTCCAGGGCCGGGTTCACCAGCACCCGGTCGCCGACCGCCAACGGCCGGCCGCTGGCCGAAGGTCGGGCCGCCGGACCGACCGCCACCACCGTCCCGGCCACGTCCATGCCGGCGACGTGGGGCAGCGAGAACCCCGGGAGCATCGGCGGCCCCTCCCGCTGGAGCACGTCCAGGCGGTTGAGGGCGGCCACCTCCGTCCGGATGACGACGTCTCCGGGCCCCATCACCGGGTCGGGGACGTCCTCGTAGCTCAACACCTCGACCCCCCCGAACCCCTTCTGCACCACCGCCTTCACTGGCTGCCCTCCCGTCGTTCTCCTGCGATTCCGTCCTCGGTCGTCATCTCGGCACCACCGGGAGCACCACCCGGCTGGGGTGGACGGCGTCGTGGAACACCGTCTGGTCGGCCACCCGCAGGTCGTCCGGCCCGTCCACCCCGAGGGGACGGCCGGTGTTCGGGTTGGGCTCCCAGAGGGGGAAGCTGCTCGACGACACCGCCAACGCCAGGTGGTGCCCGGCGGCCACCACCACGCTCGTCGGACCGAGGTCGACGGTGAACCGATAGGCCGCCCCCGGGAGGAGCGGCATCGGCAGGCCGGCCTGCCGGGCCCGGGTGGCCCCCTCGGCGAGGTTGTAGGCCGTGCCGTCCGGTTGGACGTCCATGAGGATGGCCACCACGTCGGTGTCCGGGGCGTCGGTGGCCACCCACAGGTCCGCCAGCACCGGGCCGGTGATCTCCGTGTCGGCCGCCAGCGGCTCGGAGCGGTAGACAACCACGTCGGACCGGTCGAGGTTCGGCCGCTGGTCGGCCGGACCGGCCCGTTCGGCCATGGCCAGTACCCGGCCGCCGAGGGTGGGAACCGGCGACCGGGGGTCGTAGCGGAACCGGTCCGGTGGCTCCCGCCCCGGTGGCCGGGTGTCCAGCCCACCGTCGGCTCGCAGGTACCAGGACGTCGCCCGGGCTCGGGCCAGCGGCCACTCGTCCTCGTCCCGCCACTCGTCGTCGCCCATCACGAAGATCCGGACCGGCGACCACCGCGGGGCCGGGCCGTCCTGCAGATGGTGCCGGAACCAGGCCACCCGCATCCCGACGGTGTCCAGCGTCGCCGCCGGGCCGAAGTCCCGGTCGCCGACCACCGGGCGGTCCGGCGACCAGTGGGCCCACGGGCCGACGATCAGCCGCTGGCCGTCGCGGGCGCAACCCGTCGGGGCCTGGCGGCGCATGCTGGTGAAGTTGGCCACGGTGCCCCGCAGGTGGACGTCGTACCACCCGGCGACGTGCACGGCCGGCAGATCGAGGGCGTCGTAGTGGGTCGAAGGAGCGATGCCCCGCCAGTAGGCGTCGTCACGTTGTTCGTGGTCGAAGATCTCCTCGAACCACTCCGCCCGGTCCCCCCACACCGACATCCCCCGCAACGGCCGCGACCGGTAGAGGTCGTGCAGCAGCTTCCGGGCGTCCTCCTCTGCCTGGGCCAGGCGGTCGAGGTCGGCGTGCCCGGCCCCGCCGGCGGCCCCGCCGACTGTGCCGGCCTGGCCCGTCTGGCCGGCCTTGCGGAAGATCTCGGTATTCGCCTTGTCCAGCTCGGCCAGCACCGGATGGTCCAGCCCCGAGCTGCCGGCCATCCCCCCTTTGCCGGCACTGCCGGCCAGCGCCGCCAGCATCGACGCCGTCCAGCTGACCCGCAGCGCCAGCCGGAACGGCCCGCCGGCTTCGAAGCTGGCCGACCAGTAGTCGGCCGGGCAGCACTCCGGGGCGATGGCCTCGAGGTGGGGAGGCCGGGCGATGGCGGCCATCCACTGGCAGTTGGCCATGTAGGAGGCGCCGAACATGCCGACCCGGCCGTTCGACCACGGCTGCGCCGCCGCCCATTCCACGGTGTCGTAGCCGTCGAGGACCTCGGAGCGGGCGTAGCGCCACTCCCCCCCGGAGTCGTGCCAGCCCCGGCAGTCCTGCACCACGACGGCGAACCCGGCGTCGACCAGCCGGGCCGTCCCGTCGGGGCTGGACGCGTTGGCCCGGCCGTAGGGGGTGCGGCCGACCAGGACGGGCCGCCGGGCGTCGGTGTCCGGCCGGAAGACGTCGGCCACCAGCACCGGACCGTCACGCATGGCCATCCGGACCCCACGCTCTTCGATCATGGCCCCGGGGCGCCCCGTCGCCGACTAGGAGACGCCGCGGGTGAAGGGCTGGGCCAGGGCGGCGGGGGCGCGGTGGGTCTTGGCCAGGAACACCATCGCCACCAGCGCCGCCATGTACGGCAGCGCCAGGAGGAACTGCGGGTTGACGGTGGTGCCGAGGGTGGGCAGGACCAGGGACATGGCCGACGCCGAACCGAACAGCAGGCCACCGAGGACGGCTCCCCGCAGGGTCCAACCACCGAAGATGACGGCGGCGATGACCACGAAGCCGACGCCGGCGGTCATGTCGAAGTTGAACGCCCCCACGATGCACAGGGAAAGGTACGACCCGCCGAGGCCCGAGAGGATGCCGCAGAGGTAGAGGGACTGCCGGCGGCGGACGTTCACCCGGATACCGGTGGCGTCGGCCGCGCCGGGGTTCTCCCCCGAGGCCCGCAGCTGCAGCCCCCAGTTCGTGCGTTCCACCGCCCAGTACACCGCCGGGACGAGCAGGAAGAGGAGGTAGAACGGCCACGGCTGGACGAAGATGGACGAGCCGATCGCCGGGATCTTCGACAACAGCGGCACCGTCACCGGCGGGAACTGCGCCGGCATCGGCTTGAGGACTGTGGCGAAGTAGTCGGTGGCCCCCAGTACGAGGGCGTCGAGGGTGAGGCCGACCACGAAGGTGTTGGCGGCCAGCCGGTGGCTGAAGTTGGCGTGGATGGCCGCCACCAGTAGGCCGGCGGCGATGCCGGCGAGCATGCCCAGGATGAGGTTGGTGGTCGCCGAGGCGACGGCGATGCTGGTGAAGGCCCCGGCGAGCATCATGCCCTCGACCGAGATGTTGAGGGTCCCGGCGCGCTCGGCCATGTACTCGCCGTTGGCCGCGAACAGGATGGGGGTGCTCTCGGCGACGACGCCGGAGATGACGATGGAGGCGTTGACCGAAAAGCTCATCGCCGCCGCCCCCTCGCCGCGCCGCCCCGGCCGCTCATCGCTCGCCGGCCGCTCATGCCGCCGCCGACCGCAACGCCAGCACCCGGGCCGCCTTCAGCCGGCGGGCCCACTCCCGACGCTCCAGGTACACCGGCGGGAAGATGGCCGCCAGCACCAGTAGCCCCTGGAGGACCTGGGCCAGGTAGTTGGGCACCCCGGTGGCCAGGAAGTAGTTCCCGCCGGTCCGGATCATGGCGAACACGAACGACACCGGCAGTAGCCAGCCCGGCCGGTCACGGCAGACCAGGGCCGCCAGCAGGCCGTCGTTGCCGAATGTGTTGGCGAACCCACCCTGGATCCGGTACACCTGGCCGGTCAGCATGGCCCCGCCGGCCAGGCCGGCCAGGGCGCCGGAGAGGATCAGGGCGCCGCTGGCCACCAGGGCCACCCGGACGCCGAACCGGCGGGCTGCCACCGGGTTGGCGCCGCTCATCCGCAGGTGCACACCCCAGCGGCTCCGGGCGAGGAGGACCATGAAGACGGCGAGGAGGACCAGGGCGATCACGATGCCGAGGCTCACCCCGAACGACGGGTACGACCCCGGATGGGGGAGGCGGACGTTGGCGGGCAACTGGGCCGACTGGGCCAACGAACCGATCTGGGACTTCGACGGCTCCTCCAGCACGGACTGGCTCGACACGGCGTAGTCGACGATCTGTGTGGCGATGTAGGTCAACAGCAAGGTGGCGATGACCACGTTGACCCGGCGCCAGGTGTACAGCACGGCGGCGATGCCGGCCCAGGCGGCGCCACCGGCCGTACCGGCCAACAGGGCGGCGATCAGCACCAGGGGGCCCGGCCCGTGGACCTTCAGGGCGACCAAGGCGGCGCAGAACCCGCCGAACACCAGCTGGCCGGTCTGCCCGATGTTGAACATGCCGGCCCGGACGGCGATGAGGGTCCCGAGGGCCACCAGCAGGACGGGGATGGTGTCGTCGAGCGTCCGGCCGAGGGCCCCCGGCGACCCCACGCTGCCCCGGATGAGGGCGTCGATGACACTGGCGGGTGTGCCGCCGACCGCCAGGACGAGCAGCATGGTGATGCCGAGGGCGGCCGCCACGCAGATCACGTAGAGCCCGACCATCCGGATGGTGTCGGCGTAGCGGGACCCCGGGGGCTCGAGCTCGGCCCCGGTCAGTTCTCGGTCCGGCCCCACCGACCGCGGTGGACTGGAGCTGGCCAGCGTCGTCAACGGTTCCCCTTCACGCGACCCGGCCACCCATGAGGAGGCCGAGCCGCTCGACGTCGATGTGGCCACGGGGCATCTCGCCGACGATCCGGCCACCGTGGATCACCACGATCCGCTGGGACAGCGCCAGGAGCTCGTCGAGCTCACTCGAGATCAGCAGGATCGCCACGCCGTGAGCGGCTGCGGCGAGCAACCGCTCGCTGATGAACTCGATGGCCCCCACGTCGAGGCCCCGGCTGGGCTGAACGGCGATCAGCACCTTCGGGTTCCGGGTGAGCTCGCGGGCCACCACCACCCGTTGCTGGTTCCCGCCGGACAGCGCCGACATCGGCACGTCGGGTGACGGCGCGACGATGGAGTACTCCTTCATCAGCTCGCCGGCCCGCCGACGGATGGCCCCCCGGTCGAGCAGCCCGATCCGCGTCCGGTAGCGGTCGAGGTCGGTGGCGACCAGGTTCTCCCCCACCGACATGCTGAGGATGCACCCCGAGGCGTGCCGGTCCTCGGGGATCACCCCGACGCCGGCCCGCATCAGGTCGGCCGCCCGGGCCGGCACCGGCCGGCCGGCGATCTCTATGGTCCCGCCGTCGAGCGACACGATCCCGCTCATGACGTCGCCGATGGTCGACTGCCCGTTGCCGTCCACCCCGGCCACCCCCACGATCTCCCCGGGCCGGACCTCCACCGAGAGGTGGTCCAGGAGCAGCGGCCCGTCCGACGAGCGGACCGTCACCCCGTCGAGCCGGAGCGACGCGGTCCCCGGCGTCACCGCCAGCGCCGGGGACAGTTGGGTGGTCATCGACGGCACGTCCGCCGGTTGGATGTCCGTCGGTTGGATGTCCGTCGGTTGGATGTCCGTCGGTTGGATGTCCGTCGGTTGGATGTCCGTCGGTTGGATGTCCGTCGGTTGGATGTCCGTCGGTTGGGTGCCGGTCGACGGAGTGCCGGTCGACGGGCCCGTCGGGGAACCGGTCGATCCGTCGGTCGTCGACGGCCCGCCGCCGTGGAGGTCGACGCCCTGCTCCTCGAGCTCCTCCTCCAGGAGCCCGACGGCGGCCATCTCGGCCTGGAGCAACACCTCCCGGCCGACCATGGCCTTGGCGAGCTGGTGGGCGTCGGCGTCTTCGGTGCGCAGCGACGACACCACCGACCCGTCCCGCATGATGGTCACCAGGTCGGTGGCCTGGAGGATCTCGTCGAGCTTGTGGCTGATGAGGATGACCGAGAGGCCGTCGCGGTGGACGACCTGGCGCAGGACGGAGAACAGCTCCCGGGACTCGTCGCGGGTGAGCACGGCGGTGGGCTCGTCGAGGATGAGCACCTCGGGCTTGAGGCTGAGGCACTTCACCAGCTCGACCCGCTGGCGCTGCCCCACCGTCAGGTCCTCGACCCGGGCGTTGGCGTCGGCGACCAACCCGTAGCGGTCACCGATCTCCGCGATGGCCCGGGCGACGTCCCGCCGCTTCAGCTTGCCGCGGTGGGCCAGCGCCACGTTCTCCCACACCTTGAGCCGCTCGACCAGGCTGAAGTGCTGCTGGGCCATGGCCAGGCCGAGCGACGCGGCGTGGACGGGGTCCTTCACCACCACCGGGCGACCCCGGAGGTGGACCTCGCCGCCGTCGGTCGGGAGCAGCCCGATGAGCAGCTTCATGAGGGTCGACTTCCCGGCGCCGTTCTCTCCGAGGAGCCCGTGGATCTCGCCCTCACGGACGGCCAGGTGGACGTCCCGGCAGGCGACGACCCGGCCGAACCGCTTGGTCAACCCACGCAGTTCGACCGTGACGTCGCCGCCGGGGTCTCGCCCCCCGCTCCCTGGGCCAGCCGCCCGGGAGCCATCCACCTCGGTAACTCGGAGCTCCGGCGCGTCAGCGCGCTCGACGCTCACACCCCACCAGAGCCCTCGACCGCGCTCCCGTCGTCATCACTTCGGGATCGGGGTGGCCTTGGTCAGCTTTGTCGCTGTGATTGTCTTGTTCTCCAGCTTGGTGATCACCGTCTTGAGCTTCTTGATGCTCGCTGTCGACACGCCGGAGCCCTTGCAGAAGGCGACGGCCGGGATGCTGGTCTTGCCCAAGGCGAACGACTCGGTCACGCCCACCCGCATCTTGCCGTGGGCGAACTGTGTCAGCGCCGGGTCCAGCAGGTAGCCGGGGTCGTAGGCCTGCAGGATGGCGTACTTCGCCCCACCCTTGGCGCAGTAGTTGCCGCCGTCACTGGGCGAGGCGCCACCGTGGCTCGAGATGTACTTGGCCGTGGGGATCAACGAAGCGCCGAGGTAGGGGAAGATCATCTTGATCCCCTTGGCGATCATCGACGTGGCCGCCGTGATGGCCGGGCCCGACGCTGTCAATGTGCCGGTGTAGACGGCGTCCATCTTCGCCTTCGGCAGCACGTAGTGGATGCCGGCCAGGTACCCCTGGGCGGCCCCCTCGGTGAAGGACAGCGCCGGTCCGGTGATGAAGCCGGCCGTTGTCTGGTGGTGTGTCTTCATCCACAGACCCATGGCCACGCCGGTGGCGAAGGTGGAGTTCGACCCTGTTGTCTCGGCCAGGTGCAGGTACGGGAGGCTGGCTGTTGTCAGCTTCACGTACGGCGCCGAGAAGATCCACACCGGGGTTGTCTTGCAGCTCGACGAGCTGGCCGCCGGCGTCGCCGCCGCCAGCTGACTCTCCCCGATCACCAGGAGGTCGACCCCCTGCGAGCACATGTTCTGGGCCGCCGACAGGGCGTCCGCTGTCTTCACGCTGCCCTGGATGATGGTTGTCCAGTTGTGGATCTTGGCGTACTTCTTGATCGCTGTGACTTCGCTCTGGTAGTAGCCCTGGTCGTGGATTGTCCCGGCGGTGATCAAGCCGATCTTGACCTTGCCGCCGTGGACCGCCGGCTCATGAGGCGGTAGGTACCCCTCTGTGGCGTTTCCCGGCCAGCCCCAAGGGGCCGATGTCGCCGCGCCAGCGAGCGCTGCTCCGGTCCCCATTACCCCCAAGAGCGCCACGACCGATGCGGTCGCGACTTTTTTGCCCACACCCAGCATTATCCGCCTCCCCCTTGGTCCTCGTAGCCGGCGAGGTACCCGTCATCAAGGCGGGTGGCCCGGCCAAGGTCAGAAAAGAGTACCCCGACCCCGTCGACCTGTCAACTATTGCGGGATGACATCCTCGAAAGCGGAACACCGGCACGCGTGAGCGCCATTCAAACGGCATTGCATGTCACAAACGCTAACGATCGATGACGAACGTGTGTCGGCGCCGGCCGGCGACGGTCGAACGGCCGTCCACAGTGCTATGCACCCGGCGACGCGGTGCCATGCACCCGGCGACGCAGTGCTAGGCACCCCCCTCCCCCCAACACGGGGCTATGTGCCCGCCAACCCCATGACGGCTTGGGCCGGTGCCAACGGGAGCTCTTCGAGGGACGCCAGGACGAGGTCGGCGATGGCGAACCGGGGGTCCCCCACCGCCGGACCGTCGGGGACGGCGATGGCCCGCATCCGGGCGGCCTTGGCGGCGATGCAGCCGTTGACGGCGTCCTCCAGGACCATGCAGGCCTCGACCGGGACCCCCAACGAGGCGGCCGCCCGAAGGAACACGGCGGGGTGCGGCTTGCCGAGGGGCTCTTCGGCGGCGGAGCAGACGGCGACGAACCGCCCGGCGAACCCGAACCGCTCCACCACCGCCTCGAGGATGGGCCGGCTGGACCCCGACGCCAGGGCCAGGGCCATGCCGTGGGCCTCGCAGAACGCCAGCGCCGCTTCGGCCCCCGGCTTCAGCACCGCCCGGTCGAGGATGGCGGCGACGACCTCGACCACCACCTTCTGCTCCAGCTCGGCGTGCTGGTCGGCGGTCCAGCCGGCGTAGTCGCGGAGGAGGGCCATGGCCTCGCCGATGCTCATCCCCATCACCACCCCGGCCTCGGTCACCGGGGAGATGTCGACGTCGAGGGCGGCGAACAGCCCGTTGCCCACCTCGTGCCAGATCGGGAGCGTGTCGACCAACAGGCCGTCCATGTCGAAGATGACGCCCCGGACCGGCAGGCGAGGTAATCCCGGTCCCACGGCGTCACCCTATCCCTCTAGGAGGAGCCGCTCCCGGGTTCCTCGAAGCTGACGATGGCCCTGGCCTCCACCTGGGGTCGAAACCGCTCCCGGACGAACGTCTCGTGCCGCTCGCTGTTCAGGTAGGCCAGCAGGTCGGCCTCGGCGGCGAACTCGACGCTGAAGGCGTGGGTGAAGGTGTCGTCGCGCTGCGACACGTTCCGGCCCAGCGCCCAGCGTTGCATGGCCGGGTAGTGGGACGGGAAGGTGTTGAGCTCGTCGATCATCGCCTGGCGGTCCCCCTCGGGGATCTCCGGGCGGAACCGGAAGGCCACCATGTGCCGGATCACGCCGGTCCCCTGCCGTCGGCCACCGACGGGACCCCCGCCACCGTCTCGGCGCCCGCCGACGGGGCCGCCATGGCGCCGAGCCCCTGCTGCAGCGCTTGGAGGTCGGAACCGACGACCAGGTAGGTGGCCCCGCTCCGGCGCAGTGCCTCGGCGGCGGGGGCACCCGGGGCCCAGCCGCCGAGGACCACTCCGTGGCGGGCCGCCGCCGCGGCCACCTCGCCGATCCGCTCCTGGACGGCCGGATGGCCCATCTGGCCGGGGAAGCCGAGGTCCACCGAGAGGTCGGTGGTGCCGATGAACGCCACGTCGAGCCGGGCGACGATGTCCTCGAGGGGATCGTCGGTGGTGGCCGTCTCGATCTGTCCCACCACCAGCGGCGGGTTCTGGCGGACGCCGTCGAGGTAGTCGCCCAACGGGCGGGCCCCGTAGCCGGCGGCCGGTTGGGCGGCGCTGACGCTCCTGGTGCCGTCGGGGGCGTACCGCATCGCCGACCGCAGGGCGTCGGCCTGGGCGACGGTGCGGAGCGACGACACCTGGATGCCGGCGGCCCCGGCTTCGAGCAACCGGTTCACCAACCCGGCGTCCACCGCCGGCAGCCGGACGACGACCGGGAGCCCGAGCGCCGTCCCGTGGCGGACCAGCCTGGCCACTTCGGCCGGGTCGAGCTGGCTGTGCTCGACGTCGACCACGGCGAAGTCGAACCCCACCCGGGCCACCAGGTCGGTGGCCTCCAGGCCGGCCAGCTTGAGGAACGTCCCGGTGACCGGTTGGCGGCTCCGGGCCCGCGCCGCGAACGCCTCGGTGGGCGACCGGCCGGCGGACCCGTCGTCGGTCACCGTGTGTCCTCGGGGAGGGTCATCTGGATGGTCACCGCCTTCTCGTGGGTCAGCTCCACGATGGCGTCGTAGCCGGCGCCGTGGCTGAACCCACTCTGTTTGGCCACGTTGAACGGCAACCCCAGGATGCACGAGTTGGCGAACTCGTTGATGGACACCTGCCCCGACGGCACCTCCCGGGCCACGTGCAGGGCCCGGGACAGGTCGTTGGTCCAGATGCTCACCAGCAGGCCGTAGGGGACGGCGTCCACCAACTCCAGGGCCTCCTTCACCCCGGAGAACGGCTGGGCCGCCAGCACCGGGCCGAACACCTCCTCCCGGGCCACCCGCATGGAGCTGTCGACCTGGTCGAACAGGGTGGGCTTGGCGAACCACCCCTGCCCCAGCCCATCGCCGTCGGCCGGGCCGCCCCCGGTGACCAGCCTGGCCCCCTCCGAGACCGCCCCTTCGACGAACCCGAGCACCTTGTCGTACTGGGCCTCGTTGATCAGCGGGCCCATGTCCAGGTCCTGGTCCCACGACCCCAGCCGGAGCCGGGCCATGTGGTTGCCCACCCGCTCGACCACCTCGTCGTAGATCGGCCGCTCCACCAGCAGCCGCGAGCCGGCGTAGCAGTTCTGGCCGGCGTTCTCGGTGATGGAGTCCACGATGATCGGGATGGCCCGGTCGAGGTCGGCGTCGGCGAAGACCACGTTCGGCGACTTGCCGCCCAGCTCCAGCCGGACCGGGATCAGGTTCTCGGCCGCCGCCTTCATCACCGCCCGGCCGGTGGGGGCGGAGCCGACGAACGACAGGTGGTTGATGCCCGGGTGCGACGTCAGGGCCACCCCGGCCTCGCTGCCCAGCCCCGGCACCACGTTGACCACCCCCGGCGGTACCCCGGCCTCCTCGGCCAGCCCGACCAACGCCATCGTCACCAACGGGGCCATCTCCGACGGCTTCACCACGATGGTGTTGCCCACGGCCACCGTGGGGCCGACGGCCGAGCAGAACATGATGGCCGGGACGTTCCAGGCCAGCACCGACCCGCAGACCCCCCAGGGCTCACGCCAGGTCAGGCCGGTGTGGTCGGGGGCCCGCGACGGCAGGGTGGCCCCGATGACCTTGTCGGCCAGGCCGGCACCGTAGGAGAGGTTGCCGATGCCCACCATGATGTTGATGCGGGCAGCCGAGATGGGCTTGCCGACGTCCCGGGCCTCGATCTCCGCCAGCTCCTCGGCGTGCTCCTTGATGAGAGCGGCCCACCGCCGCAGGATGTCGCCCCGCTCGGTGGGCGATCGCTTGGACCAGGCCGGGAAGGCCGCCCGGGCCGCGGCCACGGCGTCGTCCACGTCGGCGGCCTCGGCCCGGCCCACCGCC
>Ga0134126_10003414_pt1 | contig 19907 bp, 18 predicted proteins | sample KB31752_FD_96881 | JGI IMG/M metagenome (GOLD analysis project Ga0134126, IMG submission 96881) | Terrestrial soil microbial communities with excess Nitrogen fertilizer from Kellogg Biological Station, Michigan, USA - KB3-175-2 | ecosystem: Environmental > Terrestrial > Soil > Unclassified ...
CGGGTGATCGAAATCTGGAATCTGGTCTTCATGCAGTACAACCGAGACGCCTCCGGAACGCTCCACCCGCTGCCGCAGCCGAGCATCGACACGGGGATGGGGCTTGAGCGGCTGGCCGCCGTGGCCCAAGGTGTCTACAGCAATTACGACAGCGATCTCTTCACCCCATTACTTGCGGCTATCGCCGGACGGGCCGGCAACGAGTACGGCAAGAAGGAATCCTCGGACCGTTCGATGCGCGTGATTGCGGACCATCTGCGCGCCATCACGTTTTTGATGACGGATGGCGTGCTGCCTTCGAATGAAGGACGTGGGTATGTGTTGAGGCGGATTCTGCGCCGCGCGGCCCGCCATGGCCGACTGCTCGGCATTGTCGAGCCCTTTCTGCACGAACTCAGCTCAACGGTCGTAGACCAGATGGCCGTCGCCTATCCGGAAGTGCGCGCGGCGTCCGGCACGATCGCCGAAGCGACGAAGGGCGAAGAGGAGCGGTTTATCGCGACACTCGACCAAGGCTTGCCGATCTTGAACGAGATGATCGAGCGGGCGAAGGTGGCGAAGCGAACAGTCTTGGCGGGGGACGACGTTTTTAAACTCTATGACACCTACGGCTTCCCCATGGACTTGATCACTGAGGCCTGCCGGGAACAGGGCATGACGGTCGACGAATCCGGCTTCAATGCGGCGATCGAAGAACAACGGACTCGCGCGCGCAAGACCGGCGGATTCGAACAAGAAACGGCTAGACCGGCCGTCGCAGAGCTGGCCAAGCGGATCGGGGCGACGACATTCGTCGGCTATGAGCATCTGGAAAGCGACAGCGTCTTGCGGGCGATTCTGAAAGGCGAGCAACTGGTGAAGGAAGCGGTAGAAGGGGAGACGGTCGAGCTGGCGATGGATGTCACGCCCTTCTATGCCGAAGGCGGTGGTCAGGTCGGAGACCAGGGAACATTGGCGGGGTCTGAAGGGGTGGTCGATATCAAGGAGACGACGAGGCCGGCGCCGACGGTCATCTTGCATAAGGGAATCGTCCGCAAGGGGCGCGTTCGAGAAGGTGAGCGCCTGCACATGTCAGTGAATGTCTCCATGCGCCGAGACGCCGCGCGCAATCATACGGCGACACATCTGGTCCATGCCGCCCTGCGTGATTTACTCGGGCCTCATGTGAAGCAGTATGGATCGCTGGTCGGACCCAACCGCCTTCGGTTTGACTTTGCCCATTTTCGACCGCTGTCATCCCGCGACATCGACGATATCGAATCGACGGTGAATGAGGAAATCCGCAAGAACGAGGCCGTGCGTACCGAAGTGATGAGCATTCAAGACGCAGTGGCGAACGGCGCCCTGGCGTTCTTCGGCGACAAGTACGGCGAACAGGTGCGTGTCGTGAGCGTCGAGTCGTTCAGCAAAGAACTGTGCGGCGGCACCCATTGCCGTCAGACGGGTGACATCGGGCTCTTCCGCATTGTCTCGGAAGGGGGCGTGGCGGCCGGTGTGCGCCGGATCGAAGCGCAGACGGGCAGCGGCGCGTACGGGCTCATGAAGAAGCTCGAAGCCGATGTCCGAGAGATGTCGGATCTGTTGAAGACAGGGCAGTCCGAGTTGGTCGCCAAGACCCGCAAGCTGATGACGCAGCTGAAGGACAAAGAGCGCGAGCTTGATGAGCTGAAGCTGAAAATGGCGAGCGGATCGGAGACGACTTCCAAGATCAAGACGATCGCCGGAGTGACGGTGCACCAGCAGCGGACGGATGGCCTGGATGTGAACGGCATGCGGGCGTTGGCGGATCAGCTCCGGGATAAGTTGAAGAGCGGCGTCATTGCACTTGGCGCGGCAACTGACGACGGCAAGGTCTCACTACTGGTCGTGGTGACGAAAGACTTGATCGGCACACTCAAAGCCGGCGAGCTTATCAAAGCCATGGCGACCGAGGTTGGTGGAACCGGAGGTGGCCGGCCGGAAATGGCGCAGGCCGGGGGAAAGGATCCGTCTAAGCTCGACGCCGCGTTGGAAAAGGTTTTTGGTCTGGTTGAAACTACCCTCCGGCGGTAAAATCATGCCTGGCCGCATTCTCGCGCTCGATTACGGCACCAAGCGGATCGGCGTCGCGCTCAGCGACGAATTGGGTTGGACGGCGCAGCCGCTCGAAACCTTCGAACGGAAGACGCTGGATCGGGATGTCGCTCATATCGCCGCGCTGGTCGGGATGCACAATGTGGAGCGGGTGGTACTGGGATTGCCGCTTCAGCTGGACGGACGGGAAGGGCCAGCCGTCCAGGCGATGCGCGAGTTTACGGTGAAACTGGAAGCGGGCTTGTCCGTGCCGGTCGTCCAGTGGGATGAGCGGATGACGACAAAGGCGGCGGAACAGTTGTTGATCGCCGCCGATGTCAGCAGGAAGAAACGCAAAGGCATCGTCGATCGTATTGCCGCCGCGATTCTCCTGCGAAGTTACCTTGAAGCGCAGGATCAGGTCTCCGCTCAATCCGTCGGAGGTCGGCCTGCCGAAGAGATGCCGGAAGAGTGGATGGAATCGTCTCCTGACGACCGATCCTATGACACTGCGTCTGATCCTCATCATATTGATCGCCCTCGTCGCGCTCGCCGGCGTGGCCGGATATCAGATGATTCGGTGGGCTGAAGCGCCCGTCCTTTCCGAGTCGGATCATCCTCCGCAAAAAATCGTCGTGATTCCGGAAGGCGCGACGTTTCAACAAGCTGCGGCCTTGCTCGAACGAGAGCAGTTGATCAGGAGCCGTTCGGCGTTTCTGCTTCTAGGGAAATCTCAAGAGGTTGACCGCAAGATTCATCCCGGAGAGTATGAGTTCAACGCCGCCATGGCCCCGGCGGAGATCCTTGCCAAGTTGCTGGCCGGACGTGTGGTGCTTCATTCGATCACGATTCCCGAAGGATATACGATCCTTCAAATTGCCGATGTGCTTGACGAACATCGCATCACGAATCGCCCCGAATTTATCCGATTGGCCGCTGACAAGTCCTTCGTCAAGACGTTGGGAATTTCTGCGGATACGGCGGAAGGGTATCTCTACCCCGACACCTACCGATTTGCCAGGCCGACGGCTGCTAAAGACATCATAAAGACCATGGTGGAGCAATTTGGGCGTGTGATGACTCAGGAATGGCAGGCACGGGCCAAAGACATTCACTTGACCGTCCATGAGGTGTTGACCCTGGCTTCAGTGATTGAAAAGGAAACCGGTGTCGGAGACGAACGTCCTCACATTTCAGCTGTATTCCATAATCGGCTGAAGAAACACATTCCTCTGCAGAGCGACCCGACGGTGATCTATGGTCTGTCGAATTTCGATGGAAACCTTCGCAAAAAGGACCTCACGCATCCCAGCCCCTACAATACCTACCGGTGGGCGGGTCTTCCGCCCGGGCCGATCGCCAATCCCGGAGCGCAGTCGATCCGTGCCGCCTTGTATCCCCTACCTTCAGCGTATCTCTACTTTGTTTCGAAGAACGACGGAACACATCAATTCTCTGCGACGCTCATAGAACATAACAAAGCGGTGGAAAAGTACCAGAAGCGCCCTTTCCGACAAGGAAATCACTCGCAGACCTTTATGACTCCCGATGGTGGACAGACAAGCTACAAGAAAGGAGTATCGTAAAGCATGTCAGGATGGAATCTCCCTGCTCTTATCGACCATACGGTATTGAGACCGGATGCGACGAAAGTCGAGGTGCTTCGGTTGTGTGAAGAGGCGAAGGCCAACGGTTTCATGGTCATTTTTGCCCCACCCTGCTACATCGATGAGATGGTGGCGGCGGTTGTCGGAACCGGTATTCGAGTCGGTATTCCCATTGGGTTTCCATTAGGGGGGCATAGCACAAAGACCAAGGTGGCCGAAGCCGTCGAGGCCGTGCAGCGGGGCGCGACGGTGTTGGACATGGTGTTGAATATCAGCAGACTGAAGTCGGCGGATCATGATTATGTGCGAACGGACATCGCTGAAGTCCTGAAGTCTACCATGGGTGTTGAGCACAAAGTGATCCTGGAAACCTGTTATCTCACGCATCAGGAGAAACAGACAGCCTGTCATTTGATCGTGGAAGCCGGGGCCGACTATGTGAAAACGTCGACCGGTTTCGGAGCTGCGGGGGCGACAGTCGACGATGTTCGGTTGCTGAAGAATACCGTCGCGGGGCGGGTAAAAGTGAAGGCTTCAGGCGGCATTCGTGATTGGAAGACCACGCTCGCGATGCTGGAAGCTGGAGCCGATAGGATTGGGACCAGCGCTAGCCTCGCGATCATCCAGGAATGGCGCGTGGCGATACATCAACAAGCATAAAGCCGTACTGAGTGTGGGTGTGGATTTCGGTTGCTCAGTACAACGCCCAGAATATTTGCGCCGGTATCTATTGCTTGATCGTGCGGCCTAACAGCCGTTGCTCGCCTGCCTAGGTCCTCCTGTATCCCCATGTCGGTCCCATACGCATCTATGTTGGACTATAGCGACTTGGTATAGTGCACTGATGATCAATCGAATCATTCTGTTGGTTGTCGATGGGTTCGGGGTGGGTGCGTTGCCGGACGGCGTCAACTATGACGATGCCGACGCGAACACCCTCGTGCACCTGGCCGAGACGGTCGATGGACTGAGCTTACCCAATTTCGAGATGCTCGGGTTGGGGCATATCGCTTCGATCAAAGGCGTACGAGCCATGGTCCAGCCGAACGGTTCTTTTGGTAGACTGGGATTTGCATCGCCGGGTAAAGATTCCGTCGTCGGATATTGGGAAATCGGCGGGGTCATCCAAAAAGAAGCTTCCACGGTCTGCAGGTCCAGCGTTCCCACCAAGATCGTCGACATTATTGAACAGTCCTTGGGCAGAAAATCGATCGGTCGAGGCATCTCGTCCATGGGAGTGATGCTCCGCCGGCATAGTATGGAGCATATGGCCACCGGGGCGCCTATTCTGTGGACGGATGGATGCAATACGTGCTTTTTGGCCATGCATGAATCCATTATGGCGCCGGTGGAATTCCAACAGCGATGTCGCGAGATCCGGAAAGCCGTGAAGGATGCGGGGACGCTCATCCGTGTCGTGGGGCAGCCGGTCATCGGCGGGCATGACTTGCTTCGGCCACAGGTCGGACGAAAGGACTTTGTGATCGAGCCACCGGGTGTGACGATGTTGGATGTCTTAAGCCGATCCGGCCAGATCGTGATGGGGGTGGGAAAGGTCTATGATCTCTTTACTGGACGAGGGCTGACGAAATCCTTCCCGGTTGCATCGGGGATGGCGGCTTTTGATGAAGTCATCGGCATGTTGAATAAGGTGCCTCGCGGACTCATCTGTGCCAGTCTGGATTTGTTGTCCGAAGATGCCGTACAGTCGGCGACAGCCGTGCAGGAATTTGATCGCCGTCTGCCTGATTTGTTCGAGCGGTTGCGTCTCGGTGATATGGTCATTGTGACGGGTGATCATGGGAGAGATTTCTCATTACCTGGACGAACGTCCACGCGAGAGTATGTTCCGGTCTTCGCGAGCGGCCCAAAACTAGCCCAAGGCGTTGATTTGGGGACGAGGCCGACGGCGGCGGATGTAGGGCAGACGATTGTGGAGGCACTTCGAGCCGAGCGATTACCAGTTGGTGAGAGTTTCTTGGATGCGCTCAGGCCCGGATAGGCATGAGTAAGAAGTGAAGATGAAGGATGAGCGATGAAACGTGCGGCGAAGGACGAGAAGGAATAGAGTGGGGGTAAGAACGTGTCCAACGTGTCCTATGAGGACAGACTGAAAGAACTCGGATTCATCCTGCCGGCTCCTCCAAAACCCATGGCAAACTATGTGCCGGTAGTTAGGGTGGGGGACTTGTTGTTTCTCTCCGGTGTATTACCTTCACGCGATGGCCGCCTTGTTCTGACCGGCAAGCTCGGAGAGAACCTCACAGTCGAACAGGGGGTTGAGGCAGCGAGAGTAGCGGTGCTGAATGGCTTAAGTATTGTCCGGAGCGAAGCCGGATCGCTGGACGGAGTCAAGCAGATCGTCAAGATGGTCGGCTATATCGCCTCGGCTCCCGGCTTTACCGATCAACCGCAAGTTCTCAACGGTGCATCCGACCTGCTTGTTTCTGTGTTCGGGGAAGCAGGCCGCCATGCACGCGTAGCCGTCGGTGCCGCGGAGTTGCCACGCTTGGCTCCCATCGAAATCGAGCTGATCGTGGAGTTGCGTTCGTCATAGTCACAGCCCGCCCTAGGAAAACCACTGGTTTTCATATCTAGGGGTTCGCCTAGGATATGATATGCAGTAGACTATCTATTTTTCGCTGTTTCTCTCGAGTCTAAGGGCTCTTCCATGTATGAGGTCAAGACTGCTGATCCTCCTCCCGACGGGTTTATTCCTGATTCCGAACCATTTGGTTGTCAAGAGACGGTAGGGAAGCAAGAAACGCCGAAACCATTCCCTTTCGAGTGGTATGATCTACGACGCATGAATCAGCAGGCGTGGAACTCTATGGATGAATTGCACCGGATCGGCGTGCCCTATGATTGGTACTATCGGACTTCCAAGTGGCTTGCCGCTACGGTAGCAGTCATCGCTGTGCTGGTGCTCGCGGGCTGGACATTTCATATCAACCGACTCACCAGCTTGTCTCCCGATTTCGCCTCGATGAAAGTCATTACGGCAGTCGGCTTTCTCTGCTTAGCCGGCGCTCTTCTATTGCTCAACCCGCAGATCATCCGTCCGGACTCAAGCGGCACGCGCGCTAGGAACGGTGTCGTGATTTTATTGACAACGATGGCAGGCCTGCTGGGGCTTGGCACTCTGTTCGGATATGCCATGTATGTGGAAGCAGAGCGAGTTCCTCCGTCATGGACGCCGCCGGCAGCGGCCCTATCTTTTATGTTCCTAGGGGGAGCCGTCCTTGCTTCGATGAAGAAGAACGCTCGGCAATATGTCTCGCACAGTCTAGCCGCTGCTGTGATGTTCATCTGTTCGCTCGCCCTGCTTGGGTATCTCTTCCACAAGCAATCGCTCTATGCCATGCCGTCGTACAAGTCGGTGGCGCTGCATACTGCTCTCTCGTTTGTGTTGTTGAGTCTCGCCCTGCTCTGTCTCAGGCCTGATCAAGGGTTGATGAAAACAGCGACAGCGAGCACCGCTGGGGGCTCGATGCTGCAACACATGGTTCCACTGATGGTGGGGATGGTCCTCATCATCGGATGGGTCCACCTGATCGGAGAAACGGCTGGATTGTACAATAGCCGCTTCGGCCTGCTCGTGGTTGTCGGGCTGAGCGTGGTCGGCTTCAGCGTCATTCTGTGGACAGTAGCGGGGTCCTTGAACCAGATCGATGCGGCGAAGGATCTGAGCGAGCGACGTCTGCAGCAGGCCATCGAACAACTTCGCGTCTCCGACGAACAAAAGACCCACCTCCTCTACACGGTGAGCCATGAATATCGCACCCCACTGAACGGGATCATCGGCATCAGCCGGTTCTTGCTCAATCGTGCCGACGGTCCGCTGACCGCGGAGCAGGACAAGCAAATCAGGATGATGCAGACAGGGGCTCAGCAACTGGTAGCCCTCATCGATACGATGCTGGATCTTGAAAAGATCAAGACCGGCAAACTGCAACCGGCATCCCGCCGATGCACGGTGCATTCATTGTTGCAAAGCCTACGCGCCGCCGCAGAGCTGTTGCCTCCACGACCCGGCGTGAGTCTCGTTATAGAGGAGCCCGACTCACAAGCCGCATTGATCACCGACGATACCCTCTTGAGCCGCATTCTCTACAATTTCGTCCACAATGCGGTGAAATATACCGAGCGGGGCACGATCATCGTCTCGGCCGAGTCGGTCTCAACCGGGCAGGCTGTTCGTCTTGTCGTACGTGACAGCGGGATCGGCATTGCGCCAGAAGATCAGACTCGCATCTTCGACGAATTTGTCCAAATCCGTCATCCCTTGCAACAGTGGATGAGAGGACAGGGCCTGGGCTTAGCGCTGTGCAAACGGCTCGCCGACGTGCTCGGCGCCGTCATCATGGTTGAGAGTCAGCCCGGGAAAGGCTCGACCTTTTCGGTCATGGTGCCCTGTGAGCAGAGCACGTCCTCGGCAATGGTCGAAGATGGATGGCAAAAATACGAGCATGTGGTTATGGCGGAGAGCGGAACGCTCGAGAGCGCAGAATGCCGATCCGGTCTCCGATGAGTTTCACGAGGTTGATATGACCAGGTCCACTGCCGAATCCGATCACCCGACTATTCTCGTGGTCGACGATAATCCAGCCGCCTTGTATGTGAAGAGTCGCTTGCTCAGCCGGCAGAGTTACCGAGTCATTGAAGCGGACAACGGAGCCGACGCGCTCAGCGTCGCCACCACAAAACGGCCCGCTCTCATCCTGCTTGATGTGAACTTATCGGACATCAACGGCTTCGATGTCTGTCACCAGCTCAAGACTCAGCCTGAGACGAAGTTCATCAAAATACTGCAGACCTCCGCCGCCCGCATCAACGCACCGGATCGGGTGAAAAGCCTGGAAGTCGGCGCGGATGCGTATCTGGTGGAACCGGCGGAGGAGGAAGAGTTGATCGGCACTGTGCAGGCACTGCTCAAGCTGGCCCAGCACGAACGGGAGAATCAGCGGCTCATCGCGCGTCTCACCGAGAGCGAAACGCGTTATCGGTCGCTCATCGAGCGCATGCCGGCGGCCATGTACACGATCGATCGAGACGGGCGCATCACGTTTTACAATGATCAAGCAGCCGAACTGTGGGGCCGCAGGCCGAACCTGGACGACAGCGAAAGTCGGTTTTGTGGGTCGCATAAGCTGCTGTGGCCGGATGGGACCGCGCTGCTGCACGACAAGACGCCCATGGTCGATGCGGTGCGGGACGGCACAGCACTGCATGGTCAGGAAGTCATTATCGAACAGTCCGACGGCACAAGGCGCCATGTGATCGTCCACATCGATCCTCTGCGAAATGCTGAAGGACACATCGTCGGCGCAGTGAACTTGTTCACGGACATCACCGCGCGCAAGCAGGCTGAAGATGCGCTGCGCGACAGCAAAAGTCGGCTGACGGCGGAACTCGGCATCATGCAGCGTCTGCAGGCGCTCAGCACCAAATTGATTCATACCGGCGAGCTGCCGTCGCTGCTTCAAGAGATTCTTGCGGCTTCAGCCGATCTTATCGGCACGGACAAGGGCACCATTCAGTTGCTCGACCATGGCACCGGCAACCTCCGCATCGTCGCTCACCAAGGGATCGGAACGCGGTTGGTCGAACACTTCGCCGAGCGCGGATGGGTGACGACCGGCGATGCGGCCAGGCAGCGGGATCAACGAGTGATCGTGGAAGACGTGGCGGGCGATCCGGGCGTTCAGGGAGCCTTTGAACGGGAGATCGTGCTTGAAGACGGCATTCGGGCGATTCAATCCACTCCGCTCATCAGTCGGGATGGGCGTTTTCTGGGTTTGCTCAATAATCACTTCCGACAGGTGCATCGGCCATCGGAGTCTGATCTGCGGTGCCTGGATCTGTTGGCGCGCATGGCGGCGGACTTCATCGAACGCTGCCGGATCGACGACGCACTGCGGGAAAGCAAAACGCGATTCCGGTTGCTGGCGGACGCCGCCCCGGTGTTCATTTGGATATCAGGGACCGACAAACGTCTCACCTACTTCAATCAAGGATGGCTCGACTTTACCGGCCGTACCATGGAGCAGGAGATAGGCGACGGATGGGCAGAGGGGGTCCACCCGGATGATTACGAACGATGTCTCAAGGCGTATGTCGACGCGTTTGATCGTCGCGAGCCGTTCACAATGGAGTATCGCCTGCGCCGAGCCGATGGCCGGTACGGCTGGATTGTCGATCAAGCGGTGCCTCTGTGGGGTGGCGACCGGGAATTTCAAGGCTATATCGGCGCCTGTGTAGACATCACCGATCGTAAACAGGCGGAAGACGCGCTGCGCGCAAGCGAAGAACGGTCCCGCATGCTGGCCGAAGCGATGCCGCACTTCGTATGGCAGACCGACGAGCAAGGCGAGACGTCGTTCGAAAATCAACGGTGGTACGACTATACGGGACTGACGCATGAGACGACGAGACACGACGGCTGGCTCACGGTCCAACACCCCGACGATGCGCCAAGATTGGCTGACGCGTGGAAAAAAGCCGTCGAGACAGGCGGCGAGTACGATGGTGAAACAAGACTTCTCCGCGCTGTCGACGGAACCTATCGATGGTTTCGTGTGAGAGGAGCGCCGGTTCGGGATCCTGAAGGTCGCATTCAGTCATGGGTGGGGACCTGCACTGATATCCATGATCGCAAGGAAGCAGAGCTGGCCCTACGTGAGAGCGAAGAGCGGTATCGCGCAACCTTTGCCAATGCGGCTGTCGGCATCGCCCACAGCGGACTGGACGGTCGGTGGTTACAGTTCAACGATTCTTTATGCACGATCACCGGCTATTTCTGTGAAGAATTACTCACGATGACGTTCGCGGATATCACCTATCCCGGCGATCTAAAGTCAGAATGGGCGCAAGCACGTCGCGCACTGGCGGGTGAAATTGAAATCTATTCAGTGGAAAAACGCTACGTACGAAAGGATGGTTCGCTCATCTGGGTTCATAAGACGGTATCGCTCCTCAGAGATGCCCATCGCAGGCCGCTTCATTTCATTTCAATCATTGAAGATATTCATGATCGAAAGCAGGCGGAGGACGCGCTGCGCGAAGCGCAAGCCCGCTTGCAACGCTGGAATGTGGAGCTCGAACAGGCGGTGAACATGAAGACGGCGGAATTGCGACAGTCACAGGACCGCCTGCGTGCGTTGACGAGCGAGTTGAACCTGGCGGAACAGCGCGAACGGAAACGCCTGGCCACGGAACTGCACGACCATCTGCAACAGATGTTGGTCGTCGGCAAGTTGACGATCGGGCAGGGCAAGTGGGCGGCAAGCGGCGTGTCGGCCTGTGAAACCGTCTTGAAGAAGGTCGATGATATCTTATCCGATGCGTTGACCTATAGCCGGACGTTGGTGGCGGAACTCAGCCCGCCGGTCCTGCGTGATCATGGCCTGACCGCCAGTCTCAAATGGCTCGCCGAGTACATGAAGAAAAAGCATGAGCAAACCGTGGCCGTCGCCATGTCCGACGATCAAGGTTTCAAGCTGCCGGAAGATCAACGTGTGTTGATCTTCCAATCGGTGCGGGAGCTTCTGATCAATTCTGCCAAATATGCCGGAACGGGACAGGCCACTCTCACGATGGAAGAGCGAGCGGACCAACTCTGCATTACCGTGAAGGATGAGGGGACGGGATTCGATCTTGCTGCTGCAGCATCGGCGGGAGTGCCTAGTGGAGAGATCTCGTCCAAGTTCGGTTTATATAGCATCCAGGAGCGGATGCGGGCATTGGGCGGCTCGTTCACCATTCACTCCGCTCCTGGGTGCGGGACCAGTGCGACGCTGATCTTGCCGAGGACAAGCAGTGAGGGGTGGGGCGTGGGGAGTGTGCAGCAGGGGAGGGGTGAAGCCCATACCTCTTCACTGCCTACTGTCCATTCACCACTCATCGCTGGAGCAATTCATGTCTTGTTGGTGGACGATCATGCGATGGTGCGGCAAGGACTGCGCTCGGTGCTGGATGCCTATGCGGATATTCAGGTCATGGGGGAGGCCCGAGACGGCGTGGAGGCGGTGAAATTGGTCGAAAAACTCCGACCGCGAGTGGTGGTGATGGACATCAATATGCCGAAGATGAATGGGGTCGAAGCCACGACGCAGATCAAAGCCAAATGGCCGGAGACCACCATCATCGGCATATCCGTCAACGTCGGGGACGACAACCGCGACGCGATGCAGCGAGCCGGAGCGGCCACGTTGCTGACCAAAGAAGCAGCGGTGGAGCAACTCCACGATATGATCGTTCAGGTTGTCGGTTCACAAGAGACGCAAGGAGGTCCGGTGATTCCGCGATAGATCTCCTCCGGCTCTTTTTACGGATGGTATCTTGATGTCCCGCTTCGAGCAGAGTGTCGGTTGAACGAATAGAGGTCAGTGCCCAATCCGATTGTCCGCCCCCTCCTTGACTCCCGAAAAAATGGCTTGTTAAAGTCGGGCATGTTGTGTTTGGTATATCTTTTTTCTTTTCCGATAGGCTATCCATGAAACAGATCTCTATCTTGACCGCAGTCCTCGTTTGGTTGATATGTTTTGGGGATGGAACGAGCATCTTTATGGCACAGGCCGGTCAGAGGCTCATTGAACTATCTTCTCGGTCTTCTACGCCCGGCGCAACCTTGGTCCTGAGCGGGAAAGGGTTTGGAGGCTTTAAGTCGCCCCAGTTCAACCGAGTGACGGTCAACGAGGTGTCGGCGTTAGTGCAGCGATGGGAAGCAGACGTTATCGAGATCAAGGTTCCCTTCAAGGCGACGAGCGGTTTTGTTGAGGTGTTGATCGGAAAGAAGAAGCTGCTCGCCGGATTTGTGACTATTGTAGTTCCACAGATCGAGGCCATCACACCGACGGAGGGGGAACGGGGGACGACTCTTCAAATCACCGGTCATCATTTTGGCCTCTCGGCAGGTGCGCGCGATCCAAATACGATGTTCGGTGTCAATGACGTGGTGGTCGGCGGGGTCGTGGTGCGTCCCAAACGATGGAAAGACGACAAAATCGAGCTTGAAATTCCGCCCAACGCGGTGAGTGGTGATGTTGTGGTTCGGCTGGCTTCCTCCGATCCGCTACCGGACGGATCCTGCTGTGCTCCGGTCGAACATGTCGTCAGTAACGCCGTTTCGTTGAAACTGATTCCGTCCGTTCGAGTGGATCCGATCAGTGGACCTGTCGGTACGAAAGTGGTTTTGTTCGGCCAGGGGTTTGGGGATGCCAAAGAGCTGATGGATGATGCCGTGCTGATCGGCGGGAGGCCGGTCACCATCGCTCAATGGAAGGACGACGTCATAGTCTTTCATGTCCCGCTCGATGCGGAGTCCGGTCCGCTGGTGCTGAAACATCAAGGGCGGGAACGGGTGCTCGCGCAGTTTACGGTCCATGTTCCTCGTGTCATCTCCATGAGTCCCGCCAGCGCGCCCATTGGGACGTTGTTGCGTATCAACGGCGAGCACTTTGGGTTTTATTCAGAGAGCGGGTCGACTCCCTACAACTTCACGGATTTTAATACCGGCGGGAATCGCGTCGAAATCGGAGGAGTGCCGGCGGTGATCTATCGCTGGAACGACGAGCGAATCGATATCTGGGTGCCGTTCAGCGTGAAAACCGGCAAGGTCATTATTTACCGGAACGCCAACACGCCGAACATAGGCGGGCTCTGTTGTGCCGAGCGAGGGACCCAAACCACTGAGGCCGGAGACTTCACGCTCGTCACGCCGGTCATCGAGTCGTATGAACCTCAGACCGCCGGGTTGGATGATACGGTGACGATCAAAGGCCGAGGGTTTGGAACATTTCTCAAGACCGCTGAACATGCCGACCTTGGATTGAATCAGAAATCCTACAAGCGGCGATCCGATGTCGAAATTAACGAACCAGGTGAATATGCGACCGTCGTCTCGAACGTGTCACGAACCGAAGTCCTGTTCAACGGCACAGCAGCCTTGGTCCAATCATGGACCGATGAAGAAATAGTCGTCAAAGTGCCCCATCGCAACCTCTACGGAATCGGAAGGAAGGGGAAGTTTTTTGATAACTTGGCCACCGGGCCGCTGGTCGTTCGTCGGGGATCCTGGGACCTGCTTCCCGATGGAACCTGTTGTTCACCGAAGAAATGGGTCACGCTTGAAGCCGGACCGTTCACCATCGAAGCGAAAGGGCTTCCCGACCCAAGCTACTGGGATGACGACAGACCGGATGAGCGTGCCGGTCAATAATGCTGATGTGGCTCCATCTCGGTCGCGTCTGCCGAGGGAATGTTTTTGCGTCACTCTTCGTCCTCCTCGGTATGATTGTAGTGCCTCAATCGGCTGGGAGCGCAGACTCCGACCTTTCCATCACCACTCAGGCGAGTCGCACGAAATCAACCTTGATGAGCATCCTGTTTCGTACGCCTCAGCATGGGTGGGCGGTAGGAACCGGAGGAGTAATACTCAAAACCACCGATGGCGGGAAGAAATGGAGGCGGATGACAAGCGGAACGTCTGCCCTGCTAACATCTGTGTTCTTTGCCGACTCATCAAAAGGCTGGGCGACAGGGGCTGGAGGGACACTGAAATACACGGCTGATGGGGGAGAGTCATGGGTTTCTCAATCCCTGGAGACTCAGCAGCCACTGTACGGAGTCTATTTTACATCGCCGAAATTGGGGTGGGTCGTCGGGGGAGGAGGGACGATTTTGCACACAGCTGATGGTGGTGAGCATTGGACGGAGCAAGTGAGCGGTACAACCGCGGCGCTCTATGCGGCGCATTTTCTCAATGACCGGAAGGGCATGATCGTCGGTGCGCTGGGCACCGTCCTTTCGACGGACGATGGGGGCGCTACCTGGACGTCGCAAGAAACGCAGAGCGCGGTGACCTTGTTCGATGTCGTTTTCACCGATTCCACGACCGGTTGGGCGGTCGGCAATGCGGGGGCCATGTTTCAGACGACAGACGGTGGGACCACATGGGTTGATCAAACTTTGCCTTGCGGCAAGGCTTGCACGAGAGTCAGTGATCTCTTGAAGATTCGTTTCATAAACCAGCAAGAAGGTTGGATTGTCGGCGAGCGGGGGATGCTCTATCGGACGGCCGATGCAGGCATCACCTGGAGCGAGGGAAAATCGATCGCCCCTGCCTCGTTATTCGGTCTCAGTTTCTCCGATACCACCCATGGTTGGGCCAGTGGAGAAAACGGGGCTATCCTGCGTTTGCAACTGAGCCGCTAATCTCGCATTCTGTTGCGAGCCTCCTTTTAGAACTCGAGTTTTCAATCCTTGAGGCGGTAGGACCTTCGCTGGGTATGCATTCATAGAGAATGGAGTTGAATCTTTATGGTCCTCTCACTCAGTACCGGGTGACTGTCCTTGTCGCCTGTCATCCAATGGAATGCTATTCGCTCTAGTGTCTTTAGGAGCTGCTTTTGATGGTTTGAGTGCCGGTGACTGGCCTTGTCGCTTGCCCACCGGTGCCGTACCTCCGGAAGCTGCTCGTGATGGTTTGGGTGCCGGTGACTGGCCTTGTCGCTTGCCCACCGGTGCCGTACCTCCGGAAGCTGCTTGTGATGGTTTGAGTGCCGGTGACTGGCCTTGTCGCTTGCCCACCGATGTCGTAGCCTGATCCTGAGTGTCTCCGGACTCTGCATCAGCCATTCCTATAATGCCACACCATGGAAAAAGAATAATTGCTCCGATTGTCAGTGCCTGGAACCTATGTCTATATTGCCAAATCATTATCCACCTCCAGTTTATATAGGCTAGAGACTTTTCTATAATAACTTATTGCTTTGCCTCGGAGCAAACAATTGGTCTGTGATAGGCGTATGAAGCGATCGAAATGCCTTTTCTCGCTGCCGTCCGCGCATCTCATTTCTTTTCTCTCCTGAAGTTCGGCTAGTGACCTACCGTTTTCTGTTTAATGCGAGAGATCTCGTTTCTTGGCGAGGAATCGTCAGATGCTCGGTTCAGACTTTTGAGATAAATCAAAATACCTAAGTATTATGTAAGTTGACAGACGTTGTTGACAGACGTTACAGGGCTCAAATATGGTAGTGACGTAACTACGTTTAGAGAAAATATATGCATATCGGATTACGTGAGGCGAATCAGCAATTTTCTCGTCTGATGAAAGCTGTCAGAGGCGGGCGGGAAGTACTCCTGACGGAACGAGGGCGGCCTCTCGCGGTATTGAGGCCGATTCGGAGTAGCGACAAGACGAAGGCGGCTATTCAACGTTTGGAGGCCGCGGGTTTTCTGCGTCCTGCGAACAAGCATGTTGGCCTTCCAGCTTGGAGGCCAAGACCGGTTCGGAGGCGCCACTTGTCTAAGACGATTCGACAAGAGAGAGACAAGCGGTGAAACAGACGCGCTGGGCGTACTTTGATACCAGTGTCCTGGTAAAACGATATGTGAAGGAACAAGGTTCAGCTGCTGCATGGCGTCTCTTGCAGCAGTATCGGTTCCTTTCCTCGGCCGTTGCTCCGGTCGAAGTCTTGTCCATATTGAGCCGCCGACACACTCTTGGGGAACTTACTCAGCGTGACGTTTTTGCCATTCGGTCGAGGCTCCACAAAGACCGTAGCTACTGGGAGTTTGTAGAGGTCGGCGAGATCGTCCTGAATCAAGCTGAGGATCTGGCTCAGAAAATCGGACTGAGGACACTCGATGCTCTGCACCTCGCCTCGGTGCTCACGTTCCAAGCCGCCTCAGGTCTGACATTCCCTTCATTACCGCCGATGTCAGGCAGCGCAAAGCAGCCGAAGCGCTCGCGATCAATCTGATTTGGATCGAATAACGCTACAGCGGGAACGCTGAGAAACGGAATCTGGGACCGTTCCGAGACAAGTCTGACGCGGTCTCCTTGGTCAAGCCGCGGATCGGTTCACGTTGACATCAACCTTCAGGCCAGCGTGGGTGAACATCGTGATAAGCGTATCCACGCTGAATAGGTCGATCTTGCCGCGCATGAAGTCGCGTATACGCGGCTGTGTCAGGCCAAGTTGTTCAGCCGCAGGCGGTTATAGCTGAGCTTGGTGCGCTCTGGTTTAGGAACTGGCTTGTCTCTGATGAGTTCTGTAGAATCTATGCACCGATCTGAGGCCTGTGCCAAGTTGAATATAGGCAATCGATTGGGGAGAAAGGTTATGCCGAGTGTGCTGGACCAAGTGGTTGAGAGAGAATTGAGGAAGAAATTAAAAGATGCGCTGGCACGATCACGAATGTGGTTCTGGCAAAGCAGAAACGAGCAGCATGACCAGTCATGCGCAAGACGTCAGAGCGTAATTACATAGCCAAGGAGGAACCGATGACCACCGCACGTTCAATGTCCCTGATCGCAATTCCCGCATTCCTGATCGGATTTGGCTTGGGAGGGCTGTCACTGCATGTGGCGACCGCCGAGGGTCTCTTTGGGATCAAAGACTCCGTCAGCCAGATCGGAACGTCTTTAGTCGAGATGCAAAAGAACGTGGATGCGCTGCAGAAAAATATGAGCACGATCAAGCAGGCTAAAGATCAGCTATCATCGTTGTCATCAACCGGTGGCGGCGTGGGTGGTGCGATGGACTCGCTCATGAATAAAGGCAAATAGGAAGGATTCGAGAAGCTAACTTTGCTTTCCTTCATCGGAGGCATCAACCAACAGCCCAGGCGTCTACTCGAATGCATGAGCTGATCTCCAGTGGCTGGTCTTTCGGTGAAGAGCGTAGCCCAATCTGCATACATTCCGCTTGGTATGCAGTAACGTCACTACTATCCAGCGATTGGAGGCTGCCGGGTTTCTGCGTCCGACAGGCAAGCGTGCCGGCTTTCCGGCGTGGAATCTCAGACATGACACGAAAGATCTCGAAACCCTGCTAAGTGGACGTGGGCGTGTCTCGAAGGTTTTGACCAAGAAGCGGAACCGCTCTCTCGAAATGATTCGCCGACTGCATCGTACGCTGCACATCCCGCTAGAGAGTCTCATCGGTACGGTTGCACGAAATGCCCTAGCGGTGGCATTCCGGACTTCTCGACCAGCACTTTACTATCAAAAACTTCTGGTTTCTATTCACTCCATGCTGAGGACTCTCGATGCCCCGCACATTGTTATTGAGGCATTGATCCTTTTTGCACCGCGCTGTCCTTGTCGGTGGAGTATTTCAGAGTGGACTAGCGGTAGGCGAATACGTCCATCTGAATGGACTTGATCGGCTTGGATTCGCTATGAACCATGCGCCGAACGCGTTCGGTGGTCTCTCGGCTGAATACTGGTTCGCCGCAGTGGAGGCAGACAGTAGCTGGGATTTGCTCAACTCGGACGAGTCTGCCATCGATATCAAACACCTCGCTCATCAGTTTCTAACGGCCCTCGGTTTTCCCGCACACATGACAGCGAAACATAGCCACCTTCGTCGGGAGTAATCATATCATTCTGCGCGGTCAGGCTCATTGATCGGTAATAATCTTCAGCAGGTCAGAGTCGACGTGCGACACCTGGATATGTAAGGGTCGGCCTGCTGTGGTGAACCCGAGCAACAGGCTGCTGGGTGCATACTTGTCCTCTGGATAGCCTTCGATGATTCTGGTTTGTGCTCCAGCTTGCTGGATTTCCACGTCGCTGATGTTGCGTTCGATAGCACGTGTGAAGACATGCCGACTGAATTCGAATTCACCAGCGGATAGTTGTCGGCGAATGTCGTCCTGCGATTTCATCGAGTGGGGTGGCACGACTATAACGGCAGCCTTCGTTCAGCACAACACGAAGCAAGAAGGCAGAGGAAAAGGGGTACCCCATTGCGCACGGAGAAACGGACGGATGGGATAGCGTCTGCTGATGTCCTTCGACAAGTTCAGGGCGATGTGTCAAAAAACAAGGCCAAGTTTCCATTCATGAGTCATGCACGATTCAAGATCCACCCCATTCCAGACTCTCTGTGAAGAGGGAGGGAAGCGTGCGACAAACTGGCAGACAGAACCATTAAGCAAGGTATGGCCCGCAGATGGGACTCCATATTCCGAGACGCGCTGCAGGTACGCCTCATGCCGGCCGGAGCCCGGCTTCACGGCAGTCACGGGCTTCTTGATCGTCTCCGGGTGTGAGTATGCTCTTTTTGAAAGCGACGCCAATCCATGCTGTTTTTCTATTGATTTAGAGGGTGCAAAAACGTCAGATTTAACATGAATGTCCCGAGCAATCGCGCGAGACTATGCCGAGAAGGCCAGGAATGAAAGTGACAGCCTTATCTGTTATGTTCACATTTATGTTCGCTTTAATCCTGTCGCCCACGCTGAGCGATGCGCGCTGTCGCACCGTGGGGGAAAGCGCCAGTCTCGGGACCGAAATGGGTACGTTCCCTTTGTACCCGGCGGAGCGCCTGGTGCAAATCGGCCAGCAACGCGATAACCCCGTTTTGATGTGGGTCGGGTACGTTATTGGGGTGCCGCTTTTTGTCCCGGCGGCGGCGACCGCCATACTCGGAGCCGGATCCGGTGCCCTCTCGCATCCTTGGACCAAGTGCATCCAGACCGAGGAGCAGCGCATGCCGGAGATCCAGGCAGTACGGGCGCTGACGAAGACTGGACCATGATCGCGTGGATTACGCCTCTGCAAAGAATTTACCCGCATTCGTAGGTCAAGATTAGGGTCTGGTCTTGCCTTGTGCATCCCCATCATGCGCTTCTCACTGGCCCGCTCTGGCGGCTATGGCTAAGCGGAAAAATAACGATCGAGTGAGGCCAGATCACCGCCGTAAGTTGTCTCGCAAGGCTTTTGGCCAGGGTCTGTGTGAATTACGGTTAAAAGGAGCGGAGGGGATCGCTCGGGTGTCCTTCTGCACATTGGTGGAAAAACGGATCGTCATGCTGCATAGCTTCGTCAAGAAGTCGGAAAAGACGCCTCTTTGGGATCGTGAGATCGCTGAGATGCGTATGAAGGAGGTCAAACGTGCGGACACATGATCAACTCGTCAAGAAACTCTACGTCGTCCTGGTGTGCGGACAGAGGTAGAGCGTATTGAACACGAAGAGTCCGCCCTGCTTGATGCCTTGCTGAAGGCACGTCAAGAAGCGGGGTTGACTCAAAGCCAGGTGGCTGCACGCATGGGGACACGAGATCCTGCCGTCGCTCGTCTGGAGCACGCCCTTGCGAGTGGAAAGCGCTCTCCATTAGACCTCTTGCATAACCTCATGGCGTCATGTCTCTGTTGTAGCAGGCCGCGATCAGAGTGAAGCGTAATCCGAAGCGTTTTCTGCGGTTTCGGTATCGGTCAGACACGATCTTGAAGC
>Ga0134126_10003415_pt1 | contig 19902 bp, 15 predicted proteins | sample KB31752_FD_96881 | JGI IMG/M metagenome (GOLD analysis project Ga0134126, IMG submission 96881) | Terrestrial soil microbial communities with excess Nitrogen fertilizer from Kellogg Biological Station, Michigan, USA - KB3-175-2 | ecosystem: Environmental > Terrestrial > Soil > Unclassified ...
AGAACGGCGTCCCCTGGTGGTATTTCCACCGCAGCGGCGGCCCCCATGAGGGGCGCGGGTTGGCGAGCGTCGATCCGGACGGGCGCATCGCCGCTGCGCTGCCGATCGCGCGCATCCTCGGCTGCGTGGTCTATCCCGCCGCCGAGATCGCAGCGCCTGGCGTCATCCGCCACATCGAAGGCAACCGCTTCACGCTCGGCGAACTCGACGGAACCTGCACCGCCCGCGCCGCCGCCTTGTCGGAAGCCTTGCAGCGCGCCGGCTTCAAGGCCCCGGTGTCGACTGACATCCGCACCGAAATCTGGCTGAAGCTATGGGGCAACGCGACGCTGAACCCGGTCAGCGCGCTGACCCGCGCCACGCTCGCCGACATCCTCAGCTTAGCGCCGACGCGAGCGCTGATCGCCGAGATGATGGCGGAGGTGAAGGCGATCGGCGAGGCGCACGGCATCAGGTTCCGCCTGTCGATCGACAAGCGCATCGCCGGCGCCGAGGCGATCGGCGCACACAAGACCTCGATGCTGCAAGACATCGAGGCCGGCCGGCCGCCGGAGATCGAGGCGCTGGTCGGCGCCGTCCTTGAAATGGGCCGCCTCGCTGGCGTCCAAGCGCCGCGCCTGGAGGCGGCCTATGCGATGGTGAAGCTGCTGGCGCGGGGCGGCTGACAAACCCGCCCCCTTCAAGCCGCCTCGGCGCGGCGCACAGCGTCCTGGCTCCAGAACGTCGAGCGCAGGCCGAGCAGCCGCCGCGCCGCGACGACCGCTTCGGCGATGCCGGTGACGGCGGCGTCGCAGCGCAGCTTGCGCTCCAGGCTGTGGAAGCTGTTGTCGGCGGGGTCGCGCCAGACGCAGAGGATCACCTTGGCCTGCGGGCAGTAGCGCCGCGCCGCCGTCGCCGCGGCGCGCAGATGGGCGATGGTCAGCGGCTCGATGTAACAGAGGCAGACAAGACCGACCGAAGCGCATTCGGTCGCCGTCGCCATGCGCGCCTGCTCAGCCGTGACGATGCGGCTCGGCAGGCCGCGCCGGTTGAGCGCGTGGCTCAACATCGCCGCCGCCAACGGGTCGAGCGGATGGTCGCCGTGCAGCACCGCGACGAAGCGCGGCGAGCGCGGCGGCCCCTCTTGCCCCGCCTCCGCTTCGCCGGCTCCAAAATGGGAGAGCCGGCGCAGCAACGCCCGCAGCCGCGGCGCCCGGCCCGCGCCGGAGGCGACAAGCTCGGCGACGAGTTGCTGCGTCGATCGCGTCAGCGCGGCGAGCCGGCCCGCGTCGAGATCGCCGCGCGCGACGTCGAGATGGGCGCGCCGCAGCGCCTCCAGCGCCACCTCGTCGTAATATTCGGCGATCGCGTCGCGCTTGAGCCAGAGGCGCGCCTGCGCCGCCGCCTCGCGCGGATCGCCGGCGAGCATGCGCTGGTAGAAGGTCTCCTGCGCGGTGAGCGGCGGCTCGTTGCCGAGCAGCGTCTCCAGGAAGGCAAGGCCCGGCGCGTGGCGGCCGAGAACGACGACGCAGGTGGTCAGCGGCGTCGCCAGCAACAAGCCGATCGGCCCCCACAGGAACGCCCACAGCGCCGTGGTGACGACCAGGGCCGCGGGCGACAGGCCGGAGCTATGGCCATAGACGAGCGGCTCGATGATTTGCCCGGTGAGGCCCTCGACGGCGACGAACAGCAGCAGCGTCAGCAGCACCGCCGACCAACCGGGATCGAAGGCGAAGGCGACGACCAGCGCCGGCGCGACGCCGATCAGCACGCCGACATACGGGGCGAACCGCGCCACGCCGGCGAGCGTGCCGAACAGCCCGGGATTGGGCACGCCAATCGCCCACAACGCCAGCGCGACGACAAGGCCGAAGGCGGAGTTCATCAGCAACTGCGCGAACAGCATGCGGCCGATGCGGCGCCCGGCGTCGTCGATCGCCTCGGTGGTGCGGTTGATGTCGTTGGCGCCCATCAGCTTGATGAGCCGGTTGCGCAAATCCTCCTTCTGCGCCAGCAGGAAGGCGGTGAACACGACGATGACGAGGGCTTGCGCGATGGGCGACAACACCGGCGAGGCGGAGGCGCCGAGCGAGCCGATGCGCGACAGCGCCGAGGCGTCGACGATGACCACCCGTTGCGCCGCGCCGGCGCCGGGGACCTCCGACGGCGCGATCTCCTTCGCGGCGTCCTCGATCACCCCCATGAAGCCGGAGGTGTGGGCGCCGCCGAAGCGCTGCGTCAGTGCGTGCAGCTTTTCGTGGATATTGTGGCTGTAAGCCGGCAGGCGCGTCGCCAGATCCGACACCTGCCCGCTGACGAACCAAATCCAGAGCCCGATGGCGGCGGCGAAAATCGCCAGCGCCGCCGCCACGCCGAGCGGCCGAGGCGCGCCGAGCTTCTGCAACGCGCGCACCAGCGGCGACAACGCAAAGCTTAGCAGCGTCGCCAGCGCCAGCGGCACCAGCACGTCGCGGGCAAGCGTCAGGATGAGGCCGAGGCCGAGCGTGACGCCGATCCAAAGCGCCGCCTCGACCAGCGTCGCGGAGGGCTCGTTGTCGATGCGGGCGTTCACGGCGCCTGCGCGTCGTCGTCGGCGGCGGCCGCCGCGTCGATCTGTTGCAGCAGGCGGCCGAAATCGATGGGCTTGGCGTGCAGTTCGTCGCAGCCGTTCTGACGGGCGAGCGCGCGCATCTCGTCAGAATTGTTGGCCATCAGCGCGATGACCGGGATATCGCGGGTCAGCTCGTCGAATTTGAGCGCCCGGGCGGTCGACCAGTCGGCGTCGCCGCGCAATTGCGATTCCAGCAGGATGACGTCGGGCCGCGACGCCTTGGCGCCGGCGATCGCCTCCGCTGGCTCGGCGGCCAGCAGCACGAAATGGCCGCGCCGCTTCAGCCGCTCGACCAAAAGCTCGCCGAGTTCGGCATTGTCCTCGACAATCAGGATTTTCGTCACCCGCGCCCCCTGGGGAGACGCAACCGTCTCGTCACAGCCTAACGCGGCGGCGAGACACAGGTTCCCCGATCTGGTGGTAGCGCGGCCTCGACGCGCGCGCATGGCGCAAAACGCGCCCAAAACAAACTTGACAATCCAGACAGTCGCTCAGCACGAGGGCCGCGCCTCGCACAAAAACCCCTTACCGCCCATCCGCGGCCGGGCGCCGAGGGTCAGATTTGAACCCCTATCCCGCCTTCTCGATCAGGCTCTTGGCCGCCGCGCGCGCCGCGCGAGTGATCTCGGCGCCGGCGAGCATGCGGGCGATCTCCTCGCGCCGCTCGGCCGCGTCCAAGGCGAAGACGCGGGTGGCGACGCCGGCGCCGGCCTCGTGCTTGACGATCTTGAAATGGCGCTGCGAGCGCGCCGCGACCTGCGGCGCATGGGTCACCGCCAGCACTTGCGCGCGCGCCGCCAGCCGCGCCAGGCGCTGGCCGATGGCGTCCGCCACCGCGCCCCCGACCCCCGTGTCGATCTCGTCGAACACCAGCGTCGGCGCGGTGTCGCGCTCGGCGAGCGACACTTTGAGCGCCAGCAGGAAGCGCGCCAGCTCGCCGCCCGAGGCGACTTTCATCAGCGGGCCGGGCCGCGAACCGGGATTGGTCTGCACGACGAACTCGACGCGGTCGTAGCCGTCGGCCAAGACGAGCTTTTCGTCGCTGGCGATGTCGGCGCCGAAGCGGGCGCCGGCGAGCTTCAGCGGCGCCAGTTCGGCGTTGACGGCCTCGGCGAGTTCCAGCGCCGCCATGCGCCGCGCCGCCGACAGCGCGCCCGCCGCCGCGTGGTAATCCGCCTCGGCGGCGGCGTGGGCCTGCTCCAGCCGCACGACGCGGGCGCGCCCGTCCGAGAGATCGGCGAGTTCGCTGGCGTATTTCTCCGCCAGCGCCGGCAGGGCGTCGACGGCGGCGCCATATTTGCGCGCCATGCCGCGCAGCGCGAACAGCCGCTCCTCGCAAGCCTCAAGCTCGCGCGGATCGAAGGCGCAGGCGCGCATCGCCTCTTCCACGGTTTGCGCGGCAAGCTCGACCGCCTCCATCGCCTCGTCGAGCGCCTTGACGCTGGGCTCGATGAGCGCCGGGGCCTGCGCGGCGCGCCGTTGCAGGCGGCGCGCGATCGACGCCAACATCGGCAGAATGGCGGAATCGCCGCTCAGCGCCGCCAGCGCCTCGCGGATATCGGCGGCGACCTTCTCACCCTGCATCATCGCCTGGCGGCGCTCGGCAAGCCGCGGCTCCTCGCCGGGCTCGATGGCGAGCTTGGACAGTTCCTCGCTGGCGTGGCGGGCGAAATCGGCCTCGCGCTCGCGCGCCGCGACATCGGCGCGGGCGGCGGCGAGCGCACTCTGGCACGCTTTCAGCGCCGCATGCGCGGCGCGCCCGCGCTCGACGAGGCTCTTCAGGCCGCCATAGGCGTCGACCAGCGCGCGGTGCGTCGCGGAATCCAGCAGTGCGCGCTCATCGTGCTGGCCGTGAATCTCGACCAGCCCGGCAGCCAGGGTGCGCAAGGTTTGCGCGCCGACGCTCTGGTCATTGACGTAAGCGCGGGTGCGCCCGTCGGCCATCTGCACCCGGCGCAGGATCAGTTCGCCCTCGAAGGCGAGGTCGTGGGCGGCGAGCAAGGCGAGAGCGGGATGGCCGGGCGGCGGCTCGAACACCGCCGTCACCTGCCCCTGGTCGACGCCGGCGCGCACCAGCGCGCCGTCGCCGCGCGCGCCGAGCGCCAGCGACAGCGCGTCGAGCAGGATCGACTTGCCTGCCCCGGTCTCGCCGGTAAGGATGGTCAGACCGCGCGAGAAATCGAGGTCCAACTGGTCGATCAGCACGATATCGCGGATGGAGAGACGCGCGAGCATGGCGCCGCCTCGCGCTGCCTCAAGTCGGGATGACGGAGTGGTACAATTTCGACAGCCAACTGCCTGGATGCTCCTGCGGCGAGCGGCCATTGGTTTTCAGCAGCGTATAGGCGTTCTGGTACCATTCGCTGTTGGGGAAATTGTGGCCGAGGATGGCGGCGGCGGTTTCGGCCTCGTCGGTGAGGCCGAGGCCCATATAGGCCTCGACGAGGCGATACAGCGCCTCCTCGGCGTGGCGCGTCGTCTGGTAAGTGGTGAGCACGGCGCGGAAGCGGTTGATCGCCGCCGTATAGTTGCGCCGATGCAGATAAAACCGGCCGATCGACATTTCCTTGCCGCCGAGTTGATCCATCGTCACCTGGATCTTGGACTTGGCGTCGTCGACATATTCGGATTTCGGATAAGTCACCACGAGTTGCTGGAACAGCGCCAGCGCCCTGGCGGCGTGGTCCTGGTCGCGCGAGATGTCCATGATCTGCGCGTAATGGCTGGAGGCTTCGAGGTAGAGCGCATAGGGCGCCTCGGGCGTCTTTGGATATTCCTTGACGTAGCGCGCCGCCGACCCGGCGGCGTCGTCGTATTCGGCGGCCTGGAACTGCGCGTAGGTGGTCATCAACAGGCCTTTGCGCGCCCAGTCGGAGCTCGGATATTTCTTGCCGAGGTCAGTGAACTTCTTGGCCGCGTTGGTGGCGTCGCCGTTGGCGAGCTTGGCCAGGCCCTGGTCGTAGACCGTGCTGGCGGGCACGATCGGGTCGACCTGCATCTTGTATCTTTCGCCGCCGAAGGGATTGAGGTCGGCCAGCGAGAACGACGAGCAGCCGCCGAGCGACGCCGTAACGGCGAAGATCAGCGACGCACGGCGCCAGCGCCGAAGCGATCCGCGCCCAACAAACTTTGACGTCATGAACACATCCCCGACGGCCCGCGCCCCGCCAGCCGCTGCGCCGGATTGGCGCCGCGATTCCGGCCCGTCAAGCGATCAGCACGGGAATATGGCGCGAAAACGCCCAAGTCGAATTTTCCTGCGCTGCCCGCCAGCGGAACGCTCAGTCCGCATTGGCGGCGAAAGCCGCCGCCACCCGAGCCGCCGGCGCGATCACCCGCACCGTGCGGCGCGGCGCCTGCTCGACGATTTCGTAATTCGACTTGTCGGCGAACAGCGCGGCGAGCACGGCCGCGTTGAGGGAATGGCCGGGGCGATGGGCGACATAGGCGCCCAGAATCGGCGCCCCGGCGAGCGCGAGATCGCCGACGACATCGAGCGCCTTGTGGCGCACGAACTCGTCGCGATAGCGCAGGCCCTCGGGGTTCAGCACCCGGTCGCCGTCGATGGCGACGGAATTGTCGAGGTTGGAGCCGAGCGCGAAGCCGGCGGCCCACAATTTCTTGACGTCGCAGACGAAACCGAAGGTGCGCGCCTTGGCGATCTCGGAGCGGAAGATCTGGGGGTCGATATCGAAGACGCGCCGCTGCCGGCCAATCGCCGCACCTTCGAAATCGATCTCCACATCGACGCGGAAGCCCGCGTCCCAGGGTTTCAGCTCGGCTCGGGCGCGGCCGTGCTCCACATATACGGACTTGAGAACCTTGAGGAACTTGCGGCGGCGGGCTTGGGTGACGAGGCCGACGGAATCAATTGCCGCGACAAACTGGGCGGCCGAGCCGTCCATGATCGGCGTCTCCGGCCCGTCGATCTCGACCAGCACATTGTCGAGCCCGAGGCCGGCGAAAGCGGCCATCAAATGCTCGACGGTGGCGATCGTCGCGCCGGCGCGATCGCCGATGACGGTGCAAAGCGCGGTCTGGCGGACGTTGCGCCAGTCCGCCTCGATCAGGTGGTCCGAGCCGTCCTGCAAACCGGTGCGCAGAAAGACCACGCCGTGGTCGGAATCGGCGGGATGGATGACAATGCGGGCGGGGGCGGCGGAATGAACGCCTGAACCAGTGACTTCGACGCGATCTGCGATCGTCTTCTGAAAGCCATGCTTCATCGCCAAACTACGCCCCTCATTCTTCCCGCGCCCGCACCGCGCCGGAGAGCGGTATCGCTGCACGAAAGCCGAACCCTGTGACCGCCCCTGGCGAACCTCCCTGATTCGCCGCCCTGATTTGGCCAAGGTCCGACGCCCGCACTCTTACGGAGTCTATTAGGCATGCGCCGGGAAAATGACCAAATCACCTTTGATTACCAATCATTACATCGGCGCGAAATTATTTTATCGCTTATATTTCATATGTTTATGGATATAAGCAAAAAGCATGCCGCCACGTGTGCCGCGCGTGCAACACGCGGCAGGAACGCGGCGGCGGCTGGGCCGAATCAAGTCCCGCTGGAGCGACGCAGGAAGGCTGGAATCTCCAATTGGTCATCATCGTTGGCGATCGTGCGCGGCTGTTGGCGCCCCTGCGCGTCGAGTTGGCCCTGGAGCGGGCGCGGCGCCTGGGCGCGCGGCGCCGCGGCGGCCGGCGACTGGATCAGTTGGCGCGGCGGCGCGAGCGGCGCGGTGGCGCGCGGCGCCATGTCTTCCGGCCGGCTGATGCCGAAGGCGGCGAGTTTCTCCAACAGCGAGCGGCGGCGTTCCGGCTGCGCCGGCGGCGGCGGCATCTCGCCGCGCGCCACGCGCAGCGCCGGCTGCACGACGGCCGGCAGTTCGTCGATGGTCGGCATGCGCGGGCTGCGCACGATCGGCTCCGGCGCCGGGGGAATGTAATCCTCCACCGGCTCCATCTCTTCGATCGCGGCGACCGGCGCCGGCTCCGGGCGGTCTTCCATCTCCTCGGCGACCGGCTCCGGCTCCGGCGCGGCGACCGGTTGCGGCGCCGGCGCGACGGCGACTGGCTGCGGCGCCGGGGCGGCAAGCGTCTGCGCGGCGGCCGCCGAGCGCGAGCCGCTGCGCGGCAGCGGTTCGGCGCGCTCGATCGTCGCGTGGTCGATGCCGGTGGCCACCACCGAGACCCGCACGACGCCATCGAGCGCGGAATCGAAGGTCGCGCCGAGGATGATGTTGGCCTCCTCGTCGACTTCCTGGCGGATGCGGCTCGCCGCCTCGTCCACTTCGTAAAGGGTGAGGTCGTTGCCGCCGGTGATCGAGATCAGCAGGCCCCGCGCGCCCTTCATCGACACTTCGTCGAGCAGCGGGTTGGAAATCGCGGCTTCGGCCGCCTGCACGGCGCGCCGGTCGCCGGTCGCCTCGCCGGTGCCCATCATCGCCTTGCCCATCTCGCTCATGATCGAGCGCACGTCGGCGAAGTCGAGGTTGATGAGGCCCTCCTTCACCATCAGGTCGGTGATGCAGGCGACGCCGGAATAGAGCACCTGATCGGCCATCGAGAAGGCGTCGGCGAAGGTGGTCTTCTCGTTGGCGACGCGGAACAGATTCTGGTTGGGGATGATGATCAGCGTATCGACCGACTTGTGCAATTCGCTGATGCCGCCTTCGGCCAGCCGCATGCGCCGGCCGCCCTCGAAATGGAACGGCTTGGTGACGACGCCGACGGTGAGGATGCCCATTTCGCGCGCCGCGCGGGCGATGACGGGGGCGGCGCCGGTGCCGGTGCCGCCGCCCATGCCGGCGGTGACGAACACCATATGCGCGCCCGCCAGGTGATCGCGGATCTCCTCCAGCGCCTCCTCGGCGGCGGCGCGCCCGACCTCGGGCTTGGAGCCGGCGCCGAGGCCCTCGGTCACTTGCAGACCCATCTGGATGATGCGTTCGGCGCGCGACGAGGCGAGCGCTTGCGCGTCGGTGTTGGCGACGACGAAGTCGACGCCGACGAGGCCGGACACGATCATGTTGTTGACCGCGTTGCCGCCGGCGCCGCCCACCCCGCACACCATGATGCGTGGCTTCAATTCTCTAAGTTCTGGAGCCTTGATGTCGATAGTCATGTCCGCCTCGTCGCTTGGCGCCCGCCGGCGCTTTCCCCAGTGTGCAATCGTTCAAGGCCGCCGACGCGACGCGGCGGCCTCGGCTCCCTCAGAAACTCTGCTTCAGCCAGCGCCGGACGCGCGACACGTAACCGTCGTCGGGCGCCTCGTCGCGCAGCGCGCCCTCCTTCGGCCCGACATGCTCCAAAGCCGCCGCCTGCGGATAGATCATCAGGCCGACGGAGGTGGCGAAGGCCGGGCTTTTGGCCGATTCCGGCAGGCCCTCGACGCCGAGCGGCCGACCCATGCGCGCCTGCGGCGAGACGATGGCGCGCGCCAGTTCGGCAAGCCCGCTGAGCTGGCTCGCGCCGCCCGTCAGCACCAGCCGGCGCCGCGCGTGGCTCGCCAGCCCCGCCGCCGCCAGCCGGTCGCGCGCCAGTTCCAGGATCTCCTCGACCCGCGGCCGGATGATGCGGGTAAGCTCGGACTTGGCGATGTGCGTCGGCCGGTCCAGTTCGTCGCCGACGCGGTGGATCGAGATCGTCTCGCGCTCGTCGGCGGGCTCGGCCATGCAGGCGCCGTAGAGCGTCTTCAGCCGCTCGGCGTCGGCCAGGCTCACCGACAGTCCGCGCGCCACGTCCATCGTCACATGATGGCCGCCGACCGGCACGCTATCGATATGAACGAGCCGGTCGTTGGCGAACGCCGCCATCGTCGTCGCGCCAGCGCCGAGGTCGACGAGCGCCGCGCCCAGTTCGGCCTCGTCGTCGACCAGCGTCGACAGCCCGGCGGCGTAGGGCGAGGCGACCATGCCGGCGACGCGCAGATGGCAGCGCTCGATCGCCAGCATGAGATTGCGCGCCGCCGAAATGTCGCAGGAGGAGACGCTGAGTTCGCCGCCGAGTTCCTCGCCGACCATGCCGCGGGGATCGGCGACCCCGCGCTGGCTGTCGAGCGAGAAGCCCATCGGGATCAGATGCAGCGCCGCGCGCGGGCCATTGCCGCCGGCCTGCGCCGCCGCCTCCAGCACGCGCTGCGCGTCGGCGTCGCCGACGCTGGCGCCGCCGAGGGTCAGGCGCGCGGCGTGCAGGCGCGAGCCAAGCCTGCCGCCCGACATATTGACGACGACGCTTTCGACCTCGACGCCGGCCATGCGCTCGGCGGCGTCGACGGCGAGGCGGATGGCGCTCTCGGCCGCGTCGAGATCGACGATGGCGCCGCCCTTGACGCCGCGCGAGCGCTGCTGGCCGAGCCCCAGCACCTTGCAGCGGTGGGTGCGCCCGCGCAAAGTCGCGCCGGGCTCCATCGGCAGCAGGCGCGCAATGAGGCAGACGACCTTGGCGCCGCCGACGTCGAGCACCGAAAGCACGGCGCTCTTGCGCGGCGACAGCGGCCTGAGCCGAGGGGCAAGGATGAGCGCGCTCACGGCTTGGCGGCCTTCTTGGTCTTGGCCGCCTGGGCGGCGGCGGCGTCCGCCGTCAGTCGGGCGAAGGCGCGTCCAGGCTGGCGCAAGTCGAGCGAAAGTACCTGGCGCTCCAAGAGGTGTGATTGACGTTCGAGCTTCACCAGGGTCCGCACCGCCAAGACCGGATTGATCTCCGGCAACTTGACCTCGACGCCGGTCTTCATGTGCAGGTTCCAGCGCCGCTGCGAGATGAACACGCCGGCCTCGATCTTGCCGCGCAGTTCCTGGGCGGCGTCGAGCAGCGACAGATATTCGGGCAGCCGCTTGTTGGCCCCCTCGCCGACCACGAACGGCAGATTGTTGAGCCGCGCGTCGCGCAATTGGTCGAGCGCGGCGCCGTCGGCGGAGACGATGCTGACCTCGCCGTCGCGCTGCCAGAGCGCCACCGGCGCCCGCTCGGTGACGACGATGACGAGGCGGTTCGGATAGAGCTTTCGCACGCTGGCGCTGACCACCAGGGGCGCCTTGAGCAGGCGGGCGCGCGCGGCGTCGACGTCGAAGAACGGCACTGAGCTGTTGGGCGAGACGCCGGCGAGGTCGAGCACCTCGCGCGGACCGAGCCGGGCGATGCCGGAGATCGTCACCACCTTGACGCCGAAGCCGAGCTCGCGGGCGAGGAAATCGCGGAGGCCGCCCTGAGCGGCGACGAAGGCCTGATACTGGCCGCCGCGCACCGCCCCGAGCCCGACGGCTGCGAGGATCAACGCCGCCGCCAGCGCCACGCCGACGCCGCGCGGCGCCTTGCGCTCCAGCCCCCAGAAGCCGCGCGCGCGGCCGGCGCGCTCGCCGCGCAGCAGCACACGCGGCTCCGGGCGGGCGCCGAAGCCGCCGACCGCGAAGGCCGGCTGCGGCGCGCCCGCCAAGCTCAGGTGTCCGCTCAGCGATTGCACGACGCGTCCTCCACCATCCACGCCACCAGATCGGGAAAGCTGATCCCCTCGTGGATCGCCATGTCCGGGACGAGCGAGGTCTCGGTCATGCCCGGTTGGGTGTTGACTTCGAGACAAATCAATTCGCCGCCCTCGCCCTTGGCCTCGTCAAAACGGAAATCGGCCCGGGTGACCCCGCGGCAGCCGAGCGCGCGGTGCGCCCGCACCGACAAGCTTTGGACCTCATGGTAAATATTTGGTTTAATCTCGGCCGGAAGCACATGCAGCGAGCCGCCTTTGGCGTACTTTGCGTCATAGCCGTACCAGCCTTCGGAAACCGGGCGCACTTCGATGACGCCGAGCGCCCTGTCGCCCATCACGCCGCAGGTCAGCTCCTTGCCAGCGACGTAACGTTCGGCGAGCAATTCGTCGCCATAGGGCCAATCCTCGCGCCCGACTTCCTGCGGCGGATGGGGGCGCCCCTCGCTGACGAAGACGACGCCGAGCGAGGAGCCCTCGCAGACCGGCTTCAGCACGTAGGGCGGCGCCAGGACATGGCGCCGCGCCGCCTCGCGGCGGTCGACGGTGAGGCCCTCGGCGACCGGGATTCCGGCCGCCGCGAGCACGACCTTGGCGCGGTCCTTGCGCACCGCGAGCGCCGAGGCGAGCACGCCGGAATGGGTGTAGGGAATCTGCAACACCTCTAACAGACCCTGGATGACGCCGTCCTCGCCACCTTTGCCGTGCAAAGCGTTGAACGCCACGTCCGGCTTGAGCTTGATGAGAACCTCGGCGACGTCGCGGCCGACGTCGAGGCGCGTGACCCGGTATCCGCGCGCTTCGAGCGCGTCGGCGCAGCCCTTCCCGGAATTGAGCGACACCGGCCGTTCCGCCGACCAGCCGCCCATGAGGACCGCGACATGTTTCATAAAGGCACGAACTCCGCCTCAAGCTCCGCGAAAGGTAAAGGAGGATTAAGGCGCGACCGTTAATGAGCCCTTAAAAGGGTGAGCGTTTAACCATTTGATTTCTAATATTTCAGTTCCTGCCGGCGCCCAGCGCGCCGAGACGTCGATCGCGCCGCGTTCTCAGCCCATTCTTGGCGTTCCCCGATACCCTCTCGCTGCGCATTCGCGCCGATAAGCGCGCCAGTTTCGCAGCGCGTACCGCGCGCAGACGAGGAACGCCTCGTCATTCCCCGAGTTGGCCCACCAAAATATGTTCATTACAGTAACTGTCGCCATAAGGTTCCAATAAGTATTCTGTGGCCCTATGGTATCAACCGCTGTTGCTATAAGGGGATTTTTCAATCAAATTTCTCCCTCATCTTCGCCCAACAACTCCACGACACGCTAGCTAACCTCTAGATTAGTATCCGAACAGATTGAATCAGCGGACCCCGTCATTCGCAATGACGGCGGCTCAACTTGATCGGTAACCGCTCTAGCCGGCAGCGCAAATGAGCGCCCCGAGGGGCCACTGGCCGGCAATCTCCAAATGCCGCTTCCGCATCGCGGCGAGGCGTTGTCGAGCGCGAACGCGACAAGGAGTTCATGGCCATGTCCACGCGAACCGAAGGCGTTTCCGCTCGGCTGAGCGGAACCGGCGTTGCGCTGAACACCTTCCAGCTTGAGGCAGCGCGCAGCTTCGCTCTGCGCTCCCAGCTTGAGCGCACCGAGGCAAAGGAGGCTCGACGCCATTGCGGCATCCAAGATCGCCTCGACCGACTGCTTGAACGGCGCTGGGCGACTGACACACATTAATTCTGTGCCGAAATGTATGTCAAATCAATGACGCACATTTTGCTACGAAAGATTATTTAGTACTATCAACTATTTGTAGAAAAAGAGTCGCTAAGCGAATGTGATTACGAGGCAATGTTGTCCCCGCGCGCGGCCCGGCGACGCCCGCGTAGACGGCGACTTCGCAATCGCGACTTGCCAAAGGGGGGGCGGCGGCCTTATTTAGAGTTTGTTTCGCGCAAAGAGCGCGTTCGAATCGTCCATCGTTACGACGAGCGCCGGGTGTTTCGCCCGGCGATGTCGATGGACGGCAAGGGCGGGTTCGACGCGCGGGCCGGCTCAAGCCGTCGCTCGATCGCCCGCTTACGCGTGTTTCGACGCTTATGCGAGTTTTCAGCGCGGGTGCGTGTCTCTAGCGTCATTCCGTTGGGCCGGTCGCGCGCTTGCGAAACTTTCGCGGCGCTCTTTTGCGAGGGCGCCAGACTTCGATTGCGCTCTTTCGCGAGAGCGCGAACTTCAAAAGCGCCCTCTCGCGAGAGCGCGTCATGAGCAGCGTCGCGCCAAGCGGTCGCGGCTCGACTAACCAAGGTTTCGATGCCCGGGTCCGCCGCCTCCGTCCCTTTCTCTGCGCCTTTCGGCGTCGAAGGCGACGCGCTTTCGAGGCGTTGGCGTACACGGCGTTCGCGGCCGGCCCCGATCGTCCGCCGCGCCGCGTCGGAACCGTTCCCCTCTCCACAATCCATTAGCGCGCCGCCCCCAAGTCCCGCCGTCTCCGTGCGAGTCTCGGGCCCAAGGCGTAGGCGCGCCGCGAGAATCGACAATGTCCAACAAAATGATCATCGATGCGTCCCATCCGGAAGAAACCCGGGTGGTGGTGCTAAGAGGTAACCGAGTCGAAGAATTCGATTTCGAATCTGCCAATAAAAAGCCGCTCAGAGGAAACATCTACCTGGCGAAAGTGACGCGGGTCGAACCTTCGTTGCAGGCCGCCTTCGTCGAATACGGCGGCAACCGTCACGGTTTCCTCGCCTTTTCGGAAATTCATCCCGACTACTACCAGATTCCAGTCGCCGACCGGCAGGCGCTGCTCGAAGAAGAGGCGCGCTCGCACCGCGAGGACGACGAGGAGCCGGCCAGCGAGCGCCGCAGCCGTCGCCGTCAGCGTTCACGCGCGCCGGAAGCCGCCCGCGCGGCGAACGACGAGCAGGTCTCCGAGCCCGCCCGCGACGAAGCCGAGGCGCCGGGCGCGGACGAGCCTTTTGTGGCGATCGAGGACGAGAGCCCGCAAGAGATCGCCGCCGAGGTCGCCGCGGAACTGGCGCCCGCCGGCGCCGATGAGAACGTCGACGGCTTCGCCAGCGTCGATTCCGACGAGCCGGCCGAGGAGATGGCGTCGCGCGTCGAACTCGGCGAGCCGCCGCTGCGCGAGGGCTTGTCCGCCGACGAAGACGGCCCTGCCGTCGAGATCGAGCGCCAAGCCGCGCGCGACGAGACCCAAGCCGCGCGCGACGCGGCTGAGGACGCGGCGGCCGAGGAGGAGGACGCACACGAGCCGGAGGTGACGACCATCGGCGGCGGCGGAGACAGCGACGAGCCGGTGCGCAGCGTGCGCCCGCGCGGCGGCGAAGAGGGCGAGCCGGTCGAGGTGATCGGCGGCGACGCGATGGACGAGACGCCCCGTCGCGTGCAGCGCCCGCGCCGCAACTACAAGATCCAGGAGGTCATCAAGCGCCGCCAGGTGCTGTTGGTGCAAGTCGTCAAGGAGGAGCGCGGCAACAAGGGCGCGGCGCTGACCACCTATCTCAGCCTCGCCGGCCGCTATTCCGTGCTGATGCCCAACACCGCGCGCGGCGGCGGCATTTCCCGCAAGATCACCAACACGCAGGATCGCAGCCGGCTGAAGGCGATCGCCGAGGAACTCGACGTGCCGGAGGGCATGGGCGTCATCCTGCGCACCGCCGGCGCCTCGCGCACCAAGCAGGAAGTGAAGCGCGATTTCGAATATCTGCTGCGCATGTGGGAGACGGTGCGCGAAACGACGCTCGCCTCCAGCGCGCCGATGCTGGTCTATGAGGAAGGCTCGCTCATCAAGCGCGCCATCCGCGACCTTTATTCCAAGGACATCGACGACATCGTCGTCGCCGGCGACGCCGCTTACAAAGAAGCCAAGGACTTCATGCGGCTGCTGATGCCGAGCAACACGCGCGCGGTGACGCCGTATCGCGATACGGCGCCGGTGTTCGCCAAGGCCGGCGTCGAGGCGCAGCTCGACGGCTTGTTCTCCAATCAGGTGACGTTGCGCTCCGGCGGCTATATCGTCATCAACCAGACCGAGGCGCTGGTCGCCATCGACGTCAACTCGGGCCGTTCGACGCGCGAGCACAATATCGAAGACACCGCCGTGCGCACCAATCTGGAGGCCGCCGACGAGATCGCCCGCCAGTTGCGCCTGCGCGATCTCGCCGGCCTCATCGTCGTCGACTTCATCGACATGGAGGAGGCGCGCAACAACCGCTCGGTCGAACGGCGCATGAAAGACGCGCTGAAGAACGACCGGGCGCGCATCCAGGTCGGCCGCATCTCGCATTTCGGCCTGTTGGAGATGTCGCGCCAGCGCATCCGCACCGGCGTGCTGGAGGGCTCGACGGTGCCCTGCGCGCACTGCATGGGCTCCGGCGTCGTGCGCTCGACCGCTTCGGTGGCGCTGCATGTGCTGCGCATCATCGAGGACGCGCTGATCCGCAACGCGCAGTTCAACATCATCGTGCGCGCGCGCACCGCGGTGGCGCTCTACATCCTCAACCACAAGCGCGCGCATCTGCGCGAGTTGGAGCGGCGCTTCGGCGTCGAGGTGGTGGTCGAGGCGGATGAGGCGCTCGCCAACGGCGTCAACCACGCGCTGGATCGCGGCGAACCGGCGCAAGGCGTGCGCGCCGAGGCCGAGCCGGCGCACCGCCCGGGCTATGGCGCGATACCCGACGACGACTTCTCCGCCGAAGAGGCGCCGGAGCCGGAAGCGGCAGCGGAGGAGCCCGCCGCAGAGGAGCCGGAGGCGGCCGAGGATGAGGAACAGCGCGGCGAGACCGCGGAGGGCGAGGACGACGACAACCGCCGCCGGCGCCGTCGTCGACGCCGGCGCGAGCGTGGGCCGGCCGATCCCGCCGTCGCCGACCAGCCGCAGCCGACCGACGACGGCCTCGCCGTCGTCGCCGAGATCGGCGGCGATTTCGCGCAAGCTGCCGAGGCGGCGCCCGAGGAAGGCGGCCGGGCGAACGGTTCGCGCCGCCGCCGCTCGCGACGCGGTCGCCGCGATCGCTTCGATGCGCATCTCGACGAAACCAGCGCGACCAGCGAGGGCGAAGCGGGGGCCGAAGCGCTCGCCGAGCCGGCGCTGATCCACGGCGACCCGGCGTTAGGCGGCGTCGAGGCGGCAGCCGGCATGGACGAGCCGCCGGCCTCGATCGCCGAGGCGCTGGAGCCGCCGACGCCGGCCGCCGTAGCGCCGCCGCAGGCTTCGCAAGTTGAGACGCCGCAAGCTGAGCCGGAGGAGGCTTCGCCAGCGCCGAGCGAAGCGGCGGCGCCGGAACCTGAACCCGCGCCAGTAGCCGAACCGGTCGACGAGACGCCGCGACCGCGGCGCAGCGGCTGGTGGCAGCGGGCGAAAACGACGCTGGTCGGGGAGTGACGGGTTGAGTTCGCCGTCGTGGCCGGGCGTGCCCCGGCCATCGACGGCTGAGCGAGCGTCGCGCGAGCGCGGGATAGCTGCATGAAACCGCTGTTCGCCTCCTGGACTTTCTGGGCCCTACTCTCCGCCGGCTTCGCGGCGCTGACGGCGATCTTCGCCAAGATCGGCGTCGAGGGCGTCAATTCCGATTACGCGACCTTCCTGCGCACGCTGGTCGTCATCGTGGTGCTGGCGGCGATCCTGACGCTGTTCGGGGAATGGCGGCCGCTGGGCTCGATCTCACCGCGCACGTATGTTTTTCTGACGCTGTCGGGGCTGGCGACGGGCGCGTCGTGGCTGTGCTATTTTCGCGCCCTCAAGCTTGGCGACGCGGCGCGCGTGGCGCCGATCGACAAGCTGAGCGTCGTGCTGGTGGCGCTGTTCGGCGTCGCCTTCCTCGGCGAGAGCCTGTCCGGCCGCAATTGGGCGGGCGTGGCGATGATCGCGGCGGGGGCGGTGCTGGTGGCGTGGCGGTAGCGAAGCCACAGTTTACCGAATGACAAGTACAACCCGACATATTGTTCTTATTGTGTTCCTTCTACCGGAGTATTCGTCGGGGTATCTTAATGCTGAAATATTCGAGAACGTTTCGCCTTCGCGAGGGCGGCGTCGAATGCAGCGCTGAAGGTTTGACGGTAGCCGGCTTTTCGCTCTTGGTTAAAGTTGGCGACACTGCGTGGAAAATCCGTGCGCCAGATGAGACGGAGAAGGGGCTTTCAAAGATCTACTGCGCACCTATCAAGTTATCGCAAAAACTTGCGGGCTTAGAGGTAGTTGCGCAAGCCCTAACCAAGGGCCATACTGCGCTAGCCCAAATTGCTACCTTGCTCCTCAAAATTCCCGATCCTGAAGACATCAGCTTAGGCCCATCGGCCACATCAGACAACCTTGCAAACCTTTTTGCGGCTGGGTGGCTAGAGAAGGATTGGGCCGCCTCTAAGCACCCGAGAACGGGGACTGCCCCAAACCCCGGCTGGTTTGCTCCGGTCGATGACGGAGGTACAGACACCGAGTCACGTGCTTCGTCTGCTAAGCCGAACGAATCTTTTTCACAATATGCTCTTACTGGAGATCGGAATGATTGTTTTCGAATCTGTAGCGATTTAGCGTTGCCGACGAGCGATTTCGGAATTTCATTTCGACGCTGTATTTTGGCGTGCACATCAAATGGGAACTCAGGGTTTCCCGAAGAGGATTCTAAGTTCAAGTAGTAACGCTAGCGAGGGTGAAAATGGATAGAGACACGGCGATCAGAATAGATGGGATGTTGATAAATTCAATTGGAACACTGGACGGAATTGCTCATTATTTGAAAAATAACCTTTCAGATGATGAATATAAGAAATATATTTACATAGTTGGAAACGCGATGGGAAACCTATCGGACTTCTCGGCTATGTTGCATAAATTATTTGATGACATTACTCCAAAAGAATTACGACAACAAATTTAATATACCGCGCCTCGACGGCGCTGGTGGCGCGGCGAGGCCAGCCTATTGCGCGGCGCCGAGCGTCTGGGTCGGCTTGGCTTGCGGCGTGTTGGAGAGAAAAGCCGCGACATTGTCGGCGCAAGCCGCCGCCACCGCGTCGAGCGCCTGAGTTGACATCAGGCTCCAGGCGTCGCCGGCGCCTTTGACCTCGAAGGCGTCGCTGAGACGGGCCTGCCGCGCCCGTGCCTGGTCGAAGACGTCGATGACATAATCGAGCGACGCCCCGCCCGGCTCGGGGTTGGCGGCGAGGTAGACGCGCAGCAGATAGTGCGCCTTGCGGGCGTCAGCGGCGACGATTCCCTGCGTCGAGAATTGGCGCGCCAGCGCGTCGCGGAGATCGCCAGCCTCGGCCTGCGGCGCGCCATCGACCGAGACCAGCGCGACGGTGGCGTCGGCGAGGCTGACGCCCTCGCGTTTGACGAACGGCGCCGGCGCGGGAGCCAGCGCCGTGTCCGGGGCGGGCGGCGCGGCGGTGTCCTGACAGCCGGCGAGGCCGAGGCTGACGACCCCCGCGATGACGGCGCCGCACCGGCGCCGCGAACCTGCGCGCATCCCCCCGTCCCCGCGAAAACGTCGACGAAGGGCTAACGCTATTTTCGTTGCAGGTCCAGGTCCGGGGCGTTGATCGGCTCCGCCGAGCCTTGCGTCGTAACGTAGGTGCGGCCGAGACAGAGCGCGGTCTCGCTGTCGCTGTCCATCAGGATCATGTGCAGGAAATAGACCTCGTCGGCGCCGATCGCGTGCGGATTGGCGGCGTAGAACATCGGCAAATCCATCCACGACGGCGTGAAACGCGCCCCCAGCGCGTAACCGCAGGCGTTGAGCCGATGCCGGGCGAGGCCGTGCGCGTCGAACACGCGAGCGTGCGCCGCGAACACGTCGTCGGCGGTGCGGCCGGTCTTAAGCTCGGCGGCGCAGGCGTTCAGCGCCTCGCGGGCGGCGGCGTGGTAGGCCTCGTGCAGCGGCTTCGGCCGGCCGACAATGTGGGTGCGCATGATCGCGGCGTGGTAGTGGCGGCTGACGCCGGCGAACTCCAGCGTCATCTGGTCGTTGGCGTCGAGCCGGCGCCGGCCGCTCTTGTAGCGGCAGAGCAGCGCGTCGTCGCCCGAGCCGATGATGAATTCGTTGCCGGGATAATCGCCGCCGGCGGCGAAGATCGCATAGTGCATGGCGGCGAGGATTTCGCCCTCGTCGGCGCCGGCGCGGGTGGCGTCGAGCCCGGCGCGGTCGGCGAGATCGGAAAGCCGAGCCGCCTCGCGCACAAAGGCGAGTTCCGCTGGCGATTTGCGCAGCCGCAGGCGCGGGACCAAATCGGAGATGTCGGCGAGTTCGCGCCCCGCCAGCGCCGCCTCCAGCTTGCGGCCGTGGAAATGGGTGAGCCCTTGCGTGTTGAACTCGACGCCGAGCCGCTTGCCGGCGCCGAGGTCGTCGAGCATGGCGCGCAAATCCCGCGTCGGCTCGGCCTCGCCGCTGTCCTTCCAGATGCGGATGTCGGAAATGTTGGAGGTGCGCTCGGCCTGGCGAAGGTCAGCCGAGCGGGTCAGCAGCGCGACGCGCCCGTCGGCGCCGAGATAAAGGCACTGGAAGAAGCAGAAGCCGAAGGTGTCGTAACCGGTGAGCCAGTAATCGCTCTCCGGCGCGAACAGCAACGCGCCGTCGAGCCTGGCGACGGCCAGCGCTTCCAGCAGCCGGCGCTTGCGCGCCGCCATTTCGTCGGGGGAGAAGTGGATGGTCAAGCGCGCCTCCTTGTGGCGCGAACATCGCGCAAAGCGCGCCCGCGTCAAGCTCTGCGGCGCTGGTTAGGCCCAGGGATCGAAGCTGGCGAAGCTCCAGACGTTGCCCTCGGGATGACGCGCTGTGTAGCCGCGTCCGCCATAGGGCTGATCTCGCGGAGCCAGGACGATCCCGGCGCCGGCG
>Ga0134126_10003416_pt1 | contig 19891 bp, 22 predicted proteins | sample KB31752_FD_96881 | JGI IMG/M metagenome (GOLD analysis project Ga0134126, IMG submission 96881) | Terrestrial soil microbial communities with excess Nitrogen fertilizer from Kellogg Biological Station, Michigan, USA - KB3-175-2 | ecosystem: Environmental > Terrestrial > Soil > Unclassified ...
GGCGTTGCTTGCGCGCCTGCTGACCGTGGCCTTCCCCGAGGCGATCGGGAAATGGCAGCAGGTAATCGTTGCGATCGCGCTGCTCTCAGTGTTCGTCGGCGCCTTCGCGGGCCTCGCGCAGAACAACCTGAAGCGGCTCTGGGCCTACTCCTCGATCGCCAACATCGGCTATGCGCTGATCGGGCTGGCGGCCGGCGGCGAGGCCGGCGTGCAGTCGATGCTGCTGTTCATGGTGCTCTACACGATCGACGTCACGGGCTTCTTCGCCATCCTGGCGGCGCTGGAGCGCGACGGGCGGCCGATGGAGACCTTCGACGACTTCGCCGGCCTGATGCGCGAGCGGCCGGGCCTGGCGGTGGCGATGACCGCGTTCTGCCTCTCCGCGCTCGGCCTGCCGCCGTTCTCCGGCTTCTGGGGCAAGTTCTACGTGTTCAAGGCGGCGCTGGGCGCCGGCCCGGTGACCACCTGGGCCGCCGTCGCCGCCCTGGTCGGCAGCGTGGTGGCGGCCTACTACTACCTGCGGCTGATCAAGGTGATGTGGCTGGATCCGCCGCCCGCCGGACGGATCGAGCCGTCGCCGGGGCCGACCGTCGCCGTCGCCTACGTGACCGCGCTCTTCGCCCTGCCGGTCGTGATGGTCGCGCTGATCTGGCTCGACCGCTGGTCGGCGGTCGCGGCGGCCTTCGCCCGCTGAGCTGATCTTGTCCCTCCCTCCGATCGAGGCGCTGGAGGAGGTCGATTCCACCAACGCCGAGGCGCGCCGCCGCGCCGAAGCGGGCGAGCGGGGGCCGCTCTGGATCACCGCGCAGCGCCAGACCGCGGGGCGCGGCCGGCGCGGCCGTGGCTGGGAGACCGGCGCCGGCAACCTCGCCGCCACCTACCTGGCCGCCACCGCCAAGCCTGCCGCCGAGGCCGCGCAGATCTCCTTCGTCGCCGCGCTCGCTGTCGCCGATCTGGCCGCGGCCTACGTGCCGGCGAGCCTGGTCACGCTGAAGTGGCCGAACGATCCGCTGATCGCCGGGCGCAAGGCGGCGGGCATCCTGGTCGAGTCCGGCCCGCATCGCGGTGGCGGCCTCTGGCTCGCGGTCGGCTGCGGCGTCAACCTGGCGACGCCGCCGCAGAACGCCGAGCGCCCGGCCGTCGCGTTCGCCGAGCATATGCGCAGTCCCCCACCGAAGCCGCTCGAGGCGCTGGAAGTGCTGGCCGGACGCTTCGAGAGATGGCGCGACCTCTGGGAGCGGCTCGGCTTCGCGCCGATCGCCGAAGCCTGGACCGCGCGCGCCCACGGCCTCGGCGAGACCTGCACGGCGCGGCTCCCGACCGAGACGGTGACCGGCGTCGCCGAGGGCCTTGACGGCGACGGCGCGCTCAGGCTCCGCACCCCCTCAGGCATTCGCCGCATCACCGCCGGCGACGTCTTCTTCGGCTGAAAAAAGTGGACCACGGAAAGCACGGAAAACACGGAAATCTGCTCTTCGAAGAGGAGAGCTTCCGAGCCCGCAACGCTGTCTTTGAAGTGAGCCGGGAACTTGGAACAGGTTTCCTGGAGGCGGTGTATCACGAGGCGCTCGCGCTTGAGTTCCAGGATCAGCAGATCCCGTATGTCGCGACGCCGACGCTAGGTGTGACTTACAAGGGCGTGTTTTCCGTGTTTTCCGTGGCCAAATCTTCTGTGGCGAGCGGGAGCCGCTGATGCTGCTGGCGATCGAGCAGGGGAATACCAACACGCTGTTCGCCGTGCATGACGGCAAGGCGTGGATCGCGCAGTGGCGCGCGGCCACCGAGGCGGCGCGCACCGCCGACGAATATGCGGTCTGGCTTTCCCAGCTGCTGGCGATGGCGGGCCTCAGCCTCGGCCAGCTCGACGCCTGCATCATATCCAGCGTCGTGCCGCAGTCGCTGTTCAACCTGCGCAACCTGGCGCGGCGCTACCTGCACGTCGAGCCGCTGGTGATCGGCGAGAACGCCGAGCTCGGCATCGAGGTTCGCATCGTCAAGCCGTCGGAGGCGGGCGCCGACCGCCTGGTCAACGCCATCGGCGCGCACTCGGCCTATTCCGGCGACCTGCTGGTGATCGACAGCGGCACGGCCACCACCTTCGACGTGGTCGCCGCCGACGGAGCGTTCGAGGGCGGGGTGATCGCGCCCGGCATCAACCTTTCCATGCAGGCGCTGCACGAGGCCGCCGCGCAGCTGCCGCGCGTCGCCATCCGCCGGCCGGTCGGCAACCGCGTGGTGGGCACGGATACGGTGGGCGCGATGCAGTCGGGCGTCTTCTGGGGCTACATCGGGATGATCGAGGGCCTGGTCTCGCGCATCAAGGCCGAGTGGAAAGGGCCGCTCACGGTGATCGGCACTGGCGGCATCGCCTCGCTGTTCGAAGGCGCCACGCGGGCCATCGACCACTTCGACCATGACCTGACGATCCGTGGCCTGCTCGAAATCCACCGCCGCAACTCCCATCTGCCCAGCGGATGAACGCTACCGGAACCGCTGCCTCGGGCGACGAGCTCGTCTTCCTGCCGCTGGGCTGGTCGAACGAGATCGGCATGAACTTCAATCTCTACGGCTTCGGCCCGCCGCACGCCCGCAAGTGGATCGTGGTGGACCTCGGCGTGACGTTCGGCGACCAGACGACGCCGGGCGTCGAGATCATCCTGCCGGACCCGTCCTTCATCGAGGCGCACGCCGACGACATCCTCGGCATCGTGCTCACCCACGCGCACGAGGACCACATCGGCGCTGTGCCGTGGCTGTGGGAGCGGCTGCGCGCGCCGCTCTACGCCACGCCGTTCACCGCCTTCCTGCTGCGCGAGAAGCTGCGCGAGGCCGACCTGCTCGAGGAAGCGCGGATCACCGAGGTGCCGCTCTCGGGCACGATCCAGCTCGGCCCGTTCGAGCTGACCCTGATCACGCTCACCCACTCGATCCCCGAGCCGAACGGCCTGGCGATCCGGACGCCGCTGGGCACCGTGCTGCACACCGGCGACTGGAAGATCGACCCCGACCCGCTCTTGGGCTCGCCCACCGACCAGACCGCGATCCGCAAGCTCGGCGACGAGGGCGTGCTCGCCATGGTCTGCGACTCCACCAACGTGTTCGTCGACGGCGAGTCGGGCTCGGAATCGACGGTGCGCATCGCGCTCGCCGAGCTCATCAGTACGCTGAAGGGCAAGGTCGCCGCCGCCTGCTTCGCTTCCAACGTGGCGCGGATGGATTCGATCATCCGCGCGGCCGAGGCCAACGACCGGCGCGTCTGCCTGGTCGGCCGCTCGATGATCCGCATGTCGGCGGCGGCGCGCTCGGTGGGCCTCTTGACCGACATCCAGCCGTTCGTGAGCGATAGCGACGCCGCCTACTTCCCGGCCGACAAGATCCTCTTCCTCTGCACCGGCAGCCAGGGCGAGCCACGCGCGGCGCTGGCGCGGGTGGCCGATGGCGCGCATCCGCATCTGTCGCTGGGGCAGGGGGATTCCTGCATCTTCTCGTCGCGGGTGATCCCCGGCAACGAGATCCCGATCCGCAACCTGCAGAACAAGCTCGCCGACCGCGGCGTGCGGCTGTTCACCGAGCGCGACCACCCGGGGCTGCACGTCTCCGGCCATCCGTGCAGGGATGAACTGAAGCGGATGTACCAGTGGGCGCGCCCGCAGATCGCGGTGCCGACCCACGGCGAGCGGCGGCACCTGCTCGAGCACATCAACCTCGCCCGCGACATGCAGGTCCCCGAGCAGGTGGCGCCGCGCAACGGCGACATGGTGCGCCTCGCGCCCGGCCGCGCCGCGATCATCGACGAGGTCCCGGCCGGCCGGCTCTACGTCGACGGCGGCATGGTCACCCCCGAGCACGGCGAGGCGCTGCGCGAGCGCCGCCACGCCGCCTACAACGGCATGCTGACCGTCGCCGTGGCGCTGGACCGCAAGGGCCGCATCGCGTCCGGCCCGCAGGTGCGCGCGCTCGGCCTGCCCGGTGACGCCGACTACGAGCTCGAGGAAGCCATCGACGACCTGGCCTCCGAGGCCGAAGCGGCGCTGAAGAAGCTCTCGGCCGACGACCGCCAGGACGACGAGCGCGTCGAGCAGGCGCTGTCACGGGCGGTGAAGAAGGCCGCGTTCCGGATCTGGGCACGGCGGCCCGTGGTCGAGACGACGGTGCTGCGGGTGTAGAGGTCGACCGCCGCAGCCGCGCGCGAACGCGCCGTGCTCCACCTTTCCTGCGGGCGCAGCAGCCAGATAACGAAGACGAGCGCGCAGTAAATAGCGAGCGCTGAAGCGAGCACGGCGAAAGCGGCAAGACACACGAAACCTTCGCCCGGCGGGCGATCGCCGTAGCGAAGAAGGCGATCAGCGCGAACGTTCCGCTCTGCCTCTGACGACGCCGCTCTCATTGGGCGTCAGGCCGCGTCACGGATCGGCTGCGACTCGTCCTGCGCCAGTCCACCGAACCGCCGCTCCCGCTTCCGGAAGTCAGCGACAGCCGCGGCGAGGTCGTCGCCGGTGAACTGCGGCCACATGCGGTCGGTGAACCGGAGCTCGGCGTAGGCACACTCCCAGAGCAGGAAGTCCGAGAGCCGCTGCTCGGCGCCGGTGCGGATCAGCAGGTCGACCGGCGAGCCGGCCGGGCCGGCGATCAGGCGGTCGAGATCGTCCAGCGTTGCGTCAGGGCCGAGCGCCAGCGCGGCCTCGGCGATCGCGGCGCGGGCGGAATAGTCGAAGGCGATCCGCAGGGTCATCTTGGCGCCGCCGACGCTGGCGGCCTCGTAGCAGGCGATTTCTGCGGCGAGATCGGCGGGCAGGCGGTCGCGGCGGCCGAGCATCACCAGGCGAATGCCCTCGCGCACCAGCCGCGCGGCGTCGCTGGCGATGTAGGCGCGCAGCAGCTCGATCAGGATCGCCACCTCCGGCGCGGGCCGGCGCCAGTTGTCGCAGGAGAAGGCGAAGACGGTCAGCGTGGTGACGCCGAGGTCGGGCGCGGCCTCGACGGTGCGCCTCAGCGCCTCGACGCCGGCGCGGTGGCCGTCGGCGCGGGTCATCTGCTGGCCGACGCCCCAGCGGCCGTTGCCGTCCATGATGATCGCCACGTGGAACGGAGCTGCGGACGATCCGGACACCGAACTCTGCATTGCAAAGTATCCTTCCAAAAAAAGGGTCAGGCGCGGGCGAGGCCGGGCAGGGGGTCTTCGCCGCTGGCCTGCGTCTTGGCGGCGGCCGCGGCCTCGCGCACCACCTGGTCGAGCACGGCGAGGTAGTCGAGGAACCGGCGCCGCCCTTCCGGCGTGATCCTGCACAGCGTCTGCGGGCGATTGCGCGAGAAGCTCTTGGTCACCTCGACGACGCCGGCCTCCTGCAGCACCTGCAGGTGGCGCGAGAGGTTGCCGTCGGTGAGGCCGCAGAGCCGCTTCAGGTCGGCGAACACGAGGCCCTTCGGGTTGGCGGCCAGCGAGGTCAGCACGCCCAGCCGCGCGCGCTCGTGGATGATGCGGTCGAGCCCCTCGTAGGCGAACGGCGCCGCGGACATCCTGGTCTCAGTCATCGGCCGCCTCCGGGGAGAAGCGCAGCACGGCGGCCACCAGCAGCTGGCCGACCCCGAACGGCAGGCCCATCGACCAGGGTGACAGCGCATGCGGTCCCTGCGCCAGCGCGATGCAGGCAAGGCCGGTGGCGACGTACCAGGCGCCGACCACCACCATCCGCTTCGGCAGGAAGCGGCAGGAGGCGAAGACGCCCGTCCCGAAGGCGATCTGCCAGAGCCCGGGCGCCATCCACAGGCACTGCGGCGCGAACAGGATGATCACCGCGGTCAGCAGCGCCGCGGCCACCGCGGCCGGCACGAACTGGGCGACGGCGGCGGCGATCATCTCGTCGGCGAGGTGCGAGTGCAGGCGCCGCGTGCGGTCCTTCATCTCGAAGCCGATGACGCCGGCCGAGACGGCGGCGACCGCGATCCAGAGGCCGAGGAAGGTCTCGACGTGCGCCGAGGCGATCGGCAGCCAGAGCCCTTGCGCGATGGCCGCCAGCACCGCCAGCACGCCGGTGGCGGCGAAGGCGGTGGGTCCCAGCCCGTGGAACCTCTCGCCCTGAGCCAGCTGGCTCTTGATGGCGTCGATCTCTGCCAAGGCCCGGTCGAGGTCCTGCATGAACTTGCGCCCCCCAAGCTGCATTCAGCGCGCTTTGCGTTGCAAAGTATCACGCAGGCGTAAGTGTGCGTCAACCGCCGCCTTCATTCGGGCCGGCAAGGGTGGTAGGGACCGGGCCATGATCGGAAAGCTGAATCACGTCGGCATCGCCACGCCCTCGATCGAGGAGTCCTGGAAGCTCTACCGTGACGTGCTCGGCGCGACCTCGATCACCGACAAGCGCGCGCTGCCGGAGCAGGGCGTCTGGGTCAGCTTCGTGAACCTGCCGAACGCCCAGATCGAGCTGATCGAGCCCTATGGCGAGGACTCGCCGATCGTCGCCTTCCTCGCCAAGAACCCGCGCGGCGGCCAGCACCACGTCTGCTTCGAGGTGCCGGATATCCTCGAGGCGCGCGACGAGATGCGCGCCAAGGGCGCCACAGTGCTTGGGACCGGCGAGCCGCGGATCGGAGCGCACGGGGTGCCGGTGATCTTCGTGCACCCGAAGGACATGGGCGGCGTGCTGGTCGAGCTGATGGCCGAGCCCGTGGAGGCTCACGCGTGAACATCGAGACCTCGCTCGCCGTCTACCTGATCTTCTGGTGGGTGGTGCTGTTCTCCATCCTGCCGATGGGGGTGGTCAGCCACGCCGAGGCCGGCCTGCAGGCGCCGGGCGGCGGCGATCCGGCCTCGCCGGTGGATCCGAAGCTGAAGCGCAAGTTCCTCACCACCACCTGGGTCTCCGCGCTGATCTTCGCGCCGTTCTGGATCGCGGTGCACTTCCACTGGATCTCGATCGGCATGCTGAGGGGCCTCTAGCTGGGCCCGCTGCCGCGATGAGCGACGGGCCTGCGCCGGCCTTCAGCGCCTGGGAGCGCGAGATCGCCCTGCGCTACCTGCGCGCGCGCCGCGACGAGGGCGGCGTTGCGCTGATCTCGATCATCTCGTTCGTCGGCATCACGCTGGCGGTCGCGGTGCTGATCATCGTGATCTCGGTGATGAACGGTTTCCGCAGCGACCTCAGCCACATCATGCTGAGCTTCGAGCCGAACGCGCGCATTTACGGCGGCGTGATCGCCGATGCGAGCTTGCCGACAGCGCTGAAGCGGGTGCGGGCGATCCCTGGCGTGGTCGAGGCCTATCCGGCCATCGAATCGGAGGCGCTGGTTCAGGGCGACCGCGCCGCCACCGGCGCGCTGGTGCGTGGCCTCGCGCCGGAGGATCTGAAGTCCAATCACCTGATCGCCGACAACATCAAGGTCGGCTCGCTGGCGACCTTCGGGCAGGGGCCGGACGGCGGCGACGGCATCCTGATCGGCTCGAAGATGGCCGCCCAGCTCGGCGTCAATGTGGGCGACACGCTCTCGCTGACCGGCCCGACGCCGGAGCAGACCGTGCTGGGCTCGGTGCCCGTGCAGAAGGCCTACCGCATCGTCGGGATCTTCGAGGTCGGCATGAGCGAGTACGACGCCGGCGTCGTCATCCTGCCGCTGCGCCAGGCGCAGCAGCTGTTCATGCGCCAGGCGCCCGCCGACTTCATCTGGGTGCGGTTCGACGATCCCGACAAGGCTCCGAAGGCGAGGGCCGCGCTGGCCGCCGCCGCCGGCGACGGCGCGGTGATCAAGGACTGGACCGAGGAGAACGCCGACTACTTCAACGCCCTGCAGGTCGAGCACAACGTGATGGCGCTGATCCTGGCGCTCCTTGTGTTGATCGCCTCGCTGAACATCATCTCGGCGCTGGTGATGCTGGTGAAGAACAAGGGCAAGGACATCGCCATCCTGCGCACGATCGGCGCGCGGCAATCGTCGATCCTGCGGATCTTCTTCATGTGCGGGGCGATGGTCGGCGCGCTCGGCACCATCGCCGGCGTCGCGATCGGCGTGCTGTTCTGCCTGAACATCGTCGGCATCCAGCGCGTCGTGGAGTGGGTGTTCCAGACCCAGGTGTTCTCCTCGAAGATCTACTTCCTCAGCCACGTGCCCCAGAAGGTCGACCCGCGCGAGGTGATCGAGATCACCCTGTTCTCGCTGATCTGCTCGTTCGCCGCGACCCTCTATCCGGCCTGGCGCGCCTCGCGGCTCGATCCGGTCGAGGCGCTCCGCTATGAGTGAGCCGGTCCTTTCGATCCGCGGTCTGAGGCGCTCGTACGTCACCGGCGAGCGCACGCTGGAGGTCCTGAAGGGCATCGACCTGGAGGTCTATCCTGGCGAGCTGGTGGGCCTGATCGGCCCCTCGGGCTCCGGCAAGTCGTCGCTGCTGCACGCCGCGGGCCTGCTCGAGCATCCGACCGCCGGGACCATCGTCATCGACGGCGAGGACTGCTCGGAGCTGTCCGACCGCGCCCGCACCCGCATCCGGCTCGCCGAGATCGGCTTCGTCTACCAGTTCCACCACCTGCTGCCGGAGCTCTCGGCGCTCGACAACGTGGCGCTGCCGCTGATGATCGCCGGCAAGCCGCGCCGCGAGGCGGAGGCGAGGGCGCGCACGCTGCTCACCGACCTCGGCCTCGCCGAGCGCCTGACCCACCAGCCCGCGCGGCTCTCCGGCGGCGAGCAGCAACGCGTCGCCGTCGGCCGTGCGCTCGCCAACAGCCCGCGCCTGCTGCTCTGCGACGAGCCGACCGGCAACCTCGATCCCGCCACCTCTCGCGCGGTGTTCCAGGGCCTGCACGACCTCGCCCGCCAGCGCGGCGTCGCGGCGCTGGTCGCCACCCACAACCTCGAGCTCACCAGCTTCATGGACCGGGTGCTGGCGCTGCGCGACGGCCGCATCGAGCCGCGCGAGCCGGCCGTGGTGGCGGCGGCAGCCGCGGCGGCCGAAGGCGCCGAGATCGTCCGGTGAGCCGTATCCGCGCGGTCGTCTTCGACGTCGGCGAGACGCTGGTCGACGAGACGCGCCACTGGGGCGAGTGGGCCGACTGGCTGGGCGTGCCGCGTTTCGGCTTCTTCGCCGCGATGGGCGCAGTCGTCGAGCGCGGCTGGCATCATCGCCGAGTGTTCGAGCTGGCGCGGCCGGGGATCGACCTGGCCGCCGAGCAGGCGCGCCGCGCGGCGGCCGGCTGGCGCTACACGCTGGAGCCCGGCGACTTCTATCCGGACGCGCTGCCTTGCCTGCGAGCGATGCGGTCCGCCGGCTTCAGGGTCGGCATCGCCGGCAACCAGCCGGAGGCCGCGGAGGCCGCCCTGGCGGCGGTGGGCGTGACGGCGGACTTCGTCGCCTCATCGGCGCGTTGGGGCGTGGAGAAGCCCGACCCGGGCTTCTTCGCCAAGGTCGCCGAGGCGGCGGGCGAGCCGGCGGGCGCCATCGCCTATGTCGGCGACCGGCTCGACAACGACGTGCTGCCGGCCAAGGCGGCTGGCATGACCGCGGTCTTCGTCCGCCGCGGCCCGTGGGGGTTGATCCACGCGGCGTCGCCCGACGCTGGGCAGGCGGATCTGCGGGTCGAGACGCTCGAGGGCCTAGCTTCGCTGCTGACAGATTTGGGCTGAACGAGCCCAGCCCGCGCTTGACACTTTCGGAACAAAACGGGAAGACGGCGGTCGGAACAAAACCGGTACGACGGAGATTTCCCCATGTTTCGCATCGCCCGCGACGGCCTGGCGCTTGCCTCGGTGGTCAGCTTTGTTTGGATGGTCTGCCAGGTGGCGACGCTCGCGGGCTGAGTCGCGTCCGGCGCGCGCTGTGGGCGTTGGAATGGGGCGAGGGGAGGGCTGATTGGCGCGCTTCGACGAGGGGTTCGTCCATCTTCGCGCACGCTCTGCCTACTCGCTGCTGGAAGGCGCCATCAAGGCCGACGTCCTCGGCAAGCTGGCGCGCGAGGCCGGCATGCCTGCCGTGGCGCTCACCGACCGCGCCAACCTCTACGGTGCGCTGGAGTTCTCGACCGCCACCAAGGAGGCCGGCGTGCAGCCGATCATCGGCTGCGCGCTGCCGGTCAGCGGGATCGGAGAAGGGCAGGCGGAGCGCTGGGCGCGTATCCCGACGATCGTTCTCTTGGCGCAGAACGAGACCGGCTGGCGCAACCTGACCGAGCTCTCGTCCGCCGCCTATCTTGACGTCGGACCGACCGACGAGGCGCACGTGCCCTGGGACCGGATCGTAGCGCACGCGGAGGGGCTGATCCTGTTGTCGGGCGGCGCGGACGGCCCGGTGGATCCGCTGTTCGCGGCCGGCCGGCCGGGCGACGCGGAGCGGGCGCTGGAGGCGATGCACCGCGGCTTCGGCGACCGCTTCTACATCGAGCTGCAGCGGCATGGGCTGGCGAGCCAGGCGGCGGCCGAGCCGGGCCTGGTGGCTTTCGCCTACGCGAACGACGTGCCGCTGGTCGCCACCAACGACGCCCACTTCGCGAAGGCGCAAACCTATCGCGCACACGACGCGCTGCTCTGCATCGCCGATGCGGCCTTCCTCGGCCAGGACGAACGGCGGCGCATCACGCCGGAGCACTGGTTCAAGGGCGCGGCGGAGATGCGCCGGCTGTTCGCCGACCTGCCGGAGGCCTGCGACAACACCCTCGATATCGCCCGCCGCTGCGCCTTCATGGTCAAGAAGCGCGATCCGGTGCTGCCGCGCTTCCCCACCGTCGGCGGCCGCAGCGAGGCCGAGGAGCTGGCGGCGCAGGCGCGCGACGGCCTGAAGGCCCGGCTGGCGGCGACGCCGGTCGCCGACGAGGCGCCCTACTGGCAGCGGCTGGAGACCGAGATCGGCGTCATCCAGTCGATGGGCTTCTCGGGCTACTTCCTGATCGTCTCCGACTTCATGAAGTGGTCGGTGGCGCACGGCATTCCGGTGGGACCGGGCCGCGGCTCCGGGGCAGGATCGCTGGTGGCCTGGTCGCTCTTGATCACCGGCGTCGACCCGATGCGCTACAACCTGATCTTCGAGCGCTTCCTCAACCCCGAGCGGGTGTCGATGCCCGACTTCGACATCGACTTCTGCCAGGAGCGGCGCGAGGAGGTGATCTCCTACGTGCAGGCCAAGTACGGCCGCGACCGCGTCGCCCAGATCATCACCTTCGGCACGCTGCAGGCCCGCGCGGTGCTGCGCGACGTCGGCCGCGTGCTGCAGATGCCGCTGGGGCTCGTCGACCGGCTCGCCAAGATGGTGCCGAACAACCCGGCCAATCCGGTCACGCTCGCCAAGTCGATCGAGATCGAGCCGCGGTTGCAGGAGGCGCGCAAACGCGAGGAGGGCGTCGCCGAGCTGCTGGACATCGCGCTGCAGCTCGAGGGCCTCTACCGCAACGCTTCCACCCACGCCGCCGGCATCGTGATCGGCGACCGCCCGCTCACCGAGCTGGTGCCGCTCTACCGCGACCCGCGCTCCGAGATGCCGGCCACCCAGTTCAATATGAAGTGGGTGGAAAGCGCCGGGCCGGTGAAGTTCGATTTCCTCGGCCTGAAGACGCTCACCGTGATCGACCGCGCGATGGGGCACCTGCGCCGCCGTGGGGCGGACTTCGTGCTCGACCAGATGCCGCTGGATGATACGGGCGCCTACGAGATCATGTCGTCGGCGCAGACGCTCGGGGTGTTCCAGATGGAAGGCCAGGGCATGCGCGACATCCTGCGCCAGCTCAGACCCACCAACCTCGAGGAAGTCTCCGACCTGATCTCGCTCTATCGGCCCGGCCCGATGGACTCGATCCCCGAGTACGTGGAGGTGAAGGCCGGCCGCAAGCGGATGGATACCGTCCATCCGCTGATCGAGAACGTGCTCGGGCCGACGTATGGGGTGATCGTCTACCAGGAGCAGGTGATGAAGATCGCCCAGATCCTGGCCGGCTATAGCCTGGGCGAGGCGGACCTCCTGCGCCGCGCCATGGGCAAGAAGAAGAAGGCCGAGATGGACCTGCAGCGGGCCAGGTTCCTGGCCGGCGCGTCCGAGCGCGGGGTCGAGGAGGCGACCGCCACGCTGCTGTTCGACCGGATGGAGAAGTTCGCGGGCTACGGCTTCAACAAGAGCCACGCGATGCCCTACGCGCTGATCGCCTACCAGACCGCCTGGCTGAAGGCGAACGCGCCGGTGGAGTTCTTCGCCGGCTCGATGAGCCTCGACCTCTCCAACACCGACAAGCTCGCGCTGTTCTACCAGGACGCCAAGCGCGCCGGGATCACCATCCGCCCGCCCGACGTCAACCGCTCCGGCGCCGACTTCGAGGTGGTGGGCGGCGAGGTGCTCTATGCGCTGGGCGCGGTGAAGAACGTCGGGCTGGCCGCCATGCAGCACCTCGTGGCGGTGCGCGAGGCGGGCGGGCCGTTCCGCGACCTCTTCGACTTCCTCGAGCGCATCGATCCGCGCCAGCTCGGCAAGCGGGCGCTGGAGAACCTGGCAAGGGCCGGCGCCTTCGACGCCAACCATCCGAACCGCGCGCAGATCCTGGCCGCCGCCGACGACCTGATGGCCTACGCCTCGAGCGTTGCCGCCGAGCGGGTCAGCGGGCAGGCGAGCCTGTTCGGCGGCGAGCACGCCGACGCAGCGCGCCCGCGGCTGCCGAAGACGCAGCCACACGCGCCGGCCGCCAAGCTCGACGAGGAGCTGGCGGCCGTCGGCTTCTACCTGAGCGGCCATCCGCTCGACGACGTGGTCGAGGTGCTGCGCCGCAAGCGCACGACCCTGTTCGCCGATGCGCTGGGACAGGCGCGGGCGGGCGCCGAGGCGTTCCGCATGGCCGGCGTCATCCTCAGCCGCCGCGAGCGCGCGTCGGCGGGCAGCGGCGAGAAGTTCGCCTTCGCCATGCTGTCGGACCCCACCGGCCAGTACGAGGTGCTGTTCCCGCCGGAGACGCTGCGCCGGCGCCGCGACATCCTGGAGCCGGGCGCGCACGTGCTGCTGAAGGTGCGCGCCAAGGCGTCGGACGGCGACGTGCGCTTCTTCGGCGACGACGCCGAGCCGCTCGACCGGGCGATCGAGTCCGCCACCGCGTCGCTGCGCGTGCACCTGACGTCCGGCGCTGCGGACGCCGGCGCGCTGCGCCAGCGCCTGCGCAGCGCGACCACCGGCGGCGGGGACGTGGTGCTGGTCGCCAGCTTTCCGGGCGGCCGCGAGGCCGAGCTGAAGCTGCCGGGCCGTTACGTGCTGGATGCGGCGGCCAGAGGCGCGCTGAAGACGGCGCCGGGCGTCACCTACCTCGAAGACGCTTGAGCGGAGTGCGGCCGTCGCCGTAAGCCTCGCGCGTGCGACAGCTCGCGTCTGCGTTCCTGGTCCTGGCGATCCTGATCCTGTTCGCAGGTCCAGCTCACGCGCAGGCGGGCCACACGCGCGATCTGCTGTCGACGCCGCCGGCGCTGCCGAGCGCGGACCGGGAAGGGCGGGTGGCGCATAGCGGGGCGCAGATCTGGTTCGCGGTGTTCGGCGGCCCGGCCGCCGAAGATCGGCCGCCGGTCATCCTGCTGCACGGCGGCGAGGCCAGCAGCGACATCTGGGGGTTCCAGGTTCCGGCGCTGCTCGCGGATCATCGTCAGGTGATCGCGATCGACAGCCGCGGGCATGGCCGCAGCAGCTGGGACGGGCGCATCGGCTACGAGCTGATGGCGTCCGACGTGATCGCCGTGATGGACGCGGAGCACATCGAGCGCGCGGATGTGGTTGGCTGGAGCGACGGGGCGATCGTCAGCCTGATCCTGGCGATGCAGCATCCGGACCGGGTGCGCCGCATCTTCGCCTTCGGCGCCAACACCGACGTGATGGGCGGCCTCGATCCGCTCGGGGCCCTGGCGCCGGCCAGCCGCGCCGCGACGGCGCTGCTGCGCGACGAGTACGCGCGCGACACCGGATCGGCGGCGGGGTTCGATGCGCTGGTGCGGGGCGTGACGCGCATGCAGCTCACCCAGCCCAACTACCTGGCCGACAAGCTCGCGGCGATCCGGGGGCCCGACGTCGCGATCGCCGACGGCGATCACGACGAGATCATCCGCCATCGCCACACCGAGTATCTGGCCCGCACGATCCCTGGCGCTCAGCTGATCTGGCTGAAGGGCGAGGGCCACTTCGCGCCGCTGCAGGCGCCGGACGCCTTCAACGCCGCCATGCTAGGCTTCCTCGACCACGAGGATGGAGGCGCGGATGCTCCCGGCGCAGGTGATCAGCCAGATCCGCCGGCTGCACGATGACCCGGTTCGCGGCTATCACGCCTGGAGCCATCCGCAGACGCTGATGGCGTTGCTGGACGAGGTGCAGGGCGAGCTTCACGATCCGCTCGCCGTGGTGTGTGCGATCCTGCTGCACGACGCGGTCTATGACCCGCGGCGCACCGACAACGAGCGGCAGAGCGCCGTGCTCGCCAGGAAGCTGCTGGCGGACGTCGTGCCGGCGCAGACGCTCGAGCGCGCGGTCCGGCTGATCGAGGCGACGGAGCGCCATGCGATTCCGCTGGATGTGTCCGGCGACGAAGCAGACGACGCGCGGATTTTCCTGGACCTTGACCTGTCGGTGCTGGGCGCGGCGGAGGCGGCGTTCGACGCCTACGAGGCCGGCGTGCGCCACGAGTACGCTCACGTGCCCGAGGCGGAATTCCGCGCGGGCCGGGCCGCGATCCTGGCGGGCTTCCTGGCGCGCGAGCGGCTCTATCTCTCGGACTGGGGTCACGCCCGGTTCGAGGCGCAGGCGCGGGCCAACCTGCGCCGATCGCTGGAGGCGCTGCGCGCATGCTGATGCCGAAAGGGAAGCGACCGCCTACGCATTCCCAATGTCTACGCGCCTAAGGAAGATTATCGGAAATATTAGGGCGGGTCGTTCCGGGCTGCGGCTTAGCACCCCCCGGCTATCGCTCATGCGACGTTGCCGCTAAGCGCGACCCACATGGACCTTGAGATCGCCGCGTGCGCTGCCCCGCCGTCCGAATTGCGCCAACGCTATTTCGAGTCGCTGCCGGCGCCGCAGGTTCACTACGTCGAAGAGCGCGTCGCCCTGGCGCGGACGCTGCAACTCGGTCCCGCCGACGCGCCGCTCGGCTACATGGCGATCCATGACGGCGCCGTGGTCGAGTTCTACGCCACCAATGCCCTGCTGCCGCAACTCGACGAGGCCTTCCGAGCCGCGGCCGCGCATGGCGGCGCAGGCTCGGCGATCATCAAGAGCTACGATGCGCTGGCGCTCGTCGCGGCCAGCGGACGCGCCGTGCGCGTCACGACTATCGGGGTCAACTGCACCGCCTGGACCGACCAGCGCTTCGAGCCGCCGCCGGGGTTTGCGGCGCGGCTTGCGAGTGTGGCGGATTTCCCTTTTCTCAGAGAGCTTTCGCCGGGACTCTTCGAGCGTCCAGAGACGGAAATCCCGCGCCATCTCGCCGCCGAGGAGATCACCCTCTACGAACTGGGCGGAACGCCGGTCGGCTGCGGGATCTGTACGCCGGTGCGCGCCGGCGCGGATGTGTTCGATCTGGGCGTGGGCGTCCATCCGGACTGGCGGCGTCGGGGTGCTGCGTTGGGCCTAGAGAGCAAGAACCACGACGGCCATTGACGGTGGTCATTTCGCCTGCGCTCGCTCTGCCGGTCGGCGGCGACGCCGGCGGGTCTTTGATATCGTTTATCGACACGAAACGCGGGCCAGCGGACACGACCGCATGATCGGGGCGCACGATCGGGCGCACGATATCAACGGCGGTTTACGGTCAACGGTCGCGGCCCCGCGGTGGGTCTGAAGACCGTAGTTTGCGGTGATTTTGCGGTGGACCACGGCCACCTAAGGCAGCGTCAGCGAGCCCTCGGTGATGCGGCGCACGACGTCGACGAAAACGCCGGCTTCGGCCGCGGTGACCTTGGCTTCGATCGTCGCCGCATCGTCCCCCGCCGCCAGCGGCACCGGCAGCGCCATCACCGTCGGCCCATGGTCGTATTCGCCGTCGACCACGTGCACGGTCACCTCGCTGGCTGAGAGGCTGGCCGCGGCCACCGCCTCGTGCACCCGCCGGCCGTACATGCCGCGTCCGCCGAACCGCGGCAGCGGCCCCGGATGGATGTTCAGCACCCGCCCGGCGTAGGCCGCCAGCGTCTTCGGCCCCAGCTTGCGCAGATAGCCGGACAGCACCACCAGTTCGACGCCCGAGGCCTGCAGCGCCGCCGCGAGCCGCGCGTCGGCGGCATCCGGGTCTTTGGCGGTCGGGATCACCTCGGTCGGCACGCCGTGCGCCTCGGCGAACGCCAGCGCCGGCGCTTCGCGCTTGTTGCTGACCACCAGGCGCGCCTCGGCGCCCAGCGCGCCGGCCTCGATCGCCAGCACGATGGCGCGCATGCTGCTGCCGTTGTTCGACGCGAGGAATCCGAGCTTAAGTGGCGGTGTTTTCACGTGTTTTCGTCGCTCGTCTTGATCTCGAAGCGCATGCCGTCGAAGGCCGGCTCGACGCCGTCCGGCAGGCGGCCGCGCAGCTCGCGATAGTCGAGGTCGATGTGCATGTTGGTGAGGATGGCGCGCTTCGGCTTGACGCGGTCGATCCAGCCGAGCGCGCGGTCGACGTGGGCGTGGGTCGGATGCGGCGTGTAGCGCAGCGCGTCGACGATCCAGACTTCGACGCCGGCCAGCGCCTCGAAAGCCGCCTCGTCGAGCTCGAGCACGTCGCTGGAGTAGGCCACCGGCCCGAACCGGTAGCCGAGGCTGCGGATCGGGCCGTGGTCCTGATCGAAGGTGACGACCGGGATCGCGCCCGCCGGTCCCTCCACCGCCCACGCCTCGCCGTGCGGCGGGACGGCGACCAGGTCGGCGATCGCCGGGTAGCCCTTCTCGCCGTGGAAGACGTACCCGAAGCGCGTCTCCATCGTCGCGGTCGTCGGCGGATCGGCCCAGACCGGGATGCGGGCGCGCTGGATCATCGCGAAGGCGCGGATGTCGTCGATGCCGTGCGACTGGTCGGCGTGGTCGTGGGTGAGCAGCAGCGCGTCGAGCCGCCTGGCGCCGGCCGCCGCGGTCTGCAGCCGGAACTCCGGCGAGGCGTCCACAACCGCTGTCGTCCAGCGATCGGGCCCCTCGCCCGATGTCCGGCGGATCATCATCGAGCAGCGCGAGCGGCGGTTCTTCGCATCGTGCGGGTCGCAAGCGCCCCAGGCGCCGTCGGCGCGCGGCACGCCGCCGGACGAGCCGCAGCCCAGGATGGTCACTTCCAGCTTCATGCGGTGAGGCTCACGCCGATGGTTTGCGACGGGCGCGGGATCCGGTCGAACAGGTCGAAGAAGGCCGCCTCGGTGCGCGCCTCGGCCTCGGCCAGCGACCAGCCGCGGATCTCGGCGAGCTTGGCCAGCACGAGGCCGATGTAGGCCGGCTCGTTGCGGCGGCCGCGATGCGGGACAGGCGCCAGGTAGGGGCAGTCGGTTTCGACGATGATCCGTTCGGCCGGCATGGCGCGCACCCGCTCACGCACGTCCCCGGCGTTCTTGAAGGTCGCGATGCCGCTGACCGAGAACCAGGCGTCCAGCGCCGCCGCGCGCGCCAGCAGCTCCGGCCCCGATGTGTAGCAGTGCATCAGCAGCCTGAACGGACCCGCGGCGTGCTCTTCTTCGAGGATGCCCGCCATCTCGTCGTCGGCGTCGCGGGTGTGGACCACCAATGGCAATCCGCTCTGGCGCGCCGCGGCGATGTGGGCGCGGAACACGCGCGCCTGCACGTCGCGGGGCGAGAGGTCGTACCAGAAGTCGAGCCCGGTCTCGCCGATGCCGACGCAGCGCGGATGCGCCGCCAGCGCGACCAGCGTCCCGGGCGCCAGGTCCGGGTTCTCCTTGGCCTCGTGCGGATGCGTGCCGACCGTGTGCCAGATGTCGGCGTGCGCCTCGGCGATCGCCCGCACGGCGGGCTCGTGCGAGACGCGGTCGCAGATGGTGACCATCAGGCCGACGCCGGCGGCCCGCGCGCGGTCGATCACGGCTTCCTGGTCGGCGGCGAACTGCGGCGCGCTGAGATTCACGTGGCTGTCGATCAGCATGCGAGGGCGTGCCTAACCGTATGCGGCGGCGAGGCGCCCGAGCGCCGTGAAGAAGACGTCGGCGCGGTCCAGGTTGATGACGTCGGCCTCGCCCGGCGCGTCGCTGACCAGGCTCCAGGCTTCCGCCCGGCGGTCGAGCGCGCCCCGCCCGTCGAGCGCGGCGGCGGCCGCACCCTCGTGCAACGCGGCGGCGATGCGGTCCATGGCGAGCGCGAAGCGCTGCGCGCCCTCCGGTCCGCGGAAGCCGTCGGCCATGTGCAGTGCGGCGGACTGGTCGATGGCGGGGAGCCTGGCCACCAGCTCGCGCGCCGCCTGGTCGATCTCCAGCGCGCCGGCGCCGGCCAGCCGCAGCGCCCTCCCCGGCGCGCCGCGCGCCATCTTCAAGAGGATCATCGCCGCTTCCGGCGAGACGTCGGCGGCCGCGGCCACCCAGCGGGCGGCGTCCTCGGCCGGCGGCGCGGTGAAGACCAGCCGCCGGCAACGCGAGCGGATGGTCGGCAGCAGCGAGCCCGGCCGGTGCGAGACCAGCAGCAGCACGCCGCGCGGCGGCGGCTCCTCCAGTGTCTTCAGGACGGCGTTGGCCGCGTTGGCGTTGAGGTCGTCGGCCGAGTCGATGATGGCGACGCGGTAGGCCGCGCGGCCCGGCGACTTGGCGAAGAACTCGGGCAGCGCGCGCGCCTCGTCGACCGGGATCGACTTGCGCGTCTTGGCGTCGGGATCGTCGCGTTCCAGCACCATCAGGTCGGGGTGCGCGCGGCCGGCGACCTGGCGGAACACCGGGTCGTCCGGGGCGGCGCCCAGCTGGCCGTAGCCGGGCTCGGGCCGGGCGCCGAGCAGTCGCCGCGCGGCGCGATACGCGAAGCTCGCCTTGCCGACGCCCTCGGGGCCGACCAGCAGCCAGGCGTGGTGCAGCCGGCCGCGTTCCAGCGCGTCGAGAAAGGCGCGCTCGGGGCCCTCGTGGCCTTCCAGGCGCGCCGCGTCGCGGGGATGGACGAGCTCCGCCATGGTCAGGTCGCCGACCCCGACACCGGTCCCGACACCGGCCCCGGCGCCGGCCCCGACACCGGTTTGGGGGGCGCCAGCCGGCTTTCGACCGCGGCCCAGATCGCCGCCTCGACCGCGTCTGCTGGCTGGGTGGCGTCGATCACCACGCAGCGGTCGCGCTCGACGCGGGCGATCGCCAGGAAGCAATCGCGCAGCCGCTGGTGGAAATCCTCGCCCTTGCCTTCGAAGCGCGTCTCGGCGTGGTCGCGCGAGGCGATGCGGGCGTGGCCCGCCTCCACTGGCAGGTCGAGGATCAGCGTCAGGTCGGGCCGCGTTTCGCCCAGCACATAGCGCTCCAGCGACTGGATCAGCGAGCCTGGCGCGCCGCCGCCGGCCCCCTGGTAGGCGCGGGTGGAGTCGGCGAAGCGGTCGCTGACCACCCAGGCGCCGTCCGCCAGGGCCGGGGCGATGGTGCGCTCGATGTGGTCGCGGCGCGCGGCGTAGGCCAGCAGCGTCTCGGTGACGGCGGACCAGCGGTCGGCCTCGCCGGTGACCAGCAGCGCGCGGATGGCTTCGGCGCCCGGCGAGCCGCCGGGCTCGCGGGTGACGACGGCCTTCAGCCCGCGTGCGGTCAGGCCCTCGCCGAGGCGCCGCGCCTGGGTCGACTTGCCGGCCCCCTCCCCGCCTTCCAGGGTGATGAATCGTCCCAAAGCCACGCCCGCCACATGGGCTTTGCGCCCGGCCTTTGTCCAGCCGGTCGCACCGGGCATAGTGGCCCACTGCGGCAGAGCTTTGAACAAGGCGAAGAGGTGGCTGGATGCATCGGATCGGACTACTGGGCGCCTCGAAGATCGCCCGAGGCGCGGTGATCGCGCCTGCGA
>Ga0134126_10003417_pt1 | contig 19886 bp, 18 predicted proteins | sample KB31752_FD_96881 | JGI IMG/M metagenome (GOLD analysis project Ga0134126, IMG submission 96881) | Terrestrial soil microbial communities with excess Nitrogen fertilizer from Kellogg Biological Station, Michigan, USA - KB3-175-2 | ecosystem: Environmental > Terrestrial > Soil > Unclassified ...
CAACACCACAAACAACACAACAAAACACCCCCCCCCCAAAAAAACCCAAGAGAAACAAAAAAAACCCACAGGGGGGGGGGGGGGGGGGGGTGGCCCGATGCGCATTCTTATCACCATCCATAGCTACGAAAGTTCCGGCATGGGCGACGGTAGCGTGAACCAACGCACGAACCCATTCACGCGCATCGGCATGAACACATTCCTGCGCGATTGCGTGAACATATGCCCGATCACGCCGATCGGTAATCGGAGCAACGACGCCCTGACCAGCATGAGCCACGTCGGGATCGCTTCGGACGGCCAGTGTTCCGGTGTCGTGTTCCGCGAGCGGCTCAGCAGCCGGCCTCTCAGGGCCGGTCTGCTGTAGCCGCCGCGCTGCCCCAGACGTGATGTACTCCGGTGTCCATTGTCCCAACCGAGCCGCCCCGCCCGCCTCTTAGGGCGGGCAGCCGTCGCACAGCGACGGCATAGGGGTGGCGGAAGGCACACACGCACCAACCCAAAGCTGTCGGGTTGCGGTCCGCGTCACGCGCAGACCGCAGGCCGACAGCAGGCGGACACACCCGCACCAAGACCCGCACCAAACCAGCGCTCCCACCACACCCAGGGCAAGAAACCCGCCACCCCACACGGACGGCAAGTTCTACTCCTCAATCTTCACCCTTTTAGTGTACATTTGATCGGTAGATGCGAGCCGATTCGCTGCCTTTGTCTTCCGCGTGATTGGTGAAAGGGGCAGCATCGGTGCGACAGGCCGGATACGCTTTCTCTGCAAGATCGGGACAGGAAACGGCTCTGACAGTGCGTGAAAATGCACTGTCAGAGCATCGATTTGTACAGTTCCGACATCAATTCGGGAGCGGTATTGCGGTTGGACTTCGGACCGGCCGCATGCGTTCGACCGCCTCGACGAGGCGAGACATCTCCTCGGCGTGCCGTTTGATTGCCAGCGCGACGAGATGAGTTCCGTCCGCTTGGTACTGCATCGCCGAGGCGAGCTTGTCCGTCACGTCAACCAGGTTCGCGCGCTCCAAGTTGGAATCGAGGACATTTACCGATTCCAACGCCTCGGTGATAGCGGATGCCATTTTGTTGATTGACGTCGCTACCTTGTTCTGTTCGCTGTCATTCATGGAAAGAACCTCCGTTTGAAATGTTACCCTGTCACACTGTCACGCTGGCTGCACTGATGTACTTCCCATGCTCGAACCCTCAGCCTTGAGGCTTGGGAGGTTAGGTGCCTTCAACTTAACCTCCCAAGGATAAACCCCTGATAAGGGGCCGTGGGAAGTGAAGTTAACCTTCTCCGGGCAGACGCCAGCGAATCGCCTTGCCCTGCGCGCTGGCTACGTTGATGGGTGGATCGCGTTCCACTCGACCGCATTGACTCTCGGCGCGTAGGGCGAGCCGAAGTTGCTCCAAGCTGGGTTTCGGCTCCTCGAAGAGGGTGAGAACATCGGCCGTCTTCCGCCATTGATGGTCAAGTACGGTCAGCATCCGCCGTGCCACTTCTTCAACTCCGACGCCAGCGGGATCACCGAGAGCAATCAACTGGCCGTCCGCCTTCCGCTCGTAGAGCAGATCAGGCGGTTGGATGATGCGGGCATGAACTTTCAAGATCCGCCTTGCCGGTACATTGTCGCGGCGAACCTCGACGGCCACATCGACGGCACCGAATAGGGCATGTCCTCCAGAGATGGCCTCGCCGTGATCGCCTCCGCCCTTGCGGGAATGATGGCAGAGGATAAGCGTCTTTCCCTTCTCGCGGGCCGTTGCCACCCACGGGGCCACCGCGCGGGCGATCCCGTTGTTGTCGTTCTCATCGGGCGGCAGAATGCCGAGGTTGCGGAGCGTGTCCACGATGACGATTTCTTCCTCGCCTTCCCTCATGCGGGCCAGTAGGTTGCCGGGCAACTCGCCGAGGCCGAATACCAGCGTCAAGCCTCCGCAGGGTACGCGCTGGCGTTCGAGTCGCTGTTGCCAGAGAACGCGGCCTTCCTCGGTGAAGTACAGAACGCTTCGCCCTTCCTGTAGCCAGGCGCAGACGGTGGCAAATAGCAGTTCGGTTTTTCCGCTGCGAGGATAACCGGCGAGGACATGTGACCATCTCTGGACGATGTATCCGGGCCGGCCGAGAAGCGGCAAATAGCTCAGTTCCTCGGCACGCTGATCTTGCAACTCGTAGGCGTCGATCTCATCGAGCCAGCGTTTCGGTGCCTCGCCGGACTGGGTTTCGACGACGCGCACCGGCTTGACAAGGACGGGATTATTAACTACCATTGGTGTATCCGATTTACCAAGTGTCCGCGTGCCAGCCGAGGGTTGCTGCCCTCGGCTGGCACTGTTTTCAAGGTAAAATCGGCGGCGAGAGTCCATTCCCGCCGGTCCGAGGGTGTCTCAGTTCAACACCACGAACGGCGATAGCTGCGTCGAACCGTCGCCAGCGGTAACGGGTGCGCTCAGCCACGGTCTACCGTCCACGCGCCGCGTGACACGCAAAACGACCTGATTTTTCAAGAAGTTGATATGCTCCGAAGCAGCGATTTCCAGAGTACCACCGCTCTTAACATGATCGCCGATGACGTATAGCGACGGATCGAGCAACACGACGTCGCCTTTGGTGCCGAGGGCCGGCAAAACGTCCGTGGGCATTACGGGCCGGCCGTAAAGCTCAAGGGGTCCGTTCGGCACAATGCCGCTGATACCGCTCCATCCGTTGGCATTCAGAGCCGAGGGACTACAAGCCCACACGGCGCGGTCATAGCTGCCTGGGGGTAGCTTGGCGATCATGGCTTGTGCGTCAACCGCAAGGAACTTGTTGCCAGTGTTGCGCGTCACCGCGAGGCTGGCCGGCGAGTTGAGGACGCCGAGCGGTTGGGCGACCCCGCTGCCGTTGAAAAAGTAATAATCCTCCAACCAGGTGATCGCCGCCGCGATCTGACTGGTCAGGAATGCGGACAAGCTCGCGCTGTCTTCGTACAGCGGGCGGCTGATAACCAGATCGCCGCTGGCTTCGTTCTTGGATAGTTCAAGTTCCTTGAAGGCCGGTTCGCTCTCCGTGCGGATAACCGCCTCCGGATTCCACACGAAATTTACTCCGCCGAACCACGGCGGCACCCCGGACGCCTGGGCCGTCGTCACGTCCGGCATCGGAACCAGTATGCCGCGCCCGGCGTAGGGGATCGACGTCGCGCCATGGCTACGGAAGATGGAGCGGGCGAAGCCGGTGGCGAGGATCGGCGCGGCCATCGGTGTCGGCACCAGGTAGCCACCTGTTGAACCGGACGACTCGACGAGGGCCGCCTTCTGGCTCACCGGTAGTCGCGGAGCGAACTTACCCCAAGTGGAGTTATAGTTTTGCTCCAAATACGCACCATCGTTGCGCATCACCGCGTACACAAAATCACTCAGATTTCGCTTTCTCTCCTCGCCCAGCGTCTTCGTGACATTGCTTTCCCGCATCAGCCGACGCGCTAGTTTCTCTTGAGTCCGGCGCTTCATGATGGCGGCCACCTCCGTGGCTGCCGCCTCGGCTTCCGTAACGGCAATCGCATCCCCGCGATTGATCAGGAACTTCGCTGAGGACTGGGGTAAGTCGGCCACAGTGCCGGCAGCCATGTCCTCGCAATATTTGACATACTTAATGAGCATAATTTCTTCTCCTCGTGTTGGGCCGGCACAGCCGGCGTGTTGGGATCGTTCACGCGCTCGCTGGCTGGCGGCGAGCCTCTAGGTTCTTCAAGTACGTCTCCACGTCCGTGGCGGGTACTCTCACCCAGCGCCGATTGCGGCGCACGGGCTGCGGGAACTCGCCATCGCGGATCATCCGCCGTAGTGTGGTCACGCTGACCATCGCTCGTTTCGCGGCCTGCGTGAGCGTCAACATTTTCGACATGTTAACTCCGGTACTTGGGGGAAGCCGGGCTGTCTGCGTCAAGCTTACTTGCCGCTCTTGGCGTGTCATAGCACGTCTTTTTGCTTTGGCTGTAACTGTCCGTATCCCGCGCCAGAAAAGACCGCGTATTCCGACGCGATCCGGTTTGGCCGATGGCGCGATGCGGTTGAGGGTTGCGAATCGTTCTCCTCTATGCCGCGAATTGAGAGGAAGGTAAAATCGGCTGCGAAAGTAACAACGATGGGCTATTTGAAGGAGTACACGAAGAAGTAGCGAGCGCTCGGTTGGGTGGGGCGAGCGGTCGCGTGCTTAAAGGCATGCCGGAGAATTGTTTCGCGGCAGAGCCAAGGGTACAATGTTTTTCGCGATTCCGTTTTGGCTCGCACCGCAGGCGGAATGCTGATCCTCGCCCGGAGTTTCGCATGACCGTACCCCGTCCCCCTTCCGATCCCGACACGCAAAACATGATCTCGTCGGCTCCCGCACCCGAAGCCGAAGCCGCGACGCTGCCTCCCTCGCCACAAGACCCAGCCGTAACGGTTGGCCAGTTGAGTCTTCCGTCTGGCGCGGACAGCCCTAGCGGGCGAGCGAGTGTGCCCGGTTACGAGATTGTCGAAGAACTGGGCCGTGGCGGGATGGGTGTCGTCTACAAAGCACGGCAAATCAAGCTCAATCGGCTGGTTGCTCTCAAGATGATTCTGTCCGGCGCACACGCCGGCGCGGCCGATCTCGAACGCTTTCGCACGGAGGCGGAGGCCATCGCTCGCTTGCACCATCCGCATGTCGTGCAGGTCTACGAGATTGGCGAACACGACGGCCGGCCGTTCTTCTCGCTGGAGTTTTGCGAGGGCGGCACGCTGGAAAAGAAGTTGGCCGGCGATCCGCTGCCGCCGCGCGAAGCGGCGGCGCTACTGGAAACGCTGGCGCACGCCGTCGCCGCCGCGCATCGATCCGATGTCATCCACCGCGATCTCAAGCCGAGTAACATTCTCTTGACCGAGGATGGCACAGCCAAGATTACCGACTTCGGGCTAGCCAAGCGCATCACGGCCGGCAACGGCCTAACACAGACCGGCGCTATCATCGGCACTCCTTCGTACATGGCCCCCGAACAAGCCGAGGCCAAGAAGGAAGTCGGGCCGGCGGCGGACATTTACGCGCTGGGCGCGATCCTGTACGAGTGTCTGACTGGCCGGCCGCCTTTCAAGGCCGCGACGCCGTTGGATACGGTTTTGCAAGTCGTGTCCGAGGAACCCGTGCCGCCTGCCCGACTCAATGCCAAGATACCGCGCGATTTGGAGACAATCTGTCTGGAATGTCTTCATAAGGATCCGCGTAAACGCTATGCCAATGCCGATGCGCTGGCCGAAGACCTGGCGCGCTTTCAGCGCGGCGAAACGATCGCGGCGCGGCCAGCCGGCCGCGCGGAGCGCGCCTGGCGTTGGTGTCGCCGGAATCCATCGCGCGCGGCAGCCATTGTCTTGACGGCGCTGGTGCTGCTGGCTGCCGTCGTGGTGCCGGCCCTGTTCGCGCTATCGCAGCGACAGCACGCCCAGGGATTGGCGGCGGAGCAGCACAAAACGCTGCAAGCGCTGGATGAATCGCGTGAGAGTACACGGCGTGCGCGGGAAGCCCAGCGCGATGCCTTGCGGCAGGCGGCGGTTTCGACGTTGGAACGCGCCCTGCAAATCTGCGAACACGGCGAAGCGGGGCGCGGTTTGTTATGGCTGGCGCGCGGCCTGGCGATCGCCGAACAGGCCGACGCTCCCGAGTTGGTGGACGCTTACCGCTGGAACCTGGGTGCCTGGTCGCGCCAGGTCCATTCGTTGGAGCAAGTGATGCTCCACCCCGATGAAGTGTATGCCGCCGTCTGGTCGCCCGATGGCAAGACCATCGCCACCGGCTGCAACGATGGTAAGGTGCGTCTGTGGCACTCCACGACCGGCCAACCGAGCGGCGTGGAGTTGACGCATCCCTCGGCGGTGTTGTCGTTGGCTTATCGCCGTGACGGGCAGCATCTGGCCGCTTGCTGTCGCGACGGCACGATTCACGTTTGGGATTTGGCGTCGGGCCGCGAGACCACGACGTTTCGCTACCAACCTTGGAAATGTCCAGACTGGATGTTCCCCGGCGTCGCCTTCAGTCCCGATGGAGCAACGCTGTTAACGGGCGGTCAGGGCACATCGGCGCATCTGTGGGACGCGACGACCGGCAAGTCATTGGAGCGCACGTTCCGTCACTCCAACGGACCATCGGATTACGCCGAAGCAATCGCCTTCAGTCCCGATGGAACCCGTGTATTGATCGGCAATAATTTGTGGGGCATCAACCTGTGGGAGACCGGCAGCGGCCAGCCGTTGGGGCCGCAGATGCGAGCCGGCGGCCGGGTCTTGTGCGCGGCATTCAGCGCCGATGGCAAAGCCGTTATGGCCGGCGATCTCCCTGGCGGCACCCCGGTCGGCGGCGCGCAGGTCTGGGATGCCGCCACGCGGAAGCCGATCGGCCCGCGCCTGCTCCATGCCGGCGCGGTTCGCGCCATTGGTTTTCGTCCCGATGGACAACGTGTCGTGACCGGCAGCGAGGACTACACGGCCCGGCTGTGGAACCCCGTGACCGGAGAGCCAGACGGTGCGCCGCTCTTCCACGGAGGAACGGTCTATGCGGCCTCGTTTCGCCCGGATGGTCTGGCTTTGCTCACCGCCAGCGCCGACCGAACCGTTCGCGTGTGGCGGCCTGGGCGAGGCATGTTACGCCGCGAAATTTCGCTAATCTCCCCCAAGCCCCCCTGGGTCATCCATCGGGACATTGTTCATTCGTTAGCCTTCAGTCCTGATAGTCGCCGTCTCGCGACGGCTGCCGGCTCCAATCCCCTCATTCTCTGGGACTTGGCCACGGGGGAACCGGATGGCCCACCGCTGCCCCATCTCAGCGAGGGGATTTTTGACGTGGTGTTCCGGCACGACGGCGAAGCATTGTTCACTTCCACGAATAGCGGGCGGCTGCGCTGCTGGAACCTGACCACCCACCGCGCCGTTTGGCAGGCTCAAGACAACGACGAGGTTTGGCGGCTGGAACTCAGCCCCGATGGGACCATCCTGGCGGGAGGGACCGTCGATTACAAGCAACCTCCTGACAGCCGGCACGGACGGCTATGGGATGCCGCCACCGGCAAGCCAGTCGGCGCGATTTTGACCCATGCCGGCAAAACGTACGGACTGGCTTTCACTCCCGATAGCAAAACGGTGCTGACCGGTAGCACCGACCACACTTGTCGTTTGTGGGACGCGCGGACGGGCCAGCCGGTCAGTAAACCCATTCGCCAGGCCAATGAAATCTGGACGGTCGCCCTTAGTCCGGACGGTCGAACGGCGTTGACCGCCGGCGCGGATCGTGTGGCGCAGTGCTGGTCGCTGCCGGACTGGAAAGCGGTCGGCCCCGCGCTGCGTCACGAGGGAATGATCAATCGCGTCCTGTTCACGCCGGATGGCCGTTTCATTCTGACCGCCAGCCAGGACAAGACCGCCCGCCTGTGGCATCCGGCCACCGGCCAGCCGATCGGCCAACCGATGCGGCATAGCGAAGGCGTGATAGCCCTGGCCGTCAGCCGCGACGGGCGCAGCGTGGCCACCGGTGGCGCGGATAGCATGGCCCGCGTCTGGAACATGCCCGTTCCGCTGTCCGCCCCGGCCGACGAGGTGCGCGGAATGGTCGAGGCGATGACCGGCATGGGACTGGATGACAAGGGCGGGATTCATCCTTTGGCTACGGAGGTCTGGCGCACATGGCGCGAACGCTATCCCACTCCGCTATTGCCCCAAAGCGTTCCCGTTCCGCAACCGCCGGTCGCCGTTGTCCCCCCGCCTCCGCCGATCAAGCCCGCGCCGCCCGTGGTCACACTGATGCCCGCCGCCCGACGACGTAACGCCACGGTCCAAGAGATCGCCGATTGGATCAAGGATTTGGACGGCGAGCAGGCGACGACGGTGGCCAAGGCACTGGCCGAGACGGGACCGGCGGCGCTGGACGCTCTGCAAGCCGCCCAGCCCGGCGCGAGTGCGGCCGTCGCGCGCAATCTGCAAGCGATCATTGAGCGCATTCATCTCGACATGGCGCTGGCTCTGCGGCGCGTGCGGCTGAAATTCGACAACACACCGCTTGCCGAAGCGGTGCGCATGCTGTCCGAACGAACCGGCCTTCCCCTGCACTACGGTGGCACTTCAACACGCACGGTTAAGCTGGCCCTGGATGACGTGTCCTTGTGGGAGGCCGTGGACCAATTTTGCGATAAGGCCGGTTTAATTTATGGTATCGGCAGCTACAATCAAACGCTGCTCCTGCGCGACGGTCCGCCTTTGCCCCGTAAGGCGATTGCCTACGCTGGACCTCTTCGCCTCCAGGCTGTTAATCTGGTCGCCATGCGTGACATCTCCCTTATGCACCGTTCGCTACCGCACTATGACAGGCTGCTGCTGAATATGGATGTGCGAAGCGATAATTTTGCCATTCTGGCCGTTGGAACGCCGGTGTTAAGCATCGCCGAGGACGACTCTGGCAAATCCTTACTCAGTCCAGCATCCCCGAACAACTACTTTGAACCCATCTCTTTTGCCGCTGGCGCGCAGCGCAAATATCTCACGTTCAAGCCGGCCACCAAGCCGGGCGGGACGCTGAAAATCGTTCGTGGCACGATGCCGGTGGAGGTTCTGGTGGAGCGCAAGGATCGGGCGATGCTTGACCTGAGCAAGCCGCGTCCTTCGGTGCCGATCAACGAGGGCGGACGAGTGACCGTTGAGAGCGTGCAGACACAGCCTGGCTTCGTGTCCATCCGGCTGCTTCTTTCCACGCGCGGTCTATGGCGCTACAATGCCCTGCACTATCAGTTCGAGTTGATCGACGCGATAGGACGACGGTATCGCCCCAGTTACAGCCGGCTGTATGCGACACCTCGCCGTTTTGAGCCGGAGGATTTGATGTTGCTGAGCGGAGCGGGACAGGTGCCGTGGCCAGCCCTCGCCCTTCACGCTCAATTGCAGCGACCGGGAACGATGTTCATGGGACAACTACAATTTGCTGGCGTTCCATCGTTAGATCGCGGTAGCAAATTGGTATTCTTCTCATACGGCCGGCGACAAACGACTTTACCGTTCGAGTTTCGCAATCTGCCGTTGCCTTGAACCTTTAAGGAGACTTCGCATGGATGCGGTTCACATCGTCGGCGCGGGCGGCATCGGCTGCGCCATCGGACATGCCCTTTGCACGGCCGGAGTTGCCGTCACTTTCGTGGACGCCGATCCCGCCAAGATCGCCTGGGGGCGTCAAAACGGCGTCGTCGTGGATCGTCTGCCGCCGCGGAAGGCGACATTCCTCGCGTTCGCGGACTGGCAGCCGCCCGCCGATGCCGTGATCCTGCTTTGCACCAAGTGCTACGATAACACCGCCGTACTCGAACGCATTACGGTATCAGCCCAACTCATCCCCATTCAGAATGGTTTCGATCCGCTCTTGCACGCTCGCGCGCATGCCGTGGAAGGGATCGCCTCCTTCGTCTCGGAATGCCTGCCGCACCAGACGCACACGCGCATCACGCGGCGCGGCAAGCTCCATTTCGGCTATCGCTTGTCTTCAAATAGCGATTATTCGGCGTTGCCATCTTGCCTTCGCGCTCTGGCCGAGAGCCGGCAGCCGATTGCGGGCGGTCGCATTCGTGTTGAGTTGGTGGAGAACATACTACCCTATAAATACACGAAGCTGATGTACAACGCGGCCATCAGTCCGTTGGCGTCGGCGGCTGGCGTGGACAATGGCGATCTCTTACGTCTGCCAATGGCACGTGGTCTATTCTTCGATCTGATCCGCGAGAACCACGCCATTCTCGAACGCGCCGGCGTATCGCTGGGCAAGGTCGGTCCCCTTCATCCGTCCACGGTGGCCGCGATCTTGCGCCGGCCGCTGCTCGCGCACGCCCTGGCCTGGGCTTTCTATCCCGGTTTGCGCGGTACCTATTGCTCGATGTCCGGCGATTTGCCGGCCGGCCGCACCGAAATCGATTATTACAACGGTCATCTCCTCGATCTGGCCGGCGATGATTCCTACCCACTCAACCGCCGCGTGTACGCCCTGATTAAACGAATGGAACGCGACCGTGTCGCGCCGCATCGGGGTGTACTGGAGGAACTGAGCGGGGGGCGTCAGCCCCCTGAGTCCTCGAACGCTCAGGGGACTGACGCCCCCCGCTCAGAGGTTTGGTCCGGTCGTCATTAGCGACGCGGACCATTTGTTCGTTGCTCTTCTTTCTGGCGGCCAAGAGAACCTCGTCACGACAGAGAACTACTGATGACTCGGCTCGATGCCTGTACCCTACCAGCTCCGCCCGCCAGATCGACGACCAAATGCCATCGTCCCGCTCGGGGAGCCTGGATACGAAATGGACTGGTCCGCGCGTAGCCGCCCGAGTAGCTGTAGGGCTTCCCTTGCTGGTAGTTGTGAAAATTGTCGGCGTCGAGCAGCAGGATATTGGCGGCGTTGTCGGCGAGCGTCACCTCGACGATGTCGCCCTCGGCCAAGTCGAATTCTTTGTGCAAGTAATCCATCGTCCACCTCCGTTGATCGCGGATCGACTCGGTTTTCCGCTCCCGGCCATTTCCTCGATTGTACGGGATGATCCCGAAAAGGTTCCAGGAATCGTTCCCCCTCCGAATGGGGCCATGCCCGCGTTGGTTTCATGATACTTCGCTATAATGACCGGGTGAAGATCCTTCATCCGTGCAGGAGAACGTCATCATGTCCGCGTCCGGGTCGGCACCGTTGATGCCCGTAACCTTGAGCAAGGACGGTCCCGACCGCTTGATTATCGAGTGGAGCGACGGTCATCGCGGCGTCTACACCTGGCAGCACCTGCGTGCCAACTGTCCCTGCGCCGGCTGCCGCGATCTGCGCGAGAAACCGCCCGATCCGTTTCGCATTCTCAAACCGGAAGAACTCGTTCCGCTCGCGCCGGTGCGGATGCCGCCGGTCGGTCATTACGCCTACAAGATCGTCTGGAGCGACGGCCACGATTCCGGCATTTACACGCTGGAACATTTGCGTTCCCTGTGCCAATGTCCCCAATGCAATGCAGAAGTCAGAATGCAGAATGCAGAATGAAGACAGATGCGTTTTTCATTCTGCATTCTGCATTCTGCATTCTGACTTCTGACTTCTTCAAGGAGTTTGTTATGCAGCCTCCCGGCGGCCCTTCGCAGAAACTCGCTCTGCCGCATATTCAGAACATCGTGGCCGTGGCCAGCGGTAAGGGCGGCGTCGGTAAATCGACCGTGGCCGCCAATCTCGCCCTGGCACTCGCGCGTACCAGCCCGCGCGTCGGCTTGCTCGACGCTGACATTTACGGCCCCAGTGTGCCGATTATGATGGGCGTCCGCGAGGTCGTCGATCAGGCGACCACGCCGTTTCCGCTGGAACGCTACGGCTTGAAACTCATGTCGATGGGTTTTCTGGTGCCGCCGGCGCAAGCGGTCATCTGGCGCGGTCCGATGGTGCATCGCGCCATCACGCAGTTCCTCACGGACATCAACTGGGGGCCGCTCGATTATCTCGTCATCGATCTGCCGCCCGGCACCGGCGATGCGCAATTGACGCTGACGCAGACCGCGCCGCTGTCCGGGGCGGTGATCGTGACGACGCCGCAAGATGTCGCTCTCATCGACGCCCGCAAGGGGCTGGAGATGTTCCGGCAGGTGCGCGTGCCGGTGCTGGGCATCATCGAGAATATGAGCGGATTCCAGGGCGAGGACGGCAAGCGCATCAACATATTCGGACATGGAGGAGGTCAAAAGTTGGCGAATGAGGCCGGCGTACCGTTCCTGGGCGAAATTCCCATCGATCCGCGCGTCGCCGAGTGCGGCGATCAGGGCGAACCAATCGTCCACAAATATCCCGATTCGGTCGTGGGCAAGGCGTATCAAGCGCTGGCCGCGACGGTGATCGAGCAATTGCGACGAAGTGGAAAGACACCGGAACTGCCCGAAGTGCAGTTGTGAAACGCACCAGGCCCGCGACGCACCCACTATGCGGATGACGTTGCGGGCCTGGATCGTGGAGGCACGAGAGTTTGGAGGTCAGCGTCGAACGTACGGCCGCGCCGATGTGTGCGGACTCACGCGGGTGGCAGTCGCCGATTTGCGAGCAGGTGTGCCCGATTTGGACGGCGCGCCGAGAATCGGCCCAATGAAACACGTCCATAAGGTGATAAACGCCACCCAGCGGAATTCCATACAACACCTCGGCTTATCCCACTCGGGCGGAGACGAACACAACCGTAGGATGTATTTGCAAGTGGCATGCCGCGCGTGCAATCGGCGCGCGTTGTCCTCAACGTGATTACTCGCAAGGTCTTGTCTCGCAAAGGGATATTGCGCGAACGGTTTGCAATGGAGCAGAAGCGGAAGACGTGTCGGTGTTAGGCAAAGTTAGCGCGAGCAACCGCGCAGCGAAACACACGCAACATCTCTTCGATGCGGCAAGCCGTCAATGGCGTTCCAACCACGCACGTACTTCGTCGATGATGGGATCGGGAGTCGAGGTGCCGGCGGTGAGGCCAACCAGCGAACAATTGACAAACCATTCCGGGCGCAACTCCGCCGCGCTGGTGACGAGATAGGCCGGGCGTCCCAGACCGCGCGCCAGTTCGGCGAGTTTACGGCTATTATTACTCTCTGGACCGCCGACCACCACGACGACATCGGTTTGAGCCGCCAGGTCGCGCAGTGCTTGCTGGCGATCCTTGGTCGGCTGACACACTGTATCGACAAAGTGAATATCCGTGTCGGGGAAACGCCGGCGCATCGTCTCGACCAATTCACGCACGCGCTCCAGCGGCTGCGTCGTCTGGGAGACGACGCCGAGCCGCACGTCCGGCTCGCGCTCGATGTGGACTTCCAATTGCTCCAAGTCTGCCTCGTCCTGAATGATGGTGCAGTCGTGCAAGTCGCCAACGAGACCGCGTACCTCGACATGGCGCGGCTGCCCGATGACAACGGCGTGTCGCCCCTCGGCGACAAGGCGAGCGAGGGCGCGATGGGCGCGCGTCACCAGCGGACAGGTGGCATCGTGGACGGCGAGACCGCGATCGCGCAATTCGAGGCGGACGCGATCGGCGACACCGTGAGCGGTGAGCAGCACCGTGGATGTACCGATTTCTTCCTGGCTGTGAACGCGAACCGCGCCGGCGGCGTCGATCCGGGCGACCACGTCGGGATTATGCACGAGATCGCCAAGAATGGTGAGCGGTCCCTGTTGCGTCAGTTCCAGGGCGAGATCGATGGCGTCGCGCACTCCAAAACACATGCCGAAATGTTCAGCCATGCGAACTTGCATGAAGGCCTCTCTCCTTTTCTCGTTGAGACGGGCTTCCCCGCCTCTGAGAACCGTCCGTGGATGTTCCGGTTAACAATGCGTATCAGGCGCGGTTGCGGCCGCGCCCCTGCTGTACGATGGCTTCCAGGTGATCGAGGTAGCTGGTGAAAGCCTGCCGGCCAGCGCGCGTAAGCTGGCAACTCGTTTGCGGCCGGCGTCCGACGAATTGTTTATCGATGGTGACGTAACCCTTCTCTTCGAGCTTTTGCAGGTGGACACTGAGATTGCCGTCGGTCATGCCGATCGCGTCGCGCAACTCGGTGAACGTGAGGCGCGGCGCTGCCGCCAGCGCCGACACGATGGCGAGCCGACCACGCTCGTGCAACAGCGGATCGAGTTCGTCGAAGAGACGTTTGAACGCATTCACGGGGTTGTCCCCAGAAAAATCTCCCGTCGCTGGCGCTTCGGGCTGGTAGAAACCCGTCGCTGGCGCTTCGGGCTGGTAGAAACCCGTCGCTCGCGCTTCGGGCTGGTTGAGCCGCTTATGCCACCGAGCGATAGAGGCGGATGGCGCGTTCGCGCCGTTCCTCGCTCAGCAGAGCGAACCCCAGACCCAGATGCCCCAGACCGAAAGCGAACCCCATCATGAAGATGGACCAGTCCGTTCCCAGTACCAGCGTCAGTATGCCTAGCCCTAACATGGCGATGCCCAGCCAGCGAATGCCCGACGGGGCATAGGCGGAGGTGGCCAACGCTCCCTGGCCATAGCACAGCATCCACACGCCCGGCAGCCAAAGGTGATCGCCGCGCGCGAAAAAGAACACGGTCAGCGCCAGCGCCGCCGCCAACGAGGGCGTCAGGGCCAACAAAACCATGCGTGTCTGCCGCGTCCAGACACGCTCGCCGACTTCTCGGCCGCGCATCATCGTGCCGACGCAACTACCCGTCAGCGAACTGGCGAAGACGAAACCCCAGCTAACTGCGAACGCCGTAGGATCGCTGGCGTCGAAGAAGAGGAACGCCAATGCGCCGAGAACGGCTAGGGTGCCGGCCGCCAGACTCGCGCCGGCCGTCAGCAATCGATACTGGCACGTCCGCTCCATAAGGGTGCGAATCACTTCCAATGTGTGCGCGGCCTGAGACGTGTCCATTCGGACCTCCGTGCAAATTGGTTTGCCATGCAAAGTAATCTACCCGCCGTTCCGCTTCGCGTCAAGTTCATCACAACAACGGCTCAGGCGGTACAATAGCGCCCTGCCGTTTACGTTTCGTGGGGATGAAACCTCCGCGAAACGTAAACGGCAGGGAAGGAAGAAGGAGAGATAACGTGAGGAGGCTTGTCCCTGAGATACCTTTTCCGCCGTACACCTTCGTACCGGGGCGGACTCCTCATCCGCAGCATCCCGGAGGGCACAGCTATGGAAGAGTGCCGCACATACCGGAACCGCTTGCGCCGGCCCGCTGGTGGGAGTGCAAAGAGTATCTCTACGCGATTGACCTGTTCAATGGCCCTGCCCCTGCTTTGCCAGCCTCATCGTCTAGCTCCCTGCCGCCTGGATTGCGAGAATGTTTCGCCGGGTTTTACTGGGAAGCCCATGAAGTGTGGGAAGGACTGTGGAACGCGGCGGGGCGCACTAATCTTCCGGCCGATTTCTTCAAAGGGCTAATCAAGCTCGCTGCTGCCGGCGTCAAGGTGTGTCAGGGGCAGCCTCGCGGCGTCGCCAGCCACGCCGCTGGAGCGGCGAACCACTTCCGCGACATCGTCCGACAACGGGGCGATGAAGACAGTTATCTGGGACTCCCCCTAAACGCCCTCCTTGCGCTGGCGGGGCAAATCGAGCGCTGGGCCGCGACGAACTGCGCCGACGAAGTGGACGGCGTCCGAGTGCGTTTCGACTTCACGCTGCATCCCGCGATTCCGCCAATTCGCTAACGGCGGAACCTTCTGGAGATGATACACTCTAACAAGATGCTCATCACGAGGTGAGCCTTCGCGCTCTCGCTGTAGGAGTATTCTCCGCATGAACAAGATCATTATCGTTCTCCTCGCCGCCTTCGCCGCCGCCGGCTTGTCGTTTCCGGCCGAGGCCGCCGAGGAAGTCAAGGCTGCCAAGCCCGTCAACCTGACTATCAACACCAAAGCGGATGAGGATGACCCATTTTTGTCCAGCAACGGCCTGATGCTCTGGTACGCTTCCAACGCCGCCGGGAAGTTTGACCTCATGGTGAGTCAGCGTCGCAACGTCGTGGCCGCCTGGGCTAAGGGGCGAATACTCCAGGACTACGTTCAGACGGAAGTTGATGATCGCAGCATATGCCTCACTCGCGATGGGGTTTATCCGCAATATCTCTACTTCGCTACCAAGAAGGATAAGCAAACGAAAAACTTCGACATCTATGTAGCCGTGAAACAGAGCCGTGACGGTTCCTTCACCGAGCCGACACCGGTCAACGCGGTCGATTCGGAGGCCGACGAGATGCACCCCTGGCTGATGCCCGACGGCAAGCAACTCTGGTTCAGCCGCAAGACGAAGGACGGCTGGCGCGTCCTGGTGTCCAAGCGTAAACAGGCGACCGGCGCTCAGGGATTCGAGGAACCGGCCCTGGTCGAAGACCTACCGGCCGACTTTCATCACGTCACGCTGACGCAAGACGGCAAGACGATGTATCTGCAAGGACCGCTCGATAAGGAGCGCGTTGGTTTATTTGTGGCGACGAAAACGGTCAAGGGATGGACGAAGCCAGAACCCTTGACGATGCTCAATCACGCCGATGCACCGAAGGGCGATTGTTCGCCGGCGCTCAGCCGCGATGGCCGAATGTTGTATTTCGCCTCGGATCGACCAGGCGGCAAAGGCGGCTTCGATATTTGGGTGGTGCCGACGACGCAGTTGAAGAAGAAGTGAGTTTGTGTATCCGCGATGCGTCGCTTGGCGTTTCGCGCGAAACGCCAAGCGACGCGGCTACACCCAATACCGTTACCCGGAGACACGGCATGGCGCGCAAGAGCCTGGCGCAAGTACAGGCCGAGATTATTGCTTGTCGCGCCTGTCCGCGCCTGGTGGAGTGGCGCGAGCAAGTGGCGCGCGAGAAACGTGCCTCCTTCCGCGAGGAAACCTACTGGGGCCGACCGGTGCCGAGTTTTGGCGATGCCAAAGCACGGCTGTTGATTTGCGGCCTCGCTCCTGCGGCGCATGGCGGCAATCGCACCGGCCGCGTCTTCACCGGCGATCGCTCCGGCGATTGGCTGTTTGCCGCCTTGCATCGCGCTGGCTTCGCCAATCAACCCACTTCCACGCATCGCGACGATGGCCTCCGTCTGACTGACTGTTACATCACCGCTTGCGTCCACTGCTGCCCGCCGGACAATCGTCCCACACCCGAAGAACGCGACAACTGCCAACCATTTCTCGTGCAAGAACTGCGTTTGCTGCGCCAGGTATGTTGTGTCGTGTGCCTGGGTGGTTTCGGCTGGGATGGGTATCTCCGCGCTCTGTCGGTCCTCGGCGAGGCACCGCGACCTCGGCCGCGCTTTGGACACGGGGCGGAAGTGGTGATCGGTTCGCGCACGCTGCTGGGTTGCTATCATCCCAGCCAGCAAAACACCTTCACCGGCCGACTTACCGAGGCCATGCTCGACGACATTTTCATGCACGCCCGCCAGCGCATCGAACCGAGCCACGACCGTTAGGAAGTGGTTTCGTCTTCGCTTCCTGACGGTCGCGGTCGCGGCTGTGATTTGCCCTTGACATTCCCGGACCTCGTGGCTACGGTTCGTCCGCTTTTGTCGGCGAGAGCAAGCACTGCTGAAGCAGGCGCGTCGGCCAAAGACATCTATCACGCAGGGGTTGGGGCGTGGTGTGAACGGATTCACACGGGGGAGGATAATCCTATGGGCAAGAAGCCCTTGGCTGGGTTAGTCGGTTTATTCAGCGTCGGCATCTTTCTCACCGGATGCAACTGCTGCGGACAAAAAAAGCAAGCGTACATGAATGGGGGAGCTGACCGTGGCTTGGGCGTCGCCAATCGTACGCCGACCCCGCCCGGTTGGAAGGACAGCCCGCAGAGCAGTGTGGCGCAGAATGGCCCTGGCGCTGGGAGCAATGTCCCGGGCGCACCTGCCGGCGTTTCGACCGGGCAAACCTTCGACTCATTGGGGGGAGCGGGCAACCTGAGCGGTAGCCCCAGCGCAGTTGGGTTGAGTGGCGGTATGAATTCGGGGATGGGGAACAGCAGCATGCCCACCCCGATCGGCGCCCGAAGTTCGATCTCGAATAGCATGACGCCGTCCATGCAAAATGATACTGCTCCTCTGCCACCCACGAGCATGAATAATCCATCGCTGAGCGGGAGCGATCCCAATCTGGCCGCCCCGGGAACCCGGCCCGCCATGACGTTTGCCGGCAGCAACAGCACCCTCTCTCCTCGCATCAGACAAGCCAGCTCGCGTCCGAGTGATTCGACAGGCGTGACGACGGCGGACTATCGACCGAGCAGTCCCGTCGATGGCCTAGGTTCGCCGATGACGAAGAGCGCGACAAACCTTTCGGCGGTAGTGCCGCCGCCGCCCATCCCATCGTCGATGTCCGTTCCTTCAAGCGGCCCAAGCGGGAGTTCCTCCATCAGCCCTGGGCTGTCGAGTCCGCCGCCGCCTGAGCCGGTCTCGAATGACATGAATCCAACCTCGGCCACTCTTCCTCCGTCGGTGAACATGGGATCGTCACCGAGCATGGGATCGACGCCGACCATGACCAGTTCAGGCTCGAAGGGCATGGGGGGGCCGACAAGTTCGTTCCCGCCCCTGGGCAAATAGGTAGTGATCGAGCTTTTTGCCAGCCCGCAGCGCCAGCAAGGGACTTCCCCGGTTGGCGCTGCGGGCTGTAAATCGTTTGGATCGTGCTTCTTACTTCTTGATGCAATACAGATGATCGACGCTGCGTAAAAACACGGCACCGTGCGCGATGGCCGGCGAGGACCAGCACATCTCCTCAATGGTGTTCTTGCCGAGCAGCTTGAACGTCGCCCCGGCTTGGATCACAAAAGCCTGCCCATTGTCGGCCAAGCAAAAAACCTTGCCATCGTAGGCCCACGGCGACGACGTGAAGCCACGCGCTTCCGGCAGACGTTCGCCCTTGTACGCCGGTTCGCCGGTTTTGGCGTTGTAACAACTCAGCATGCCGCCGCGCTGTTCGAGGACATACAGATAACCATCGTAGTAAAGCGGCGAGGCCATCGACGGGCCGGCCTGCTTGCGCCACCAGGCGACGCCGGCGTTGGAGTCTTCGCCTTCCTTCAAGGTGATGTCGCCGGATGCGCCGGCGCGCACGGCCGCTAACGGCCGACTTCCACGCATACCGCCCACGCCGAAAAAGATCATCTCATCGCCGGCCACCGGCGTGGCGTTGGCCTGCCCGCTCAGACCGCCCAGTTCCCAAAGTTGCTTGCCGGTCGCCACGTCATACGAGCGCACATGCCCATTGCCACAGGCTACCACTTCTGTCCGATTCTTGGTCTTCCACACGAACGGCGTGGACCACGAGGACCGTTCTCCGCGCGGCGTGCGCCATAGTTCCTTGCCGGTCTTCTTGTCCAAGGCCGCGAGGAACGATTTCTCTTCGTTGTCGCACTGGATGAAAAGGCGATCGCCGTCCAGAGCCGGCGAACTGCCCGTGCCCCAGCCGGCCATCATCGGATAGGAACCGAGTTCCTTCTTCCACAGCAATTTTCCTTCGAGATCGTAGCAAAACACGCCGGTCATGCCGAAATAGACGTAGACCCGTTGGCCATCAGTCACAGGCGTCTCGGTGGCGTAGGTGTTGCCCATCTGCGCGGGAATGGTCGGTTTGCCCTCGTGGGCGGTCTGGTGCCACACTACCTTGCCGGTGGCGCGATCGAGACAATAGACCTCGCGGCGATAGACGGCGTCGGGTGGTTTACCACCGCGTCCCATACCGCCGCGTCCGCCCCCTGGACGCCGTGGCCGTTCGGGCTGTTTGCCGTCTTGCTTCCCCTCCGGCCGTCGGCCACCCGGACGGAACCCACCACCGCCAAAACCCCTCGGTTTTGTCTGCTTATCGGAAACCGCCGTCGTCACGAATACCCTGTCGCCCCAAACGATGGGCGACGACCAGCCGTAGCCGGGCAGCTTGGACTTCCAGGCGACATTTTTCGTCGCGCTCCATTCGGTGGGAAGTTGTTTTTCCTCGGACAATCCGGTACCGTTGGGACCGCGAAACTGCGGCCAATCACCCGCCTGCGCCGCGACCGCCACGAGGGCCGCCGTGAAGAATCCGCAAGCAAACCGTCTCCGATTCATGGTTGAATCCTTCTTCTGAAAGAAATGGGAGGGCCTGGGGAGACAGGGTAGCACAGAGACAATGAGAGGGGGATGAAAGGATTAAGTCTTTGAGCGCACACACGACCACGCAGCTACAAGACATCACCCTGCCAGCCCGCAGCGCAAGCAAGGGACAATCCTTCCCCTTTCGCATCCAGTTAAGCGGTCGTTGACTCGGCTCCCCTCTCCCCCGAGTCATTGGTATCTACACAAGTGGTTTTCGGGTCCGAAGCGTGGATGAGGAAGAGCGTAAAAAGGCATTTGGCGCTCTTCCTCAACCACAAAAGATGCTCTAACTCAGCC
>Ga0134126_10003418_pt1 | contig 19885 bp, 16 predicted proteins | sample KB31752_FD_96881 | JGI IMG/M metagenome (GOLD analysis project Ga0134126, IMG submission 96881) | Terrestrial soil microbial communities with excess Nitrogen fertilizer from Kellogg Biological Station, Michigan, USA - KB3-175-2 | ecosystem: Environmental > Terrestrial > Soil > Unclassified ...
CATCGCCGCCACACAAGTCACCGGCGCGTTGCGTCAGCGCGACGCCTACCCGCGCGGGGTGATGGACGTAATGGCCGAGCACGCCGGCGCACTGGACCAGGCGTTGCGCGGGCGGCACTGCACAACCGATGCGACGGCACCGAATTTCTCGATGCTGGTCACGATGTCCGGCGAGATTCCGCTGGCGTTTCCCGACCTGATGAGCGACAAGCAATTCGCGAAATTCGCCCATGACGCGCATGCGTTCGACCAGCAGGTTGCGGCCCATCCTCCGCGCGACTGCCCTGCATTACGCAAAGCGTTTGCGCAGATCAACGAACACTGCGACCAGTGTCACCGGATTTATCGGTAGTCCAAAGCAACAGCAAACGTCATCCCGGCGAAAGCCGGGATCCATTTTGCTGTTAGCGTTGGAAGATCAAAATGGATTACAAAGTCCATCCTTGGACTTTTGCCCTTCGGGCCAACCTTCGGTTGTTCAAATTCGTTCCTGACGAATTTGTCCGGGTTCCGCCGCGATGAAGCTGCGGCGGCCCCGGAATGATGCCGGTTTATAACTGGCGATCTATTCAATCGCGCTCGAACATCGCATCGCGATCATGTTCGCGCATTTCGCCGCCGCCTGAAGCACCGCCGGGTTCATCCGACGGGGCCTTGTCGGGCACCGCGATGTCGGACATGCCTTTGGCCTTGAGCGCCGCGTCGACCTTGGCCAGATCGCCCTTGCGCAAGCCATCGAAATCCTTCGCGGTATCGTCCACCTCGCGCGAGAGCGCATCCACGCGGGCCAGCTGGTAGGCGGTTGGTGCGCCCTCATAGTTGGCGATCGCACCGTACACGTCGTCCAGATATTCGCGTTCACGCTCCTCGCCGGTGATCGCGCCGCCCTCCTTGGTCGCGACGATCTGCTTGCGGATTTCATCGGCCTTGTCGGCCAGCGCGTTCAACTGCTTCGCCAAAGCCGGATCGCTCTTCGCTTGGGCCGCGCGCGCTTTCGCACCGTCGCGCACCGCCATGATCTGGAAATCCAGATCGGTCATGCGCCCGAACAGATCGCTCACCTTCATCGCCGCGTCGAACTGCGCCTTGCGGTCGGCCAGCGTGAACGGATCGCGCGGGTCCAGGCCGATAGCCACCTTCTGCTCATAGGTCTTGTCGCCCTTGATCAGCTTGACCGTGTACACGCCGGGCACAACGCGTGGACCCTGCGCGGAATTGAACGCGATCGACGCGGCCGGCGGTACGCGCGGCGGCTTGACCCGCATGTCCCAGGTCACGCGGTTGATGCCGCGCCGCACGCTGCCCGGCAGCGTGTCGATCAGCTTGCCATCGGCATCGTAAATCTGCAGTTTCAATTTGCCGAACAGATGGCGGCTCTTCTGGTAATAGGTGATCACCGCGCCATCCGGCGGGTTCGGGCCGCTGAACGAAGCGTCGCCTTCCGACCAGCCGCCGAACGCCTCGATGCGCTGCGTTACCGGCCGGGTCGGCAGGAATACCGCATCGGCGTTCAACAGTTGCGGGGTCAATGCGCGCAGCGGCGTGATGTCGTCGATGATCCAGATGCCGCGCCCGTGCGTGGCCAGCACCAGATCATTGGTGCGCTCCTGCACCACCAGATCACGCACCGGAACATCCGGGAAATCGCTGCCCTTGAATTGCGCCCAGTGCGCGCCGGCATCCGGGGAAATCCACAAACCGAACTCGGTGCCGGCGAACAGCAGGCTCGGATCCACGCTGTCCTGTTTGATCACGTGTGCAAAGCCGCGCACACCCTTGTCGTTGTCGGGTGTGATCAGCGCCGTCCACGATTTGCCATAGTCGGTGGTCTTGTAGATGTAGGGCTTCATGTCGCCGAAGGAATGGCGATCGAAAGCCACGAACGCGGTGCCCGCATCCACCGGGCTGGCCTGAATCCAGGAGACCCATTCGCCCTTGGGGATGCCGCGCACGTTGCCGACCACGTTGCTCCAGTGCGCGCCGCCATCGCGGGTGAGCTGGATATTGCCGTCATCGGTGCCGACCCAGATCAGGCCCGCCTGCTTGGGTGATTCGCTGATCGAGTAGATCGTGTCGTGCATCTCGGCGTAGGAGTTGTCCACGGTGACGCCGCCGGATTCCTCCTGCTTCTGCTGCTCCGGATTGTTGGTGGTGAGATCCGGCGAGATGCGATCCCAGGTCTTGCCGTGATCGCTGGTCTTGAACAGGAATTGCGCGCCGATGTACATCGTGCCCTTGTCGTTGGGCGACATCGCGATCGGCGTGTTCCAGTTGTAACGCAGCTTCTCTTTGTAGCCGGCCTGCGGCTGGATCAACTGTATCTGATGGGAATGCCGGTTGATGCGGCCGACGAACCCGCCCTGCGATTCGGCGTAGATGTAATTGGCATCGGTCGGATCCTCGAACATCCAGAAGCCATCGCCGCCGAACATGTTCTCCCAGCGATTGTTGGTGATGCCGCCCGGATACTCGGAATCGCCCACCCAGTCGCTGTTGTCCTGCAAGCCGCCATACACGCGGTACGGATCGGCGTTGTCCACGCTGACATGATAAAACTGGGAGATCGGCAGGTTGTTGGCCTTCCACCACTTGTTGCCGCCGTCATGGGAGAACCACAAGCCGCCATCGTCGCCGGCGATCACGAATTTCGGATCCGCGGGATTGATCCACACATCGTGTGCATCGCCGTGCGCGCCGCCGCCGACTTCGCTGAAGCTCTTGCCGCCGTCGGTGCTCTGGATCAACGTGAGGTCCGGCTTGAACAGGCGATCCGGGTTGGTCGGGTCCACGATCAGGTTGGCGAAGTAGAACGGCCGCCAGACCATGTTCTGGCTCTTGTCGCGTGGCGACCAGGTCTTGCCGCCATCGTCGGAGCGATACAGCGCCGAGTCCGGCGACTCGACCATCGCGTACACCACTTGCGGATCGGAAGGCGCGATCGTCACCGCGATCCGGCCGTACGGCTTAACCGGAAAGCCCTTGTTCGCATCATGGGTGATTTCCGTCCAGGTCTTGCCGCCGTCGGCTGAGCGGAACAAACCGCTGGCCGACGGCGCGCTGGGTGACGGTCCGCCGGAGCGGAACGTCCAGCCCTTGCGGCGAAAATCCCACATCGACGCAAACAGCACGTCCGGATTTTTCAAATCCATGCTGAGCCCCGAGCAACCGGTTGAAAGATTCCCGCCTTTCAACACCAGCGACCATGACGTGCCGCCATCGGTGGTCTTGTACAGACCGCGATCGGGCGAATCGCTCCACAGCTTGCCCGCGACGCATGCGTACGCGGTGTCGCCATTGCGCGGATCCACCGCGAGGCGTGCGACGTGTTCGGAGTTGGGCAGGCCGAGATATTTCCAGGTCTCGCCGCCATCGCTGGTCTTGTACACGCCATTGCCGATCGAAACCGAATTGCGCATCCACGATTCGCCGGTGCCCACCCAGACGCTGTCGTGGTGGCTCGGATCGATCGCTATCGCGCCGATCGACATCACCGGCTGCTTGTCGAACACCGGCTTGAAGGTGGTGCCGTTGTCGGTGGACTTCCACACGCCGCCGCTGGCGGCACCGATGTAGATGGTGGTCTTGCCGTTCTTCTCCGGCACCGCGCTGACCGCTGCGACACGGCCGCTCATCGCCGCGGAGCCGATGTTGCGTGCGTTCAAGCCGGAGATCGCGCCGCTGTCGAAGGTTGCTGCCGTATCGGCGGCAAAGGCGCCGCTGGTGGCGAAACCCAGTGCCACCGCAAGCGCCAAGGCATTGCGCAGATGGTTGATCCTCATGTCACTTGCTCCCCTGGTTGGCTGCGGACGCCTGCGCACCCTTCGCGGGAAACGCGAATACCGCATCCTCGACCGGCACGTTCGCCTGCGCCTTGTCTATGCTGATCTGCATCATCTGATCGGGCGTGCCGCCCTTGGGTCCGGTGGTGATCGCGAACGGGAAATAGACGCCGTCCACTTGTTCGTAATCGCCAAAATCGGTCTGAGTGACCTGTTGCGTGCCGCGCACCGTGCGCCGTGCGATTTCGCGAATCGGCAGGTAGGCATCCGGATCCAGATACACCACGAGGGTGTTGCCGTCCTTCAAATGCACCTGCAGCTTGTGCGCGTTGGTGCCGTCCACGTCCTCGGTGCCGAGATACGTGACCACACTGCCCTTGGCCTGCGCATTCACCAGCGCACCGTCGAAATCAGCGGCTTCAGCCAGTTCCTTGGCGTCGTCCGCCGACATCGGGATCGGATCCTTGCGGCCGCCGAAGGGCTGAATGCTCCAGCCGCTCTGGCCATCCCATGCTTGCACCTGCGTGAGGCCCTGCACGCTGGCCTCCTCGCGAATCTTGTCGGGCCGCTTGTACAACTCGGTGTAGCTGAGCTTGAAGCCGCCACCGGCGATCAACTGGCCTTGCATCTTCAGCGTCTTGATCGCCTGCAACTTGTCCATGCCGCCACGCGCGGCGACGTTCCTGGCGACCAACTCATCGGCGGTCGCGGCATAGGCGCAACCCGCGCACGTCAGCAGCGCGAGCGCGAACACGGCACGAGCAATCATTGCGATTTCTCCCCTCATGAAAATTCTTTCGGCGGAATTGATTCGGTTTGACCCACATCGCCATGCTTTGGCAATCCCAATCAAACGCATGCTTTGCGACGGGGTTGATTGTGTCCGGCTCGATCTTCCTGGTCTCGCCGAGCGACCTTGCCTTCAGCATCCTGCCTCGGACCCCGCTGCGCACACGAGCATTGCCTTGCATCGTGTAGCGCCCCGCTTCAGCCCTTGATTTAAGGGGCGGAAAACAAAAGCCGGATAACGCAACTGGTTTGCAGCAGATAGCCTGACTTGAAATGGCCGGCAAGGCGATGGGACGAAAGTCATGCTTTATGCTCGTCTCCGCGCGCGCAAGTGGCCGCCCGTACCCGCACGCTCGATCAGAGGCTGATCTTGCCTTGCAGGACTTGCCCGAACATCTTCCAATCGCCGATCAAGCTGTAGACCGGATGACGAAAAGTGGCCGGGCGATTCTTTTCATAAAAGAAATGACCGGCCCAGGCGCAGCCATAGCCGCACACCGGCACGCCGACCAGCCACCACGGATTGCGCATCGCGATCGCAGCGATGATCGCGGCGATCACCAGCCATGAACCGATGAAGTGCAGGCGACGGCAGCGGCGATCGGTGTGCTCGCCCAGATAATACGGATAGAACTCTGCGAAATTGGCGAAATGCGGCGCCATCAAGGATTCTCCTCGTATCCGTTCACCCCGAGGTTTTCCAGAGAAGAGTTGTAGCCGGTTTTCCCGCTGCGCGATATCCGCCCGGAACAGACAATCCAGTTCAGCGCTCCGGCAGCGGAATGAATTCCCGATCGTCGCCGGGAATCAAGCCGAACCGGCCATCAATCCAATCGCGCTTGGCCTGCTCGATCCGCTCGCGCGAGGATGAGACGAAATTCCACCACAGGTGCCGCGGTGCATCCAGGGCCGCCCCGCCCAGCATCACCACGCGTGCGTTCGCGGCCGCGCGCATGGACACCACGCCAGCCGCTGGCAGCACCGCGAATGTGTGCGCCTCGACGCGCACATCGCCAACTTCGAGCGCGCCGTTCACCACGTACAACGCACGTTGCTGGTGCTCGTCGTCCAGCTCGAATGTGGCACCGACATCCAGATCGCCGGCGAGGTAGAGCGTCGGCGCGAACACCGGCACGGGCGCGCGCAGACCCCGTGCCGTACCCGCCACGACCGTCAGATGCACGCCGTCGCCTTCGATGCGCGGCAACTCATCGGCGGCAATATGATGGAACGCCGGCTCGGCTTCCTCGTCCGCGAGCGGCAGCGCGACCCAGGTCTGGATGCCATGCAGCGGCGCGCCTTCCACGCGCGCTTCCGCAGGCGTACGCTCGGAATGCGCAATGCCGCGACCGGCGGTCATCCAGTTGACCGCGCCGGGGCGGATGTCCTGCACGCTGCCGAGCGTGTCGCGGTGGCGCATGACGCCCTCGAACAACCAGGTGACCGTGGCCAGCCCGATGTGCGGATGCGGCCGCACGTCCACGCCGACGCCGACTGAAAAATTCGCAGGACCCATGTGATCGAAAAACACGAAGGGCCCGACGCTGCGGCACTGCGCCTGGGGCAACAGGCGGCGCACGTGGAACCCGCCGAGATCGTGTTCGCGTCCGTGCAGCAGGCGGATCTCATTCATGGCTGGATTCCAGGGTCTGCAGGGCCCACCATCGCTCGCGCGGGGCCGCCGCGCAAGTATGTTTGATCGCACGTCATTTGTGGCAGAAAGCAAACACGTGATGGGCTTTGCATTTGCACGGGTGCCCCCGCCATGACACTTGCATGATCGGAAAGCAACGCCGCCGCGCGATGAGGTTGGCGCGCGGCAAACGGGATTTTGCGGTCGTATACACGCACACAAACAGGGGTGTGAGCATGGCGACAAAAGAATCGGGACCGGCGGCGGCGTCCGCGCAGTCTCCCAATGCGATCCGCGCCTGGGGCGCGGAGTGGACCCACAAATTTACCGCCATGCTGGAACACGGCTGGCCGCTGGCCGAAGTTGCGGCCTTGCACGACGATCTCGATCGCATCGCGTCGGCGGCGGATGGGCTGGGCGACGGCGAACTGGCGAGCACCGCGGTCGAGCTGTCGGTGTATCTGTGTTCGTTCGTGGACGACGGGCGCAGCCCGGATGCAATCCAGCGTGCCAATTTGACGCGCATGAGCCGCGCGCTCGGCGGTGATCGCACGACCCCACCCGATCAGCCCGCACCCGCGGTCAAACCATCGAAACTCGCGCACCTGCTGTATGTCAGCGACGATGCCGGACTGGTGGCGGAATTGTGCATGCGCCTGGCCGAGCGCGGTATCGCCCTGACCGCCCGCTCGAACGCCGATGATGTGCTGCAGCGACCGCCCGAACACGGCATGCACGTGGTGCTGGTGGATCAGGCGCTACTGCCAGACCTGCAGCGACTGGAGCGCGCGGCCCTGCATTTGGGCGGCAGCGCCGGCCGGCCGTTGTTCGCCGCGCTGTTGCGTGACAATTCCCTGGAACAGCGCATGGCGGCGTTGCGTGGCGGTGCAGATCTGGTGCTCGATTTCAACGACAACCCCGCGCAGCTCGCCGAGCGCGCCGGGCGCGTTCTACGCGAGCGCGACAGCGCACCATTGCGCGCAATGATCATCGACGACGATCGCAGCCAGGCGATGTTCTGCGAAAGCGTGCTGCGTCACGCCGGTGTGGAAACGAAGTTGTATACGGATGCGCGCCAGGCACTGGCCGAATTCGCCGATTTCCGCCCCGAGGTGGTGCTGCTGGATCTGTACATGCCGGATATGGACGGCTTGAGCCTGGTTGCGGCGTTGCGCACTCAACCGAATTCGGCAAGCACTTCCATCGTGTTCCTGTCCGGCGACCAGGATTCCGAAACCCGGTTTGAAGCCTTGGCTGCGGGCGGGGATGATTTTCTGACCAAGCCGATCCTGCCACGCCATCTCGTCGCCGCGGTGCTGACTCGCGGTCGCCGCGCGCGTCAATTGCAGGTATCCGCGTCCGCCAAGCCGGGCTCGGGGTCGACCAGCAGCGCCGCCAATATTCGCGAAATCAACTCCGCACGCCGCACGGGCTGATCGCGCGCCGTTCCGTTCATCACGCATTGCGGCGGCGCATGCAAAGTAGATGCGCCGCATTTCACATTGCGATGAATGGAGTTCGACAATGCCCGCATACGGTCGTACCGCTTTGGCGTGCCCGGTTGTCGCCGTGTTGCTGCTCGCCGGCTGCGCCAGTCATCCGCAACGCACCTCGCCGACCGGCGCACCCACGGCAACGAGTCATTCGGCGCCGCTGATTCCACGCAGCGCGCCGGAACCCGCAACATCCGGGCAGGCGCCGCCCGCGCCGAACGGCATGGTCGGCATAGCTTCCTGCGATCAATACCTTTCCACCTACAAGGCTTGTCATCGCGCGGCGGGCATCTTCGCGCCGGATCAGATCGATGCGCGCTACGAATTGATGCACGACAGCTTGTTGCGCGACGCGCGCGATCCGGCCAAACGCGCGACGCTCGATCAGCGCTGCCGCGCGCTCTCCACCCAATTGCAGCAAGCGCTGCACGGGAAAAGCTGCAATGCCCTGCCTGCGCCGGTCGCGAGCAGCGGCACGCCGTAAGCTCTGCGCGGCTGCCTCGGTCTGCTCAACATCCAGCCTCAGGATTGATGTCATGAACCGCCGCAGTTTTCTGGCCAGCAGCATCGGCGCGCTCGGTGTCGGCGCGCTTGCAATGATCGCGCATGCAGCGCAGGACGTGGTCGCGGTAAATTCCGGCCAGCAACCGACTTTCAAATTGACCGACGCGCAATGGCGGGCACGGCTCGGGCCCGAGCGCTATGCGGTGCTGCGCCAGGCCGCCACGGAACCAGCGTTCAGCAGCCCGTTGGATCACGAACACCGCGCCGGGATTTTTCATTGCGCCGGTTGCGCGTTGCCGTTGTATTCGTCGAAGACCAAGTTCGATTCCGGCACCGGCTGGCCCAGTTTCTGGAAACCGCTGCCCAATGCGGTGGCCACCGGCAGCGACAACAGTTTTCTGATGGTGCGCACCGAAGTGCATTGCCGCCGCTGCGGCGGGCATCTTGGTCATGTGTTCGACGACGGTCCACCGCCGACCGGACTGCGTTATTGCATGAACGGGCTGGCCCTGCGCTTCGTGCCGGGCGCCGTTTCTTGAAGGCACCCACGCGGGTCAGCCGATCAGTAGATCGCACAAGTCGCTTTCAATCATCCGGCACTTCGTTTTCTCGAGTTCCCGGCTTGGCCGACCTTCCTGCGCGTTCAAATGCAGCGCGGCCCAGGTCAGATTGTCGGCCAGGCTCTCCAGCAGCAGCAATTCCTCGGCCGCCACCGGATTGGTATCGGGCGCGTAAAGGCATAGCAGGCCCACGGTGCGGCCACCGTCGTGCAGTGGCAGGGTGATCGCCTTGCGGAAGCCGTTCTCGCGCGCGGAGTCGAGTTTCCACGCGAACCCGGAATCGGGGTGCTGGATATCCTGCACGACCGTTGGCCGGCCGCTCCGCATGGTGCGGCCGCCCGGACCGAGGCCCGCGATATCGTCCGCGCTGGAGCTCAGGCGAAGATCCTTCAGGTACTCCAGACCCGCGCCCGCCCAGGCGGCGGGCCGGATCGTTCCGTCGTCCTCGGCAAAACCGACCCAAGCCATGCGATAACCGCCCGTTTCCACGACGATGCGACAGGCCGCATCCAGCAAGGTTTGCACCTCCGAGGTGTGGATCACCGCTTCGTTGCAGCGGCCCAGCATGGCCTGCGCGCGCGTGATCCGAGCCAGTTCGCGTTCCGCGCTGAACCGCGCGGTGATGTCGCTGGCCATCACCAGACGACCGGGCCGGCCATCGAAGGGCATGTCGTCGGAAACGATTTCGACCTGAATCAAGCTGCCATCCTTCAGCTTGTGCCGCCAGATGCCTCCATCCTTGCGGCTGTGCGAGGGCTGATGCACCACCTGACTCAGCCGCGCGATGTCCTCTTCCGGGCGCAGGTCGAGCACGCTCATCGCGAGGAATTCATCACGCGTGTAGCCGTAATGGCGCACCGCGGCATCATTGACCGCGAGAAACCGCAGCGACTCGCGATCGAACACCCACATCGGGTGCGGGTTGCCCTCGAACAGCAACCGATACTGCGCCGCCGATGCCTGCGCCTGTTCCAGCATGCGTTGGCGGCCGGTCTCGAGTGCAGCGAGGTGTTGGTCGACGTGCCGCTTCTCGATCGCAATACCCACGATCTGCACGCAGGCATTGGCCAGTTCCAATTCAGCCGGGCTGGGCGTGCGCGGCGTGCGATAGTAGACCGCAACCGTCCCGAGCACGCGATGCACGCTGGAGAAAATCGGCACTGACCAGCACGCGCGCAAGCCGTAGCGCAGCACCTGATCGCGCCAGTCCAGCCACGCCGGATCGCTGGCAATATCGGCGCTGATCACCGTACGCCCTTCGTGCGCCGCGGCGCCGCAGCAGCCTTTGCCGGGGCCGATGCGAACCTGTTCGAATGCGCGCATCAGCTCCGCCGGGAATCCGTTCGATGCCGCATGGCGCAGATGCTGGCCTTCCTCGTCCAGCAGCAATACGGTGCATATCGCATGATGGTTCTGCGACTCCATCAGGCGCACACTCGCGTTCAACACTTCGTGCAGTGAAGCGCCTTGCGCCATGGTGGCAAGTAGCGCCACCCGCTCCTTCTCGAGCGCGACCAGGCGCTGGCGCTCGGTGACATCATGGAGGCTGACGAACCAGGCGGCGGAGCCCTCCCAGGTGGTCTGCGCCAGACGCATTTCCACGGTGAGCGACGCGGCATTGGGACGCGTGATCTCGACCTGGGTCGGCGCGCCTACGCGAAGTGGGTAGCCGAACGTGGAGCCGGTCAGTTGCTCGACGCTCCAGCCCAGCAGCACGGCCGCCGAAGGGTTGGCACAGCGCACCCGTCCATCGATGCCGACCACCAGCACGCCGTCATGGCTGCACTCGATCAGCGTGCGCCAACCCGCATCTTCGCCGAGGTTGATCGTTGGCGAACCGCGCAACCACTGCTGGAATCCCAACTTCATGTCACATCCCCGGGGCGGGCTGCCCATGCTCGGCGCGTCGGCCGCGCCTGCTGGGTGCTGCCTTGCACGTGAGCTGCCAAGCGCCGAAGGCAAGTGAGACGCAGTTCCGGAGTTTCAAAAATTTTTGCGTTGCGAGGTACAACCAGATCGCACAACCAGGCCGCGCGGGTGCAAAAAAGCCCCGGCGTTGCGGCCGGGGCTTCAGATTTACGACCGTGGCGCGAACTTCAGGCGGGCTCGACTGCGTCCGCTTGCAGGCCCTTCGGGCCCTTGACCACGGTAAAGGTGACCTTCTGGCCTTCCTGCAACGACTTGAAGCCGGTGCCCTGGATGGCGCGGAAGTGCACGAACACGTCTTCGCCGTTCTCGCGGCTGATGAATCCGAAACCCTTGGCATCGTTGAACCATTTGACGGTGCCGGCTTGACGATCCGACATAACTGACTCCTTGCGACTCGATGGATTGAATTGATACCGCGCGTAACCGCGCGCCTTTCCTGCACTGACTAGCGAGTGTGAAGACAGCGATGCGATCGTTGAACCACCCCTTGTCAGACCCTCTCCCGCGGTCCGGCTAACTCAGCGCGCGGATCGTACTGCAAGCCGGCCGGGAAACGCCAGTGCATCCAAGTACCTGTCCAGGGCCCAAGTTGCGATCTCATGCCGGCTTGCCGGGGGGCCATTCCGCTCCGATTAATCGCTGCCTGCGTAAGTTGAACCGGCTGACGATCGAACCGCCGCGTCGCGGCGGGTGATTCTCCCCGTCCTGGATGATCAAGGAGAGTTCCATGAATGCCCCTTCCCGCCTGCTCGCGCTTGCCGTTGCCTCGCTGTTCGCGACGGCGGCCATGGCGCAATACGCTCCGCCCCCCCCGCCATCGCCGCCAGCTCCGACGCAGGATGCGATGCCGCCTCCGCCTCCCCCGCCGCCGCCGGCCGCTCAAGACACGATGCCGCCGCCTCCCCCGGCGCCACCGGCCCCGCCGGTCGAGCAGCCCGCGCCTCCCCCGCCTCCGCCCGCACCCCTTGCAGGTGCGCCCAATGGGAGTGCCCAGTTGCAAACTCCGCAAGGCACCTTGACGGTCAATTCGGGTATGCCGCCCGCGACCGATTACGGCCCGAAGCCGCCGTTCGCGCAACTGGATACCAATCACGACGGCCGCATCGATCAAAACGAGGCACAGGCCTACATACCCCTGGAGAACGACTGGATCCATGTCGCCCACCACGCCAGCAGCATCAGCAAGGCCCAGTACGCGGCCTGGGGCGACTGACCAAAGCAAAGCTGGATGAGCAAACAAAAAGGGCCGCTCGGCCCTTTTTGTTTTTCGAGACCACGCCCGTGATCAGTGCAGCCGGTCGTAATTGACCAGTGCATTGAACAGCAGCGCATAGCTGCCGAGCGTCTCGCCGCGCCAGACCGGGTTGTTGGCAAACAGCAGTACATGGCCTTGGCCGTAGCGCGCATCCACCACCGCCGCGCGCTGCGCGATCGCGCCGCCGTTGTCGAGCAACCCGGACACCAGCAACTTGTCCGCATCGGCCCAGCGCACGACCACGTCGGGACGGCGGTCCGGCGGAATCAGGAACACGTTGTTGCGCTTCTGCTCGGCATTCAATGGCAGCGCCTGCCATGGCTTCGCTTCGGGCAGTTCCGGCAGAGGCGTAGAAGCACGGCCTTCGGGCGTGTCGGCTTCATCAGGGCCGCCGCGACCGGTCGGACGCGTGTAGTCCATGGCACTCGGAATGCCGCGATTGCCGATCGTCTGGTTGCTGATGTCGAAAGCCATGCCGCTGGAACTGTACAGCGCGAAAGTTTTTCCATAGCCCTGCGCGATCGGGCTTTTGTCATCGACTAGCTCCGCACGCAACACGCTGCCGACCACGCGCGTGTTTTTCTCGGGCGCAACCGACACGCCCGGCGCGAGACCGGTTTCGATCGCGAATTTGGCGGTGTCTTCCGAAGTCACCAGCAAGCCACCTTGCGCGACGAAGCGCTTGAGGTTGGCCAGACCGGTTTCACCCAGGCCGGGCCGGATGTCGTCGGTGGAATCGATCACGCCCAGGTTGGGCGTCAGCGCGCTTTTCTTCCACGGCATCGGATTGCCGTACATCGGCAGCCCATCCACGATCAATTGCGTCGTGGAATAGCCGACCGGCCCGAACAGAATCACGTCGTATTTGCCGCGCAGGTTCGCGTCGCGCGCCGCATCCTGCGTGCTGATGTAATGATAAGGCACGTGCAGCTTGTCCAGCGCCATCCGCCACCAGCCTTCGGTCTGGGTGTTGAGCCAGGTGTGCATCAGCGCAATGCGCGGCAGCCTGCCGTGCACGCCGAGCGACGCCAGGTCGAACGCCGGCGATGGCAAAACGGAAACGCGTTGCACCGACACCTTCAGCACCGATGCATCGGTGACGCGCGCGACGTCCACGCCGAACAGGTCGCCGAATGACCAGCCAGTATCGTCGTAGGGATGCTTCTGCGGATCATCCGGCGCCCAGTACTGGCGGTCCAGCAAGGTGTCGGCGATGCGCGAATACGGTTGGTCCATGCGCACGATATAGCTGCCAGCCGGAAAATTGCGCGCGACGGTGTGCTCGCGCGGCGGTTCAACCGGCTTCGAATTTTTATCGGATGAGGTGGACTTTGCATCGCCGTTGCGCTCCGGCACCTGCACGGTGAACGGTGCATCGGCCTTGCTGATTTCCACATGCTGCTTCAGCAGCACGCGCAACAATTGCGCCTGCGCGCCCTGGTGTTTCTCGTCGCCGCTCAATACATAGGCCGCCGGCCCGGCCTGCTGCGGCTTCTCGATCGAGCGCTTGGATTTCAGCCAGAAGTTGTTCAAGAACTTCTGCTCGTTTTCGGCGAAGTAGTGCAGCGCAGTGAGCAGACCCGATTGCTCGTAATTGTTGTTGTCGCGCTGCGACCACAGCACCTTGGGCAGCGGCGGATTGGGCTTGTACCAGGTACGCGCGTATTCGTCGGGATTGAGAATGCGCTCCTCGGTGTCGGCGCCATCGTTGCCGAAAGTCTCATACAGGCGGCTGATGCCGTTGTGCATCGCCGCGATGAACATGAGATACCCAGGGCTCCAGGTATCGAAATCGCCGTGGGTGAACACGCCCGGCATGCCGAACTTGGTCAACTGCTCGACGTTGTTCCAGCCGATCTGCTGCCACTCGCCGGTGAGGATGGGATCGATCCACGCGTTGTACGGGCCGTCGCCCACCGTGTTGTCATACAGGAACGGTACCGATTCGTGCAGGTCGTGCAGCACCTGCGCGTGCCAATCCACGTAGGTGTCCAGCACATTCTTCGTGAGGTCGAGCGTCACTCCCATCGCATCGCGGTTGTTGTCGTGCGCGACATAATGGCCCCAGTACATCAGCGGCGGATATTGCTCGTCGGGGTGCGCGCGATGCCAGCGATACAGATCCACCATCCGATCGCGTCCGTCCACTTCCACCACCGGCGTGATCAGCGTGATCACGTGGCTGCGGATGTACTGGATGTACGGTGCGTCATCCACGGCAAGCCGATACCCCAGTTCCATCAGCGCGGTCGGCGCGCCGGTTTCGGTGGAATGGATGGTGCCGGTGATGTAGTAGACCGGCGTGCTCTGCCTGATGAGTTCCGCAGCTTTCGCATCGTCCATGTCCAGCGTACGCGGATCGGCGAGCTGGGCGAGACGCGCCTTGTTGGCGTCCAGATCCTTCAGCAGCGATTCGTCGGCGATCGCCACCGCGATCATCTCGCGGCCCTCCTCGGTCTTGCCGATGCTGAACACCTTCACCCGCGGTGACGCGGCCGCGAGCATGCGGAAATAACGATACACATCTTCCGCGTACGGCAGCATGTTGGGCGCGCCGGCCACATCGCCCAGCACTTTCTGCGGCGTCGGCACCGTGGAGGATGCCGGCAGGTAATCGGTCAGCGGCGAATTGAACGACGGATCGGTGGTGTACTTGGCGATCTTCGCCGTGTAAGCCTGATCCACCGGCTGTTGCGGATCGCGCGCATAGGTGTTGTCCGTCTGCGCCGAAGCCGCGCCGCACGCGGCCAGCAATGCCGTGGCGATTCCGATCCATCCTGCACGCATGATCATCCCCCGGGGTTCTGGTCGCGCGAGGGTAGCCAAAAACCGCCGCGCGTGAGGGTGCCGGAATGCATACGCATCCGGCAGCGCCTGTGGAGCGCTTTTCAACGCGGCGCCGAGATGTTCAGAGACGGGCCAAAACGCGCCCTACACTCCGTATCTCAACCACAGCTCTGCTTCGCGCTCGCTGCCGAACACGCGCAAGGTGAACCCCGCTTCGCGAAAGGCAAGTTCACCGTGTTCGACCACGCGCAGGTTGGCACTCACCGGCTCGTGGAAAGCAACCCGAAGGTGCTCCAGCCCGCTGCCGCGCAGGGCCTCGGCAAGTTTCGAGAAATCCTGCGGGGTGGCCGGCTCGCCGTGCAGATCGTCGCAGACCAGCAACCGGCGGAGATCGCGGCGCGCGCATTCGGCAACGATCTCGCGCCAGTAGGCCAGCGTGATTTCGGGTGAGTCCTGCGGGCCTTGCACGCACGCGTAGAGATAGTCGCCGCGATCGTTGAAGCGCAGCTCGAAAGGCGCTGCGGGTGGTTCGGGACTCATGCTGACCTTGTCTGCGAAAGTGCAGTGCGCCTGATCGCACTATCGGAGGTGAATCAATTCTCGCCGTAGCGCAACCATAATTCGGCTTCGTACTCACTGGCGAACACGCGTACGATAAACCCCGCCTCTCGCGCGCTCAGCTCGCCGTATTCGGCTTCCGACAGCGCCGCGCTGTTCAACTCGCAGTAGGCGACGCGCACGCTGCGCATATAACTTTCGCGCATCGTCGCGATCACCTGGTCCATTTCCGCGGGCTTGAGCGGCTTGTTCTCGAAACAGTCGATCACCAGCAACGCACGCGCACCCCGATGTTCGCATGCCGCGGCGATTTCTGGCCAGTATGCCAGACTGGTTTCGAGCGAATCGGCGACCCCGGAAATCTCCACGCGCAGGTAGTCGCCGCGATCGGAAAATCGCAAGTCATAGGAACTGGGCGGCGGCTGCAGATCATCTGGCGGTACGCTCATCGGCGCGATTGTACGCATGCGTATGGATTTGACCAGAGCCTCGTGCGCCTCAGTGTCCCGGAGCCGATTCAAGCCACTGCAGGCTGAAGCGTTGCTGTGCATCCGTCCACGCCCGGACCACCCGCAAACCAGCGCGTGCCGCCAGTCGCGCGAAATCGTCCAGCGAATACTTGCAACTGTATTCGACCAGCATCGCCTCTTGTGCCTCGAAGCGGAACGTCTCCCGGCCGATTCGCACGCCTTGCTCGCGTGTGCTGACCAGGTGCGTTTCGATGCGCCCGGCCAAGGCATTGTAGCGGGCACGATGACCAAACGCCCCCAGATCGAAATCCGCCGCCAGCTCGCGATTGCAGCGCGCCAGCAGATTCAAGGTGAAGGCGGCGGTCACGCCCGCGGCATCGTTGTAGGCCGCTTCCAGAATGGCGGGGTCTTTCTTGAGGTCCACGCCGACCAGCGCGACGCCGTCCGGCCCCATTTCCGCGCGCATCCGCCGCAGTAATTGCAGCGCTTCATCTGTTTCGAAATTGCCGATGGTGGACCCTGGAAAATAGACCACAGTACGGCTGGCATGCCGCAGCGGACGCGGCAACACCAGCGGCTCGGTGAAATCCGCACACACCGGTAGCATTTCGATGCGGGGAAATTCGTCGGCCAGGGCAGCCACGCTGGCCAGCAGCGCGTCACGCGCGATTTCCACCGGCACATATGCCGTCGCGGATTGCAGATGGCGCAGCAGCATCCGGGTTTTCAAACCGCTGCCGCTGCCGTATTCCACCAGCAAGACGTCCGGCCCGAGCGCACCGGTGATCTCGCCCAGGCGCTCGCGCAGGATCGCGAGCTCCACGCGCGTCAAGTAATACTCGGGTTGTTCGCAGATGGCCTCGAACAATTCCGAGCCGCGCGCGTCGTAGAAATATTTCGACGGCAACCGCTTGGGTTGCTGGCGCAAGCCGCGCAGCACATCGACGCGCATCTGGTCACGCAGCGCGCGGCGATCATGCAGCCGGATCGCACGTTGCAGCCCGACCGCGTTCATGCGTCTTGCGCCAATCGGATGCCGGAGAACTGCCAACGCGCATCGGGCTTGAAAAAATTGCGGTAACTGGGGCGCAGGTGTCCGGCTGGCGTTACGCAGGAGCCACCACGCAGCACCCACTGCCCGCACATGAACTTGCCGTTGTATTCGCCGATCGCACCGGCGGCCGGGCTGAACCCGGGATACGCGACGTACGGACTGGACGTCCATTCCCAGACATCGCCGAACAGTTGCAGCGGTTCGCCGCATTCGCCCGTGGCGGGCAGCGGCCGCAGCGTGCCGCCATCGGCGAAGTTGCCCGTCACCGCGCGCCGCTGCGCCGCGCTTTCCCATTCGCTTTCGGTCGGCAGGCGCGCGCCGGCCCAGCGCGCAAACGCATCGGCTTCGTAAAAGCTGACGTGGCACACCGGCGCGGCGTCGTCGAGCGTCTGGACACCCGCCAGCGTGAACTCCGATTGCAGATCTTGCCCCCAGTACAGCGGGCGCTGCCAAGCTTGCGCGCAGGCCGCATCCCACCCGTCTGAGAGCCACAGCGTCGGCGTGCGATAACCGCCGTCTTCGATGAAGGCGCGATATTCGGCATTGGTCACCGCGCGATTGGCGAGCGCATGCGCATACAACAGCACGCGATGGCGCGGGGTTTCGTTGTCGTAGGCAAACCCGTCTTCCCGGTGACCGATCTGGGCGACGCCCTCGCGACCGCGCAGGAACCGCAAGCCCGGCGGCGGGCTGGTGCCCGGCGCCGTTGCGCGCTCGCGAAACACCGGCTGCAGCGGATTTAGCGAAAACAGATGCTTGATGTCGGTCAGCAACAACTCCTGATGCTGTTGTTCGTGGTTGAGCCCGAGTGCAAGCAGGGCTGCGAATTCGGCATCGACTTCATCACGCGCCAGCAGTTCAAGCATGCGTTCATCGGTGCGCTGACGGTAATCAAGCACTTCGCCCAGCGTCGGCCGCGACAGCAGGCCGCGTTGCGGGCGCGCGTGCATCGGCCCGAGCGATTGGTAATAGGAATTGAACAGGTAATTCCATTCCGGATGCAGCGGTCGGTAACCCGGCCGACGCGCCAACAGAAACTGTTCGAAGAACCAGGTCGTGTGCGCAAGATGCCATTTGGCCGGGCTCGCGTCGGGCATGGATTGCACCACGGCATCTTCGGGCTGCAAATCAGCGCACCATGCGACGGTGGCTTCGCGCACGCAGCGATAACGCCCCGGTGGCGAGAGCGGCCGCGCGGATCGCGCTTCGGCAACTGCGGCTGATGGCGATGCGGTCACCGGCTTCCCTCGCCCATCGGCGCCATCCTTGGCGCCTCGCGTCGTCCCTGTCGACAGACCATGCGCATCCTGCGCCCGAAAGCGGCAGTCCGGTGCCGCGCCCGGTGAATTCGAACAGGGTGTGTGTTCACCCGATGTGAGGAATCGATCATCAGATGGTTTCCGCCAGGCGAATGCTGGACGATACTGCGTTTTGATCCACTCGGAGATGCCCATGTCGACTGCCGCGAATCCCGTCGCCGATTTCGCGCCACAGCCACTGGCGCAAGCCCACGCGTTGCCTGCGCGCTTCTATGTTGGTGCGGAAAGCGAGGAACTGGATCGCCGTGCAGTGTTGGCCCGAAACTGGCAACTGCTGGCGCATGCGGCGCAACTCGCCGAGCCTGGCGATCACGTGATCGGCGAGATCGCGGGTGTGCCGCTGTTGCTGGCACGCGGCGCCGATCGCGAATTGCGCGCGCTGCACAACGTGTGTCGGCATCGCGCGGGGCCGCTCGCGCTCTGCAATGGCCGCGGCGCAAAACGCCTGCGTTGCCATTATCACGGCTGGACCTACGCACTTGACGGGCAACTCCTGAGCGCACCGGAAATGCAGGACGCATCGAACTTCGATGTCGGCGCGATCAAATTGCCGCAAGCGCGCGTGGCGAGCTGGCGCGGATTGGTGTTCGCGACGCTGGACGAGCGTGCGCCGGCGCTCGCCGATTTGCTGGACGGGATGGATGCACGCCTTGGCGATCACGACATCGGACACTACGCGTTCCACGCTCGCGAGAGTTACGACATCGCCTGCAACTGGAAAACCTACATCGACAACTATCTCGAGGGTTACCACGTTCCGCACATCCATCCGCAATTGAACCGGATGCTCGATTACCGCAGCTACGTGGTGGAGACTTCGCGCTGGCATTCGCTGCAGCACAGCCCGCTGGAGAGCGGCGATGCGCTGTATGGCAGTGGCGAGGCGCTGTACTGGTTCGTGTGGCCCAACACCATGTTGAATGTGATGCCCGGCCGCATGCAGACCAATCGCGTGCTGCCGCTCGGACCAGAGCGTTGCCGCATAGTGTTCGATTACTACTATCCGCCGGACGCGGCGGCACTTGCGGAGCATCATCGGCGGGATCAGGCTTTCAGCGATCTGGTGCAGCGCGAGGACGTGGACATGTGCGAACGCGTGCAACGCGGGCTGGCCTCCGGTTCCTATGTCGCGGGCCGGTTGAATCCGCTGCGCGAAAACGGCGTGCACCATTTCCACGAATTGCTGCGCGAGGCTTATCAAGCGGCGCCATGAGCGGATCCGCCGTCGTCGTTGCCGCCGCCGTGAAATCGCCCCGCTCGGGGCTGGGAATGTGGATGGCGACCGCGCTGGTGATCGGCAATATCATCGGATCAGGTTTGTTTCTGCTGCCTTCCGCGCTCGCCCCGTACGGCGGCGCGTCCCTGTTCGGCTGGGGCGTGAGTCTTGCCGGTGCATTGTTGCTGGCGCTGGTGTTCGCGCGACTCGGCCTTGAACGGCCGGTGCGCGGCGGTCCGCAAGCCTATGCGCGGCTGGCGTTCGGCGACGCCACCGGTTTCACGGTGGCGTGGAGCTACTGGGTTTCGAACTGGACCGGCAATGCCGCGATCGCCCTGGCCTTCGCCGGCTATTTCGATTCGCTGCTGCCCACGCGCGTCTCTCCAGCACTCGCCGCGATCACCGCGGTCGGCGCGGTGTGGTTGTGTGCGTTGACGAACCTGCGCGGCACACGCAGTGCCGGCATCGTGCAACTGATCACGGCGGTGCTCAAATTCCTGCCTTTGTTGATCATCGCGGCGGCAGGCGCGATTTATTTC
>Ga0134126_10003419_pt1 | contig 19884 bp, 17 predicted proteins | sample KB31752_FD_96881 | JGI IMG/M metagenome (GOLD analysis project Ga0134126, IMG submission 96881) | Terrestrial soil microbial communities with excess Nitrogen fertilizer from Kellogg Biological Station, Michigan, USA - KB3-175-2 | ecosystem: Environmental > Terrestrial > Soil > Unclassified ...
ACAACAACATCGTGCGTATTTTCCTGGCTGCGGGAAAAACCTGGAAGGCCTATGTGCAAAACCTGCCTTCACCGGGTTATCTGGGCCCGGATTCATATCCCTATCTCAAGCACCACGATCCGTTTGCGTATTTTTCTGATGTGGTGAATTCCAGTGTGCTGGCGGCGAACATCGTCCCGTTTTCACAACTTTCAGCCGACGTGACTGCAAGCAATGTGCCGCAGTTCGCTTACCTGCTGCCCGACGCGGAGAATGATGCTCATGACTGTCCCACCGGCGGATCAGCCTGTGCGGACTCGGATAAACTCGCAGCCGCGGATAACTGGCTCAAGGCGAATCTTGATCCGCTGATCGCAAATCCCGCGTTGGCGAACAGCGTCTTTATCGTGCTGTGGGATGAAGGGTTGACCAGCGACATAACTCATGGTGGAGGCAGAGTGGCGGTGGTGATCGCTGGCGCGCACGTGAAACCTGCCTTCACATCCACCACGCTCTATCAGCACCAGAGCACGTTGCGTTTGATACTCGACCTTCTCGCGGTTGCTGAACGGCCCGGACTTTCCGCAACGGCTCCCTCCATGGCCGAGTTCTTCCAATAGCGCCTTCTGCTCAGGCCAGACGGCCCAAAATCGGTAAGACAGATCTGGCCCCTCACTTCCGCCTAAGCTCACCAGCTCTAGCGTCATTTCGCACGGCATGCATTAAGGCTTCATTTTCAATGGCATAGAACAAAATCTACCTAGACGGCCAAAAATCTATTGACATGCGTAATGGTGTTATAGTTATGTATAACAGTACATGGCGAGGCCAAAAGTCATTGCGCCCTTGCCAAAGAGAGATTTCGGCAAGAAAAAGTTCTTGAGGAGAATGAAACATGAAAGTCCTTCGCATAATGTTGCTCGTTGTATTTACGGTTTGGCTTGCAAGAGTAGTCTTCGCCCAATCCGCCGCTAAGTCTGACGTCCCGACCGCCGCGCAACCTGCTACACACTCCCACACCGAGTCCGACGCCCAACTCGCCTTCGCCAAACTGAAAACTCTGCAAGGTACCTGGGAAGGCAAAGCCACTCTCAACCCACCCAGCGCCGAGATGGATCCTGGCGACATGCAGATCTCATTTCGTGTTACTTCAAGAGGCCACGCTCTGGTGCATGAGATGAGCGGCAAGGGGACACCCGCCAGCGGAACAGACAGCGACCATCCCATCACCTTGCTTTATCTCGATGGCGACCGTCTTTACCTGACTCACTATTGCGACGCCGGCAATCGCCCCCGCATGGTGGGCACAGTCTCCCCGGACGGCAAGAAGGTGGAATTCAATTTTCTCGATGTGACCGGCAGCACGAAGTATGGCCGTATGGACCACGCCGTGTTCACCATCATCGATGCCGACCACCATACTGAAGACTGGACTTACCAGATGCCTGGCAATAAGACCATGCAGGGACATATGGAATTGCAGCGGGTGAAATGACGCGTACCATATCCTTAATCAATCCATCCAGGAAACTTCAATGGACCGTGAGTGGAGTGACAATCAGCCGATCTACCGCCAGCTTCGCGACCGCGTCGTCGCGATGATCCTGGACGGCGTGCTCAAGGAAGGCGATCCCCTGCCCTCCGTGCGCACGGTGGCTGCCGATTATCGGGTCAATCCGCTCACGGTTCTTAAGGGTTATCAACAACTGGTAGATGAAGGGCTGGTTGAGACTAGGCGGGGACGCGGGATGTTCATCAATGCCGGAGCGCGCAATCTTCTATTGAAGGGTGAACGCGAAAAGTTCCTCGCCGACGAGTGGCCCCGGGTACACGCAACCATTCAGCGGCTCGGCCTGACCGCGGAAGAACTTCTCAATGGCAAAGGGCCAAAGCATTCATCGTCAGATGCGCCACCGACCGCAAAATCAAACTCATCTGAGGAGGAGAGCTGAGTCATGGCATGCATAGAAGCACGCGGCCTCCGTAAATCGTTTGGTCCAACTGTCGCCTTGGACAACATCAACTTGCGCGTCGAGGAAGGCCGCATCCTCGGAATCGTCGGACCCAATGGAGCAGGCAAGACCACAGCGCTCAATGCGGTTCTCGGTCTCACGCCTTATCAGGGCGAGCTGAGAGTGCTGGGACGCAATCCCTGGACCGAGCGCGACCGGCTCATGCGTGATGTCTGCTTCATTGCCGACGTGGCTGTGCTCCCCCGCTGGATTCTGGTTTCGCAGCTCATCGACTATGTAGCCGGGGTACATCCGCGCTTCGATCGCGCGAAGGCAGAAGGATTTCTCGCACAGACTACCATCCGGGCAGACAACAAAGTCAGGGAGTTATCCAAAGGCATGGTGACGCAACTGCACCTCGCGCTGGTGATGGCGATCGATGCGAAGTTGCTGGTCCTCGATGAGCCTACACTCGGGCTCGATATTCTCTATCGCAAACAGTTCTACGACTCCCTGCTGAACGATTACTTTGACCGCAGCCGGACCATCGTCGTCACCACACATCAGGTGGAAGAGCTGCAGAACGTGCTTACCGATCTCATGTTCATCGATCGCGGCCGCATCGTGCTCGATTGCAGCATGGAGGAAGTTGAGTCGCGTTATATGGAAGTGATGGTGCATCCCGATCAAATCGCCGCGGCGCGCGGACTCAGGCCGATTCACGAGCGCCAGATGTTCGGCCGCAGCATTCTGCTCTTTGACCATGCTGACCACACGCAACTCGCAACACTGGGCGACGTGCGAACACCCAGCATCGCGGACCTGTTTGTTGCCGTGATGGGCTCGCAAGTCCGCCAGGCCCAAGGAGCAGCTCAATGACGACTCAATCCAACGCTGTGCCCGAATCCCATCTCCAGTCACGGGTAGCCGAACCCGTGGCCATCCAGCCGCTCCGTCGCATGTACTGGTTGCTGCGTCGTGAGTTGTACGAGTACCGCACCATCTACGTTGTGCCTCTAGCGGCTGCTCAACTTTTTCTGATTGGCTTCGTGATTCACACGTTCGTGCTGCGGCATCGCGTCCCCATTCTCAAGTCTGCGCACAACGAATTGGCTTTTTCCTTCGAAGTATCGGCTGCCTTGATCATGGGGACTGCTTTGCTGATCGGCCTGTACTATTCTCTCGAAGCTTTGTACGGCGAGCGCCGCGATCGCAGCATCCTCTTCTGGAAGTCGCTGCCGGTTTCCGATCTGGAAACGGTGCTCTCCAAGTTCATCATTCCGCTCATCATTGTGCCGCTGATCTCCTTTGCCATAACCCTCGTCACGCAGTTCATGATGCTGATATTGGGCAGCATCATTTTACTGGGAAGCGGCGTAGACATTGGAGAGATCTGGAGACAATCTGCGTTCTTCCGCACATCGCTGATTTTCTTCTACCACATTGTTACAGTCCACGGCCTCTGGTACGCACCGATTTACGGGTGGCTCTTCATGGTTTCGGCATGGTCGCGGCGGGCGCCCCTGCTCTGGGCTGTCTTGCCGCCGTTTGTGATCTGCGGAGTGGAAAAGATCGCGTTCAACTCCACACATTTTCTGACCCTCATACTGCAGCGCTTACTGGGTTCACAGGTTCAGCCTTCGTCATCGCCAGGAGGCGCGTCCATGGATATGGGGTCACAGCTCATTCCCGCACATTTTTTTGCCGAACCCGGCCTCTGGATTGGACTGGCCATCACGGCGATATTTCTGGCAATAGCGGTGCAGCTGCGCCGCTCTCGAGGCCCCATCTAGATTCGCAATCGCGCGCTTCAAACGCCCATGGAAGGAGGGCACAAATGCGATATTCACCGGTATTGCTGTTTCATATTTGTTCCGGGACGCTGGGGCTGCTCTCCGGCCTCGTCGCCGTGTTTTTGCGTAAGGGTAGTCGCTGGCATCGCCTGATCGGTGACGTGTTCGTCATATCCATGCTGGGTCTGGGAGCGAGCGGTGCATACCTTGGTTTTATGAAATCCCAGGTGACCAACGTTCTGGCCGGTATTTTCACTGTTTATCTCGTCACAACCGCCTGGCTCACTGCGCGGCGCACCGAGCGGCAAACCAGTGCTTTTGATTGGATCGCCCTGCTGGCAATCGTGATTTACGGAGGCACCCAGATGACCTTCGGCCTGCGGGCGGCGCAAAGCGCTACGGGAGCGCTTTATGGATATCGGCCCGGACTGTACTTCACCTTCGGCACTCTGGCCCTGCTCTCGGCTGCGGGCGACACTCGCATGATCTTACGCGGCCTTTCTGGCACACAGCGCCTCGTGCGCCATTTGTGGCGCATGTGCTTTTCTCTGTTCATCGCCTCCGGGTCCATCTTCCTTGCCCGGCCGCATCTGTTTCCCATGATGCTGCGCAAAACATACATCATTTTATTTCTGGGTTTTCTGCCCCTGTTGCTGATGATTTTCTGGATGATCCGGGTGCGCGTCACGAGTGCAGGCAGGAGAAAGTCGACGGTGCATGCGGGCGGGGTGTATTCGCTCCAGACTTAGCTCGAAACTCCACAATATTTGAGCTCGTCATTCGTCTACAGGAGTGAGTATTCAATGGCCGAGCCAGCTGGCACCGCGACAATGACCGAGCAGGACCGTCAAATCTCCGAGATCGTGGCGGAAGAACGGTCGCGCCTGCGTAACTTCATACGCCGGCGTGTGCCTGATCCGTCTGATGTTGAGGACATCCTGCAGGACGTCTTTTACCGGCTGGTGGAGGCCAATCGCCTGCTGATGCCGATCGAGCACGTGACCGGCTGGCTTTTCAGCGTGGCGCGTAACCGGATCACCGATTTTTTCCGCAAGAAGAAGCCCGAGAATTTCAGTGATGCGGCGCCGGAAGGTGAGGACGGCGAGCTGCTGCGGATTGAAGATCTGCTGCCTGCGCCGGATGCAGGTCCGGAAGCAGTTTACGCGCGCAACGTGCTTCTCGAGGAGTTGGAGCTTGCGCTCGAGGAACTACCCGCGGAACAACGAGATGTATTCATCGCGCATGAGATTGAAGGGCGCAGCTTCAAAGAGCTGTCAGCGGGAAGCGGCGTAAGCGTTAACACGCTGGCTTCCCGGAAACATTACGCAGTTCTTTATCTGCGCGAACGATTGCAGAGTATTTACGACGAGTTTACGAAGGGTTGAGGACAACATGATCAAGAGACGAAAAAAGCTGCTGTGGATCATTCCCGCGGTCATTGTGGGAATCGCGGTTTTCATTTTTATCGGCGGCGAAGTGGTGATGCGTTTGTGGAACTGGCTGCTGCCGATGCTGTTCGGATGGCGGCAGATTACCTTCTGGCAGGCTGTCGGGCTGCTGGCTCTGTGCCGGATTCTGTTCGGAGCGTGGGGTGGCCGTCGCCACTACGGTCCGGGCCATCGAATGGCCGCGCGCTGGGCCCAGATGACGCCGGAGGAGCGGGAAAAGTTTCGCCAGGGCTTTCGCGGACGCTGCACCCCATTCGAACCGCCCGATGCCAGTCCCTCGGCCTGAGCACGATCAGGCTATGCAAAGGACACCCAGAGCAGGAGTGCCGCCGCCACCCGATCACTCCTGCCTGAGCACGTTCACAGGATCGATTCTGGAGGCGCGATACGCGGGCACAAAGCAGGCCAGCAATGCGACCAGCAATAACACCAGCGCGACGGCGGCAAACGTGACCGGATCAATGGCCCTGGTATTGAAGAGCAGAGTAGACATGAAGCCGGCAAAGATGAGTGATCCCACTAGCCCAGCCACAATGCCCGCAACCGACAACGCCAGCCCCTGCCCCATCACCAGGCGCATAACGTTACCGATTTGCGCGCCCAGCGCCATGCGGATTCCCATCTCATGCGAGCGTTGCGCCACTGAATAAGACATCACGCCATACAGGCCGACCGAGGCCAGCAACAGCGCCAGCCCCGCAAAGATAGCCAAAAGGAACATGGAAAGACGGCGCCGCGCCATGGATTCCGACATAAGTTCATGCATAGTGCGTATGCGGTAAACCGGCTGGTCAGGGTCAATAGCATGCACCTGCTGCTGTACGGCGCCGCTGAGGCTATGCGGCTCAACCTGTCCATGAATGGCCAGGCTCATGGAGCCCAGCGCAAAATCTGTCTGCGCGTAAGGCCAGTAGAACTCAGTACGGGATGGCGCTTCCAGAGTCCGGTAGCGGACATGACGCACAACTCCGACGATGCTTCTCCATGGCGATTTTGATTTCTGGCCGCCGCTGTGAATGCGCTTGCCGATGGGATCTTCATTGGGCCAGTAGGTGTTGGCTAGGGTTTCATCGACGATGGCTACCGGCTGCGAAGTCTCGATATCGTGCTCATCAAAATAACGTCCGCGAACCAGTGGAATGCCCATGGCTTCAAAATAGCCGGGAGTCACCGGCCGCTGGTCAACTTCCGGATTGGTGTCTTTGGGCGGAACGGCTTGCGTATCGATCGTCGCCGTCCCGGACCAGCCATCGTGGGTCAATGGCAGCCCGCTGGCTGCACCGACGGCATCAACTCCCGGCAGGCGGCGAACGCGATCGAGCAGTTCTTTGTAGAACACGCGCGTCTGTTCCGGCTTGGCATACTTCTGCTCGGGCAGGGCCAGACGCAAAGTTAATACGCCGTCCGGACGAAAGCCGCTATCCACTTCCTGCAGGCGCAAGAAGCTGCGAATCAGCAGGCCGGCTCCCGCCAGCAGCATCACCGATAAGCCTACTTCCGCCACTACCAGCACGCTACGCAGCCTTTGCGAGGCGCCGGCGGCGGTGCCTCCGTGGCTGCCTTCCTTGAGGCCTTCATAGGGGACTTGCCGCAAGGCGCGCAATCCCGGCGCCAGCCCAAAAAGAATTCCTGTGCCCAGCGCGATCACCACAGTAAAGATAAGAACGCGTATGTCCATCTGCGCTTCGGCCACGCGCGGAAAACTGGTTGCGCTCAGCGCGATGAGCAGGCGCTGCGCCAGATAGGCAAGCAAAAGCCCAGCGGCTCCGCCCATCAGCCCCAGCGTAGCGCTCTCGGTCAGAAGTTGACGCATCAGGCGTTTCGGGCTCACGCCCAGGGCCTGCCGCACTGCCATCTCACGCTCACGGGCAGAGGCGCGCACCAGCATCAGGTTGGCAACGTTGGCACAGGCGATCAGTAGCACCAGCCCGACCGCTCCCATCAGGACCCAGAGCGCCAGCCGGATATCGCCGACTTCCTGCTCCAGCAGAGGAACGAGCAGCACGGTGAAATTAAATTGGCGATAAGGATACTGCTGGTTTTGTTCGATGATCCGATTCGAGACTGCCTGCATGTCTGAGCGCGCCTGTTGCAGGCTCATTCCATCTTTTGTGCGTCCGATCACCAGCAGGCCGTGATTGCCACGACTGTCGGGCGTGAGCTCCTCGGCGCTGAAGACCAGAGGAGTCAGGATTTCTACCTGCGCGTCGGCGGGCATCTGAAAACCTCGCGGCAGCACGCCAACAATCTGATAATCCTGACCGTTCATCACCAGGTTGCGACCGATGACGTTGGCATCGCCTCCGAATCGACGCCGCCATAGGCCATCCGTCAGGAGCGCAACGTGATTGCGGCCAGGCTGGCCCTCTTCCGGCAGAAACACGCGCCCGAGGTGAGCCTGCACTCCAAGCATGGAAAAGAAGCTGGTGGAGACGTTTGCCGCTTCCACGCGCTCCGGGTTGGCATTGATGTTGATGTTGTAGCTGGCCTCATCAATGGCCGCGATGTGCGATAGGCTGGAATTCTGTTGCAGGTCCTCAAATTCAGGCGCGGAGACCCAGTTCTGGTCCTTGGGGATGCCGATTCCGGTAAAGCGCATCCATACCTGCACCAGTTGCTCGGGTTTTTCATACGGCAGCGGCTTGAGCACTACAGCATAAACAATGCTGAAGATGGCCGAGTTGGCGCCGATGCCAAGCGCCAGCGCCAATATGGCGACGGCAGCAAACCCTGGGCTGCGGCGAATAATGCGCAGCGCATATCGAACGTCCTGGAGAAAGCTTTCCATGATGACTCCTTCGCACAGAAGGCGATAGGGATATATACGAAGGCGACGCGCTTTGGTTTCTTAAATTTTCTCTACGCGACTACCGCATAAATGCCCGCTCTTATGGCTACAGGCTTTCTGCGCCCCTGCGGAACGACGCATCGCGAAGATTACTGTCAATTGTCTCCAACTGATACATTTGCTGTGAGATACTGTCCGCAACACTGACGGAAGCCGAGCATGCCAGACCCTGCATCCCAGCCCGGTGCCGCCTCAAGAGAAAAGAATTTAAGCGGCACACAGGTAGGCCGATTTATAGTTCATGACCGCCTTGGATCGGGTGGTATGGGAGAAGTCTATCGCGCCGAAGATACCAAGCTTCGCCGCACCGTGGCCCTCAAAAGACTCTCCACCCAGCGTGCCGGCGATCCAGATGAAGTCTCCCGTCTGTTGCATGAAGGCCAGCGTGCTTCCGCTCTGAATCACCCCAATATTGCCAGCATTTATGACGTGCTCGAAGACCACGGCGAAGTCCTGCTGGTAATGGAGTATGTTGAAGGCCACACCCTGCGCGAGCGTCTTGTCGGGCCCATGAAGCCGCAGGATTTTCTCCCGATCGCGGTGGAGTGTGCCTCGGCGCTGGCGGCTGCTCACGAAAAAAGCATCCTGCACAGTGACATTAAACCGGAAAACATCATGCTTACGCCGGAAGGCCACGTGAAACTGCTGGACTTCGGCGTGGCGCGGCGCGTGGCTAACCCGGGCGACACCACGCGCACCATGGGTCTCAGTCTGCAGGCGCCGGTTGGCGGAACGCCGGCCTACATGGCCCCTGAAGTTCTGCTGGGAGGCATCCCTGACTTGCGCGCGGACGTGTTTTCACTCGGCCTTGTGTTTTACGAAATGCTGGCGGGAAAACATCCGTTCCGCGATGACTCAGCCATCACGCCTCCGGCATTCCGCATCGTGCAGCAGCCGGCGCCGCCGTTACCTAAACTGGAAAGCAAACTCAGCCGGCCGCTCGCTAACGTAGTGGACAAGAGCCTGCAGCGCGAACCTGAGTTGCGCTATCCCAGCGCGCGACCGCTCGCGGCGGACCTGCTGTCCATTGCTGAAGGAACGAAACCGAAGTTCGCCGATACTGGCACATCGAGGAAACTGTCCGGAACGCGAGCAATCTCGGTTTTTGCGCTTCTTGGAATTACGGTTTTATTGGGGCTGCTCCTGCTGCTACCGCCAGTACGAGCCAGGTTCGTAGCCACCTTGCGAAGTGGAGCAGGAGCACAGCCGGGCGTGACGCAACCGACGCAGCAGAATATTGCTTTGCTGCCGGTAAGCGTCGCCGGCGATGACACAAAGCTCAAAGCTTTTGCGGACGGCCTGGCCACGAGTCTCACGTCCAAGCTCTCACAACTATCGGAGAACCATACCCTGGAGGTGGTGAGCAGCAATCAGGTTCGCGACAAGAAAGTCACAACACCGCAGCAGGCCTTCCAGCAGTTCGGGGCAAACCTGGCGTTGCAAATTGACCTCCAGCAGGCAGCCGACATGGTGCGCGCCAGCTACACCATGGTCGAGAGCAAGACCGGACGCACGGTAGCAGGAGACACGGTTACCGCCCCTGCCTCGGATCCTTTTTCTCTGCAGGATAAAGTCGCGGCGGGGGTGCTTCACGCATTGCAGATCCAGTTGCGCCCAGACGAACAGACCGCAATCTCAATCCACGGAACCGCGATTCCGGGCGCGTACCAGTACTATCTGATGGCGCGCGGCTACCTGCAAGACACGTCTTCCCGGCCTGAACATATTGATGAGGCGTTAGCTGTTCTTGGAGAAGCATTGAAGCTGGACCCTAATTTCGGCGCCGCGCATGCAAGCCGCGGTGAAGCACTCTGGATCAAATACCTCAACACAAAAGACAAAAAATGGATCGCCGATGCCCGAGCTGAGTGTCAGCACGCGATCTCAATCGGAAATGCCGGAAGCAGAGGCCACATTTGCCTCGGTGTGGTCCTGGAGGGAACAGGAAAATATAACGAGGCAGTGACAGAATTCCAGCGCGCACTGGAGCTTGACCCTACAGACGATGACGCATATATCGGTCTGGCTCGAGTCTATGCATCTCTTAACAAGCCCAGTGAAGCAGAAAAAACCTATCAGCGTGCAATTGAATTGCGGCCTAACTATTACCGGCCATATGCGTCCCTCGCTTACTTCTATATTCAACAAGCAGAATATACAAAAGCGGCCGACATCTTTTCCAAACTCATCGGTCTCGCTCCGGAAAACCCAGAGGCATATTCCAACCTCGGCGCCGCCTACCTGTTTCTAGGCAAAGATGCGGAAGCCGTTAAGGCTCTACAGCGATCTGTGCAAATCCGCCCTTCAGGTGGAGCATATTCCAATCTCGGCACGGCAGAGTTCCGGCTGCGACGCTTTCAAGACGCCGCCAGGGACTATAAAGAAGCATTGAAGTACGATAATCAAGCCTACGATTTATGGGGAAATCTCGGTGACGCCTACTACTTCGCTGGACAAAAATCGAAGGCTAGCGACAGTTACGACAATTTCCTGAAGCTTGCTTTGTCACAACTCGAAACCAATCCTGGCGACGCTGATCTGGAAAGCGAGATCGCGGCGGTCTATTCTATGCTGGGCGATCGTGATCGCGCCTTGCAGCACCTGTCCCATTCTCTTGAGCACGGCCGCTCAGACAAAGACGTGTATTTCAACGCCGCTATTGCTTACAACCAACTGGGAGAATCTGATGTCTCTCTGGAATGGCTGCGGAAGGCGGTAGCGTCAGGATATTCTGTGGCGAACATCCAAGCTGCACCGGCATTTGACAATCTCCGCAATGATCCTCGCTTCGCGTCGATCATGGGTGGAGTTCCCCGCTAGCTCTTAGTTCTAAATACCGAGTACACTCAACACGGGCATCCCAACGCCTAAGAAAAGGAGAAGAATTTCATGGCCACTGCGAAACACCCATTGGAGCAAACAACCCGGCAAATTGACGCATACACGACGCCCCTTAAGGTCTATGCCGGCGAAACATTCGAGTGGACAACAACAGCACCCGCCGGAACCACAGTGTCAATCCAGCCTGCTGCTGGGCAAAGTTGGCCACTCACTCAATCATCCTACTCGGTGACGGCAGGTTCCCCGACGCCAGCAACGGTAAATACTACCGGAGCTGGCCAGGTGGCTCAATTTCAGTGCACTCCGGCCGCACCCACATCCCCGCAGACTATCGCAGTAGCGACACGCCTCTATGCGCCATGCAACGACATCAACATTCAGCAGGGACAATGTTTTGGTTGGCAAAATAACACCGGGAAAAAAGTCCATATCAAAGGGACCGGCAACTGGCCAAAACTGCATGAGATCGATAACGGCGCAATCGTTCTGGTCTATGTCGACGCTAACGTTGCCGCCGCCCCTTATCCTCTGACGGTGAGCGAACCGAATGGAAATGGAGTCTGCCCCGATCTGGCCGGTAATCCCAAGATAATCGTCACAGTGCCTCCGATGGCGAAAGGAAAATACAGTTAAATAGCATACAAGGTGGGCGGAGCTTTCTCCGCCCAGTTGACTGAAGTTTAGTTGCCACCCATTGTTATGTTGTAGTTCGGACCATCTGCAATCACGGTAAGCAGAAAATTCAACAGGGCGTCCATGCGCGATCCTTTCTCGCCTTGACTGACAATCAAGTCGTCGTTGTCAGAATAGGGCTGGATAGGCTTCCAAAAACTATTGGGCGGATATGTTCCGCCCAGTTAACTGAAGTTTTAACCGCCCCCCATTGTTATCGTGTAGCCCGGGCCACCTGCGATCACCGTAAGCAGAAAGTTCAACAAGGCGTCCATGCGTGCCCCTTTCTCGCCTCGACTGGACTATCGAGACGTCGTTCTCAGAACAGCGCAGGACACAATAGATATCGAACCTATAGTTGTCAACGATAAACAAGATCCTGGATACGAAGATTTGAAAAGATGAGTATCTTCTTATCTGTCGACACTTCGACCTAGCTGGTCATGCAACTTTGTTGTACAACGCGGAACTTGTTCGGCGGTTGTGCTATTTCTTTGTCACACTCACCGAGCTCTTGAAGCTCACACCCGACGCATCCCGGCTCTGCACCGTGACCCTGTGCGTCCCGACGCTCAGCGCGATCGGAGTATTCACAGAGCTGGCTGCGGTGTGATACTTAAGAACGCCATCCACATAAATCTGCGACGAGGTAACTGGGTAGCCGGATGATGCGTTGCCCAGCACCTGCACTGAAGATGCGGTTGTGGTGCTTCCCGAGATCGGGCTGTTGATAGCTACGGACTGCGGATTCACCGTCACGCTCTTGCTGGTGGTAGATGAAGCTCCGCTGTTGTCCGTAACCGTAGCAGTGATCGTGAAACTGCCGGCAAGTTTGTATTGATGAGAAGCGCTCAGTGCGGCCACTGCGGCGCTGCCATCACCAAAGTTGATGGTACTCGAAACCACTGTGCCGTCGGGATCGCTCGATGCGGCAGTGCTCGCCGTAATCGATCCGCCGACAAGAAATGACGCCGTACTCGTGCTCAGCGCTGCCGTAGGCGGCTGGTTGACCACCGTCAGGTTGAGCGAAGTCATGAAGCTGTGGCCAGTGCTGTCCCAGCCCTTTACTGCCAGGGCGTGCGCGCCGGGAGCCATCTTCGCCAGCGTGTCAATGCTGGTTGCTTTCACGCTGCTAGTCAGCACGCCATCCACATAAATCTGCATCGTCGTGACCGTGTTGCCAGAAAAACCGCTGGCCACCACGTGCACCGGTGAAGTCACTGTGACTGCGGTTGTCCCGCTGGCCTGTGGGCTGGTCACAATCACGGTAGGAGCTTTCACAGTCACCGTGCTGCTGGTGGAAGACGTTGCTCCAAGATTGTCCATGACGATCGCGGTTACGGTATAAACACCGGCGCTCGCATACATGTGCGAGGCTGAAGGTCCGCTTACGGCAGCACTGCCATCGCCAAAGGTGATGCTCGATTTGCTAACCGTTCCATCCGGATCAGAAGATCCCGCTGTGCTGGCGCTGACAGTAAGCGGTCCGTAGCCTGAACCGGGAGTTACCGCAAGCGATGCAACCGGCGGCTTGTTCAGTGTGACCGTAACTGTTGAACTCGCGCTGGAACTGGCGCCGGAATTGTCAGTCACGGTTGCTGTGACCGTATAACTCCCGGCTGAGCTGTAGACGTGCGACGCGCTGGACGCGCTGACCGCCGCGCTGCCGTCGCCAAAGTTAATGGAAGTTTTCGCGATGGTGCCGTCCGGATCACTCGAACCCGCCGTGGACGCTGCGACCGTGACCGGAGCAATGCCGGACTTGGGAGTAACGCTCAAAACGGCAACCGGCGGCTTGTTGCCAGAAACCACGGTTACAGTGGCACTGGCGCTGGAAGTAGCGCCTAAATTATCAGTTACCGTTGCCATTACGGTATAAGTCCCGGCAGCGCTGTAAATATGTGACGCGCTCACGGCGCTCACTGCTGGACTGCCATCGCCAAAGTTGATGCTGGTGCTGGCTATGTTTCCATCAGAATCAGTAGAAGCAGCTGCCGAAGCGGTTACCGTGATCGGGGCGTTACCAGTAAGTGGTGTCACGCTCAGCGCGGCAACCGGCGGCTTATTGGGCACTGTCAGCTGCACGCCTGCAGACATCTTGTTGGTCAGCAACGGCTTGCCCGTGGCCTTCACGAAAACAATGTAATTGCCCGCATTCAAAGCAAACTGCGCCAGCTCCATGGTTCGCGTTGCCGCGCTGGCATCTGCCAGCCACATCAAGTTCTGGCCGTCCTGCGATGCGTAGACCGAAAAGTGATCAATGGTGTTCTGCTGGCCCGTAATGCTCCAATTTACAACTGTGCCGGCGATAGTCGCCGAAACCGAGACGCAGTTATCTATGCCGGTCTCGATTTCGGTAGCTTCTTCATAGTCATTCCACGTCACAAGCTGGATGCCGATCGCCTGCTTCGTCGCCGAATAGTACTTCCCTGCTTCGGCCAGGCTTTGCAGCCAGGTCTGCCCGCACTGCTGATCAATGAACCGGCCCGAGCCCCACGCCGCCAGCGAGTCATTAAAGCCCTTGTAGGCTGAGCCTGTGGAAAACATGGTCGGGTGCGTTAGCGCAGTTTTGTAGTAGCCGTCCAGATATCCAAGAGACGCAATGTCAGTGCTGGGCGCGGTATGCGGCGCAGCCCACGAGAATCCGCCATTACTCTGCGTGTGTGTAAAAGCGCCGGAGTTGCGGAAGATAAACTCAGGATTGCCCGCCACAGAGCTGCGAACTCGTGTCCAATCGATGGTATAAGCCGAGTCGCCGAAGAAGAAGATCACCGGGCGTCCGTTGAATGTAATGTAGGCCGGCGAGCCTTCATACGTGGTATTCACGTAATTCAGGTCGTTGATCATGGTTTGCGTAACGTCGCAGCCCACAGCGGCAGCGCACGCTTTGAGTGCGCCGGCGTCATACATGATTGCGAACTGGAATCCGGGATGCAGCGTAGCCTGCTGCATGATGAACTGCGCAGCCTGATCATAAGCAGCGAACTCTTTGGTTCGTTCACCCGGTCCGTACCAGTCGATGATGGCGCCGTCCAGCCCCCGGCTTACCATGTCATTGACCTGCTTCTGCACCTGCAACGCGTCGTTGGACGCGTAGCCTATATCCATATGGTCGCCGAAGCCGAACCAGGGCATGAAATGTGCGTAAATTTTACTTGTTGACCCCGCGTACAGCAGACTGCGGGTAGGCACCTTGCTGATGTTGGTCCCAGCGATGTCCCCATTGGTCAGAGTGACAAAGCTGTCAGCAGTGCTGGTGTTGTTGCCGGTCTCAGCGGCCAGAGTCGTAGTAGTTTGAAATCTGGTCCCGGCAAACGTGAGTGCCGGGCAAAGAACGCTTAACGCAAGAACCCGAACAATTAATGTGTGAACTGCGGCAAGTTTACGCACAAAAGTCCCCCGAACTTCTCTCGTCGCCTGGGGGACGACGTGGTAAGTCGCTAATCAAATCTGTGCTACTGCCCGGAAGAAGGGAGTCAGAGTCTTACATCACCCAGATGTCAGGCTTTGTTTTCCCTTTTGAAGTGGGCGGATTTTAGGTTTTTGAGGGCCCTAGGCCGAATCAGGGGAAGCACTAGCATGGCTGCAGGAAAAACCTTACGGTAGTAAGGTGCTTAGTCGGGCACTGATAACTAAGGAGTTAGGCCATGTCCAGCTGGTCACAGGCTGATGGCGAACAACTAAGTTTCTTGCGCTTGCGTCTAAATGAGGGCTGTTAGGGGCTCAAACTGCCGGTGTAGCTTAGAAAGTCTAATAAAAATCGGGAGAAAGCACCAAATGAGTGCGCAGCCGAAAATGGAAACTACAGCCAAGATTCCCGCTGAAATTAATACCAAATTAAGGTCCCTGGCGCACGATCTGAGCAACTCAATTGAGACGATCATGCAGGCTTCGTACCTGCTGGCTCAGATGAAGCTGGATGACAACGCCCGCAAATGGTCAGAGCTGGTGGACAAGGCGGCACGGGATTGCGCCAAGATCAACCGGGACATTCGCGACATTCTGCGCGCTAACGCCTGATCAACGCCATCATCGGGCTTTCAGGCAGCCCGGAGCGAGCGCATGTTTGCCCGCAGATAGTCCTGCGCGTTGCAATACCCTTCCATGGTCCCTACGTCCATATACAGTTCACCGCTGCAGCGGCCTTTCACCACGTTTCCGGCGGCGATGAACGCATTCAGCAGGTCGCCCAGGTATTCGTCACTGCGGTGACGCGATTCCCATAAAAGCTTGAGCCGGTGGAAACTTTCTCCCCTGGCGGTAACTGCTCCCCAGACCCAATGGGAGGCAGCGTCCTTACGTTTGACCTGCACCTCGCGTACGAACCCAAGGTCGTCGCACACCACCGCGTCAAATACTGTGGGATCTTTCACTGGGAACAGAACCAGGTTCACGTCAGGCTGTTCAAGATCGAGCGCGGGAAGGTAGGCATTCTCGGGGAACCAGATGGTGTCCGGCAACCCGATCAGCACCTGGTCGTGACGGCGCGCAAACGGCTCGGCGCGAAACAGAGCGTCGCATAATCCCTGTGGCTTGCGCTGGACTACATAAAAGATTTCCGCGGCATAGTTGCGTTCCGCATAGTACTTGACGATGTCCGCTTTCTCGGCCGAAATGACCATGCATATCTGCTCGGCCCCGGCGGCAATCATGCGTTCGACAAGGTATTCAGAAACAGCTTTGGGCCGCTCGACCCCGTTCACCAGCTGTGCGCCTACTGGAAGCAGTTCCTTCGAGCACCCCAGGGGCTGAATCCTCTGCCCTGCTCCCGCTGCTGGAATAATGCCGATCATTGTCGTGCCTCCGTCGTCATGGTGGTGATAGCTCGTGCATCGGAAGAAACCTGCCGAGCTTCCTCGAAATACTGGAGCAGCTGCCGGGCGCGAACGCTGCCTGTGTGTTCCTCCAGGGTACGCTGCCTGGCGCGGGCGGCAAGCGCCGACAGATCGCCATCCTTCATCTTCAGCGCTCGTCCCACTTCTTCCCCTCGCGATACCACTTGCAGATCGAGTTCCACGTCAAAGAAGCGATCGAGTCCTTCCCACCAGTCGGTGATCAGGGGAGTACCGCAGGCCGCAGCTTCAAAAAATCTCCCCGATGGACACCAACCCCAGCGGGCCATGTCTCCACGCGTGATGTTCAATGTGATCCGCGATGATGAATACAGTTTCGGGTGATCATGCGGCGCAACATGCTCCATGCGACGAACGTTCGCCGGCCATCGCCATTCCCACTCCCAGGGATAGAGCGAACCCGCCAGCAGAAACTGCGTTTCAGGATGGCGGCGCGCCGGTCCGAGGAAAAGTTCATCCACCTTCTCCTGGCGATCGGCCGCGTAGGTTCCCATGTAACTTAGATCGCAGGAAAACACCGCTGATGGTTCCACACGCAAATAGTCATCAGGATCGACACAGCCGTAGAGTGGACGTACCAGGCGGGCTCCATACCGCTGCTCTAACTCGGCAATGGCTTTTCCGCCCGTAAACGACAACGCCAGATCGAAGCCGGCAATCTGGTCCGCGCGCAAGTATTCAACTCCATGCCGCTCCATGTTGGCCAGTGTGACAGGTGTATCAAGATCGTAAAAGACGCGCAGCGGCCGGCTCAGTTCCAGCATTTCATCATTGATCTGTGCGCCTTCGGGAAGATAGCTGGCGGTAATGACAACATCTGAGTCGCAGGCGTCCGCGATTGCGGTTTTACGAACCTGGTTCCACTCGTCGTAGAACGTTAGCCGGCAGTAGTCACAGGAATCAAAATCGCGTCGCAACCTGTAATAGGGGACATCCTTCTCATAGAAGTGCACCTGGTGGCCGAGCCGGTGCAATGAGCGCAGGATCGCCCGGTAAGGAGTGGCGTGGCCGTTGCCCCAGGAGGACGAGATCGTAAGACCAAAAACAGTAATCTTCACGCGGTTGAATGTCGATCCGCAGAAGCCGTTCTGCGGATGGAAAGTAGGATGTGAGTAACGCCGACGCCGTTGGCTATGTGCTCTGGATGGCGAGTGCGGACTACGTCACTCTTTGGTTAAGGAAGACCAAATTCGGAATAAAACTTTTGCACAACGTAGTCCGAGTTACACTACGTTTGCTAATGCCAAATTCCGACGAGGGCGTCCCATCATCGCAAGCTCCTGCGGACCAGCAGAAGCAATCCTCGGTTGATGTTGCAGGTCATTGTCCCAACTGCGGCTCGAAGATGCAGGAGTCACGCTGCAAGCTCCTATGCAAAACCTGCGGCTTCTTTCTGAGTTGCAGCGACTTCTATTGATCCCGGTGGCAATGACTGCGCCGTTTACGCTAACCCGCGAGCGCGATTGCGCGATTCTGCGGCTCACCTCGCCAGATCAGACAAATAAACTTTCACTTGCAGTAATCACCTCTCTGACCACCTGCGTTGCCGGGCTCCGAATTGAAGCGGAACGTGGCGCAATCCGTTCTCTGATTGTTACGGGTAATGACAGGTTCTTTTCCGCTGGAGCTGATCTGAACGAAATTTCCCGGCTCTCTGGTCCGGAGGCACTTGCGTTCGCACGGCTTGGCCAGAAATTCACCGACCTGCTCAATCGCTTTCCTGTCCCGGTGATCGCCGCCATTCGTGGCTACTGCATGGGAGGAGGCATGGACCTGGCCCTTGCCTGCGGTTATCGAATCGCAGCACCCGGCGCCATTTTCGGACATCGCGGCGCCTCTCTGGGCCTGATCACCGGCTGGGGCGGCACACAACGCCTGCCGCGACTGATCGGCAAAGCTCGCGCTTTGCAGATGTTCCTTCTGGCGGAGAAGATCACGGCTGAGGAAGCGCTGCGGATTGGTCTGGTAAACGGGCTTTCGAGCGACCCTGTTCGGCAGGCTATTGCTAAAGTAGAAGATGCGCTGAGAGGGTAACTCCCATTTGTCAGCGCATTGTTTATGGAAGTGCCTATGCTACTTGCTGCTCTAACTCAATCGCCCTCGGGAACAAAATGTTGTTCTCCAAATGGACGTGGCGGTGCATGTCTGTCTCAAACTCCTGCAGCGCGGTGAAGAGTGTTCGATAGCTGAAGCAGGCATCTGCCGGGGGTGTATAGTCCCCGGTGAGAGAACGCAACTGCTTCAACGCATTGCCCGCCGACTCGTGCTCCAACTCCATCATCTGCACGGGATTGCTCACCGGACCGAAAGGAGCACGGGGAGCGCGCTGTCCAGCCTGCAACGCCTGTTCAAGTTTTGTAACGTACGGAAACAGCACCATTTCTTCCTTCATCATGTGTGTGGTCAATTCCGCCGCAAGGCCAGCAAAAACCTGCTGAGCTTCAGCGAGTTCAGGATGGTTGCGACCATGCACCGCGACCACCTTGGCCAATAACTCTTCCAGACGAGGAATCTCCTGCTTCACATACGCGTGATGGGTAGCAACAATGTGCGAAGCCATGGTGCTGAGACCGGCCTGCTGAATTTCCGGCTCCGCGCCTCCGGACACAACAGGAGCCGCGCCTTGCTTCAGGCTTTGCAGCACATCTTCCACAGGGATTTTTGCCTGCGTGCAAGCGGCTTCAAGCGTTTTAGCTCCGCCGCAGCAATAGTCAATACCGAGCTTTTCAAAAATACGGGTTGCGTTGGGGATTTCTGTCGCCAGTTGGCGAATGGTTTGGGTCGCGCTGAGAGCCATGGATGAAAGCCTCCATCAGGATCGAGCGGAAGCTGGGAAAGCTTCCGCCTTTTAAGTTCAGGCTAGTTGAGGCACACGGAGGCTTCCATGACTTTTGTCACACCGTGCGCTGTTTTTTGCTATTCGGGCGTATTCAGCTCGGCTTCAAGGCGCTTTGGATCGGGAATAACTACAGTTTTTCCTTCGACCCGAATCAGGCCTTCTGCCTGCAGCCGGCTCAGATTCCGCGAAACCAGCTCCCGCACCGTCCCAATCTGGGAAGCCAGCTCCTGATTGCTGGCTGGCAGTTGAGCTTCCACTCCTGCTGGAGTCTTCTTTCCCCGCTCGGCGAGCCGCAGCAGATTGGCGATGAGCCGAGAGCGAACCGAAGTAAACGAGAGCTCCTCGATGATCCCCACCAGGCGCCGTAGCCGGGCCCCGACCACTTTCAGCACTTTGAGTGCAACTTTGGGATGCACGAGGCAGAGCGAATAAAAATCCTCTTTGCGGATGAAGTAAACGCGCGCGTCGTCGACTGCTGAAGTGGAAGCCGGATAATTTCCGCCGTCGAACACCGGCAACTCAGCAATGGAACTGCCCGGGCCATCGACGGCCAGCACCTGCTCGCGGCCGCTGGGCGAGCTCTTAAAAATACGCAAATGGCCCTTCTCAATTACAAAGAGGCCGGCACACATTTCACCTTCGCTGAAGACAAGTTCTCC
>Ga0134126_10003422_pt1 | contig 19877 bp, 12 predicted proteins | sample KB31752_FD_96881 | JGI IMG/M metagenome (GOLD analysis project Ga0134126, IMG submission 96881) | Terrestrial soil microbial communities with excess Nitrogen fertilizer from Kellogg Biological Station, Michigan, USA - KB3-175-2 | ecosystem: Environmental > Terrestrial > Soil > Unclassified ...
GCACAATTCGCTCTGTACCAATCACATTTATCTGGCAGGCAGCGACGAGCAGAAGCGGCGCTATATTCCGAAACTCGCGACGGGCGAGTGGATCGGGTGCTGGTCCTTGACGGAACCGGAAGCTGGCTCGGACGCGGCCGGGACGCGATCGACCGCCGTGTTGCAGGATGGGCACTGGATACTGAACGGCGGCAAGACATTTACCACTAATGCGCAATACGCCGATGTCTGCGTCGCCATGTGCGTCACCGACCGGCAGGCATCGCAGCATGGGATTTCGGCGTTCATTCTCGACAAGGGCACGCCCGGCTTCCGCGTTGGCAAAAAAGAAAATAAGCTTGGCATGAGAGCGAGCGCCACGGGCGAGGTGTTGTTCACGGATTGCCGGCTATCTCCGTGCCAGTTGCTCGGGAAACCTGGCGAGGGTTTCGTCGATAGCCTGCGCATTCTCGACGGCGGCCGCATCTCCATCGCGGCCCTTGCCGTCGGCACGGCGCAGGGAGCCTTCGATGCCGCATTGAGGTATTCCAAGCAGCGCAAACAGTTTGGCCGCTTCATCTCCGAATTTCAAGCCATCCAGCACAAATTGGCGGACATGGCGACTTCCATCGAAGCGGCGCGCCTGCTCATGTTCCAGGCGGGAGCCATGAAAGATGCCGGCAAGCGCGTCACGAAGCAATCGGCGATGGCGAAGCTGTTCGCTTCCGAAATGGCGGTGAAAGTCTGCGATGAGGCCGTGCAAATCCACGGCGGCTACGGCTTTATCAAAGACTATCCGGTCGAGAAGTTTTATCGCGATGTCAAGCTGTGCACCATTGGCGAGGGCACCAGCGAGATCCAGCGCATGGTGATTGCGCGCCAGTTGCTGAAGGAATAGCTTGGTAACCGGATCGCTGTCGGAACGCGTGCTTGCCGGGGATTTGCGCGCTCTCGCGCGGGCCGCGAGCCTTCTCGAATATGGTCGCGACAATGGCCGTGAGCTGTTGAGCGAGCTTTTTGACCGGACCGGCCGCGCCATCACGATCGGCATCACCGGGCCGCCCGGCGCGGGCAAGAGCACCCTCGTCAGCGCGTTGACACGTACCCTGCGGGCAAACGGAAAGACGGTTGGTGTCCTCGCGGTGGACCCGAGCAGCGCGTTTTCTCGCGGCGCCATACTCGGTGACCGTATCCGCATGCAGGAACACCACGCCGACCCTGGCGTCTTCATCCGCTCCATGGCGACTCGGGGGCAAATGGGAGGCCTCGCCGCCGCGACACTCGATCTGGCTCTGTTGCTCGACGCCGCCGGGTGGGATGTTGTGCTCATCGAGACCGTGGGCGTCGGCCAGGACGAAATCGATATCGCGCGCTTGGCCGATGTCACCGTGGTAGTGCTCGTTCCGGGACAGGGCGCTGATATCTAGGCCATTAAGGCGGGAGTGATGGAGGTGGCGGATGTCTTTGCTATCAACAAAGCCGATTTGCCCGGCGTCGAGGGCTTGGAACAGGAGATTCGTTTTGTCCAGAGTCTGTCGGATAAGAATCGTTCCGTGTTCCCGGCGCCGATTCGCCGCGTGATTGCCACGGAGGGGCAGGGCATCGAGGAATTGTTGAAGACCGCCCTCGCGATCCTGGAAAAGAAAGGCCGAGCAGGCGACCGCGCCGACATCTGGACTGCCCGAATTCGCGAACTGTTTCGTGACCGGCTCTTGTCGGTCGTACCGGAATCTGCGATTGCGGAGCAATCCATTCGAGTGAGCCGCCGCGAAATCGATCCGTTTGCAGCCGTAGAGAACTTGATCCGGCTGGCGCTCAGCGAGAAAGGTGAGCAATCGTGAGTATTGAAATCGACCACCTCGGGGTTGCCGTGCGCGGTCTCGACGAAGCTCTGCGTTTTTGGGAACGGCAACTCGGAATGCCGCTCCAGGGCCGAGAAACAGTCGAAGGTGAAGCTGTTCGTGTGGCCATGCTGTCCGCCGGTTCCCCACGAATTGAGCTGCTGGAGCCGCTTAACGAGAATTCCGTTATTGCGAAATTTTTAGAGAAACACGGCCCGGGACTCCACCATATTGCCCTCAAAGTCGACGATCTGGCCGCTACTGCGGTTCGATTGAAAGATGCGGGAGCCACCTTACTGAACGAGCCTCGAACCGGCGCCGGCGGCCACGAATACATATTCGTCCACCCGCGATCCGCGGGCGGCGTGTTGCTCGAACTCATTCAGAGCGGACCGGGCAAGGCACAATAGAAGGTTTGAAGGAGAGATGAGTAACTTGGAATCACAAGCGGATATCGGCATCATCGGTGGCAGCGGACTTTATTCAATGTCGGGCTTTGACGCGCAGGACGAAGTCCGTCTCGAAACTCCTTTCGGCGAGCCGTCCGATGCCTACATCGTCGGTACACTGGAAGGAAAGAGAGTGGCGTTTCTCGCGCGGCATGGGCGTGGCCATCGCATTTCGCCGTCGGAACTGAATTTTCGCGCCAACATCCACGGTATGAAACAACTCGGCGTCGAGCGCATTCTCTCCGTCAGCGCCGTCGGGTCGCTGAAAGAGGAACACAAACCTCTCGATTTCGTGATTCCCGATCAGTTTTTCGACCGCACGCGAGGCCGCATTTCGACCTTCTTCGGCGGCGGCGTGGTCGCGCACATCGCGTTTGCCGATCCCATTTGCCCGCAACTCGCCGATTTGATGGAGAAATCCTGCGCGGCGGCGGGAGTCACCGGGAAGAAAGGCGGCACATACCTGTGCATGGAAGGGCCGGCATTTTCAACTCGCGCTGAGTCGAATGTCTACCGGCAGTGGGGCATGGACATCATTGGCATGACCAATCTGCAGGAAGCGAAACTCGCCCGCGAGGCCGAGATCTGCTACGTCACGCTCGCCATGGTGACGGATTACGACTGCTGGCACGAGGGCCACGACGCAGTCACTATCGACGAAATCATCTCAAACCTGCTCAAAAACGCTGAAAATGCGCAAAAAACCGTGCGGGAAGCCGTCAAAAACATGCCAAAATCGCGCACTTGCGAATGCGGATCAGCTCTGAAACATGCGCTTTTGACAAGCAAAGACGCCATTCCGCAAGCGGCCAAAGACCGCCTGAAACTGCTGATCGGGAAATATTTATAGCCCGGCCTCCGCCGATGTTGCTCCGATACGAACGGCGAGCGCCGTCGCCCCAAACTACCTTCCAGCAACGCCGCGGGCGAAGCATGCCTCGCCCCTACAGATCGGGGACCGTGTTTTGCAGAGGCGCGGCATGCCAGCCTTAGCTCCAATCGATCAACTTGCTCGTGGCGCGCTTGCTTCCGCTCTTGCGGGCGAACCACAACCTTCTCCGCATCTTTCCGAACTCGTTCGCCGCGCCGCTTGCGATTCCGGCGGTCAGGCGGTGGAGGCTACCCGCACTTTCTTCCGCGATGTTGTCGAGCCTCTGTGCGATCTCTTCGATCCTGCGGCGACGAATGCCTATGCGCGCCTGTTCGCCGCGGTAGTGGAGCAACTGTTGCCGGGGCATTCGGCTCGCGAAGTCCTGGAGCGGTATACGCGTGTTCGCTCCGTGCGCCGCTACATCGGTAGCCCAAAGCGAGTCTGCGTGCTTTCCCGCGTCACGCTGGGAGCGGACGTTGCCGTCACCAGCGTAGTGCTGGCGGCTGTGAAAGAATGCTTTCCGGACGCTCGAATCTGCTTGGTAGGGCCGCCTAAGAATGCCGAATTGTTCGCTTGCGATTCTCGTATCGAGCCTCTCTCCATTGCGTACGGCCGATCGGCGCTGTTAAAAGATCGCCTTTTGGCAGCGGAAAAGCTTCGTGCTGCCGTCGATGATCCGGACACACTCGTCATCGATCCGGATTCGCGGTTGACCCAGCTTGGACTGCTGCCTGTGTGCGACGAAGACCGGTACTTGTTCTTCGAAAGCCGGGCTTACGCGCCGGAATCCGCCGATCCGTTGCCCGTCCTCACGGCGCGATGGGTCAAGGAAACACTCGGGGTTCACGGAGTCGTGCCTTACCTGGCCCTTACAACGCGCAAGGAAATGGCGGAAGTGACGGTCAGCCTGGGCGTTGGGGAGAATCCAGCGAAGCGTGTCGGCGATGATTTCGAATACGAGGCCCTTCGCGCGCTGCTAGCGGGCGGCCGGACGGTGATCGTCGACCGGGGCAGCGGCGGCGAAGAAGCCGAGCGTGTCGATCGGCTGGTGAAACGATTGCCGGACAAAAATCTTCTCGTGCATGACGGCAGCTTCGCCTCATTTGCAAGCCATATCCTCCAGAGCCGTCTTTATTTCGGCTACGATTCGGCAGGCCAGCACGTGGCGGCCGCTGCGGGCGTGCCGCTGGTGGCCGTGTTCGCAGGCTTCGCGTCCGAGCGCACGTACCAGCGCTGGAAACCCTGGGGACAGGGCCGCATAAAGGTAGTTAAAATCGACAATGCAAACAGGCCACTGGCGAATGAAATTGCCCTAAGCGCTATTGCGGAGGCGGCGGCGCTGGGGGCGGAGGAAGCCCGGTAGGGTTGGCATCGTTCGATGGCTGATTTTGCTGGCCGTGGTTGCTTTTCGCGGGCTGCTGAGACGAGTCCGGTTGTTGTTCCGTTGTTTGACTCTCATCAATCGGCGGCGGAGTGAACGTGATATTCGATTCGGTGCCAAATTTCCGGTACAGCGTGAATTCCTCCTCGTTCCTCGTGTTGATGTTGTCCGTCGTGTGCATCAACACTTTCGCCTTCAGAGGCACCAGATATTTGCTCCCGCCGATATCGACAAGATCGTAATCCAGTTTCGTCTGAGCTTTGCGGATAGGAAAGCCCGGCGGGACATCGACAGCGTTGAACGTGATCTGGTAAATAACGCCGGTGTACTGGTCCGCATAAATGAGGCCCTTGTACGCCGTTACGATGCGCTGTGCCCCGCGCTCGTAGTCGAGCGTAAAATGCGAGTGGCCACTGTCGATGAAGTAATTGAATACCGCCAGATTCTGGCCGCGCAGCCGGCCCCAATGATCCCATCCGAAATCGGCCTGGCTTGCCGGGTCGAAAACATCTTTCATTAGCGAGCCAAATTCGCCGGTCGAAACCGCGCCGCCCAGCTTGTCGATGCTCGTGTTCACCATCCGGTCGTTGACGAGGTAGACCTTGTAGTCCTCACGTCCCTCGTTGTAGCTCAACCTTGCCGTGACGGTGTCCATCAGGCGGTTCGGGTCTTCTCCACGGAACCCCACATAGCGGCGTGTCACTTGAGCGCAAAGAAAGTTCGGTAGATTCTGGGTATAGTTGCTCGCATACTGACGCATCTGGTCCAGAAGTTGTTTCTGATGCACGGAATCGAGCGGCGGCGGTTGTTTGTAGGTCTTTGGCGCTGCCGCGGCGAGTTCCTGTTTTGTCGGCGCCTTCAGGTCGGCCGACTGATCGCGGAGATCGTCTAATGCTTTCAGGGTCTTCTGCCCGATGCCCTGTCCTTGCATCTCTTCGATCACCCGGTCGTCCAACTTCTCCGTCAATTTGACGTCTTTCAGGAAACTGGCGACTGCCTTGTCGCTTTGCTTCTGCTCGATGCACGACCGAATCATCTCCTTCAACTGCGCGACGGACATGGACTGCTGCGCCTGCAAAGCAAGCGCCGCGCCAAGGAGAAACAGGATGAAACGAAACCGCATTCTACTTCTATTGTGACGTGAACGGTTTCGATGCCGTTGCCGATTCCATTTTCGGACTCCCGTCCCATTTTTTCTTCGTTAGAATTGCGGTTAACCCGTATGCGAGCCGATCGCGGAATTGACGATGCAGAGATTACCCGGCTGGCGGCCATCGTCGAATCCTCCGATGACGCCATCATCGCCGAGGATCTTGACGGTCTGGTTCAGACCTGGAATCGCGGAGCCGAAGGCATTTACGGCTACTCCGCCGCCGAGATGATCGGCAAAACGATGCAAATACTGCTTCCGCCCGACCGGATGGGGGAAGAGTCGAGCATTCTTCGCGCCATTCAATCGGGGGAGTGCGTTCATCACTTCGCGACCCCGCGTGTCCGCAAGGGCGAACGAATCATCAGCGTTTCGCTGACCATTTCTCCCATTCGCAACCGGCAAGGCCAGATCATCGGAGCCTCGCACGTCGCGCGCGACGTCACCGACCGCGTCAAATTCCAGCGGGCCGTCGCCCATCTCGCCGCCATGGTCGATTCTTCCGACGATGCCATCATCGGTAAATCGGCGGACGGCATCATCGAAACCTGGAATGGCGGGGCCGAACGGCTCTACGGTTACGCAGCCAGTGAGATGATTGGCGGCTCCTTGGCGAGGCTGCTGCCCGAGGACCGGAGGCAAGAGGAGAAGGATATTCTCCACCGCATAAAACTCGGAGAACGGGTCAGCCACTTCGATACCGTTCGCGTCCGCAAGGACGGAACGCAAGTGGAAGTCTCGCTGACCTTATCGCCGATCCGCAACGGCGCGGGCGAAGTTGTTGGTATTTCTCATGTTGCCAGAGACATCACGCTGGACCGGCAGTACGAGGAGAAGCTACGCCTTTCGCAGAAGATGGAAGCCGTCGGCCGGTTGGCTGGGGGCATCGCGCACGATTTTAACAATCTGCTGACCATCATCACGGGTTATACTGTGCTGCTGCAACGACGGCTGCAGGACAACCCCGAAGATGCCGAGATGCTGGAACAGGTGCTGAATGCCGCGACGCGGGCCGCTGAACTGACCGGGCAACTGCTTGCGTTCAGCCGCCGTCAGGTCGCGCAGCTTCGCTCTGTAGATTTCAACGACATAATCTCCGGCATGCAGAGCATGCTGCAACGTCTGATCGGCGAAGACATCGTTATCGAGTCACGGCTCGAGCCGCAATTGTGGAAAGTGCGCGCCGATCCCGGCCAGATGGGCCAAGTGATCATGAACCTCGCCGTGAATGCGCGCGACGCCATGCCGGAGGGCGGCAGAATCGTGATTCGGAGCGGGAACTGGACTGTCGAAGGGACGTACTCCGACGGGCAAATGGGCTTTCCGCCCGGCGATTATGTTCGGATTCTATTCAGCGATACCGGACGCGGAATGGATGCAGGCACGCGCGCCCGGATCTTCGAACCATTCTTCACAACGAAGCAGGTGGGACAGGGGACCGGCCTCGGCTTGTCAACCGTCTACGGCATCGTGCAGCAGAGTGGCGGCCAAATCTCCGTTTATAGCGAACCCGGCTCCGGCACAACGTTTGCTATTTATTTGCCACGCGCAGAGGCCGGCGAATCGGCCGATACCATCCCCGAATTGGGAACGCTAAGGGGCGATGAAACCGTTCTCGTGGTTGAGGACGAGCCGGCTCTACGCAAGCTGGCGACCTCCGTCCTTCGTTCGAACGGCTATTATGTGCTCGAAGCTGCCAATGCGGAGGAAGCGCTCACGATACGCAACGCTCATTCGGGAGATGTGAAGTTGATGCTTACCGATGTGGTGATGCCGGGCGGCAACGGGCGCAAACTCGCGTCGCTCCTCTGCCAGAGGCAAGCGGATCTGAAGGTTCTTTTCATGTCCGGCTACAGCGAACATGCACTGCTTGAAAAGATGCTCTCCGAATCGGGCACTTCGTTTTTGCAAAAGCCGTTCACGCCGGCCCAGCTACTGCGCAAAGTTCGAGAAGTGCTTGACGCGTGAGGCAGCGCCAAAACCAGTCTGGGGAGAGCTGTCCCGGTTGTCCGAACCCGCTTGCTGAAAGGCGGCTCAAGTCAACCTGCAAACGGCGCCACTGCTACTGCGGGCGTTGCATGGCACGGCGGATACGAGTGCCTGTTCGGTAAATAAAATCTTGCGCGACTGGTAACTAGCTCGACCCCACCGTCTTGCTCGCCTCCGGATCTTGCGGGCGCACTACTCGCTGGCGAATCAACGCAATCACATCGTCCACCAGGAAGGGTTTTTGGACGAAGGCAAATGCATGACCGGCGCGGGCCTCTTCTTCGGCCGGAGACAGATCGCCACCGCTCATCAGGATCATTTCTATTCCCGGCAAGCGCTCCTTCAGCCGTTTGCCAAGGGCCAGCCCATCCAGATCCGGAAGCAGATAATCTACCAGCGCAACGTCGATATGGCGGTGTTCCGCAATTTGGAGAGCCTCTTCGGCCGTGGACGCGCCCTCAATTTCCCATTTCTGGCCGCGCATGGCCATTTTCAAGAGTCCGAGCAGGTCCTTATTGTCGTCCACAATCAGAACCGAAAGACTCTCGGATGCTGGCTGCCGGGGCGCTCCGGACTCAGCTTCGATCCGCAACTTCCCGGCCGCTTCGTCGAGTGAAACGGTCACCCGCGCGCCTGGCTGAATGCGGTCTTCGGCAACCATCGTCGCGAGGGGTTGAGTCAGATGCCGATGAACCGTGCGTTTCAACTCGCGCGCACCATATTCCGTGCTTATGCCCCGACTCAGCAGAAACTCTTTCGCCGATTCCTTTACCTCAATCGGGAAGCCGCGCGGGCCGAGCCGCCGGTTTACATGATTCTGCAACTCTTCAATTTGATGATCCAGAATATGTTTCACCGCCTCCTGGCTGAGCGGCTGGTACGTGATGACCGCGTCGATCCGGTTCACGAACTCCGGAGAAAACTTCTTCCGCACAGCGGCAAGAGCGATGCTTTCAAGCTTGGAGGCCACATCGCCGGGTTGGCGCTTCACCTCTGCCGGCACTTCGAACCCGAACGCCGGATTCAATTCCCGCATCATGTCGCGCGCGCCAAGATTGCTGGTGAGAAAGATCAGGCTCTTTTCAAAATTCACAATGGTGTTGTCGCCCAGCGTGAGACGGCCTTTGTCGAGCACGCCCAGCAAGAGCCTCGACAATGAGGGAGCGGCCTTCTCAATTTCATCAAACAGCACCAGCGATATGTCGGATTCTGGCGTCGTCGCTTCGGTAAGCTTTTGGGCTGAAAGCAGCGGAATGGTTTCACGGTGCCCCAGGTAACCGGGCGGCGACCCGATCAGTTTCGCCACCTCGTGTTCCAGCTGAAACTCACCGCAATCTACTCGAACATAACGCTGAGCGCTTCCATGCAGCGCCTCCGCTAATACCTCGACCGTGCGCGTTTTCCCGGTTCCCGTCGGACCTAGCAGGAGGAAGACCGCGATTGGGCGTCCTTCCGGCGTGAGTCCGGCCTGATACATCTGCACATAGGGAACAATTCGCTCAATAGCGCCGGACTGCCCGACGATCTTACGGCCCAGAATCCCAACCAGGTCCGGTGTTAGGTTGCGTTCTGTCGTTTCGTCCATTCCTGTACTTCTTCCTTATCTTGAGGTCGCGTGTGGCGCCGCTGTCAAGTGTGAGCGAAGGTTAGACAATCGAATCACTGGCGGTAGCACTTCCGCGATCTCGCGTCTCTCTGCATTGTGGCAGGCGCCTCTTCGACGCGCATCCCGCATCTCATAACGAGGATGTCGAAATTAGTCACACTGCTGATATTTGCGTTGTATTGCTTGTGCAGTGTGGACAGGCAATGACGGTGAAACAGCCGCCTTGGCCAACGTGTCGCGATTGCAGTATATCCCCGAGGATTAGCCCAATGCAATGTCTTTTACTGAACTGCGGGATTTCGTGCTTCTTTCGAATGGGTACCCGTTAAGTTTGTCCAGATTCGGAAGATCGCCGCGAACTACAATGCATAATCCCGGCCGTGCGCAACGGTAACCTGAAGAGAGTGACCACGCCCCGACTGTTCCTGATCGATAGCTTCGGCTTCATTTTCCGCGCTTATCACGCCCGTGCCCGCAGCGGCGCGCCGCCCATGCGGACCTCAACGGGCCTTTCGACGGAAGCTGTTTACATTTTTCATAATATGGTCCGCAAGCTCCTGACTTCCTATAAGCCAGACTACATCGCAGCCATTTTCGAATCCGCGGAACCCACGTTCCGGTCCGAAGCTTTTGCGGACTACAAGGCGAACCGCACCGAGATGCCGCCCGACCTCGGTCCTCAGATTCCTTATATCCGGCGCACGCTCGAAGCCCTCCGCATCCCCATCCTCGAATTTCCCGGCTACGAGGCCGACGATGTAATCGGAGCCATCGCCTGGAGGCAACAAGACCAGCCGCTTGAGGTAGTAATCGTATCGAGCGACAAGGATATGCTGCAGCTTGTGAACGATCGCGTCTTCATGCTCAACCCGATGAAGGAGGATGCCTGGTATGACGCGGCCGAAGTCGAAAAGTTCATGGGTGTAAAGCCCGGTCAGGTTGCGGATCTTCTGGCGCTGAAGGGCGATGCAATCGATAATATTCCCGGCGCTCCGGGCATCGGAGATAAAGGCGCGAAAGACATCGTCATCCGGTTCGGGTCCGTCGAGGCGGCCCTCGAACACGCGTCCGAGGTAGAACGCAAGATGTACCGCGAGAGTCTGCTGAACCATCGCGATCAAATCCTGCTCAGCAAGAAACTGGCGACTATTCACACGGGAGTGCCGGTCGAATGGAGCCTCAAAGCCTTGACAGCGCAGACGCCGGACTTCCCCGCGCTGAAGCAGGTCTATAAGGAGATGGAATTTACGAGCCTCCTGCGTGACCTGCCGGCTGAAGACGATAGCCACCGCCGCGATTATGCAACTCTCTCCAACGCCGAAGAAGTTGGCGCGTGGCTCTCCGCCCGTCCGCCGGATGCGCCGCTCGCCGTCACCATCGATGCAACGAACGGTTTCTTCGGATTGTCCTACCGCGCCGGCGAAGGTAGAGCCGTGCCTCTCGCGTTGATTGAAGCGGCCCGCGCGGCGCTCGAATCTCGCGACGTGCTGAAGGTTGTTCACGACGCCAAGGGCGCGGCGCTGGCATTCCACGCCGCCGGAGTCAAGCTGGCAAACGTCGCGCACGACGTGATGCTGTTCGCGTTCCTGCTCTGCGCGGACCCAAGCGCTTGCTCCCCCGAAGTCGTCGCCGAGCGGTTTCTCGACCGCAAGCTGAACGCCGCCGCCGAGCAGCAGGCAGAAACCACCCTCGCCCTCTTCGAAATCTTCCGGCCCCGGGTCGAACAGGCAGGTTTGCTGCCCGTATATGAAGAGATCGATCTGCCTCTGGCGCCGGTTTTGGCAGCCATGGAGGAGTTCGGTATTCGAATCGACTCGCAGGCTCTCAGTCTGCTTTCGCAGCGGCTTACAGCGGAGATCGAGCAGCTTGCCGCGCAGATCTACGACGCTTCAGGCAGGACATTCAACGTTAACTCGCCTCAGCAACTGGGCAAAGTTTTGTTCGAGGATATGGGCCTGCCGTCGCCGATCAAATACGGCAAAGGCAAAGTGATTTCGACGGCGGCGGATGTACTCGAATCGCTCGCGCCAAACTATCCCATCGCGCAGCTTGTGCTAGATTACCGCCAGCTCACGAAATTGAAAGGCACTTATGTCGATGCGCTGCCCGCGCTGATCCGTCCTTCAACCGGACGCCTTCACACGACGTTCAATCAGACCGGCGCGGCTACCGGGCGGCTTTCCTCCTCAAATCCGAACTTACAAAATATCCCGATCCGCAGCGAAATTGGCCGCGAGATCCGCGCGGCATTCATCCCGGAACCTGGTTGGAATCTCATTACGGCCGACTATTCGCAAATCGAACTGCGCCTACTCGCGCACATGTCTCGGGATCCGGTTCTTGTCGATTCATTCACGCGCGGTGAAGACATCCACACGCGAACGGCTGCCGAGGTGTTTCATATCGATCTCATCATGGTCACCCCGGAAATGCGCCGCGGAGCGAAGGCCGTCAACTTTGGTATCGTCTACGGCCAGACGCCTTTCGGGCTGGCGCAACAACTCGGCATCGACCGCAAGGAAGCGGAATTGTACATCCGCCGCTATTTCGAGCGTTATGCCGGCGTTCGCGAATTCCTCGACCGGACCGTCGCCGAAGTTCGCGAATCCGGCATCGCCAAAACGCTGCTCGGCCGCATTCGACCTATTCCGGATATGCACAGCCGCAATCCGGCTGCCCGTGGTTTTGCGGAGCGGACGGCCGTAAACACGCCGTTGCAGGGCACTGCCGCCGATCTCATCAAAATCGCCATGATCCGGATTCAGCGGCTGCTCGACGAGCGCAACATGCAATCGCGCATGCTGTTGCAGGTGCATGACGAGCTTGTTTTCGAAGCTCCATCCGGCGAAACGCCTGCCCTCAAGGAATTGGTGAAATCGGAAATGCAATCGGTGTATAACTTGTCGGTGCCCCTGCTTGTTGAAATTGGCTCCGGCCCTAATTGGAGAGACGCAAAATGACCGGACGAAGAGCGCTGTTATGCGCCCTACCCCTGGCTTTAATTCCACTACTTTCTTCTTGCAGCAGTAAGCCGAAGGTGACTGGCCCCGCGCCTGAACAATTCCGGGCGCAGTTTACGACAACGAAAGGCAATTTCGTCGTCCTGGTGCATCGCGATTGGGCGCCCCTCGGCGCGGATCGCTTCTATGAGCTGATGAAGATGCACTTCTTCGATCACAATTACTTCTTCCGTATGCTGCCTGGCTTCATCGTGCAATGGGGCATTAACGGCGATCCAAAGGTGGCGAAGGACTGGAGCGTTCTTTCGATTAAGGACGACCCATTCAAGATGAGCAATCGCCGCGGCACTGTCACATTCGCAACGGCCGGAGCCAACTCACGCACAACTCAGGTTTTCGTCAACTTGAACGACAATACCGGTCTGGACGGACAGGGATTCACGCCTTTCGGCGAAATTTCGGAAGGTATGAACGTGATCGAGAGCCTCTACGGCGGCTATGGAGAAGGCGCCCCGCGCGGACAAGGGCCTGACCAACAAGCCATTACCGATAGAGGCAACGACTATCTTGAAGAGCATTTCCCGCGGCTGGATTACATCAAGAAGACCAGCATCCTGGAACCGTGATCGAAAAATCCTACTTGTTCGGGCCGGGCATGCCCGGCCCCGACATAATTCGTAGTCTGTTGTAGGATCGAGCCACGCCTAGACCGCCTCCCGGTGACGCTCCGGGAGTGGGACCAACGCGACGTTACCGTATTTACGAATCTTGTACTTAGTGACGCGAATCGAGACCGACCCGTCCCATGAGCGGGTCGCTGAAACTGGCTCTCCCTGTTTCAACGTGCCCTGCATACCGTCGCATGAACGAATCCGTCTCCGCGCCGTCGATATTCACCGTAAAATCGTACCAGCTAAAACTTCGCTTTAGCGGTAGAATTACTGACGCGCGTTTGCCGGGTTTAACCGTAACGCCCTTCTTGCCGCCACTGTAGGAGAGATCTTCGATCAAAAACGTGTAAGTTTTTCGTGAATCCAGATTTGCCAATCGGATTTCAACGTCGCCGCTGAGAGAGCCTTTGCTCGATGGATGGCGTGCGTATTCGCAGCGAATTTCCACTGTGGGATCTTCCGCCGTACCGGCGAATTCACGGAAAAATCCGTTGGGGCCGCTGACGCGCACGTGATAGACATCGTGTTCAAATTTGTTCAAATGCCACGAATCCGTCAGAACATTTCCGGCCGCCACCGTATACGTTCTCGTTCGAGATTCTTCGTTTCTACTGGGAACATACGCAAAAAAGGGCGATCCGGAGGACTTCGGTCCAAAAACTTCGTCGCGTGCTTCGAGTGACAGATCAAATGTATCTGTCTTTCTGTCGACGCGCCCTTCCGCATATAACTGATAGGGGAGCGGACACGAGGGCCGCACACCCGTTTCCTGCTGAGGATTGAACGATGCCGCCCAACGATCCTGTTTGAATTGGGCGATCTCTTGTGGCGATAGCTGCCGGTAACCAGGAAGCCCCTTGAACTTCGCTTTGTGAATCTCTTCGATTACGGCATCTTTTCCGGGGTACGGCAAAGTAGTAGCGGCGCCTTGTTCCTCTGAACGGAAAGTAGTGGTCAAATTTCCGCATACCGTTCTACGCCACTGACTGATATTTGATTCTTTAATCTCTTTACCTGTTTTCGTCGTGAGGAAATGCTCCAGAAATTGCAGCACGGACGTGTGATCGAACACCTGTGAACAGACATAGCCGCCGCGGTTCCAGGGAGACGCAACAACCATCGGAACGCGAAACCCCAGGCCGATGGAACCTCCCCGCGCGCCATGTCCCGGTTCGCCGGCCAGATCCTGCTCCAGCGTGACGTATTCCACCGCTCCATCGAGTGGGGAAGACATGGCGCCCGTCTCGGGTTTACCCGGATGCGGTACGCCGAACGGAGGTACGTGATCAAAGTATCCGTCGTTCTCGTCGTAAGTCAAAATAAAGATCGTCTTCTTCCATATCTCGGGATTGTGGGTGAGGATGTCCATCACTTCCGCGACATACCACGCTCCAAACCACGGCGCTCCCGGATGATCGGAATAGTTTTCCGGAGCGACCAGCCAGGATATGGACGGCAGATTGCCACCGTGTACATCTTTGCGGAATTGATAGAGAACGTCTCCCTTCGGAACCTTTAATTCTCGTGTTATATCGCCGTCCCGATAACGCAGAGTTGTAAGCTCACGGTAGAAGCGGTCATGAAGATTCGTCGTGAATGCTTTCGCGTGTAAGTTGCGTTCGCGCTCCGGCAATTGGTCTTCGTTGACCCAGGCGCTGCGCTCTGCCACGGCCCGTTGCAGCGCGGTTTGCTTTTTGTCCAGCAGTTTGGCGAGTTCTGCATGCTTCTCGGGATTCTCCGCGGCCGCAGTCACTCTTTTCTGAAGCTCTTCGATTTCGGAAGGAAGCGCGGAAATGACTTTCTCAATGTATTCGCGATGAGTTTTCGACAGCTCTATATGGTATTGCGAAAACCATTCAATCGGATTGTCGGTGAAGTTAGTAAGCCAGCTGTCCGCCTCGCTGTCTAATCCGCTGTCGATGCTTACGTCGTTTTGGTAGATTTTCCACGAAATGGATGCGGCTTCCAGACGCTCCGGAAAAGTCGTCCAGTGCGCCCACGAACCGTAGTCAACGTCTGAATTTCGTACGTTGGCATGAGAATTCGGAGTCTGTTCTTCCCGAATCGTTCCGCTCCAGAGATAAAGCCGGTTGGGCGTTGTCCCCGTGAGAGAGGAGCAGAAATGCTGATCGCAAACCGTGAACGCGTCCGCCAAGGCATAGTAGAAAGGAAGATCCTCTCGTGTGTAATGCCCCATCGTCAAGGGCATCGACGCATATTCCTTGTGGCCGGATGGTTTCGCGATCAGCCACTTGTCGTGGTTGCCGTGGTTTTTTGCGTCGTTCTGGTCGGTCCAGCTATGGGGAAGCGAGCCCATCCAGGTCGCCTTGGTGTCTTTGATGTCCAGACGAAACGGAGCATATGTTTCGCCAGCGGCGTTCGTTTGCAGCCAGACCGGATTCTGATCCGGAAGTGTAACTGCCCGAGGGTCGTTAAATCCACGGACTCCACGCAATGTACCAAACAAGTGATCGAAGGAACGATTCTCCTGCATCAGGATGACGATATGCTCGGCGTCCCGATACGTACTTCCCGCCTGGGGATCGATAGCCGCCGCGCGTTCAATTGCCGGCAAAAGCAAATTGGTCAGGCCGGCGCCCGCCGACAAAAATGCGGCTTGTTTGAAGAACTCTCTTCTGGTATTCATCGCAGTTCTGAGTGATAGCTTTTACCATATCGCGCAGCGCTTGCGAGAGTAAGCGGGTTCGGAAACCGTGGAACCCGCGCGCTCTCGCGCGGCGGATCCGTTTGCAGGCTACCTTGACAGGGAGCCGCCTTGCGAGAGCCAAGCGGGTCTTTCGGTGTGACAGAATGCTTCTTGGATCGGAGCAAAGGACCGGCACGGGTCGGATACCGGCTTGGGTCCTCAAATAGGTACAGAGGCGATTCTTATAATGCATTTCGTGCGTCATCGTTTGCGACTGGTCGCATTGGGTTCAGCAACCCTGGTGATGAGCGTCTGTTTGGCGCGAGGGCAGAGTCCCGCCGCGAAGCCTGCGCCACAGACGTTCGCTCCGGCTCTGGTCGAGCAGGGCCAATCGTTATTCCTACAGCACTGCGCGTTTTGTCACGGGCGTGACGCGGCCGGCGGCGAGACCGGTCCGGACCTGACGCGGTCAACGGTTGTTGCCGGCGACGTGAACGGCGACAAAATCGGAACCGTTGTGCGGAACGGCCGTCCGGATAAAGGCATGCCCGCGTTTAATTTGCCCGATCCACAGATTGCCGCGCTGGTCGCGTTCATCCACACGGAAAAGACAAAAGCGGAATCGCAGAAAGGTGGCCGCCGAGGCGTCGATGTGGCCGATCTTCAAACCGGCAATGTGGAAGCGGGCAAGCGATATTTCAATGGGGCGGGAACCTGTTCACAATGCCATTCGCCTACCGGCGACCTCGCCGGCGTCGCCTCACGATATCAGGGGCTGCGGCTCGAGATGCAAATGCTCTATCCACGAAAGGCGCGCGGCAAGGTTAGCGTGACGCTTCCATCGGGCGAAACCGTGGTGGGGACGCTGGCGTACAAGGACGAATTCACCATCGGGCTGGAGAACGCCTCCGGCTGGTACCGGTCATGGCCGGTCAGCGAAGTGAAATATACGATTGATGCGCCGGCCGAAGCTCACGCCGAGTTGCTTGCGAAATATACCGACGACGACATTCACAATTTGATGGCGTATTTGCAGACATTGCGTTAGCGAATGCTTGCCGATACGCCTTGTAATTTAACTTGCCACTGCTTTTGAAACGTTCCACATCGAATATGAAGGCCTTGCATACTGTAATCCGACTCGCCACCACGGCGGTGGCATTGGTTGCGATCTCCGGCGCGATTTCAGCGCAGGAGGGAGTCACCTCGAACCTTCTCCTGAATCCGCCGCCGGACACGTGGCCGGGGTATCACGGCGACTACTCCGGAAGGCGGCACAGCGCTCTGAAACAGATCACTCCGGAAAATGTGGAGAACCTTGGCCTGGCATGGGCGTTCCAGACGGGCCAGCACGACACCATCAAATCCTCGCCACTGGTGGTCGACGGCATCATGTACTTCACCGTTCCCGATCATGTCTGGGCGGTGGATGCGCGATCCGGACACCAGATCTGGCACTACCAATATCCGGATAACAAAGGATTTCATATCGGACATCGCGGCGTCGCGATGTATAAAGATTGGCTGTTCTTCGTTACCCCGGACGCGCATCTCGTGTCGTTGAACGCAAAGGATGGCACGGTCCGCTGGAACGTTGTCATCGCCGATTCAAAGAAGGGTTACTGGACCACATTGGCGCCCCTCGTGGTTGGCAACCACATACTCGTTGGCGTTTCCGGCGACTTCGACAATCTGGCTGGCTTTTTGCGGTCGGTCGATCCCGAGACGGGCAAGACGCAATGGCAGTGGAACAGTACGCCGCCGCCGGGAACTCCCAACGCCACTACAGGAGGCATGACGTGGATGACCGGAACATACGATCCGGACCTCCATCTCGTGTATTGGGGAACGGGCAATCCGACGCCCGTGCTGAACGGCAAGCCCCGGCCCGGCGACAATCTTTACACGTGCAGCATTGTCGCGATGAATCCGGACACAGGCAAACTGGCTTGGGCGTTCCAGGCCTCACCGCACGATACTCACGATTGGGACGCCGTCGAAACGCCCGTGCTGGTGGATGCGAATTTCGATGGCAAGCCGCGCAAGATGCTGATGCAGACTTCGCGTAACGGTTACTTCTTCGTTCTCGATCGAACCAACGGCAAAAGCCTGTTAAGCCTTCCGTACGGGCCGGTAAACTGGTCGCTCGGCGTGGACAAACGGGGCGAGCCGATTCCGAATCCGGCCAAAGAACCCGCTCCCGATGGCCGCTTGATTGCGCCAGATGAAGGTGGCTTGACGAATTACCGGTCGCCCAGCTTTGATCCCAACACAGGGCTGTTTATCGTCTCGGCTCATCCGAGCTATGGAATCTACTTCGCCAAGCCGGCGGACGGCACGTTCGGCTGGGCCGGCGCGGACTATGGCGTTTGGAGCAAAGGAGTCCTTGAGGCGATCGACTACAAAACCGGCAAGCTTCGTTGGACGCACGAACTCGGGCCGGGAGGCTCTGGCGCGGGGGTGTTAACGACGGACTCGGGACTGACATTCACGGGGGATGCCGCCGGTAATATGCTGGCGCTGCGGACCAGCGACGGCGAGACGCTCTGGCACGCGGGGCAGGGCGGTCATATGGAGAGTTCGCCGATTACCTATTTGATGGACGGCAAGCAATACGTGGTGACCAGCAGCGGCGGCGTTCTGTTTGCGTGGGCGCTGCCGAAAACGGCGGTCCAGAGCGCCAGCACGCGCCGGTAGCTTCTGGCCAGATCATAGCGGTTCATGGTGGGGCAGATCCTCGATCTGCGGCAGCCTCGCAGGCCGCCCTTCTTCATTCATGCCGCAGCGCAGACGCAGGATCGATACGTACCGCGCGCCACAGCGGGGGTACGGTGGCGAGGAGAGCGACAATGGCTACGAAGAGCAGAGCCAATCCGAGCGCCGTCGGATCGTAAGGAGTCACACCGTAAAGCACCTGGCGAATCCACGGCGCCGACATCGCATAAATGGCAGCGCCGCCGATAACTCCCGTCGTGACGACGAGCAGCGTTTCCACCGATAGCAGCCCGATAACGCGAAGCGCACCGGCTCCCAGGGCTGCACGAATGCCGATTTCGCGCGTTCTGATTCTTATGGCAAAATCGAGCGCGCCGTAGAGCCCGATGCCTGCCAGCAATGCTGCGAAACAACTAAACATCGTCGAAAGCCAGGCGAGTAAACGTTCTTGCCACAGCGATGTTTCCACTTCCTGCCGCAGCGTTGTCATTTCTACAAAAGGAAGCTCCGGGTCGAGCGACCGCAAGACCTCCCGCACGGGTGCGATTAGCGCTGCCGGGTCGCCATGCGTGCGTAGGTAAAGGATGAAATCGGAATCGAACCCGTTCACGGCGGCGCCATAAACTGTTGGTGGAATCTTTTCTCGAAGCGACCGGTATTTGGCATCGTTGACCACTCCCACGATCTGATCGTCGGCATTAGCCAATCCGTTCGGACCTCTACCCCCGAAAAGACGGCCGAGCGCGTTCTGGTCACGGAAGAACCGATGCACGAAGGCTTCGTTAACAATCACCCGCTGTGGCTTTTGTTTGTCGTTATCGGACCAGGTGAAATCGCGTCCCGTGACGATGTGCATTCCCATCGCGTCGAAATAGCCAGGTGTTACGGAATTGAGGCTGCTATTCAGGAAATCGTTTCGGTCAATGGGAGTTCCGGCTGCGCCCAGCGTCGTTTTGATGCCCGTGCCGCGCATGACGCCTCGCGCCGCAATGCCGGCGGCGGCAACGCCGGGCAGCGAACGCGTCTTTTCCAGAAGCTGTTTGCTGAGAAGTTTAGCCTGTTCCGGCTTATATCCTTTTAGGCCCGGATCGACTGTGAAGGTGGCGATGTGATCGCGATCGAAGCCCGGATTCATCGTGCGCATGCGATCGAATGTCTGCACCAATAGACTTGCGCCTGTCAGCAGCAGGACGCACACGGCGACCTGCGCCGCCACGAGGATGTTTCGCCCTGACAGGCGCGCCGTTGTGGTTCGCATTCCACGCAAAGCGATAGCCGCACCGTGATAGGCGCCGCGAATCGCCGGCGAAAGCCCAAACAATAGCGCCGTTAGGAAACTGATCGACACGGCAAACGCCAGCACCCTTACGTCAATGTCTATATGAACGGCCAGAGGCTGAACAACGGCGGACCGGTCGCGAATGGGTGGAAGAGCGGCAGTTAGCAGCGGTCTGCACAAAAACGTGAAGAGCACTCCCAGCGCGCCGCCGGGCACCGCCAGCGCGAGACTCTCGGTGAGAAATTGGCGCGCCATGCGCCAGCGGCTCGCTCCCAATGCGAGGCGGATGCCGATCTCCTGAGAACGCGCCGCCGAGCGGGCAAGCAACAGGCAGGCTAC
>Ga0134126_10003423_pt1 | contig 19876 bp, 14 predicted proteins | sample KB31752_FD_96881 | JGI IMG/M metagenome (GOLD analysis project Ga0134126, IMG submission 96881) | Terrestrial soil microbial communities with excess Nitrogen fertilizer from Kellogg Biological Station, Michigan, USA - KB3-175-2 | ecosystem: Environmental > Terrestrial > Soil > Unclassified ...
CAGCACTCCTAGCAAAAACACTCCCAGCAGCGCACCGTACGCCGCCGACGCAATCGACAACCCCATCTCGAGCACCGTTCCGCCATGCCGCGCCGCAATAGCCAATCCGAAAAGCACCAGCGCCCACATCCCCGTCAACGCGCGCGACAGCCTCAGCCGCCGCGCCTCGCTCGTATTCGGAAACCACCGCGCGTAAAAATCCACCACGCTCGTCGACGACAGCGAATTCAGCGACGCGCTCAGGTTCGACATCGCCGCCGCCAGAATCGCCGCCACCATCAGACCCGCCAATCCGTGCCGCATCCGCGTCGCAATATATGTCGGAAACACCGCATCCGCCCGCGCAAACACCACACCCGCCCCCGCCCTGCGGTAGTACGCCCACAGCCCCGTCCCGATCGCCAGAAACAGCGCGAACATTCCGAACACCGCCACACCGCTCGCAATCAGCGCGCCCTTTGCTTGCCGCTCGCTGCGCGCCGCCAGCAGCCGCTGCACAATCAACTGGTCCGTTCCGTGGCTCGCCGTAGTGAGAAACGCTCCACCAATCACCCCCGCCCAGAACGTGTACGTATCGCTCCAGCGCAGGCTCCAGTCGAACACCTGCAGCTTGCCCGCCGCATCCGCCGTCGCCGCAACCGCGCTCCATCCGCCCGCCACGCCATGCCCCAGCGTAAACACCGCCAGCACCGCACCCGCGACGTAGAGCGACAACTGCACCACGTCGGTCCAGATCACCGCGGCCATGCCGCCCTCGAACGTGTACACGAGCGTCAGCGCCGTGACGATCCCAATAGCCGCCACGTCCCGCCCCAGGCTGCTCATCCCCGCCAGCATGCTGCCCAGCGCGATCCGCACTACGATCGCCACTGCGAACACCCGTACACCCTCAGCCGCTGCCCGTGTCAGCAGGAAAAGCCCCGCCGTCATGGCGCGCAGCCGCTCGCCGAATCGCCGCGCCATCAGCTCATAAGCCGTCACCAGCTCTCCGCGAAAATACTGCGGCACCAGCACCAGCGCCACAAACACGCGCCCCAGAATATAGCCCAGCCCAAGCTGCAGAAAACGAAAGTCGCCGGTGAACGCCATCCCCGGCACGCTGATGATCGTCAGCGTGCTGGTCTCGGCCGCCACAATCGAAATCGAAATCGCCCACCATGGAATGCGGTTTCCCGCCAGAAAGTAGCCGCGCAACGTGCGCTCGCGCGTGCGGAACTGCAAACCGAACAGTGTCACCGCCACCAGGTAGGCCGCGATCACCGCGAAATCCAGCGCGTTCAGGCCCATGCGCGACCTCGCCCGCCATTCCGTGCCTGCCCGCTCAACCCGCCGCCTTGGATCCGCCTCGGCACGTTCTCACCACGATACCCGAAGAGACGCGTTCAGCCCGGCGCAGCCTGTCCGCCCAGCTAGCTCACCTCGGCAATTCCTTTGGCCCGCACCGTCGCCACCAGCGACAATCCGTTCGTGAGCAGAATCAGCGCGAACGTCAGCGACGGAAAAAACATCAGGTCCGCCGGCTTCGCCTCAATTGCCTCCAGCACCAGCACCGCCGTAATCAGCCCTCGCGGAATCAGCGTGGTCGCCAGTTCGCGCTCGCGCATGGTCGATCCCCGCCACACCAGCCGGCTCCCCTGCACCGCAATGAACCGCGCCGCCAGAATCACCGCCAGAATCCCCACGCTCGGCAGCAACTGTTGCTTCAGTCCGCGAAACTGAATCATGGCTCCCAGCAGCACAAAGAAAAAGCTCCGCACCAGGAACGCCAGTTCCGAGTGGAACGAGAGAATTTGCGTGCCCTCATCCGCGGCCAGCGATGTCACTTCAAATTCCCGCAGGAAACTCTCCGGCCCCAGAAGGCTTGCCAGCGTCGCTCCAAACACCATCACCGCAAACAGGTCGCTCCCGCCCAACGCATGCGTGGCGGAGTACACGATCAACACCGCCGCAAACGTGAGCACCTGCGAGAATTTCATGTTTGAAATCCTGGGCAGCACCCACGCCCACAACAATCCCGCAACCACCGCGATCACAAACGCCAGCAGAAAGCGGAGAACGAACTGAACAACCATTCCGCCCAGGATTGCGCCCCCGCTCGTCTGACTTGAAGCGCCACCCGCGATCAGGCTCACCAGCACGCCCAGAACCAGCGCGCCCAGTCCATCTCCGAAAGACGCTTCAATCACCAGCGTTGTTCTCAGGTCCGGCCGCAGGTCCATCTGCTCCAGCACCGGAAGCACGATCGATCCGCTCACGCAGCCAAGCGCCGCCCCGGCAAGCAGAGACGCCATGCGATTCATGCCCAGCACATGAATGCAGAACAGGTGCACGCCCTCCATGGTCAGCGCATAACTCAGCAGCGCCAGCAGGGCCCCGGCCGCGAACTGCTTTCGCGCGCGCCGCAAGTCCAATTCGAGTCCGGCGGCAAACAGAATGAGAATCAGCGCGACGGTCCCCACACCGCGCGTGATTTCAGGGAACCGGTCTGCGTTGATCCAGTGCAGCCCCGGCCCCAGCGCAATTCCGCAGAGCAGCAGAACAACCACGTCGGGCACACGCGTCCGGTGCGAAAACCGATTCGCCAAATAGGCGAGGACCAGTAATCCGCCCAACAGCCCGAGAAAATTCACCAGTGTGATCGACATCGTGCTCCGCTAATGTCTCAACCATAAATCAGCGTGTCGCGTTCACGAGCGGGGGTGCCCCAGGTCTCGATTTTGAGACCTGGGATTGAACGAAACTGCACCAGCATGCCCCGCAACGCGATGCAAGGTGCCTCTTCCAAGCAGTGCTTGGGTGGGAGTGACGAGGGTGTTTTATAGAGCGAATGCCCGCTTGCCTGGCAGAACCGGCGGGAAATGAAAACGAATGGACGTGGGACTTCGGTTCTGCCGGCAGATCAACGCGCGCCGCGAGCGCCTCCACGCGCCTTGCGATCCGGCAAGGTCAGCGCGAGCAACTCCACCGGGTCCAGGTGACTCTTGTTCCACACCACTTCAAAATGAAGATGCGGCCCGGTCACTCGCCCTGTTCTGCCCGACAATCCAATCTGTGCGTGCTTCCGCACGCGTTCACCGCGGTGCACCGTCATCTTCTCCAGGTGCATGTACACCGTGAACAGGCCGTCGCCATGATCGATGAGGACGCAGTTGCCCTCATAAAACAGCGGAGCGGCCATCGCCACCACGCCCGCATTCGACGCGTACACTGGCGTCCCTTCCTTTGTCGGGAAGTCCGTCCCAAGGTGGCGGCTCGACTTCTCTTCGTTCATCAACCGCGTCTCTCCGAAGCTTGGTGTCGATTCCGCATCGACCGGCTTGACGAAGTTGCCGTTCCACAATTGCCGAGGTATGAGGACCGCAAACGCGCGCTCCTTCAGCACCTCGTCGTGGGCAATCTGCTTCTGTTCGTCTGGCGTCGGATTCACATAATCCTGCGCGACCTTCACCTCTCCCGTCCCGAACTGCGCCTCTTTGACCTCGACCTGTTTCACCAACTGCGCGGCGTGCCCGCCAATCACCGCCCTGACCTTCAGGTCATAGCTGCCTGGCACCTGGTCCACGTCGGCGCCCGCAAGTGCGACCCACTGCCGCGGCTTGTCGGAAGGCGCAAACCGGATCCGCTTGCCGAGCCAGGTCCCCGTCACGTCGCGCCCCGGACCGCTTAGTTCCACCGTGATCAAAACAGGCGAACCCTGTTTCACTTCGTCCGGCTGCCAGAAAACGTTCTTCACTTCGGGGCGTTCTGCGGCCGTTGCGGCGGATCGATGCGCGCTCCGCTGGCCGCTCATCGGAAACGTCAGCGATGCGGCCGCAACGAGCAGCAGGGTAAGCCGAAACACCGACGGCGGCTTGCGAAAGCATGTCATTCATCACCTGCCGAGATCATCTGGCACCACGCAGAGCGCAGCCAGGCTTCTTGTCATTGCATTTAGATGCCTTCCGATCCATCGGAAGCTTCGGTCGCCCCGAGCTGATCGCCTCGTCGCCCCTTCCGGATACCCTGCACGCTGCCCTGAGCGAAGTCGAAGGATTCTCGCTTTTGGCGACCGGGGGAGCGATCTCATCCCGTCTGATCTCGCCATTGCAGTCGTCCTTCCCACTACGTCGCTCTTAATTCGCGCCGTAGGCGCAGGGTTCGTTAGCCCCGCGCTTCAGCGTGGGGAAGAAGCACAGGAAGATGAAAGTCCTGTAGGGACGCGCTAATCCGTGAGGCCAGCCGCACCCCTCGCCGCACCGTCGTTGTTCCAGCTATGGATGGACTGCTAACCAGCAGATGTGCTCTTCACAAGGACGCAACCGAATCGGGGCGCCGCATCGAGGCTCTGCTTGCACCACATCGCCCCATTGCATCGGGACTCCTCAATCGCGCACACCTCTCTCCCGCCTTCCGGCGCTATCATCTCTGGAGCAGTTTGAAACGATGTCAGCGCCACGGCTATGCCTCCTCCGGGGAACCGCTGCGCACATCCTCCATGAGGTGTCTCTTGCGACCGCCCGTCTCCCTTCTATCTTGTCTCGCCCTGCTTCTCTCCGCCGCCATCGCGTCAGCCCAGCCCGCGCCCCCATCCGCTGATCTGCACCTCATGCCGCTCCCGCGCTCCATCCGGCAGGGCCAGGGCTCCCTCGACCTCAGCCGCAACTTCCGCGCCGCCCTCCCCGCCCAGCACGACGCGCGCCTCGATGCCTCCTTCGACCGCTTTCTCGCCCGCCTCGATCGCCAGTGCGGCAACATCCGCCGCATGCAGCACGATGCCGCGCCCACCGCGCCCGCGCTGCTCACCATCCAGGTCGCCGGACCCGGCGAAGCCATCCAGTCCGTCAACGAAGACGAGTCCTACAAGCTCGCCATCACCCCGCAGTCGGCCACGCTCAACGCGGCCACTGACGTGGGCGCCATGCGCGGCTTTGAAACCCTTCTGCAACTCGTCGACATGCAGAACGGCGCGTGCCATCTGCCCGCCGTCACCATCGACGACGCGCCCCGCTTCCAATGGCGCGGCCTGCTCCTCGACGTCTCGCGCCATTTCGAGCCGGTCGAAGAAATCGAGCGCACCCTCGACGGCATGGAAGTCGCCAAGCTTAACGTCTTCCACTGGCACCTCTCTGATGACCAGGGCTTCCGCGCTGAAAGCAAAAAATTCCCCAAGCTCACCGAACTCGCCTCAAACGGCCAGTACTATACCCAGGACCAGCTCCGCGAAGTGGTCGCCTACGCCCGTGCCCGCGGCATCCGCGTCGTTCCCGAGTTTGACATGCCCGGCCACAGCTCGTCTGAAGCGCTGGCGTATCCCGAAATCGGCTCCGGCGAGAACCTGCAGCATCTCACCAACACCTACGACAGCCCTCACGCCGAGCTCGATCCCTCGAATGAAAAGACCTACAAATTCATCGACGCCTTCGTGGGTGAGATGTCAGAGATCTTCCCTGACGCTTATTACCACATCGGCGGCGACGAGACCGAGGGCAAGGCCTGGCTCGCCAATCCGAAAATCAAAGCCTTCATGGACAAGAAAGGCTTCAAGACCACCGCCGAGCTGCAGACATATTTCAACCAGAAGCTGCTGCCCATCCTTCAAAAGCACCACAAGAAAATGATCGGCTGGGACGAAGTCCTCACCCCCGGCCTGCCCAAAGACGTCATGATTCAAAGCTGGCGCGGCCTCGAGTCCCTCTCCGCCGCCGCCGTCCAGGGCTACACCGGCATCCTCTCCACTCCCTATTACCTCGACGCGGAAAAGACCTCGCAGCAGATGTTCCTCGACGACGTGATTCCCGCCGACACACAACTCACGCCCGACCAGCAGAAGCTCATCCTCGGCGGCGAAATCTGCATGTGGAGCGAGCAAATCAACCTGGGCACCATTGACTCGCGTATCTGGCCGCGATCCCTCGCCATCGCCGAGCGTTTCTGGTCCCCGCAGTCCGACCGCGACGTGGCAGACATGTATCGCCGCCTGCGCATCGCTTCGCTCGAGCTCGAGGACGTCGGCCTGCGCCACCTCTCCGGCCCCCGGGTTCTCCGCCGCAATCTCGCCGGCTCCGAGACTCCGCACGCGCTCGACACCTTCGCCTCAGTCGTTGAGCCCATCAGCTTTGGCGATCGCGAAGACACCCAGCGTACCGACTCGTTCACCTCGCTCGATCGCCTCGTCGACGCCGTCGTAGCCGATCCGCCTGCCCGGCAGCAGATTGCCCGCGACATCGACGCCGTGGTCGGCTCCGGCCCCGGTTCCAATCCAGCTCATGCCGCCGCGGCCATGCGCCTCCGCCATCGCTTCGAGTCCTGGGCCGCTGCAGCACCGGAAGTCGAAGCCCTCACCATCCGCTCCTCGCGCATGTCTGACGCCGAAATTCGCGCCCGCCAGCTTGGCCAGCTCGCCCGCGCCGGCCTTGAAGCCCTGGCCTGGCTCGATTCCGGCGTCACTCCGCCCCCGGGCTGGCACACCGAACAATCCGCCGTCCTCACTGACGCGGCAAAACCCGCCGCCCTGGTCCGCTTCGTCTTTCTGCCTGACCTGCAACATCTGGTGGACTTCGCCGCCGGCACCACCACGCCGCAGTCAACCAATCCGCCAACAACCTGACCTCTGGGCCCCTTGGTCACTTGATCACCTGACCACATCGCGCGGCCCCCGCCGCGCGCCCCCGCGCCCGTTCCGTTACCATACCTAAGGTACGTGCCCTCATGAGTCTTAGAGCCAAGCTCGAAGCCGTCATCTACGCTGCCGAGGAACCTGTCACCCTCGCGCAGCTTGCCCAGATCTTTGCCTCCGACGCCTTGGAATGGAAAGCCTCCCAGTCCGCCGCCGCCGTGGAAATGAATTCCGACCTCGCAGGCGAATCTCCGGCGGGGGTGGACCACGACGGCCGCCTGCTGCTCGATCCCGAGATGGCGTCGCTCGGCCTCTCCGACACAGTCGCCATGAGCGTCCAGGCAGCGCAACGCGAAGAAGCGATGGCTTCCGAAAATTCCGGCGAGAGCCACGCCCAGGGTCCCGAAACAAACGCCGATCCGTCCGCCGGCGAGACCGAAGCCCCAGCCGCCCTGGTCGAAGAACCGGCCAGCCGGCCCGAACTCGATCCCGAAGCCGAGGCCCGCCGCCTGGCGCGCCAGCGCGAGCGCGAAATCAAGGCCATCCTCAAGCAGCTTCTCGACGAGCTCGTCGCGAGCTACGAGACAGACGATCGCGGCTTCGAGATCAAGGAGATTGCCGGCGGCTATCGCATGGCGACCAAGCCCGAGTACCACGACGCCGTCCGCATCTTCGTCAAGAGCCTCAAACCGCCGCTGAAGCTCTCTTTGCCGGCGCTGGAAACCCTCGCGGTGGTGGCCTACAAGCAGCCCGTCACCGCCCCGGAAGTCAGCGAGATCCGCGGCGTGGAATCCGGCGGCGTGCTGGGTTCGCTGCTCGCACGCAAGCTCATCGCCACCGCGGGACGCAAGCAGGTCATCGGCCGCCCCATCCTCTACAAGACCACCAAGGAATTCCTCCTCCGCTTTGGCCTGAACGATACCTCGGAGCTTCCGTCCATGGAGGAGTTCGAAAAGATGGCAGCCGAGATCGAGGAGATGGAGCCGGAGGTAGTCGCGGCCGATGCTGCCGAAGACGCCGACGAGGCTGCCTCTGCGGCAGACGAGAATTCCTCCACCGGCATGGAACCCGGCGAGCTTGCCGAACCGGCGCCCGCTCATGCACCGGCAGCGGATTCCGAAGCCGCGGTTCCCCTTTCGGAGACTCCGACCGACGAGACGTCGGCCGCCCCAGCTCCCACATCCAACGAGCAGGACGCCGCCCAGGCATCCAGTGCTCCGCCCGCCGCGCCGGAACCGCCCGCGCCGGCAGAAAACGAGGCCATCCCCGATGCCGAGAAAGTCCAAGAAGAGCTCTGAGCTCGAGCCCGCCGCCGCGCACGACGGCATCCTGATCGAACCCATTGAAGCCGACGCTCCCGCAAAAGTGACGCCGAAAAAGCCGGCGGAGAAGCCCGCCCGCAAGACGCGCGCCCGGAAGTCTGCAGCCCCGGCGCCTGCCGCGGATGAGACCTCCATTGCTGCCTCCGATGCCGAAGCCGGCGCGCAGGCCGCCGACACCTTCGACGACGCAATCGAAGCCAACGACGCCCGCGAAGCGAGTGCCGCTGCCTCCGAACCCGAACCGCCGAAGAAAAAGACCCGATCCAGAAAAGCGAAGGCCGCCGCGGAACCCGAGCCGAAGCCGGAAGTCGTCGGTCCCGATGAGGATGCCGAGCTCGAAGGCGATTGGGAATCGGGCAGCGGGTCAGAAGACGACGAAGAGGAAGAAGAGCACGGCTCGGTTCCCCGACCGCCGGCAAAGCTCGAACGGCTGCAGAAAATCCTCGCCGCTGCCGGCATAGCCAGCCGCCGGCATGCCGAGGAGCTCATCGTCGAAGGGCGGGTCCAGGTGAACGGCAAGGTGGTCACCACTCTGGGCTCGAAGGCCGACGCCGGGCGCGATCACATTCGCGTGGACGGAAAGCTGCTCCATGGGGCAGAACGCCTTCGCTACTTCGTCCTCAACAAGCCTCGCGGATACGTCACCACCGTCAGCGATCCCGAAGGCCGGCCCACGGTCATGGAGTTCTTTTCCAAGATGGGAGAGCGCCTCTACCCCGTCGGGCGCCTCGACTACCTCAGCGAAGGCCTCCTGCTGATGACCAACGACGGCGAGCTGGCCAACAAGCTCACGCGCGCCGCTTCCGGCGTGGAGAAGACCTACCTGGTCAAGGTGAGCGGACAGCCGGATGAAGACCTGGTCGACCAGATCCGGCAGGGAATCAGCATCGATCGCGGACGCCCCGGCGAAGGACGGGTGACGACCGCCCCGGCCCATATTCAGCTGGTGCGCGTTGGCGACAACCCGTGGTATGAAGTCGGACTGATTGAGGGCCGGAACCGCGAACTGCGCAAGATGTTCGAGGAGATCGGCCACCACGTAGAGAAGATTCGGCGCATTGGATACGGCCCCCTCGTGCTCGACCAGGAGCCCGGCAACTTCCGCGAGCTCGATGCCGAAGAACTCAGGGTGCTCCGCCTGGCTGCCGAGGGCAAATGGAAGCCAAAACGAATTAAGTCCGCCGCCATGCTGCCGCCGCATTCCGGGCGCAGTGCCGAACGCGAATCAGGCGGACGCCAGGCCAGGCCCTTCCGCGCTCGCGACGACAGGCGGCCACCGCAGCGTACCGGCAGCACCGGCGAGCGGCGCGAGGATTCGCGCCCCAGCTACGGGCGCACCCAGGAACGCGGCAGCTTCGAGCGCCAGGCCCGGCCCCAGCAGGGCAGATTTGCCGGCGGCGGTGAGCGGCCTCCGCGCACGGAGCAGCCTCCCCGCAGGGAGCAGCCTCGGCGTACCGAGTACCCTCCCCGCGAAGGCGGTTTTGCCGATCGGCGCGGCGCAGGATCCCGTCCGCGGCGCGAATTTCCGCGCCGTCCCGAGGGTGAGTCCGATCGCGGAGCACGCGGTGGGAATGCCCCGCGTTCCGGAACGTTTGGCGCTCAATCACGCCCGGGCGGTTTCCCGGCGCGTCGCGAAGGCGGCTCCCGTGAAGGTGGATTCCGCCCAGCAGCATCCCGCGAAGGTGGCTTCAAGGACCAGCGGCAAGGCGCCTTCGACGCCAGACGCGGCGGCGGAGGCGGCAATCCTTTCTCCGGACCGCGCGGAGCAGGCAAGCCGGCCGAAAACCGCGGCGGCGGACAGGATCGGCCACGTTTCTCCGGCGGCGGCGAACGGCGCGAAGGTGGGCAGGGCGATCGCTTCCGGCCGCGTCCCGCAGGTTCCGCGGAGGGCGGCTTTGCACCGCGCCCGGGCGGACGAACACGCGAACAAGGCAGCGGAACAGCAGGTGAGCGAGGCGGCCCGCGGCAAGGTGGCGAACGGCCGCAGGGCCGCCCGGCATTCGGCCGCGGCAACTTCGGTGGACCGCCGCGTGGCGGCAGCGCCGGCCCTCGAGGACCCGCGAGCCGTCCAACCGGCGGCGGCCAAGGTCGAAGCGGCGAAGCCCGTGGCGGCCAGTCCAATACGGGTGAATTCCGCACCGGCCAGCCACGTTCCGGCGGCGCAGGTGCGGGACGGCCCAGCGGTTCACGGCCCAGCGGTCCTCGCCCCAGCGGTTCACGCCCCAGCAGCCCCGGCCGCCCCGGTGGCGGACAGTTCAAGCGCAGCGGCAGCGCCGGCGGTCCGCCGCGCGGAGCAGGTTCCCGCAGGCCCCCGGCAGGCCCGCGGCGCGGAGGCCCTTCGCAAGGCCGGTCCAATTCCAGCCGCCCCAATTCCGGCCGGAAACCCGGCTCGCGGCCTTCCCGCTGAACGTTGGCGGCTCGGCGCTCCGCCGGGCCGCCAACCCATCATGAAACTCAGATCTCCAAGCATCCACTGGCATACCGCCCGCTTCGTATCAGCAAGCAGTTGTCACACCAATTGTCAGGAGTCTGCTGGGTGCGCGTGCTGATGATCGGGGCCACCGGCCGTTTTGCCGGCCACGTGGTGCCTGAATTGACAAAGCGGGGAATCTGGGTCCGCGCACTGGTCCGCACGCGTCAGGGCGAGAAGATTGCCCGCGACCGCGGCGCCGACGAGACGGTGATCGGCGATCTCGAGGATCCGCGCGGCCTCATCTCTGCTGCCGTGGGAGCCGACGGCGTGTTTTACATCGGTCCCGCGTTTCACTACCGCGAAGCCTCGCTGGGCATCACCATGGTCGAGGCAGCCAAGGCCGCTGGCGTGCGCAAGTTCGTTTTTTCCGGCGTCATCCAGCGCTTTCCCGCCTCCAATCATGCCGCCAAGCGCCCCGTCGAAGAAGCCCTTTACGAATCCGGCATGACCTTCACCGTGCTTCAGCCGGCCAGCTTCATGCAGAACATCCAGCAGGACTGGCGCCGGATTCTCGAAACCGGCGTGTACGCCCTGCCGTATTCCCCCCGTGCACGGGTTTGCTACGTCGATTACCGCGACGTGGCAGAAGCCGCCGCGCTCGCCTTCATCGGCGACCGGCTCGATAACGGCACGTTCGAGCTGTGCGCTCAGGGAATGTACAACCGCATCCAGGTTGCGGGCATGATCAGCGAGGCGCTCGGACGGCGCATCGATGCGGGCCGCATCGACTTCGACGCATGGGCCGACTTTGCGCAGATCCCCGACGGCGCGCGAAGGCGCGGCATGCAGCGCCTCTACGCCGACTACGATCAGCATGGCTTCGCCGGCGGAAACGGCCTGGTGCTTCGCAGCATCCTCGGACGCGAGCCCCGTTCCCTCAGCCAGTTCTTCCGCGAGTTGGCTGTCGTTGCCCAGGTTGCCGCCTGAAATTGCAGGCTGCCTCGAATAACCACCTGCCGGAATTGCCACCACAAGCCCGTTCCCCGCATCCTTAGAGGCATGAGCATCGAGAAGGCGACATTTGGTGCAGGCTGCTTCTGGGGCGTCGAGATGAAGTTTGCCGCTTTGCCCGGCGTGACGGCGACAGCCGTGGGCTACGAGGGCGGCAGCATGGACAATCCCTCCTACAAGGATGTGTGCACCGATCAGACCGGCCACGCGGAAGTGGTGGAGCTGGATTTCGATAACGAGAAGATCCACTACGAGCAGATTCTCGACGCGTTTTTCTCCCTGCACGATCCAACTACCATGAACCGCCAGGGTCCCGACTGGGGTACGCAGTACCGCTCCGCCATCTTTTTCCATTCCCCCGAGCAGGAGCGGCAGGCCCGCGCCAAAATCGAGCAGCTTACCCGCGAGCGCCGTTTCGCGCCCCGGCAGATCATCACGCAGATCATCCCCGCGCAGACATTCTGGCGCGCCGAAGAATACCACCAGCGCTACCTGGAGAAGCGCGGCCAGACGAGCTGCCACATCTGAGAGCGCCCGCCCTCATCGTCTCCAGGCACACTTTCCGTGCCCCGTCCTTTTCACGCTTTTGTGAAAAGGACGGGAATGCCATCCCAACACCAACTTATTTTCTGCCCCCAGGCCCCGTCTGGTCCGGCGCGGACACAACCACTCCGGCCAACTCCCCGGCGACATGAAGCGCCTGCTCCGCCGGGCCGTAGCTCCGCAGCAGCTTTGGCTCCGTGTGAGTGGGCGGCCACGAGTCGGGGCCGTTAGGAACCTCGACGTAATCGTTATCGACCCCCTCGCCGCGCAGAATGTAATCGCCTTCGGGGACGAATCCGAATGTGAAAGTGTTGTCGTCTTTTGACACCGACGTTCTCCCCGCCTCGGACCGGTCATCGGGATAGAGCAGGCAGAGCGTTCCTCCGTTGAGAATGTGGCCGTCGTGAGCAGCGACCATGTTGCCGCGAACCGTGTGCAGCTTTGTCAGCGGAATCTCAAGGTCCTCTCCGGGATGCTTTTCGCCCGGCGTAACAGTCATGGGAGCGGCGTCTTTGCGGCGAGAGCTGCCGCCGGGGTAAAAGGAGAGCGAGTAGATGGGCCATGTGCCGACGCTGCTACCGCCTTCGCCCACCTTATAGAACATTCCCTGGATGCTGAGGGTGGCCTCGAGCAGATATTCGCCTGCGGGCAGGCCGCTGATGCGGTATTTGCCCTGGTCGTCAGTGGACGCGGAATAGGACTGGCCGCCGATCGGGCTCGAAGGCAGGGGCATCCAGTCATTTTTGGTGCGCACAAGCGCGGAAACACGAACTCCGCCGGCAGGGCTGCCATCGTCGTAAAGAATGGTGCCGCTCACGGCAGCGCCCCGCTCGATACTCACATTGACCGAGACAGGCAGATTCGATTGCACGGTGATGCGCGGGGCGTTCATGGCGGGTCGTTTCGGCTTTGAATTGCCGGCGGCAGGCACGTCGGCTGGAGGAGCATAAATCGAAGTGAGCGGGGAGACATAGCCCTCCTGCGTGGCAATCACGTAATAGACGCCGGGCTCGACATGCGCAATGGAGAAGCTGCCATCGAGCAGCGTCTGGGTCATTTCGCCGTGGGAGACGATGTGCTGGTCGTCGCCGGGGCGGATGGCGTCGACCCGGTCGGCGGGCTGCAGAATGACGCTGGCCATCCGCGCGGGCGCATTGGTGTCAGCGCAATACACATGGCCGGAAACGGTGCTTGTAGACACGTGCGGCGCCGGCCGCTTCTGCTGGCTGAGTGCAGTGGCGACGACGGCGCAGAATACAAGCCGACTTTCATGAACCACAGCCTGCGCCGGGCAGGCTCCGGTCCGCCGTGACGGGGAACACAGCGACGTCGGCTGTCACTTTCGGCGCACCACTGACAACTGAAAACTGAAAACTGTCGGACTACGAACTGCGAACTGAAAACTGAGAACTGTAAACTGGCGTTGGTATGCCGCACGCTCTGGCACAGGCCGTGGAAATGGCGACCACGGTGCTCGCCGTGGCGGGGATGGGCTACTTCATGGCGGCCCTGCTGGCCGCCTTCGCGTTTCTGGGCGGGCGTGGGCCGGCTACCGCGGCATTCGCCCCGGGCGTGAGCATCCTCAAGTCGCTGAAGGGCCTTGACCCCGCAATGCTCGACGCCTTCCGCAGCCATTGCCGCCAGACCTACGCCGGCGAATACGAGCTGCTGTTCGGCGTTTCGACGGACGACGATCCCGCTGCCGAGGCCGTTCGCCAACTACAGAAAGAATTTCCCAGCCACGCGATCCGGCTGGTCGTATGCCCCGAGCGGCTCGGGACCAACGGCAAAGTCAGCACGCTGGCGCAGCTCGTTCCCCATGCCCGATACGACTACCTGCTGATCAACGATTCGGATATCACGGTATCGCCGCGCTACTTGCAGCGAATCATGGTCCAGTTCGCCCCCGCGCCCGATCAGCCAAAACAGCGCCCCGTGGGTCTGGTAACCGCGCTCTACCGTGGCCGCCCGCATGGGTCTATGTGGTCGCGGTTCGAAGCGTTGGGTATCGCCACGGATTTTCAGCCCAGCGTGCTGCTCGCGCGCTGGATCGAGGGCGGCCTGCGCTACGGGCTCGGGTCCACGCTGGCCGTCACCCGCGAAGCGCTCGCGGCAATCGGCGGATTCGAATCGCTCGCCGATGACCTGGCCGACGACTACCAGTTGGGCGCGCGCATCTACGCCGCCGGGTACGCGGTTGCGCTCAGCCGCGAAGTCGTTGAGACCAGCGTGCCCGACTACTCGCTGCGCAGGTTCCTCGACCACCAGCTCCGCTGGTACCGCACGGTGCGCGACGCGCGGCCCGGCGGATACGCGGGACTGGTGTTCACCCAGGGCCTCACATGGGCCGTGCTGAACCTGGTCGCCAGCGGACTCAGCCCTGTCAGCCTGTGGCTGCTCGCGATGAGCTTTTTTCTGCGCCTGGCCATGGCCATGGGCGTAGCCACCAACGTTCTCGCGGACCACGATGTGCTCCCCAACCTGTGGCTCCTTCCCGTGCGCGACCTCGTCGCCATGGGAACATGGGTGGCCGGATTCGCCGGCAACACCATCATCTGGCGCGGCGAGCGGTTCCAGGTAAAGCAGGGCAAGCTGACGCGCGCATGACGCGCACCTTCTTGACGCCAGCACCCAATCGCGGGACGATAAGGAACCTGTCGCCCGGCGGCAATTCTTCGCAAAAGTCAATCCCCAGGCTCGTTACAAATCGTCTAACCGGTGATCCCGCCCAAGGAGGGCCGCGATGCGAAATGACGCTGCAAACAATCGCAGACGGCCCGCCGTCGTGGTTTCAATCGCGGCCCATGCGGCGTTGCTGACCCTGCTGATCGCGCCCCTGGGACTGCGCGTCAAGACGCGCACGTTGCCTCCGGCCACCCGCTGCTGCTTCACGCTTCTCGAGACCGCGGGTGGATCGCACACGCCAGTCATGCCGGTACCGGGCGTTCCCGGCATGCAGACGACGCTTCGGCCGAACCACGGCCTTGTGCTCGAAAAGAAGCGCATCGACCCGGCTCATCCCGCAAAGGCGGCCAAGGCAGCGGCGCCTCCTCCCCCATCGCAGAGCACGGGAACGGGTACAGGCAGCGCGGCCACCGGCAGCGGCAGCGACAACCAGAATGCCACGCCCGCGTTTCCGGTGTTTTCGCCCAAGCCTCCGGTCAACGACCGCGCGCTGCTGCCCGCGGCCGAGCAGCAAATCGTCGTGGACGTGAACGTGAGCGCCGCGGGAGAGGTCACCGCCGAAAGTCTGGTAAAGGGCATGGGAACCCCGCTCGATCAAATTGTGCTCGACACCGTGAAGACGTGGAAGTTCCACCCCGCAACGGTAAACGGCAACCCCATAGCGAGCGAGGCGGAACTGATCTTCCCGTTCAACCGGAGCTATCCGGTGAGTGGGGCCTAGCCCCTAGCGGCGCACGCGCTGCCGGTCCCGAATTTGTGGCAAAGAGACGATGAGTCGAAACTGGATACGAACGTCGATCCCTGTTGTGTGCGTTGCGGCCTGCATCCTGGCTGCTTCGGCGCAGAACCAGTCGCCCGATCCAATTCAACTGCTTGACCACCTGGCGGGAAATTGGGTCCTCACCGGAACCATTGCCGGCAAGCAGACCACGCACGATGTGCAGGCACATTGGCTGTTGCGCCGCGAATATCTCGAAATCCACGAGGTATCGCGCGAAAACGACCCCAACGGCGCACCCGCGTATGAGGCCATCGTGCTGGTGAGCTGGGACCCGAAAGCAAGCCAGTATGCCTGCCTCTGGATGGACTCCACTGCGGGAGGCGCGCTTACGTCGCCCGTCACCTGCCGCGCGACGCCGGCCCCTGATTCCATTCCGTTCCTCTTTACCTTGTCGCCGTCCGAGTCGTTGCACACCACGTTCCGTTACCGCAGCGCAACAGACAAATGGCAGTGGACCATTGACGATGAGAAGTATGGAAAGACGGAGCGATTCGCCGACGTAGAGCTGGCGAGGAAGAAGTGAAGCTCTTATCTCTGGATCACGCTTCCCAGGGATTCACAACCGAAAACCCGTCAATCTTCAAAATGGCGTGCGTCCCGCCAATCGCGTGAAGGCTTTTTGCTGACAGAGGTTCGCATTCAAGTGCGCCGTAGGCGCAAGGTTCGTTAGCCCCGCGTTTCAACGTGGGGAAAGCTGGCCGAGCAACCCTCCGAAGTCCCGTAGGGACGGTGCAAAGCTCGCGAGGGGCATCTCATCCCGCATTCATGCAATCACCCCGACCACGCCCCCGCCCCGATCCGAATGCAGTACGCTGAGATCACACCATGGTTCAGCGCGTCGCCATCCTGGGTACTGGCCTGCTCGGCGCCTCCGTCGGCCTCGCTCTTCGCGCTGCAGGATTTGCCGGCTCTATTTCCGGCTGGAACCGCGGTGCGGCCGGCGCCGAGCGTGCTCGCGCCATGGGGGCAATCGACTTCATCGTGGCCGATCCGCTCCAGGCCGCGCGCGACGCTCAAGTCACCGTACTCGCCGTTCCTATCTTCGCCACCCTCGATCTGATGGAGCAGCTCGCTGGCGTCCTCGGCCCCGATCGCCTGCTCACCGACGTGGGCAGCACCAAGGGACAGATCACCGCGGCCGCCGCGCGCCTCTACAATACCCCCGGCCGCGCAGCCTTTCTCCCCGGTCACCCCATGGCGGGCAAGGAACGCGGCGGCGCCGAGCTCGCCGATGCCGACCTCTTTCGCAATGCCGTCTGGCTCTTCACCGACGATCCCGCCTGGCAGCGCTCGCCCATGGGCTCAGCTCTCGTTAAGGAATGGCGCGAACTGGTCGTCCAGATGGGCTCGCGCACCATCGACATCGATCCCGCGCGTCACGATGAGATGGTCGCCTGGGTCAGCCACCTGCCGCAGTTCACGGCCACAGCCCTCAGCGCCCTGCTCGAAGAAGAAGTGGGCGACGCGCCGGAACTCAAGGACGTAGGCGGACGCGCTCTCCGCGAAATGACCCGCCTCGGCGCCAGCCCCTTCTCCATGTGGCGCGACATCGCGGCCACAAATACCGCGGCCATCGAGCGCGCATTGCTGGCTCTCGAGCAGCGGCTGCAGTACCTGCGCGAGAACCTTCGCGGCCCCGCCCTGCGCGACGAGTTCGAGCAGGCCAACCGCTTCCGCCAGGGTTCCTGATTTTTGGGCTTGACGTTTCTTGGATATGCTCCCCTGAATGCGAAGTCATGCCGTCGCTCCATACAACGAATTGGCGCCAGATGGAGATCAGGGGCGGACTTGAAATCTTCCACGCCGAAGACGCATCGCGGCCGCAGGCTAGTCTATTCCGGTCTTATCACTGGCAAGCATCCAGCGATGGAGCGCAGAGCGAAAGATTCGCCAAAGGTGCGGGGAAGCCGGCCAATCTCTCAGAATCGCGATTTTGGGTCGGAACCGGGTCAACCAGCGCATCGGCCTGTTCGCGTCAGGCGACACCGGATGGAGGGCGATTCCGGCGCCAGTTGGATTCCGACGTTCGTATTACGAGGACCGCCAGGCAATCAGTACACCTCGATGTCCTGCTTGCCCTGAAGATGCTCGCGAGGCTTATCTAAGAACTCTCCGATGTACAGGTCCCCTTCCAGAGAGTTCAGCAGTGGGCCGTGGACACGTTTAGTGAAGAGCAGTCGTTGGCTGTTCGGAAGATAATGATGGATCAGGTCGTTATACAGGGGCCTGCACGCGTCATCCAGGCCGCCTGCGCCCAGCAGTGCAGGAACGTTGCTATAGTAGGGCTCTTTGGTAGCTCGGCTTATTGGATTGACTCGCCAGGCGTCGCACACCGCGCCGTAAACGTCGTTGACATGAAAGCGGGCCAGCCAAGGCATGATGGTTTCCTGCTGCTTGATGAGGGCAGGATCTTCAAATGCCATCTTGTCCGAGCAATAAACAGACAATCGCATGCCCGATATCCCTCCGCCCCCGAGAACACGCCATCGAAATATGCCTTGACGTACGGCTCCTGCCGCCCATCGATCATGTCGCCGATGATCTGAGGCAACTCCTTTATCCCGTCGTAGTCCTCCGCCTTCTCGTGGAGAATGCTCAACAGTTCGCTTCGATCATAGTCCAGAGTTACGGTCCTGCCATCCTTCAACTGGTAGTTGATCGTAAACACCTTTCCACCGAGGCCGCCAAAATATGTGTGGAATCGCTCGACCAGGGCGCTGTCATGGCCGCCCAGCATGGTTGTCAGCGCTTCATTGAAATTGGCCAGTTCCTGTTCATCGATGTTTACAAACTCCGGCAGGGGCGAGTCCAGAATCAACGAACGGATATGCTCGGGATATCTTTGCAGCACAGCCATCATCAGACCTCCGCTATAAGAGATACCCATAAGATTCAGCGAGTCGATGTGGAGCAGGCGGCGAAGATCTTCGATATCTGCTGCGCTTTCGTCCGTGTTGTAGGCGGAGAGATCAATTCCTTCCTTGATCAGCTTTTCACGGCATTGTCTGACCGATGAAAGTACCGCATCGTCTATCGACCGGCGTTCCAGGTAAGCGTCTTGAATCGCCTTCCCCTCGCCATCACATTCGAGGTTCGGCTGTGCGAAGTGAGTTCCACGTTGCTCAAATGCGATATAGTCGCGGTTGCGCAGGAGTGACCTTCGGGCGATCGAAGTGACTGGATGCAACGAGCTGACACCCGGGCCACCGCCGGTGTACATGACCGGATCAGGTCTCTTGTCCGGATTATTGCTCTCCACATAGATAAACGGCAGCTTGATCGTCCGCCCGTGTGGATGACGACGGTTTTCCGCCACGATTAGAAACCCGCACCAAGTCTTGTGGAGGCTGTCCGCCTTGTAGATACAGTCACTCGGTTCAATACGAGGAATGTTGTTCTGCTGCGCGCCAGAGGCAACCGGCGCCGAGAGGAGCAAACCAAGCAAAAGAAATCTGACCATTATGCTCTCGCCGTACTCTCCTGAAGGGATGGACCGCCTTGTCTACGCATGCACGATAGTGCCCATCGAGTATCGTTCGTGCAAAAGCGGAGATCGTTGCGGCGAGCCGGGTTATTCGATGATCGTAGGGCGGAGTTTCTGCCGAGCGAGGAGATCGGGTCCGTACTCAGACGTGTTCAGAATCGAACATGGTGATCCGAAAATGGACATGGGAGAGGTAACCCGTTTCTCGATGAGCGCCTCATCGCCGAGCCACTCATCGACCCAGGCTCCTGTTCCGGGCGAGTACCGGCTTTGCGGAAAGAACGGCAAAGTTCGTGCGAATACTGGAAGGATTGGCAACGGAGGCCTGATTCATGAGAGACATCCCGCACGACGACGCAATGGCGGAAACCTTTCGCGAGGATCCGCAATACGCGGTCGACTTGCTGAACGCGATTCTTAAGGATGGAGATCAGGCCGAGCTGCTCATCGTGCTCCGTCAATTGGCCAAGGCATTCGGGGGCGCGCAGACCATCGCGGAGAAAGCCGATCTCAATCCGACGCAGCTCTATCGCACTTTGTCCAGTGAAGGCAATCCTGAATTGCGGAGTCTTTGGGCCATTCTCAAGGCGATGGGACTTCGCCTGACAATCGAACGGGTGATAGCCGCTTAAGACCTGCACTACCAAATTGCGAAGCCGAACAGCCCCCGGCCTTCGTCCTACACCGCTTCGGCTTCTTTGGCGCTCTCGTTGAGCGTGTCCATTTCCACCGCGGGGTTGATCACCTGCAGGCCTTCCGCCCGCGCCGCTTCAAGCAGCAGCTTCGATGTCGAAACGAAGATGATGTCGGTGCCCTGGAACATGTCGCGGGCTACCAGCGCCGCGCCCAACTGGAGGGCGTCGGGCCAGCGCAGCAGCCGCCGGTCCAGCAACTGGCGGGCACATTCCAATACCGCGGGATTCAGCGGCTCTTGAACCGTACGCGCGGCTTCGGTGCGCAGAATCTCAAGGGCGGCCGTAGCATCCTCCTTGCTGATGCCTCCTGCGCGTTCACGCCGCCGGATGGCCGCGTAAACCTCCAG
>Ga0134126_10003424_pt1 | contig 19874 bp, 19 predicted proteins | sample KB31752_FD_96881 | JGI IMG/M metagenome (GOLD analysis project Ga0134126, IMG submission 96881) | Terrestrial soil microbial communities with excess Nitrogen fertilizer from Kellogg Biological Station, Michigan, USA - KB3-175-2 | ecosystem: Environmental > Terrestrial > Soil > Unclassified ...
CGCAACCTCGCGCTCGACGCGGGCTTCTCGTACGTCTGGGTCTCGAGCGGCGACACCAACCAGAACGCCGGGTCGACGGCCGCCAACGGCCTCATCGCAGGTCACTACAACGGCAACGCAACAGTCGTGTCGGGCCAGCTCACCTATACTTTCTGATCGGTTCGCCTAGCCCTTCCGCCCGATCAGCCTCTGCGAGCCGCCGCGCAACCCGCGCGGCGGCCCCGACTCGCCTTCCATGTCCTCTCCTCCGTTCCGTGTCCGCCGCGCCGCCGTTCTGGGCGCCGGCGTGATGGGCGCGCAGATCGCCGCGCACCTTGTCAATGCCGGCATTCCGGCGCTCCTCTTCGACCTTCCGACGCAGGGCGATCCGAACGCGCTCGCCAAACGCGGCGTCGACGGGCTCGTGAAGCTCGAGCCCGCTCCGCTCGGGGTGAAGCCGCTCGCCGCCGAGATCGAAGTCGCCAACTACGACGACGACTCCGCAAAGCTCGCGGGCTGCGACGTCGTCATCGAGGCAATCGGCGAGCGCCTCGACTGGAAGCGCGATCTCTTCGCAAAGATCGCTGCGTCGATCGCGCCTGGCGCGGCGCTCGTCTCGAACACGTCGGGGCTGTCGCTCGCGACCCTCGCCGCGTCACTCCCGGCGGAGCTGCGACGGCGCTTCTGCGGTGTGCATTTCTTCAATCCGCCGCGCTACATGCGCCTGGTCGAGCTGACCCCGACGGCGGACACCGATCCCGCGCTTCTCGACGCGCTCGAGACCTGGCTTACGACGACGCTCGGCAAAGGCGTCGTTCGCGCGCACGACACGCCGAATTTCATCGCCAATCGCATCGGTATCTTTTCGGTGCTCGCGACGATGCACCATGGCGCCTCCTTCGGGCTGCGTTTCGACGAGGTCGACGCGCTCACCGGACCGCTGATCGGACGGGCGAGGAGCGCCACCTTCCGTACCTGCGACGTCGTCGGCCTCGACACGCTCGCGCACGTCGTGCGCACGATGCAGGATGCCCTTCCCGACGATCCGTGGCACGCGATCTACGCGCTTCCTCCAGTCCTCTCGGGGCTGATCGCCAAGGGAGCGCTCGGCCAGAAGACGCGGGTGGGCTATTACCGGAAGAAGGGTGCGGCGATCGAGGTGCTCGACCCGGCCGCAGGCGACTACGTCGCGAGCGGAGCGGGCGTGGCGCCCGAAGTCGCCGCGCTCCTCGCCGAGCGCGATCCGGCGAAACGTCTAGCCGCGCTGCGCGCATCGGGGCACCCGCAGGCGCGCTTTCTGTGGGCGATCCATCGCGATCTCTTCCACTATTCGGCGTTTCACCTGGCCGAGATCGCCGGCAACGCGCGCGACGTCGACCTCGCGATCCGCTGGGGCTTCGCCTGGCGCCAGGGCCCGTTCGAACTGTGGCAGGCGGCCGGATGGGGCGCCGTCGCCGACTGGATCGACGCCGACCGCACTGCAGGCAGTGCGCTCGCGTCGGTTGCGCTCCCGCCATGGGTACGCGGCGCCCGGGTCGCCGAAGCGAAGGGGGTGCACGCGGCGGTGGGCGCATACAGTCCGGCCAGGGACGCGTTCGTTGCGCGCTCCGCGCTCCCGGTCTATCGCCGGCAGTCCTTCCCCGAAACGGTGCTCGGCGAGCGCAGTGACGCAGGCACGACGATCTTCGAGACCGACGCGCTTCGCTTCTGGCATCTCGATGCCGACGTCGGCATCGTCTCGTTCCGAACCAAGCAGAACACGATCTCGGACGCCGTGATCGAGGGCCTGCAGCGGGCGCTCGATCGTGCCGAGCTGGATCTTGCGGGGCTCGTGATCTGGCAGTCGCGCGAGCCGTTCTCGCTCGGCGCCAACCTCGCCGAGTTCGCGCAGGCGGTCGAGCGCAAGGCGTGGGGCGCGATCGAGGCGTCTGTCGCACGCTTCCAGCAGACGTCGCTGCGGTTGCGCTACAGCGCGGTGCCGACGATCGCGGCAGTGCGCGGGATGGCGCTGGGCGGCTCGTGCGAGTTCATCCTGCATTGCGACCGCACGGTGGGGGCGTTCGAGTCATACATCGGCCTCGTCGAGACCGGAGTCGGTTTGCTTCCCGGCGGCGGTGGCACCAAGGAGCTCGCGCTCCGTGCCGCGGACGAGGCGCGCCGCGGCCACGTCGGCGGCCAGTGCGACCAGTTTCCGTTCCTCCGCACGTATTTCCAGACGGTGGCGAAAGCAACTGCGTCGCGCAGCGCCTGCGAGGCGCGCGAGCTCGGGTTCCTGCGCGCGTCCGACGTTGTCGTCATGCACCCCGACGAAGTGCTGCACGTCGCCCTCGGCCAGGCGCGAGCGCTCGCCGACGCCGGCTATCGGCCGACGTTCGTGCCGCGAGCGATTCCCGCCGCCGGGCGCACCGGCATCGCGACGCTCGAGATGCTGCTCGTCAACCTGCGCGAAGGGGCGTTCATCACCGGCTACGACTTCGAGGTCGCGCTGCGCTTCGCGCGCGCGCTTTGCGGTGGCGAGGTCGATGCCGGTACCCTGGTCGACGAGCAATGGCTGCTCGACGTCGAGCGGCGCGAGTTCATGGCGCTCGTCGCCGATGCCCGTACGCAGGCGCGGATCGCGCACACGCTCGCGACCGGCAAGCCGCTGCGAAACTGAGGCACGACCGGGGGCCGGACGACGATGATCGGGTGGTTGGACGCAGGAGTGGCGAGGGAATGACGACGCAACGAAGCGATGCATGGGTGGTGGCGGCAACACGCACGCCGGTCGGCAAGGCGCCGCGCGGGATGTTCCGCACGACGCGCCCCGATACCCTTCTCGCACATGCGCTGACGCACGCGCTCGGAGCGGTGCCGGCGATCGACCGCGCGCGCGTCGACGACGTGATCGTCGGCTGCGCGATCCCCGAGTACGAGCAGGGGATGAACGTCGCGCGGATCGGCCTCCTGCTCGCCGGGTTGCCGTCGAGTGTGCCGGGGATGACGGTCAACCGCTTCTGCTCGTCGGGGCTCAATGCCGTGTCGATCGCCGCCGACCGCATCCGCGTCGGCGAAGCCGACATCATGATCGCGGCGGGCGTCGAGAGCATGAGCATGATCCCGATGCTGGGACGGCTCGCCCTCAACGCCGATGTGTTCGAGGGCGACGAGAACGTCGGTATCGCCTACGGGATGGGGCTCTCGACCGAGAAGCTCGCGACGCAGTGGAAGGTCTCGCGCGAGGACCAGGACGCCTTCGCGCTCGGCTCGCACCGGAAGGCACTCGCCGCGCAGGCCGCCGGAGAGTTCGCGCAGGAGATCTCGCCGGTCGACGTCGTGCTGCGCGCCCCCGCGCGTGCGCGCGGCGACGATCCGAAGCGCGGCGAGGTCGACGTGCGCTCGCGCAAGGCCGCGCAGGACGAGGGACCGCGCCCCGACATCAGCGCCGAGGGCCTCGCCAAGCTGAGGCCGGTGTTCGCCGTGAAGGGCACGATCACCGCCGGCAACAGCTCGCAGACGTCCGACGGCGCCGCGGCGGTTGTGCTGGTAAGCGATCGCGTGCTGCGCGAGCTCGACCTCGCCCCGCTTGCACGCTGGAGAAGCTTTGCAGTCGCGGGCGTGCCTCCGGAGCTGATGGGCATCGGTCCGGTGAAGGCGGTGCCGAAGGCGTTGGCGCGCGCCGGCCTTGCGCTCGCCGACATCGATTGGATCGAGTTGAACGAGGCGTTCGCCGCGCAGAGCCTGGCGGTCATCCACGACCTCGGGCTCGATCCCGCGAAGGTCAATCCGCTCGGCGGCGCGATCGCGCTCGGCCACGCGCTCGGTGCGACCGGTGCGGTCCGTACCGCGACGATCGTGCACGGCCTGCGACGCCGCCGGCAGAAGTACGGGCTCGTGACCATGTGTGTCGGCACCGGCATGGGCGCCGCGGGCATTTTCGAAGCCGCGTGAGCGTTGAAGGCCGCCTGATCGTTCGAAGCCGCCTGAGCGCAAGCAGTCGGCGTCATTGCAGAATGGAGGAAGCGAGCATGACCAAGGCGCAGCATCCGACAGGAACCCGCACGCCGATGCGCGCGGCTGCACGCGCGGGAGCGAACCGCACCGGCCTGCTGACGTCGGTGATGACTGCCGTCGTGCTGCTCGCGTTCGCCGCACAGGGTGCGTCGGCCGTCGAAGTGCAGGGTGTGCGTCTTGCGGACCACGCGACGGTCGGCGGATCGGATCTCGTACTGAACGGCGCCGGACTTCGCACCAAGCTCTTCTTCAAGGTCTACGTCGGCAGCCTCTATCTTCCGGCGAAGGCGACAACGTCCCAGGCGGTGCTCGCCCAGTCACCGCGGCGCATCCAATTGAACACGCTGCGCGATCTCACGGCGCAACAGTTGATCGACTCACTGAACGAGGGGCTGACCGCCAACACCACCGATGCCGAGCGGAGCGCGATCAAATCGCAGATCGAGGCGCTGGAGACGATCATGCGCTCGTTCAACGAGACAAAGTCGGGAAGCGTGGTCACGCTCGACTACATCGGCGACGTCACCCACATCAGCCTCGACGGCAAGGAGCGCGGAGCGATCGGCGGCGATGCCTTCAACCGCGCGTTGACCAACGTCTGGATCGGAGCGCACCCGGCGCAGGACGATCTCAAGAAGGCGCTCCTGGGCGGTGCCTGATTACTGGCGCGGCTGCGGCTACCGGTTGCTCGCGCCGCGCGCCGACGGGCGGCTCGACGTCACCGACCGCTTTCTCGCGCGCTACCTCGCCCGGCCCGAGCTCGCACCCGTTGCTGATTCCTGCGCGGCCGAGCTCGCGCTGCACGCGAAACTCTCGGAAGATCCGCGCGCGAGCGTCACTGCGCAGGAGCTCTCCGCTTTCGCCGACGCCGATGCGCGCGACAACTACGCGATCTGGCTGCGCTTTCGCGACCGGCTCGCGGACGCGCAATCGCTGGAAGCGGCCTACGTCGCGCTGTTTCGCGGGGGGGGCGTCGACGTTCCGCCCGACTTCGTCGCCGAGCTGACGCAGATCCTGCTTCGGCACGTTCTGGGGGACGCCGCCGATCCGATTGCTGCGCGCGCCGCCGAGATGCTTTTCCGGCCGCAGAAAATCGCGGTCACCGACGACGGTGCCGTGATGGCCGCCGACGAAGCGACCGTCGAGCGCTTCGCCGAGGGGACCGCGTTCGGATCGCTCGGCGAGCTCCTGGCGAAGAACCGCGTACCGACTCGCTCGATCGACCTGGACGTGCTGTCGCGCGACAACGCGGAGCTTTACTGGGAGCGCGACGAGCGCCACGATCTATCGATCGGTCTCAATCGCGGCCAGCCTGCGCACACGGCGCTGATGCGCGTGATCGAGGCGTGGATCACCCATTTCCTCGGAGTGCGGGTCGAAGTTCGCGGCGAGCGCGAGATCGGCGAGAATCCGTGGGCGTGGCACGTCGGACTCGACGCCGAGGCGAGCGCGCTCCTGAACGACCTCTATCGCGGAGAGGAAGTCGACGAGGCACGGATGCATCTGCTCCTCGCGCTCTTTCGACTCGATTTCGCCGACGCTGCCGACATGCGCGCCGACGTCGCCGGGCGGCCGGTGTGGCTCGCGATGGCGATGGACGCGAAGCATCGGCTGCGCCTGAAGCCGCAGAACCTGCTCGTCAATCTTCCCCTCGCGCGGGCCCAATGATCGGGGGGGGCGGGCTTTCCTGTGGTGGAGTGATTGACGGCACCTTACGCTGTTAAGGGCGACCACCGCCACGTGGGAGGGATGGAACAGGATTATTCCTTCTCGGCGGTGGAGACGCTGATCAAGGATCTCGAGGCTGCGCGATGCGCGGACGCCAGAGTGTCATGACCGATCGATTCCCGTGCGATGTGGCCCGCAGTCATTCTGTCGCCGCACTCGCGCTCGGGATCGCGCTGGGTGCTTGGGCGGGTCCAACGATCGGCGCCGAGGCCCCGGCGGCTGCGCACGCGGCGCCGGATCAAGCCGGGCAGCACGCAACGCGCGCTGGGCCCGCGCAGGCCGCCGTCGATCCGGCGCTGGCACCGTTCACCTGGCTCGAAGGCTGTTGGCGCGGCGAGGTCAACCAGCGCGAGTTCCGCGAGTTCTGGATGCCTGCGCGCGGGAAGGTGATGATCGGAGTCGGCCAGCTATCGTTGAACGGCACGCTGCAGGATTACCAGTACCTGCGCCTCGAGGCGAAGGACGGCGTGGTGTTCTCGCAGTTCTCGGGCGATCGCAAGGTCTACGCGTTCAAGCTCGTGTCGACCGCGACCGATCAGAAGGACACGGTGTTCACCTTCGATCACACGGAAGCGACTTTTCCCGCGCATCTCGTCTACCGCAGGGGCGCCGAAGGCTGGCTGTACGAAACGGTCGACGGGCCGATCGACGGCAAGCCGACAACGGTCATCTACCCGTTTCGCCGCGTGAGCTGCGAGACCGGCGAGTTGATCGCGAAGTAGGGCCGCCGCGTTGAGTGCCGATCACGACGCGGCAAGAGGCGGCCAGCCGGCGCCCGGAGCCGCACTCGCAGCGTTCGAACGGATGCTCGCCGCGGGCAAGGACAGTGCGCTCCTGCGCTACTCGATCGGCAACGAGCACATGAAGACCCGAGACTGGCGTGCGGCGATCGGGGCACTCGAACGCTCGGTCGCGCTCGATCCCGGCTTCACCGCGGCGTGGAAGCTCTACGCCAAGGCACTCGACCAGGCGGGCGAGCCGAGCGCAGCACTCGACGCCTATCGCAAGGGCATCGAGGTGGCACAGCGCAAGGGCGATCGGCAGGCCGAGAAGGAGATGACGGTGTTCGCGCGCCGGATCGAGCGCACGCTAGGCGCCCGCTGAAGCCATCGCGTCGCTCAGACGCCCGCTACCATGTAGAGCGAGCCGCGCGCCGCGCGCTTGCGCATCGCGACGAGCGGCGCGTATTCGGGAGAGCGGTACCAGCGCCTCATCGCGTCGGCGTCGGGAAATTCGATCACGACGACGCGCTTCGGCACGAAATCGCCTTCGAACACCTCGATTGCGCCGCCGCGCGCGAGAAAGCGTCCGCCGTGGGCCTCGATCGTCGCGGTCACTGCCTTGCCGTATTCGGCATACGCCGCAGGGTCGACGACTTCGAGCTGCGCGATGACATAAGCTGCCATGTTCGTTCTCCTGGCTGTTGATCCGGTGTTCAGCGCTGTGCGTCGGCGCCGCGGTTCGCGAGTGCGTCGGCGCGGTCGTTGCCGGGCGTCCCCGCATGGCCCTTGACCCAATGCCAGCGGACGTGGTGCCGGGCCGCCTGCCGGTCGAGCTCGCGCCACAGGTCGGCGTTCTTGACCGGCTTGCGGTCGCTCGTACGCCAGCCGTTCCTTTTCCAGTTGCCGATCCAGCTCTCCATCCCGTTCTTGACGTACTGGCTATCGGTATGGATCTCGACCTCGGTCTCCGGCGGAAGCGCCTCGAGGGCGCGGATCACCGCCGTGAGTTCCATCCGGTTGTTGGTCGTCGCGCGCTCGCCGCCGAAGAGCTCCTCTTCGCGTCCGTTGCGCGTGACGATCGCGCCCCATCCGCCAGGGCCGGGATTGCCCTTGCAGGCGCCATCGGTGTAGACGATCGCGGCGGTCACTTCCCGGTGCGCGTCGTGAGACTCTCGCGCGCGCCGTGCGCCGGTGCGAGCGCCTTCTTGCGCCTTTCGCGGCCCTCCCACGCGGGGGTGAGCAGCCGCATGCCGGCGACCCGCTTGCACGCGCGCAGGTAATACACGCCGCCGGTAATCGGCCACCAGCGATCGCCAGCGCGCTCGAAGAAGCCGAAGCGCGCGAGCCATTTCTGCTGCGAGAACGGCGGCACGTAGCAGTCGAGCCTGCCGCCGATTACCTCGAAGCCGAGCAGCGACAGCCAGTCCTTCAGCCGGTAGAGCGCGATGAAGTTGCCGTTCCACGGCGGCGTCGCACCCCGGCCGAAGTAGCGTCGCGCGCCGAAGAGCGAGAACGGATTGAACCCGGCGATGACGATCTGGCCGTCGGGGCGCAGCACGCGCCAGGCCTCGCGAAGCATCAGGTGCGGATCGGCAGCGAACTCGAGCGCGTGAGGCATGATCACGAGGTCGATCGTGCTCTCGGCGAACGGCAGCTCGTGCGGATCGGCGACGAGGTCGGCGGGGCAGTCGTCATCGAGCGTCCATTTCGATACGATGCGGCATTGCGCGAGCAGCGGGCAGCAGGTGAGCCCGATCTGCAGCGCGTGGTAACCGAAGATGTCGGCGACGGTGCGGTCGAAATAGCCCTGCTCGCGTGCGCAGAGGTAGGCGCCGAGCGGTGACTCGAACCATCCGGCGAGCGACGACGGCTCGACCCCGACTGAAGCGCAGGGCTCATCCATGGCAACGATTATCCCCATCCCCGCATTCACCGACAACTACATCTGGATGATCCGCGAAGGATCGCATGCGGCGGTGGTCGACCCGGGCGATGCCGCGCCCGTCGAGGCGAGGCTCATCGCGGACGGCCTCGAGCTCACCGCGATCGTCGCCACCCATCACCACGGCGATCACGTCGGCGGCATCGCGGCGCTGACGCGCGAGCGCGACATCCCGGTGTTCGCCCCCGCCGGCGAGCGCGTCGCTGGCGCGACCCGTCGCGTCCGCGAAGACGATCGCTTCGAGCTCCCCGGCATCGGCGTCGCTCTGCGCGTGCTCGACATTCCGGGGCACACCGCGGGGCACATCGCCTGTGTCGCCGATGACGCGGGATGGCTGTTCTGCGGCGACACGCTGTTCGCCGCGGGCTGCGGGCGCCTGTTCGAAGGGACACCGGAGCAGATGTGGTCGTCGCTTTCGAAGCTCGCCGCGCTTCCAGCGGCGACCAAGGTTTACTGCGGTCACGAGTACACGCTTGCCAACTTGCGCTTCGCAGCGGCGGCCGAGCCGGGCAACGCCGAGATCGCTTCGCGCAGCGTGCGCGAGCGCGCGAAGCGCGATCGCGGCGAGCCGACGTTGCCAACGACGATCGGCATCGAACTCGCGACGAACCCGTTCCTGCGCGCGAATCTTGACGCGCTCGCAGCCTCCGCCGCTGCGCACGCGGGACGCGCGCTGCGGTCTACGGTCGAGGTCTTCGCTGAGCTTCGGCGCTGGAAAGATGGATTCTGATGGTCTGATGTGATGGTCTGATGGGGTCAGGTCTTGCCCCTTGCATGGTCCCACCAGGCAAGGGGCAAGACCTGACCCCATCAGATGAACCCATCAACGGGTTGACGGGCGCGCCCTGCGCGGCCTACCATCGCCGCACTTTTCAACGAACCGCGGCACCAACCGCGGCTTTCGTATTGGACCTGCAACATTGCAGATTCGACGATACCTGATCTTGCCGATGATTCTCGCGCTCTCCGCGTGCGCGAGCATGACCGCAGCACCGCCGGCCACGCAGTCCTCCTCCGACGTGGCACTCGGCGAACTCCGCTTCCCTCCAGCCCCGCCCAAGATCGCCATCGTCAACCCGTTCGCGGGGCTGCCCGCGGGGCTGGAGCCGCTGCAGGCGCCGACGCATGACCTGTGGGACCGGATCGTGCACGGCTACGCGATTCCGGACATTCAGGGCCCCCTCGTCGACCAATGGGAGCAGTGGTACGAGGATCGCCCGGATTACGTCGCGCGGATGGTCGAGCGCAGCCGTCGCTACCTCTATCACATCGTCGCGGAGGTCCAGCGTCGGCACATGCCGCTCGACCTCGCTCTGCTGCCGATGGTCGAGAGCGCGTTCAATCCCACCGCGCTGTCGTCGGCGCGAGCCTCGGGAATCTGGCAGTTCATGCCGGCGACCGCGAAGACGTGGGGATTGGAGCAGAACTGGTGGGTCGATTCGCGCCTGGACATCGTCGAAGCCACCAACTCGGCGCTCGACTATCTGCAGCAACTCTACGCCGACCTCGGTGATTGGCAGTTGGCGCTCGCCGCGTACAACTGGGGCGAGGGCAATGTCCAGCGCGCGGTTGCGCGTAACCGGGCCAGGGGGCTGCCGACCGACTTCGAAAGCCTGCGTGGTGTACCCGGCGAGACGCGCAACTACCTGCCCAAGCTGCAGGCGATCAAGAACATCGTTGCCGACCCCGAGCGCTTCCACCTGGCGCTCGCCGACATTCCCGACGCACCGTACTTCACGGTCGTGCGCACCACCGTGCACATGGACGTGAAGCGCGCCGCCGAGCTTGCCGAGATGCCGCTCGACGAGTTCCTCGCGCTCAATCCGCAGCACAAGCGCCCGGTGATCTTCGGCGCCGACGATTACGCCATCCTGCTGCCGATCGACAAGGCCGAGATCTTCGCGGCCAAGCTCGACCTCATCAATCAGCCGCTGGTCTCGTGGGAGGCGCACCGGATGGTGCGCGGTGAGTCGCTCTCACAGGTCGCACTGCGCTACGGGATGTCGCTCGAGACGCTGAAGTCGGTGAACGGCATCGGCCCCCATTCGACGGTGCCGCCCGGCTACTGCCTGCTGGTGCCGACCCAGCGTCCGTCGGAAGCCAATGCCGAATCGCTCGAGAATGCGGTGTTCACGACCGTCCCGGTCGGGCGCACGGTCTACTACCGCGTGAAGCGCGGCGACACGCTGAACCGCCTCGCCGCGCGCTACGGCGTGTCGACGCAGGACATCCGGCACTGGAACCATCTGGCGAGCAGCACCGTGCGTGTTGGGCAGAAGCTGCGGATCACCAGCGATGCGGTCCGCGCCCCGGTGCGCGAGGCGCGCGGCGGCGGTACGCGCGCCGTTCACGTCGCCGCGCGCACGCCGGTACCGGCGCACCGTCACCGCGCGACGCATCGCGCCGCCAAGACCCGCGTCGCCGCGTCTCACCCGGCGCACGGGCACGCCTACGCAGCGAAGCACCGGGCAGCCGGCACCGAGCTCGCCGAGTCGTCGGCGCACGCGACCGGCACCCGCTGACCCACCAAGAAAAACGGGCGACGCTGTGCGTCGCCCGTTTTCGTCCGACGCAGATCTGCGACGGACCCTTTTCGAAGAAGTTACTTCTTCGCGGCCTTGCGCTTGGTGGCCTTGCGCTTGGTTGCCCTCTTCTTCGGGGCGGCCTTGCGCTTCGTCGCCTTGCGCTTGGTGGCCTTGCGCTTGGTCGCCTTCTTCTTCGGGGCGGCCTTGCGCTTCGTCGCCTTGCGTTTGGTGGCCTTGCGCTTGGTCGCCTTCTTGGCGGCCTTGCGCTTCGTCGCCTTGCGCTTGGTGGCCTTCTTCTTGGTCGCCTTCTTCTTCGGGGCGGCCTTCCGCTTCGTCGCGGCCTTCTTGGCAGCCTTCTTAGGGGCGGCCTTGCGCTTCTTCGCCTTCCGCTTTGGCGCCGCGGCGGGGGCCGCCGGGGTCATCATCGACATCATGTCAGCCATCATCGTTGCATCTCCTGTCTGAGTTCAATGTACCTGTTATGGACTTACCTGGCAGGTGTTGCTGGAGTCGCAGAGCGGTCGGGCTGATGCAGCTTTTTTTCCGACTGCCCCTTGACAAAACCACTGGCACCTGCTGCCTGCATTGTAGCCACGTTTCACGCTTTTGCAAGATTTGTACCGCGATTGCGCCGCGCGTCGGGACCACTGTTGCGTATTCGCACACGCGCATTCCGCCGTTTTCCGTCACGCAAACGCGCAGTTCGCCGACGCGTCGCGCACCCGCTCTTTACCGCAGACGCCGCTCCTGCGCATACAGATCGGCGATCGTCTCGCGCCGGCGGATCTCGAGTGTGTCACCGCCGTCGACCATCACTTCGCAGGCGCGCGGGCGGCTGTTGTAGTTCGAGCTCATCGACATCGCATACGCACCGGCGCCGCGAATCGCGAGCAGGTCGCCTTCGGCGAGTACCAGCGCCCGGTCGAGGCCGAGGAAATCGGCGCTTTCACAGACGGGGCCGACGACGTCGTAACGCCGGGTTTCGCCCTGTCGCGGCCGCACCGGATCGATCGCGTGCCACGCGTCGTAGAGCGACGGGCGCAGCAGGTCGTTCATCGCGCTGTCGACGATCGCGAAGTCGCGCGGAGTTCCCCGCTTGAGGTAGCGCACCCGGGTAAGCAGCACGCCGGCATCGCCGACGAGCCGCCGCCCAGGCTCGACGAGCAGCGTCTCGCGGCGCCCGCGGAACAGCTCGCGCAGCATGCGCGCGTAGTCGTCGAGCGCCGGCGGCACCTCGTCGCGGTAGCGGATACCGATGCCGCCGCCGACGTCGACGTGGCCGAGGCGGATGCCGTCCGCCGCCAGCGCGTCGACCAGCGCGAGGACCCGCGTCGCCGCGTCGCGGATCGGCGCGAGGTCAACGAGCTGCGACCCGATGTGCATGTCGATGCCGCGAATCTCGATCGACGGCAGCGCTGCCGCGTGCCGGTAGAGCGCCGCGGCTTCGGCGAAGGCGACGCCGAACTTGCTCTCGCCCAGCCCGGTTGCGATGTACGGGTGCGTGCCGGGATCGACCTCCGGATTGACGCGGAAGCTCACCGGCGCGCGCACGCCCAGGCGCGAGGCGACGGCGGCGAGGTACCCGAGCTCGCTCGCCGACTCGACGTTGATGCACAGCACCCCGGCGGCGAGCGCGGCCTCCATTTCGCGGTCGCTCTTGCCGACGCCGGAGAACACGACTTTGCGGACATCGCCCCCCGCAGCGACGACCCGCGCAAGCTCGCCTTCGGAGACGATGTCGAAGCCGCTCCCGAGCCGCCCGAAGAGGTCGACGACGGCGAGCGACGAGTTCGCCTTGAGCGCGTAGCAGACGAGCGACGGCATGCCGGCGAGCGCGCGCTCGTACGCCCGATAGTTGGCGGTGAGTAGCTCGCGCGAGTAGACGTAGCACGGCGTGCCGTGACGCTCAGCGACAGTCGAGAGCGCGACGCCTTCGACATGGAGCTCGCCGCCGACGTAGTGGAAGCCGCTCACGGCGGAGGCGTCGCCGGTGCTTTGCCGGGCTCCGACGCGGGCGGCGAGGTCGCGCCCGGCAGCGGTGCGGTGTTCGGCGTCGTCGCGGGTGCTTGTGCCGGTGTCTTCCGCACCGTCTCGGGCGCCGGCTGCAGCGGACCCTTGACGCCGCAGCCGCCGAGCGCGATCACCCCGGCGAGCGCTGCGGCGAGTGTCGCCGCGAACGTCGCGCGAGCGGGCGGATGGCGATTCATCGCGCTCGATGCTAGCACGCGGCAAACCGGAAATGCCCTGCGATCACGCCGGCACCGGCAGGTCCAGCCGGCAGCGACGCCGCTATGCTGCGAGGAGCGCGGTCCAGTCGTCGAGCTCGCGGCGCAGTGCTGCATAACCGGGGAGCATCGCGCCGACCACCGCCCAGAAGCGCGGCGAGTGGTTGAGCTCGACGATGTGGGCGACCTCGTGCGCGACGACGTACTCGGCGAGCTGCGGCGGGAGCTGCACGAGCCGCCAGTTGAGGCGGATCTCACCGCGCGCGTTGCAGCTCCCCCACTCGCCGCGCGCGTTCGAAAGCCGCAGTCCGGCCGGCATGCGGTCGATGCGCGCCGCATAGGCGGCGACGCGCGCCGCGACGAGTGCCCACGCCTGCTCACGGAACCAGCGCCTCACGCCGTCGGCCACCTGCTGCTCGTCGTCCGCGCGCGGGTGTCGCACGACGAGATGGAAAAGGTCGGCTGCGATGGCGAGCGTGCGCGCGTCGTGCAGCTCGAGGGTGAGCTCGTCGCCGCGATAGACAATCGGCGCGCCCGATTCCCAGCGCCGCGGCATTACCTCGCGCCGGCGCCCGCGCCATTCGGCGAGTGCGCGGACGATCCATTCGGCACGCTCGGCGAGGGCGCCCTCGATTTCACGGATGCCTACCCAGCGCGGCGCGCGCACCGACAGCCCGTCGAGATCGACCTCCATGCCGATCGAGCGCCGCCGCGCGCGGACGAACCGGTACTCGATCGCCTGCCCGCAGAGGGTCACACGACGCGTCGTGTGCGCGGCAGCGCGCGTCACGCCGGCTTCCCGAGCCGAGCGACTTCCGTTTCGATCCACCTTTCGATTTCGGCAGTGAGCGCGTCCGGATCCTTGCTGGTCGAATCGATCGGAGCGCCGATCGACATCGTGACCGTTCCCGGCCGCTTGCCGCCGCGACCCTTCGGCCACAGCCAGCCCGCATTGTGGGCGATCGGAAGGACCGGCACGCCGAGCGCGATCGCGAGCCGTGCGGCCCCGGTCTTGTAGCGCGCCCGCGTACCGGCACGAGTGCGAGTGCCCTCCGGATAGACGGCGATCCAGAAGCCCTGCGCGAAGCGAGCGCGGCCCTGCTCGGCCATCTGTATCATCGCGTCGCGACCCGCGTTGCGGTCGATGGTGATCGGCGACGCGAGCGAGAATCCCCAGCCGAAGAATGGCACCGCAAGGAGTTCCTTCTTCGCGACGTAGGCGAGTGGCGGCAGCAATCTCGACATGAACAGCGTCTCCCACGTCGAGCTGTGTTTGCACGCGACGACGCAAGGCGTGGGCGGGATGTGCTCGGCGCCGATCACCCGGCTCTCGATCCCGCAGATCCGCCGCGCTCCCCACAGGTTGAGCGCGCACCAGCCGGTGATGAAGCGGTAGCGGGGCACGCGCGGCAGCCAGAACAGCGCGACGACGAGCACCGCGTAGACCGGAGTGACGAACCCCTGGTACAACGTGAACAGCACCGATCGGAGCGACGTCCCGACGCGCGCCATGCGTTCAATCGGTGGCGAGGAGCGCGGACGCAGCGAACGCGAGATCGGGGAAGATCAGCGTATGCGACGGGAAGCCACCCTCGCGCAGCGTTCGCTCGCCCTTGCCGGTCAGCGCCAGCACCGGCAGCGCGCCGACCGCTTCGGCGGCCTGCAGGTCGCGCAGGCTGTCGCCGATCACCGGCACACCGGTCATGTCGACTTCGAAGCGGCGCCCGATCTCGATCAGCATCCCCGGCTTCGGCTTGCGGCACTCGCAGCGCGAATCGGCGGCATGCGGGCAGAAGAACACCGCGTCGATGCGTCCACCGACCTGTGCGAGCGCGCGGTGCATCTTGTCGTGGATCGCCGTCAGCGTCGCGAAATCGAGCAGACCACGGCCGACGCCCGACTGGTTGGTCGCGACGACGACGCGAAAGCCGGCGTGGTTGAGGCGCGCGATCGCCTCGAGGCTGCCGGCGATCGGCCGCCACTCGTCCGGCGCCTTGATGTACTGCTCGCTGTCGTGATTGATGACCCCGTCGCGGTCGAGGACGATGAGGCGCGCGGCGCGCGTGGTCACGACGGCATCCGATGCGAACTGAACCATGCCGGCCGCCGGTCGTCTGCCCGTTCGCTCAGGCAGCGAGCCGCGAGAGGTCGGCGACACGATTCATCGTCGCCGCGACAGCGCGCAGCAGGGCGAGCCGGTTGGCGCGGATCGCCGGGTCGTCGGCCATGACCAGTACATCGTCGAAGAAGCGGTCGACGACGGGCTTGACCGAAGCGAGCGCGCGCAGTGCATCGGTGAAGTTGCCGCTCTGACAGTGGCGCTCGACGACGGGTGCCAGCCGCTCGAACGCGAGCCACAGGTCGTGCTCGGCGCCTGGCGCAAGCCGCCCGCGGTCGATCGCGGGGGCCGCCTCGGCATCGCCCTTGCGCAGGATGTTGACGATGCGCTTGTTGGCGGCCGACAGCGCCTGTGCCTCGGGAAGCGTCTCGAACGTGCGCACGGCGGCGAGCTGCGCCTGAACCGCGTCGATGCGCTCGGGCTTCAGCGACAGCACCGCCTCGACCTGGTTGGCGGTGTAGCCCTGGTCGCGCAGATGGACGCGCAGCCGTTCGAACATGAACCCGGCGAGCCCGGCGGGATCGGGTTTCACGGCGGCGACGCCGGCGAACGCTGCGAACGCTTCGGCGATCAGCGCGGGGAGCGGAAGCGCGAGGTGGTGCTCGACGACGATACGCAGCACGCCGATCGCGGCGCGGCGCAGGCCGAACGGATCCTTGTCGCCGGTCGGCAATGCTCCGATGCCGAACATGCCGGCGAGAAGCTCCATTCGGTCGGCGAGCGCGACCACCTGCGCGACCGGACCCGCGGGAAGCGCATCGCCCGCATACCGCGGCAGGTAATGCTGGGCGACTGCGTCGACGACTTCGGCAGGCTCGCCGTCGAATCCTGCGTAATAGCGCCCCATCGTTCCCTGCAGCTCGGGAAACTCGCCGACCATCCCGGTCGTGAGGTCGGCCTTTGCGAGGAGCGCCGCGCGGTCGACGTGGGCGATGTCGGCGCCGACGACCGGCGCGACCGCACGGGCGATCGTGCGCAGGCGCTCGACCCGCTCGAGCTGGCTGCCGAGGCGGTTGTGATAGACGATGCCCGAAAGCGCGCCGACCCGCGAGGCGAGCGCGCGCCTGCGATCCTGGTCGAAGAAGAACTTGGCGTCGGCGAGGCGCGCGCGAAGCACGCGCTCGTTGCCGCGGACGATCGCCGACATGTCGGCCGGCGCATTGTTGGCGACGAGCAGGAACCGATGCAGCAGCCGGCCGTCGCCGCCGGTCAGCGCGAAGTAGCGCTGGTTCTGCTGCATCGTGAGGATCAGGCACTCGTGCGGCACGGCGAGAAACTCGCGGTCGAAGCTGCCCATCGCAACGGTCGGCCATTCGACGAGCGATGTGACCTCATCGACGAGGGCGTCCGGCATGATCACCCGGTCGCCGGCCGCCACATGCAGGAGCTCGCGCACGATCTCGGCGCGCCGGGTGTCGAAGCTCGGCAGCACCTTGCCCTCGGCTTCGAGCGTCGGTGCCCATGCGTCGGCATTCGCGACCTCGATCGCGCGCCGCCCCATGTAGCGGTGACCGTCGGTCGTGCGGCCTGCGGCGAGGCCGAGCGCTTCGATCGGCACGACGTCGCCGCCGTGGAGCGCGACGAGGCGGTGGGCGGGGCGCACGAAGCGAACGTCGTTGTAGTAGCCGCCGGGTCGCGCGTAACTCATCGTCTTGGGGATCGGCAGCGCACCGATCGTCCTGTCGAGCGCCTCGGTGAGGCCACGGGCGAGCGGCTCGCCGCGCGCGACGCTCGCGAGGTGGACGTAGTCGGCCTTGCCGTCGCTTTCGATGTAGAGGTGCGCGTCGGGCGATGCGCCGGACGCGGACGAGCGCGCGGACGCTGACGAATCCGCGAGTTGCGCGAGCGATACGCCGTCGGCGAGTGTGCCGCGCTTAAGGCCGGCGAGCTTTTTCGCGAGCGCAGCGCTCGGGGCGCCGCCGGCGTCGAAGGCGATCTTCGCCGGCATCAGCTTCTGCGTCGTCGCAGCGTCAGGCGCGATACCGCGCACCTGCGTGACGACAACGGCGAGCCTTCGCGGCGTCGCGTACGGCGTCGCCTCGGACGCGGCTTCGAGGTAGCCCTGCTCGCGCAGGTGCCCGACGAGCCCTGCCGCGAACGCCTCGGAGAGCGCCTTCAGCGCGCGAGGCGGAAGCTCCTCGGTGACGATCTCGACGACGAGCGTACGCGGGGTCGACGGTGTGCTCGTCATGCGTGCTCGCGGAGTGCCGCCCGCGGCCGCTGCCATCGCGGAGGCAGCAGCGGGAAACCTTGCGCCTCGCGCGATTCGACATAGGCCTGCGCGACGAGGCGCGACAGCGTGCGGATGCGCCCGATGTAGGCGGCGCGCTCGGTGACGGAGATCGCGCCGCGTGCGTCGAGCAGATTGAACGTGTGCGCCGCCCGCAGGATCATCTCGTAGCCGGGCAGCGGCAGCTTCGCCTCGAGCAGGCGTTTCGCCTCGGCCTCGCAGAACGCGAACTGCTCGATCAGCCGCGGGGCGTTCGACTCCTCGAAGTTGTAGGTCGACTGCTCGACCTCGTTCTGCCGATAGACGTCGCCGTAAGAGAGCAGGCGCTCCTCGGCGTCGTCGCGCGCTCTCGTCCAGACGAGGTCGTAGACGTTGTCGCAGCCTTGCAGGTACATCGCGAGGCGCTCGAGGCCATAGGTGATCTCGCCGGTGATCGGATCGCAGTCGAGGCCGCCGACCTGCTGGAAGTAGGTGAACTGCGTCACCTCCATGCCGTTCAGCCAGACTTCCCAGCCGAGCCCCCACGCACCCAGCGTCGGGTTCTCCCAGTCGTCCTCGACGAAGCGCACGTCGTTTTTCGCGAGATCGAAACCGAGCGCCTCGAGCGAGCCGAGGTAGAGGTCGAGGATGTCGGCGGGCGCCGGTTTCAGCACCACCTGGAACTGGTAGTAATGTTGCAGGCGATTGGGGTTGTTGCCGTAGCGGCCGTCCTTCGGCCGCCGCGACGGCTGCACGTAGGCCGCGCGCCACGGCTCGGGGCCGAGCGCGCGCAGGAAGGTCGCCGTATGTGACGTCCCGGCTCCGACTTCCATGTCGTAGGGCTGCAGCAGCGCGCATCCGCGCGCGCTCCAGTAGTTCTGCAGCGCGAGGATGATCTGCTGGAAGGTCGGCGCGGGCTCGGCGGAGGGAGGCACGGCTGATCGGTAGGTCGCAGGCTGCGCGATTCTACCGTGTAGGCGCTCGCCCCCCGCGGCGGATCGTCGCTGCCGCGGCGCCTACGATCAGCAGCGCCGCCAGCGCGAGCGCCAGGATGTCGCCGATGCGCAGATACGGCGTGTCGCCCACGTAACCCCGCACGCTGACTTCGAGCACGCCGGTCGTGAACCACGGCAACTCGGCGATCACCCGGCCGTCGACGCCGATCGCCGAGGTGATGCCGGTGTTGGTCGCACGCAGCATCGGCCGCCCCGATTCGAGTGCGCGCGTCGCGGCGATCTGGTTGTGCTGGCGCGCGGCGATCGAATGGCCGTACCACGCATCGTTCGTCACGTTGACGAGCAGATCGGCCCGACGCGCGCTGGCGATCATCTCGCCGCCGAAGGCGTCCTCGTAGCAGATGTCGACGGCGACACGGTGTCCGGCGACGGCGAGCGGCGGCTGCGACGCGCTTCCGCGCGCCTGGCCGGCGAGCGGAATGGCGAGCACGCTGTCCATCAGCGGCTGCACGACCGATGCGAACGGGATCGCCTCGCCGAACGGCACCAGGTGATGCTTGCGGTAGAACTGGAGCTCGCTCGCGCCGAGTGCCACGACCGTGTTGTAGACGCGCGGCTCGCGCTGGCCGGAAAGCGGCGGCAGCGCAGTGAACATGCCGGCCAGCACGTCGCCGTCGCGCGCGATCCCCGTGCGGATCAGCGAGAGCAGCACGTCGTCGGGAATCTCGTCGGAGAACATCGGGAACGACGATTCGGGCAGCACGACGAGCCGGCCGCGGCTCGTGGCGACGAGCGACAGGTAGCGATCGAACGTCGCCTTGCGGAGGCCCGGATCGAACTTGTCGTCCTCGGGGACGTTTCCCTGGACGAGCGAGACGGCGAGCGGCGCACCCTGCGGATGGGTCCACGCGACGGTGCGAAGCGCAGCCCCCGCGACGAACAGCGCCGCTGCGGCGAGCGCCAGCAGCGCGAGCTCGCGCTGCGCCGCGCGCTCGATTGCGCCGAATGTCTCGGCAATCAGCGCCGCGACGAGCGCGACGGCGAGCGAGACGAGGTAGACGCCGCCCACCGGCGCGAAGCCCGCGAGTGCGCCGTCGGGAACCTGAGCGTAGCCCGTCGCGAGCCACGGAAAGCCGGTAAACACCGTGCCGCGCAGCCATTCGGCGAGCGTGAAAGCGCCCGCGGCGGCGACGACGCGTGTGAACGACCCCGGCGCGCCGGCGCGCACGGCGACCCAGCCCGCGGCCGCCGGCCACAGCGCGAGGTAGACGACGAGGCAGCCGATCGCGAGTGCCGCAAGCGGCGCCGGCATCCCGCCGAACGTGCGGATCGCGACGTAGAGCCATGACACGCCCGCACCGAAGACCCCGACACCGAACGCGAAACCGAGCCATGCAGCGCTCCTCGCGGTGGGCGCGTACTGCCATTGCCAGAACAGCACGGCGAGGGTCGCGAACGGCAGGATGCCGAGATGAA
>Ga0134126_10003425_pt1 | contig 19873 bp, 19 predicted proteins | sample KB31752_FD_96881 | JGI IMG/M metagenome (GOLD analysis project Ga0134126, IMG submission 96881) | Terrestrial soil microbial communities with excess Nitrogen fertilizer from Kellogg Biological Station, Michigan, USA - KB3-175-2 | ecosystem: Environmental > Terrestrial > Soil > Unclassified ...
AAAAACGTTTCAAGTGTTCTTGTCGTGTCTCATCTTTCTTCACCATAGTCACCCAACAAACCCACTCATTGCGAGCGAGAGGTGTAAGCCTGTTCCATAGTTGGAATACATCATGATTGGAATTTAGTACTTCTTGCAGATCTTTTGGTACTTTGTGAAAGAAGCTGGTGTTGATGACTTGAGGAGGCATAACATCTAATAAATTATACAGAATTTGCTTACCATTCACGACCACCGCACATTGGGCGTCCGCATTCGCTTACGATGCGCTTCGCGACGACTCCATTTCAGCTTCAGATGCCAATCCTAATTTTTGTGAAGAGGGTAGGAATTCGAAGTCGCGTTCGCAGGGGTTGCTCACGCTCCTACTGAGAGGCTGCGCCTAGTGAGCCGGCGGTACACACGAAGTGCGGTATGGCGGAGAGGGTGGGTATTCGAAGTCGCGATCACAGAAGTTGTAATCGCTCCTACTGAGGGGGCCAGCCCCCTCGTATGCTCCCCACGCGGGGGAATCTTTCCCCCGCGGACCCTCTTGTTCGAATCCCACCCTCTCTGTTGTTCTTAGGGCGATAGGTTTTGGATCGGTTTGGTAAATTGAGCAGACACCGGCTGTTGGTATGGCGGAGAGGGTGGGATTCGAACCCACGGTCGAGTTACCCCGACAGCAGTTTTCGAGACTGCCCGATTCGGCCGCTCTCGCACCTCTCCGTTATGGCAGATCGTCGGCTGGTTTGATTATCGAGCAGGTGAGGAGAACATGCTCGATGGGTGTGCCGAGCTTACCGTGGTCGATGCAGTTTTGCAATGGCTTTACGTGACTCCGCGAGACTTGGCCTGAAACAGAACACGTGTGCGAGTTACGCAGTCGAAGGGGGAAACGACAGCTCGGTCAATTCCGCGTTTTCCACTTCTCGTTTTACCAAGGTGGAGATATCGATCATGCGTTCTACTTTGTGCACGTCGTCAAGGCGAGTTTTCGTGCTCGGATGGGGAGGCACAAATAGTTTGCAACAGTCCTGGTCAGGCTCGATCGATATTTCGTAGGTGCCGAGACGTCTGGCTTCGTCGATGATCTCGCGTTTGTCCATGCCGATCAGCGGACGGAGGATCGGCAGTTCCGCTGCTTCTTCAATCGCACGCAAATTCTGAGGCGTTTGGGAGGCGACTTGACCCAGGCTATCGCCGGTCACTAAGGCCCAACACTGCTCTTTTCTCGCTAACTCCTGGGCGATTCGAATCATCATCCGTCTGTATAGTACGACGCGGAACGGGGGAGGTGCGCTCAGGATGATTTCCCGCTGGATTTCCCCAAAAGGAATCACATAGAGGCGTGAATCGTATTGAAAGCTGGTGAGCTGTCGCACCAGGTCGTGGACTTTTTCTTCCGAGGCTCGGCTGACCAACGGCCGACCCGAAAAGTGAATGAAAGACGCAAGGCAGCCGCGCTTTACCATGCGATAGGCAGCCACAGGTGAGTCGATCCCTCCTGAAATCAAACAGGCGATCTTTCCGCTTACGCCGACCGGCATGCCGCCGGGACCTTCGATCTTTTTCGCCGAACAAAACGCTTCCTTCGATAGGAGTTCGACATAAATGGTCAAGTCAGGATTCTTCAAACTGACTTTCTTTCCGGTTCTGTCGCAGACCACCGCACCGAGCGATTTTTCTATGTCCATCGAAGTCAACGTCAAGCGCTTGTCGGCCCGCCTGGCTGTGACCCTGAACGTGGTGAAGGACTGCAATTCAATCTCTTCGAGGATGGCCGCTGCGAGCGTATCCAGGTTGGGATTATCCAATTGGAGCGGAACCACACGACCCGGTAAAAAGTTGACGATCCCGCATACACGCTTGAGTCGGTCTCGAACCACCTCGGCAGGAGCTTCGGGCGGAAGCCGGATGCGGATGCGACTGTGAAGGTTCTCGATCTGCCGAATTCCGACATCCTTGAGGGCTGTCCGAATGTTCTTCACGAGGCATTGCTCGAAGTAGTCTCGATTGTTTCCCTTAAGAGCGAGCTCGTGGTAATGGGCGATGACACAACGCATACTGGAGATAGGTTGAGGTCGAGGTTAAGGTGTAAGGTCTTTCTTTCTGTGAAAGCTCAGCCTTAGCCTCAACCTTGGCTTGAAGTTTCTAAGAAACGCTCGGCATCAATCGCAGCCATGCAGCCGGTACCGGCTGCGGTAATGGCTTGGCGATAACGAGAGTCTTGCACATCCCCGGCTGCAAACACGCCGGGGATATTGGTGGCTGTTCCGTGATTGGTCAGAATGTAGCCCTCGCCGTTCATCTTCAGCTGGCCGGTGAAAATTGCGGTGTTCGGGCGGTGGCCGACCGCCAGAAAGAATCCAGCACAGGGCAAATCCCAGACTTTCCCAGTGACGACATTTCTGACGCGGACACCGGACACGACATCCTGTCCAAGCACATCTTCGACGACACTGTTCCAGACAAAGGCAATTCTTTCATTTTTCATTGCCCGGTCTTGCATGATTTTGGAAGCTCGAAGTTTGTCACGACGATGAATAATCGCCACTTTGGCGGCGAACTTGGTGAGAAACGTCGCTTCTTCCATCGCACTGTCTCCGCCGCCTACGACCACGAGTTCTTTGCCTTTAAAGAAAAACCCATCGCAGGTCGCACAACTGGAAACACCATGACCCCATAATCGTTTTTCGTTTGCGAGACCAAGGGTGATCGGAGAGGCGCCGGTTGCGATGAGCAACGTCTTGGTGTCAAGGGTTTCCTCTCCATCCATAATGACTTTAAATGGCCGAACCTGGAGATCGACCGATGTGACGTCTCCCGTTTTGAAGATCGTTCCGAATCGCTCTGCTTGAGCGCGCATCTCTTTCATGAGCTCCGGCCCCATGATGCCCTTTGCGAAACCAGGGTAGTTTTCGACTTCGGTGGTAGTCGTAAGTTGGCCACCCGCCTGCCAACCTTCGATGAGCAGGGGAGAGAGATTCGCTCGCGCCGCATAGATGGCAGCGGTGAGTCCGGCAGGACCAGATCCAATAATAACGACGGTATGCATAGCCATTGACTGTATCACAGCGAAGGAAGCAGAAGGTAGGACGTTATTGTGGCTTCATAGCAAGAGGCAGATAGAGGGAATTCTCCGGAAAACAAACAGCCTGTCACAGGGAGCGAAAGTCTTCAAAAAGTCGGCTGACGTCCCTAGAAAGACTTTGTCGATGCTTCGTTCCATCGAGTACGTAGTCTGCACGAAGTCGTTTCATCGCGAGCGGCATCTGGCTACGAATTCGTCGGAGAGCCTCGGTTCGCGATAACGTATTGCGCTTTCTCAGCCGCGTGATTTGGGTTTCCTGGTCAGCCGTGACGACGATGATCTTATCCACTCGTTTGTCGATGCCGGCTTCGAAGAGCAAGGGAACATCATAAATGACGACGGCGTTCGGATCTTTTCTGGAGGCCTGCCTTGTGAGTCGCTTCTGTTCTGTCGCAACGCGGGGGTGGATGATTCGTTCGAGCTGCCGTAGCTTCTCACGATCCCGAAACACGGTCTGGCCAAGCCGCTGTCGGTTGATTGTTCTGTCGGAGTTCAAGACGGACTTTCCAAATCGGTGAACAATGTCCCGCCATGCCGGTTTGCCGGGTTGGACGACCTCTCGAGCCAATTCGTCGGCGTCGATGACGATGGCACCGCAGCTCTTGAACATCTTCGCCACGGTACTTTTCCCGGTGGCGACGCCTCCGGTGAGTCCAACCAGAATCATGGCGGCGGAGCTTATCATGCGTCGCCCCCTTCAAGAAACCGCGATTGACAAGCCTGGCTCTGCGCTTGTATGAAATTCTCCATGCGACATATTTTTCTCACAACACTGTTCCTCGGTTTGATGAGCGCTGGGTGCGCGGTTGCCCAGGCTGAGAATACAGCACCTGGACAAAGAACAATTACCGTCGCACTCGACGGCACCGGGGATTTCTCTTCAATCCAAGAGGCTGTGGACAGCGCCCTGAAGGGTGACACGGTTCTGATCAAGGCAGGGGCCTATGCTCAGGATCTTACCGTCCATAGCAAAGAGAAGATCAAGATCGTAGGTGCGGGAGCGGACAAGGTGACCCTACTTGGGCGAAGCGAGCTGGTCGGCGTGCTGCATGTCGGCAAATGGCCCTATGGAGCGACGGATATCGAAATCAGCGGTCTTACGATACGGGAGCATGGCGGACATGCCCTCGGCATTTTCAATGGGAAACACATCACGCTTCGTCAGCTCAATGTGAAAGGAATGGTCTTTAGTCAACAGGTAGAGAATGCTCGTATCGAAGACTGTGTGATCGGCGGGAGCGAGACGACGGGCGTGCATCTCTCGGACTCTCAGGCCCTCCTAGTCGGGAATTTGATCCATGACAACGACCATGGGGTGAATGTGACGGGGAGGTCCGATGTTCGGCTTGAGCGCAATATCATCACTAGGAGTTTGTTCGAGGCCGTTGTGATCAGTGACCAGGCAAAAGCGGTCTTGATCAATAATACTCTGGTCAAGAATGGCGGCGGAGCGGCATTCCTAGGCTTGTCCACGATCGAGGCATCCGGGAATGTTCTCAGCTTCAATAAAGTCGGCTTCCTCATTGCAGCTTCGAGTCAGACCAAGACCTCGTACAACGCGTTGTTCAATAGCGAGGCTAACTATATGAGGGCGGGATCGCCGAATATTCGCGCACCGGAGCTCCAGGCTGAGTCGGATATGACGGCCGATCCACGCTTTGTAGATGCCGAGCATGATGACTTCCGACTGAAACCGGATACGACGTTACTCAATCGCGGAGCGTTTCGTTATCTTGGAGCGCTTCCTCCGCTTTTGGTCCCCGCACAGAATCGCTAATAACTCATTTGAAACAGTGGGATAGAATATGCCCCTGATATGGGGTAATGCGCATGGTATGCTATCTGTACAGCGCGTATCCTTCCGGTCAATTCCTTCAATTAAAGTAACATCATCATCGCGCCGAGAAGGATTCAACCAGGAGGTCTCCCTTGGCAAGCTTCCGTAGTGAGCTCGAAAAACCGTCGGGTGAAGGCATCCCCTCGCTCATGGATATGGAGTCCGGCAAGTTGGTCGGGGCCGTGCTGCCTATGTCTGAGCAGGCCCAGATCCAGATGCGGAACAGCATCGAAGTCATTGAGTATCTGTTGAATCAGGAACGAGTGATCTGGAGCTAGGCATTCAATCTCTCCCCCGTCTACCTGGTTTTCACCGCAATCTCCCAATAACATTCAGTGTCTCCGCTATCGACGATTCATGTAGCATCCCTTTTCTTTACTTACGACTAATACATTCTTCAGGTAAACATATGAGAGACCGACTAAGGGGAATGAGTCCAGGTCTTGGATCAAGCCAGCACCGGCTTGATTCTTGTCTGCAGGGGGTGCATCGTAGCCCCTTCACGCTGCTCACTCGTGCACGCAGTAAGAGGCCCAGTGGGGAAAACAGTTCGGACATCTTCTCGATCTCATACTCCTCGAGACGCTGAGCGGCAACGGCTTGGCGAAGATGCGATTCGTAAGCAACACTGGAAGCGGTGGGGGCCCTACTTGAGCGAACGTGCTTGGGGAACAGTGCGTGAGGACTACAGTCTCCACGGCACGGCTTGGGAAGCTTTCCCTCATGATCATGCCCGCTCGCGCGCCTATCGGTGGAACGAAGACGGGCTAGCCGGGATTTCAGACCGTCACCAATACATCTGTTTTGCCGTCGCTCTTTGGAATGGACGCGATCCCATTCTGAAGGAGCGTCTATTCGGTTTGACCGGAAACGAAGGGAATCACGGAGAAGATGTAAAAGAGTATTATTTCTATTTAGATTCAACGCCGACTCATTCATATATGAAGTATCTCTACAAGTATCCACAAGCAGAGTTTCCGTATGCCAAACTCGTAGAGGAAAATCGCCGTCGGAGACGCGAGGAGTTGGAATACGAGCTGATCGACACGGGAGTTTTTCATGAGCATCGCTACTTTGATGTTGTGGTGGAATATGCGAAGGCGACGCCGGAGGAGCTGCTCATCCGTATTCAAGTGACGAACCGAGGACCGGATTGTGCCGAGTTGACGCTGTTACCCACTCTTTGGTTTCGGAATACTTGGTCGTGGGGAATCGATGCCCGTCGGCCGAGAATGCGTGAAGGAAAAGCTGCCGATGAAATGAGCGTGATTGAATTGGATCACGAGTATTATGGCGAACGTCGCCTTTGGTGCGAAGGGAAGCCTCCATTACTCTTTACTGAGAATGAGACGAATACCCGCCGACTCTACGGTGATCAAGACGGCGCCAAATATGTGAAAGATAGTTTTCATGACTACATAGTCCAGGGTCGAACAGATGGGGTCAATCCTGAGAAGGTCGGCTCAAAGGCTGCCGCCCAGTATCAGCTGTCTCTGTCTCCCGGAGCATCGGAGATCATTCGCCTGCGTCTGACCAATGGAACAGAGCCGGCGGGGTTTGCAGTTCAAGCGTTCAATGAACTCTTCGAACAACGTATAAAAGAAGCCGATGAGTTTTATGACGAACTGGCTCCGCCAGATCTCTCTGAGGATGCAAGGCTGGTCCAACGCCAAGCGTTTGCTGGATTACTGTGGAGCAAACAGTTCTATCATTATGACTTGAAACGCTGGCTTGTAGGTGACCCGGGGATGCCGGACCCTCCCCATGAACGTCTCCATGGACGGAACTCCGACTGGACGCATCTTTACAATGCCGACGTGATCTCGATGCCGGACAAATGGGAGTATCCCTGGTATGCGGCTTGGGACTTGGCATTCCATTGCATTCCGCTCGCCCTTGTTGACTCAACCTTTGCCAAAGAACAGCTCATTCTGATGCTGAGAGAATGGTACATGCACCCGAACGGTCAGATTCCGGCATATGAGTGGGCGTTTGGCGACGTCAACCCGCCGGTTCATGCCTGGGCTGCATGGCGAGTCTATAAGATCGAAAAAAAACGAAGAAGAGTCGGTGATCGGGTTTTCCTCGAGCGAGTGTTCCATAAGCTGCTCTTGAACTTTACGTGGTGGGTCAATCGAAAAGATGCCGAGGGGAAGAATATCTTTCAAGGTGGGTTTTTGGGCCTCGACAACATTGGGGTCTTTGATCGGAGCGCGCCCTTGCCGACCGGTGGTCATATCGAACAGTCGGATGCGACAAGTTGGATGGGGATGTATTGCCTGAATATGCTTTCGATCGCATTGGAGTTGGCGCGTGATAATCGGGCCTACGAAGATGTGGCGAGCAAGTTCTTTGAGCACTTCGTCTACATCTGCCGAGCCATGAACAACATCGGTGGGGAAAAAATCGAGCTCTGGAACAAGGAAGATGGATTCTTCTATGACGTGCTGCATCTTCCTGATGGACAAACCTATCCGCTCAAGGTTCGGTCTCTCGTCGGACTGATCCCGCTTTTCGCTGTCGAAACGTTGGACTCGGAGTTGGTTGATAGCCTTCCCCGGTTTAAGCATCGCATGCAATGGTTCATCGAAAATCGGCCAGATTTCAGCGCTCACGTCGAGACGCATTCACATGACGGAGGAGTACGGAGATTCTTGTCACTGGTCAATCCCACGCGTCTGAAGTCGGTGTTGCGGTACATGCTCGACGAAGAAGAATTTCTCTCTCCCTACGGCATTCGTGCGCTCTCACGTTACCACAAAGACCGTCCCTATGTGCTTTCCATCATGGGCAGAGACTATCGTGTCGATTATGAACCTGCCGAATCAAGCACGGAGTTATTCGGAGGGAATTCGAATTGGCGAGGCCCCATCTGGTTTCCGGTCAACTATCTCCTGATCGAGTCGCTCCAGAAGTTTCATTACTTTCTTGGTAATGAGTACAAGGTCGAGTATCCAGTACGATCAGGTCGATTGGCCACCTTGGACGAGGTTGCTTCCGAACTGTCCCGCCGGCTGACTCATATTTTCCTCCGCGATAAAACCGGCCGACGTCCGGTCTACGGAAACGCGAACAAATTCCAGGAAGATCTTTTCTGGAGAGACACCATTCTTTTCTACGAGTATTTTCATGGCGATAATGGTGCCGGTATCGGGGCCGGTCATCAGACAGGATGGACCGGGCTTGTCGCCAAGTTGATTCAGCAGTCGGGGGAGTAGGGACGTGAGGGCGGCACGGGCTGAGCAGTTTCTTCGCTCGCGGAACGCGCACGCAAGGTCTGTTCAAGAACCGAAATATCGGGAAGTGCTTCAGTGGGAACGGGCGCGTCTAGGTGCGGCCGGGGTTGGGCGGGTGAAAAACATCGCGCGCGGTGAGAAACCGCTCAATCCGTGCCGCTCGAGATGTGGACGAAGATGAAAATTGGAAAGAAAGAGTGTCAGGATCTCGATCGCGCACTCAGCCTCGAATGGTTGGAGACGAACGGTCGCGGCGGGTTTGCTTCGGGCACGATTGCCGGTGCCAATACGCGCCGGTACCATGCGCTCTTGCTGACGGCGCGCAGACCACCAAGCGACCGGTATGTGCTGGCCAATCACGTGGAGGAGTGGCTTAGTATCGACGATGACATGTTTTCGCTTTCAACGAACCTGTATCCCAGAGCAGTTCATCCTAACGGTTATACTCATTGTGCTTCATTCTCTTCAATGCCCTGGCCGACATGGACATTTGCTTGTAAAGGCCAAGAGGTTCAACGTGAAATCTTGTGCATTCAGGGTCGCGACGTCATCATCATCCGATGGAAGGTAACAGGCGCAAAGAACGCGCATATGGTTCTCCGAGTGCGGCCGATGCTGACCGGTCGCGACTACCACGCCCTACACCGCGAGAATGGAAGCCTTTCGATGGAGGCCATGATTAGCCAAGGGTATGTGACCTGGTGGCCCTACCACAGCCTGCCGACTGTCCGAGCCTTCCACTCAGGAGCCTATCGTCATGGACCGGATTGGTATCGGCATGTGCAGTTTCCTCTGGAACAGCAGCGCGGGCTGGATTTCAAGGAAGACTGGTGGTCACCAGGGGAGTTTACGTTCGAGTTGAAATCCGGAAAGGAGCAAACACTCGCTCTCACAAGCGAAACGATCGAGAGCCTCGACGTAACTGGTCTCACCTCCAACGAGCGCGCACGGCGTATGCGGGTGCCAAAGGCAGCACCAGCCACTGATCAGTTGGCTGAGGCGCTCCGGCAGGCGGCTGAAATCTTTTTGGCCCGACGAGATGCAAAGCAAACGGTTATCGCAGGCTATCCCTGGTTCACCGATTGGGGACGAGATACGTTCATCTCGCTACCGGGACTTTGCCTCGTCACCGGGCGTTATGAAATTGCCTGGCAGATTATCGAGTCATTTTCCGCTCATGTGTCGGAAGGAATGGTGCCTAATCGCTTTCCTGATGTTGGAGAAAAGCCAGAGTACAACACGATTGACGCGTCACTTTGGTTTGTCCATGCCATCGACCGGTACCTTACCTACAGCGAAGATGCAACACGTGTCCGGTCGATCGCTTGGCCGGCGATCAAGCAGATACTCGACGGCTATCGCCAAGGCACGCGATACGACATCCATATGGATGGAGACGGGCTCATCGCTGGTGGAACGCCGGGCGCCCAACTCACGTGGATGGATGCTAAAATTGACGATTGGGTCATCACACCCCGGCATGGCAAGCCTGTTGAAGTTCAAGCGCTCTGGGTCAGAGCCCTGAACATCGGCGCACGACTTGCTGCCCAATTTGGCGAACTCGATTATGTCACGCGCTGTCTGAAAGATAGGGCACGAGCGGTGGCGTCCTTCCGCGAAAAATTTTGGTACAAAGACGGACAGTATTTGTACGATACGATCAATGGGCCGGAGAGAGACGACACATCAATCCGCCCCAATCAAGTTTTTGCGATCGCCCTGTGTGATGATCTGCTGACGAAGGAACAGGCAACACAGGTCCTCCACATCGTCAAGGATCATCTCCTCACGCCGGTGGGACTGAGAACGTTGTCGTCCACGGACGTTCGATATCGTCCTCGGTACGAAGGCGGCCCCATGGAACGAGATAGCGCCTATCATCAGGGAACTGTTTGGCCGTTCCTATTGGGTCCCTTTGTGACGTCATGGGTGAAAATATTTGGCCGTACGAGCGAAACACGAACGGAGGGTCGGTCCTTTCTCAATGGAATAGAAGCACAATTACAGGAAGCCTGTCTCGGGCAGGTATCGGAAATTTTCGATGGGGATCCTCCACATCATCCAAGAGGATGTCCGGCACAAGCCTGGTCTGTTGCGGAGCCTCTCCGTGCACTGGTTGAAGACCTCGGGATACCGATTACGGCTGGAGCAGCCGACTCAACTCGCCGCACATAAGCCGTTGCCACTCGCAACGATAATTGAACCTAAGCCGTGGGCTTCCTGCTCTCTTGACAGAGTTCGGAGGCATCCGTAGTCTGAGTGCGTTGAATGCGTTGGGAAGGTTAAGTACGACGGCACTCTTCATACCCAACCGGAATTGCTGGATGGTCATTGCATACATGGTGATGTTGTCTCTGTTAGGCTTAGCGGCACCTGGCGTCATCCTTGCCGACGAGTTACCGAAGGAGTCTGTGTTACCGCTTGGATCGGCGAACAAAGCAATTCAGACAGCATTGGAGGCTTGCAAGAAAGACGGGTATCGAATGAGTGTTTCGGTGGTTGATCGTGCCGACGTCCTTCGCGCCTTGGGACGTGCCGATGGAGCCGGGCCACATACGGTCGATAGCAGCCGGAAGAAAGCCTATACAGCCGTCAGTGTGCGGCGTCCTACCAGTGAATTATCCGATCTCATCACGAAAGACCCCTATGTTACAAAGGCTTCATGATATGAACGGGGAGATTCTGATTCCGGGTGGCGGACTTCCTATCGAATTCGGTGGAGAAGTGGTTGGAGGAATTGGTGTTGGCGGAGCACCGGGCACCCATCTGGATGATGCCTGTGCTCAGGAGGGACTCGACGCGATCGGCGCAGCTCCGAAGGTTTCTAGGTCGAAGTGAACGCGCCATCATGGTCCGCCGTCCTTGGAAGTGTGGTGCTTTTCTGCGTAGGGTGCAACAGTAATACTCCCGAGCCTGCTTCGATTGAAATAGGATCTCCACGACTTCGGCTGACGATTGTGAGAATGGCGACGGATCCATTTCTCCAGCGATTTAATCTTACTCTGAACGTCAAGGGGACGAATGGCTGTTCTTCTTCAACCGAATTATTCCCGGATCCGGGCTATGCCGGTCGACGTAATGTGTATCAGGCGTCAAAAGGACGCGTGTATGTAGTCGGGCAGTATGATGCGCGTGTCATCGATGCGCTGAGCTGTCGAACGAGCCTTTCGGAATTTCGGCATCTCGATCGAGACGTCATTTTTATCGGCAGCTTCGACCAAGATGAAGACAAGCACTGGACCTATGTTTCTGCCGCTCAGCGGCCCGAATTGCCGTTCGAGAAACGTTAACGTTGGCTCGGACCCGGAAGAATCGCTGAAGAACCCACATCAGTGACCTGATCATGGTGTGGCGATTCCAACGCTCTTCCTGCAACACGAGAATCATCACGACATGCAACAGCCGATCATGGGATATCATCAGGATGACTATGGCGATTGGGTTGCCGATCTGGCCTGTGGTCATGGACAACACGTGCGGCATCAACCTCCATTCACGAATCGCCCTTGGGTGCTCACCGTCACTGGACGCGACCAGTACGTGGGCACCCATTTAAATTGCAAGAAGTGCGACGAACCGACCGCCGAGCCTCCTCCGACATCGGGATAAATTTTGCACCGTCCGCTCTCCTCCGTCACGAACGCTCCAGTTACTTGGCCGGTGGCGACCTCGATGATGCCGTGAAACGCAGAGGTAAGTCTGTCTTCCGACTTCCTTCACCATAACGCGAAGAAAAACTGTGTTCTACGGCAGAGCCGTTCGGACCTCTTGACAGGGCTTGAGAGTTTGTTTGACAACCGTTGCCAAGTTAGTGAGGCGGATCAACGAAACCATGTTGGCCCAACGATACCAGATTGCCGTTTTGCTTGGGCTGGTGGCGCTCTTTAGCTGCTATTTGCTGTTGCCCCTTGGTGCGTCCTATCTGTTGGCGAAGAGACTTCGTGATCATGGGTACAGCAACGTCATTCTCCAGCTCGGCTATCCAGGCTGGACGCAGATGCGCATTCCGGTGGTCTCGTTTCAGCAGGATTTGGGTGAAGAACGACTGCTGGTCTCGCTGACAGATGCGGAGATTCAATATGGCCTGGCCCAGCTGCTTCAAGGGCGTGTCAGTCGCATCGTCTTGCGAGACGCGGCAATCCATGTGTTGAACGTGCAATCTACAGAGCCCACCGCGCAAGATGGAAGAGATACGGATCAGCTTGATGATGAGGAGTTACCGTGGCGATTGTCGACGGTGGGGGATCTCTTACGCAGTTTACCGATTCTCCCGTTCGACGAGTTGCACCTGGATCACCTCACCGTTTTTCGCGAGCAGGCGACAGGGCCGCTCCGCAGGGTGACGATCGACGGGAGTCTGACGTATAGCGGCAGAGAAGTCGATGGTCACCTCGCGTTTCGCGGACGTGATACCGCGTCCTATGGACTGGTCGTCGTAGGGCATTCCGCCAGTACCTGGTCGGTGACCTTGGCCTCGCAGCGACCTCAAGCGACGCCGATTGTTTCCTTACAGTCGCACGCGCATCCAAACGGCTCACAGATTCAGGTCAAGGGCCGTCTCCAGATCAATGTGCAAGAACTGGCTCCATTCATCGCGCTCCTTATCCCGATCGGTCCAGAACTAGAGAGGGTCACGGGAGAGGTGGAGATCAATTGGGCGGGGATTGCCGCCGCGGAGGCCGCACTCAGCTCTTTGTGGGACGACGAGCGAACGCATCTGGAAGGCACTATGCGAGTCAATGCTACGCTACCGGCGCTGAAAGATGTGGCAAAGGATATTGCCGTCGCCTATGAGGGTCGATTCGGTGGGAATGTCACTCAGGCAGAGTGGATCATGAGTCCCGGTGTCTTGCTGACCGCGACGATCAATACCCAACCGCGCATTATTCCTGAAGCGGTCCGATTAATACTTCCTCATGGAGATCAGCCGGTGCGGATTGAGAACAAGACGCCCGTGCAGGGAACTCTCTATTGGAAGGAAACTCCCATCCGTACGGTAACGCAAGGGCCATTGCATGTGACGTACGGTCGGACACCGGGACCATTGGTGGCGCAGTTCGAAACCACCCGCGCAGAAGGCCTTGGAAATGAGTTGGTGTCGGTTGAAGGGGCCTATCATCTGGAGGGGCTTCTCCCGAAGGCCATTACCGAGCGGCTTTCAGCTAAAGAGGGGATGGGAGGTGTTCAAGGGACGGTCAAGTTGGCTCGGACATATGTACGCGGAGTGCTGTTGCCTCCATCTTCAGTTATGGTGAAACAGATCGGACAGGGTCCCACACTTATTTCAAGTGTCACGCTGAATCTGTTGGAACCACTGACGGTTGACTGTGATCTGACGTCGATCCATTGCAGTGGAGGAGCGATGATCGCGGCGGTTCGGGCTCCGGCCATGAAAATAAGCGGTCGGAACATTCGCATTACGCAAGGTGTCTTGAGAATTCAGGAGGCAGAAACAACCAAGGCCGCATGGGTTACGCACGGGACCCTGGCGGTTGCCGGGGTGAGTCCGGATCCAAGTGCTTGGTGGCCTTCCACGAGTGATTGGACAGTCCGGTTCTCGGCTGATCAGAGCGGCATCAAGGCCGACCTTCGAGTCGATACTCCAACGCAGGAAGGGTTCGTAACCGCCAGGATCGAGCAGCCGCTGGAGACGGCGCAGGGAGTGATGCACGGTGTCATTGGTCCGCTGACGTTCAACGATACCGACCGGCGGCTCAGCAAGATGATCATGGGTCTTCCTCCTTCAACCGATCTGATCGATGGGGTGTTTACAGCCACCGTCGATGCGTCCTGGTCGAGCAGCTTCCGAGACCGGACCAATGTGATGAAAATGATATCGGCGACTGCGAACATTGTGGCCGAGAAACTGTCCGGCCACTACGACGACCATGTCGTGAAGAGCTTGAGCACCACGATGATGTTGTACACCCAGGGGCTTGAATCAATCGTCATGACCCAGCCGGCCTCGATCTTTGTCACCGCAGTACAGAGCGGCATCGACGTCGCCAATCTCGTGGCCTCCTACCAGATACGATGGAAATTAGCGGATGGTCTGCCGATTGTCGATGTAAGAAACTTCCAGTGCGAAGTATTTGGAGGAACGATCAGCAATCCAGGTCTTGTGCTGGACTTGGCTAAGCTGCCGGTTACAACGATGTTTTCTCTGCGGAATCTGGATCTCGCGAAAATTCTCAGCGTGGAACAACAGAAGGAACTTCAGGGAACTGGAACACTCAACGGGACGCTTCCCGTAACAATCACGTCGGGTGGGATCATCGTGAGCGACGGACTGATCGAGGCACAGCCTCCAGGAGGTACCATCCGGTACGCATCGACGCCGGAATCGTCAAAGATGTTTTCAGAATCGGATCGGCAACTCCAACTCGTCGCGCAAGCGCTCAACAACTTTCAGTACTCGCTGTTGCGGGTCGGCGTGAAATACGGCGAAACCGGAATGTTGGACCTGAATGCTCGGTTGGAAGGCAGGAATCCGGAGCTCAAGAATACTCCTCCGATTCACTTCAACCTGACTGTGCAGGAGCACATCCCCACGCTCCTCAAAAACCTCCGCTTGGTCGAGGATATCCACGGGACCATCGAAAGAAAGTATGGACGACAAGGACCATCATTATGAGGCGGACCATGCAGGGCGGAACTATGCGAATAAGCGTCGACGTGGCGGCATGGGTTACTCTGCTCCTGACCTTGGGTGCCTGTACTCCACGAGCGGAGGTTGCTGCGCTGGAGAAACCGATCACGATCAATCTCAATGTAAAGAGCGATCATGAGATTCGGCTGAAAGTCGACAAAGATTTGGATCAGATCCTGTCGAATGATAGTGGATTGTTGGATGAAGACAAAGCAAACGGATTGGTCGGGGAGAAGAGCACCGGCTATCTGGCGACGGTGAACCCGTCCGATGCTGAAGCGCAAGCGTTGATAGAGGACGTCAATCATAAGCGGCGGCAAGCTTATGAAGATATCGCGAAGCGAAACCGCACCAGCGTCCAGGCCGTTGAAACGCTCGCCGGAGAAAAAGCCATTCAAAATACCAAGCCGGGAAACTTTATTGAGGGTCCTGGTGGGTGGATGAAGAAATAACCGTTATCCGTAGCGATCGTTCTTCCACGGGAGCGCGCGGTTGGAATACCCGCGGACTTCCCAAAACCCCTTCTCATCCTTATCTGAAAACGTAATTTCCTTCACCCACTTTGCCCCTTTCCAGGCGTAACGTTTCGGGACGATCACACGTACCGGCCCACCATGGTCTCGGGAGAGGAGTTTCCCGTTCCAGCTATGGGCCAGCAGCACATCATCATCGTCACAAGCCTCAAGCGGGAGGTTCGTCGTGTAGTCGTCGTAGGACTTGAAGAGGACGAATCGGGCAAGCGACAGCGGTTTCACGACTGAAATGAAGTGCTTGAAGCTTACGCCTTCCCAGTCGTTGTCATAACGGCTCCATGAGGTGACGCAATGGAAGTCCGACCGGTCTTTGAATGGGGGTTGTGCCATGAATTGCTCCCACGTCAAGACAAGCGGGTCAGCGACAAATCCGCCGATGCTGAGTCGCCATTCGCATAATGGAACCTCAGGCTTGAACCCGAGGTCCAGTACAGGAAAGTTATCAACGAGGTGCTGGCCTGGAGGTAGGCGATCATCGCCTTCATAAAACACTTCTCGTTCTTCTCCTCCCCGTCGAGCCCTGGCCCATTGTTCTTTGGTCTTTGTCAGTCTGCTCGATTCATCCATTCCGCCTCCGTTTTCTCTCTACACAGGGTACGGGAATTGAAGCCGATCTGGCAACCCAGCAACCGGCGGTCGGCCTTGCGCAAGAATTCGGGCACTGAACATTTCGTCGAGCAGCCGCCTCTATAGGCACTGTTTGCTCGCCGCTCCGCCAGGTAAGGCTTCCCAGCAGAGTCGGGCAGACAGGCCAAGCAGCTTATCTCATTGACAGAACACAGAGGGAGCCACCATGATACACCGCGACGCCGCTATGTATGATAGACACGGTCTCGAATCAGAGTAAATCCAGCAGTTCGAATGTAGGCAAGATCTCCATCGCAGTCGGTATCGTCTTGGCCATCGGGGCATTTTTCTATTTCGATCTCGGGCGCTTCCTATCGTTAACCGCGCTGAAAGAAAATCGAGACAGTCTGTTGGCGTTCACGGAGGCGAACTCTGCTGCAGCGGTAGGGATCTTCATCGTGGTCTATGCGATTGTGACAGGGTTGTCGCTGCCAGGGGCCGTCATCCTCACGTTGGCCGGTGGGTTCTTGTTCGGCGCTGTGGTGGCAACGGTGTTGGTAAATGTCGGAGCGACGACCGGAGCGACCGTGGCATTTCTGACCGCCCGGTATTTGTTGCGTGATACGGTCGAGCAGAAGTTCGGGAAACGGTTGGGACCATTCCAAGAAGGGTTTGCCAAGAACGCCTTCAGCTACGTGTTGACCTTGCGACTCATCCCGCTCTTTCCCTTCTTCGTGGTGAACCTTGTGTCAGGGCTCACGCGCGTGAACGTCGGGACATATGTCGCCGCCACGGCGATAGGAATCATTCCCGGTTCATTCGTCTATGCCTATGCGGGACGCCAATTGGGTACGATCAACTCGCTGAAAGAGATCGCATCTCCGAACGTCATCAGCGCCTTCGTGCTGTTAGGACTGTTGGCGCTGGTACCGGTGGTGTATAGGCGGATTGCAGCGAAACCGGTGGGATAACCATCTCATCGATTGACGGCGCACAGCGAAGGATGCCAGGCTATGATCATACAACTCCCTCTCAAGGGTCATCGAAATGAGTGAGCACAACCAATCTCTAATTTTTCCGAACGACGAATACGATCAAGAGCTCGTCGCCAATGTGCATCCCGCCGATTGGGTCAATCCAGAACCGACCGGCCGTTATAATATCGTCGTGATTGGAGCGGGAACCGCCGGGTTGATCACGGCCGTCATCGCCGCAAGCCTGGGAGCCAAAGTCGCCCTAATCGAAAAGCATCTGATGGGCGGCGACTGTCTCAATGTCGGGTGTGTGCCGTCGAAAGGAGTGATTCGAGCCGCCAGAGCCTGGGCCGACTTACGGAAAGCCGCAGAGTTTGGTCTTCATATTCCCGCCGGTGTGAAGTATGACTTCGGTGCTGTGATGGCGCGCATGAGGAAACTGCGGGCCCGCATCAGCCGGAATGACTCCGCTCAGCGATATAAGAAACTCGGCGTAGACGTGTATATCGGCAGCGGACGGTTTCTCGGTTTTGATACGGTCCAAGTGGAAGGCTCGGCCGGTGATCGGATTCTCACTTTCGCGAAAGCCGCTGTCTGTACGGGTGCGAGAGCGGCGGTGCCTGATACGCCAGGTCTTCAGGACGCGGGCTATCTGACGAATGAAACCATTTTTTCTTTGACTGAGTTGCCGCAGCGTCTGGGAGTCATCGGAGCCGGGCCTATCGGATGCGAGCTGGCGCAGTCCTTCGCCCGTTTTGGGAGCCAAGTCTATCTGATTGAAGCGACGCACGGCATCCTGCCCAACGAGGATCGAGATGCAGCCGGTATCGTTGAACAACAGATGTCTCGCGATGGTGTGAAGCTGCTCTGCTGTGGAAAATACTTGAAAGTCGAAAAAACCGAAGACGAGAAACGTCTAACAGTCAATTCGCATGGCCAACATTACGATGTCATCGTCGATGCGATTCTCGTCGCGGTCGGTCGGAGTCCGAACGTAGAGAGGATCGGTTTGGAGACCGCTGGAGTTTCGTACGATAAGAACGGGATCAGGGTAAATACTCGATTGCAGTCGTCCAATCCCAAGATTTTCGCGGCCGGTGATGTCTGCTCACACTATAAGTTTACACACGCCGCTGATGTCATGGCGCAAATCGTGATCCAAAACGCGCTGTTCCCTCACCCCTTGGGCTTGGGCTACGCCAGCATCGAGTCGTTGAACATGCCCTGGTGTACGTTCACCGAACCGGAAATCGCCCATGTCGGCTTGTACGAAAAAGACGCAAAAGAAAAAGGGATCGAGGTTGAAACCTATACATATAAATTGAATGAGGTTGATCGAGCCATCCTGGATGGAGAGGATGAGGGGTTCGCGCGGGTTCACATAAAAAAAGGGACGGGCAAGATCCTTGGTGCGACGATCGTGGCGGCCCATGCCGGCGACATGATCAGCGAATTTTCAGTCGCGATGAAGGGTGGCGTAGGTGCGAAGGCAGTTGCCGGAACGATCCATCCCTATCCTACCCAGGCCGAGGTGAGCAAAAAAGTGGTCAATCTCTGGCGCAAAGCGCATTTCTCACAGAGCACTAAGAATCTTTTGAGCAAACTGTTCGAGTGGATGAGACGATAATGGCAAAACAGGGAATGATTGAGCCGGCCCCCATCGTCCTTGTCTCGGCGATGATGCTGATCGTTCATGTCTATGGTCCCGCGCTAGCTCAAAACACTTCGACATTGGAGATCGGCAAGTTTTCAGATGCTGCCATAGGGGAGGCACTTCCGGACGGATGGAAACCTTTGACCTTCACCAAGATCCCAAAGCAGACACAGTATGAAGTCGTCAAGGATGACGGCAGGCTGGTCATAAAAGCGGTGAGCGAGGCCGCAGCCTCAGGATTGACCAAAGAGGTCAGGATCGATCCGCATGAATATCCGATCGTCCACTGGCGCTGGAAGGTCGAGAATCTGCTCAAAACCAGCGATGCCACGCGAAAAGATGGCGACGATTATCCGGCCCGCCTCTACATCACATTCGAATACGACCCGGGCAAGGTGAGTGTGGGCAAAAAACTCAAGTATAAAGCCGGCCAGGTGTTGTTCGGGGATATTCCCATCGGGGCAATCAACTATGTCTGGGAGAGGAGGGCGCCGGTCGGCGCGGTCATCGATAATGCCTATACGGATTTCGTCAAAATGGTGGTAGTTGAAAGCGGGTCGCAAAAACTCGGCTTGTGGATCGACGAAGAGCGAAACATCTATGAGGATTATAGAAAGGCTTTTAGAGAAGAGCCGCCCTTGATCAACGGGGTTGCGATCATGAGTGATACCGATAACACCAAAGAGCGGGTCACGGCCTACTACGGTGACATCATTTTTAAGAAGGTGGCCGAATAAGCTGTCCCTATCCGATCCTTCCAGGTCAGCGCCTGTAAGAAATCGAACCAGCGCCAGACAAACGTGCTGAAAAAAGAAAGCCCGCCTCGATAGAGGCGGGCTTGACATGGATGAGGTAAGGCTTCATACGGAGCGATCATTGAACGGAGTTGGCAAAACCGTTGCGGGTGATTTCGGCGCGCACAGAGTCTCCGACCTTCTTGTTGCCGCGCAATTGCTTGGTTTCTCGGCTTATGTAGAGTCGGACCTGATTCCCTTCATAGTCTTCAACCGTGTAGACATCACCCTTGATATGCTTGATCGTCCCGCCGATTGTCTTCCATGCCGGACCAGGCGTACGATCCGACGAGCCGGCAGTGGAAGGGATGGTACTGTCTCGTGCCATAGCCCCCACCTCTGTTGCGGCTGCGGGTGACGAATAGACACCAGGCCTTTTCCCGTCCTTTGAGCTTGCGTCTGCCATGGACGGTAGAACTAAAGAAAGAGCGGCGCTGAGCATATGTGATTCATAGAGAGTTCGCCTGAACGGAGGGGCTACCCGATGGCACGACGGTCTGCACTGCGCGACGATCAATGGGAAGGCCTCAAAGGGTTTCTACCCGGGCGAGAGGGG
>Ga0134126_10003426_pt1 | contig 19871 bp, 13 predicted proteins | sample KB31752_FD_96881 | JGI IMG/M metagenome (GOLD analysis project Ga0134126, IMG submission 96881) | Terrestrial soil microbial communities with excess Nitrogen fertilizer from Kellogg Biological Station, Michigan, USA - KB3-175-2 | ecosystem: Environmental > Terrestrial > Soil > Unclassified ...
ATCTGTACTGATTCCAGGTATGGAGCAGCATCTGCATGGTAAAGGCCAACAGTTCCTCTGCCGGGCCCGCCGTTGTCATAGATATAACCAGTAGTGCCGGTAACCGTTTGAGGCGTAGTGCTCAGGATCGTAGCCGGTATTACCTGGATATAGTTTGATTTGCAGACAATTGCTCCTTTTCCGAGGCCGTTGTATGCGGTAAGGCATACTTTATAGAAGCCAGGATAATAGAAAGCGATATTCGGGTCCTGCGTGGTGTTCAGCGCCGGGCTTCCATTGTACTGGTTTGTAGTCGGCACTTTTACGGTTCCATCAAATATAGAATCCGGGCTAACCGACCACAGCCATTTGGTAGGGCCGTTTGTACTCAGGTCCGTCATCTGGTCCGAAGTGTTTTGCTGTATCTGGTTGGATGCAGCGATAAAATCGGTTACAGGCACTGCTGTCGGTGCGGTTACGGTAAAGCCTACCATAGCCGAATCAACTCCCGAGCAGGATGTTGTTACTAATTTCAAAGAATCTGTACCTGTGGTCCACCCGCTGTAATACAGGTTCACGCTGGTGCTCAGCTTTTGCCAGGTACTGTAGTTGGAATTCTTGATGTACCATACATAAGAAGCAGGCGAAGAGGCAGTATTCCCTTGATAAACGGTAGCAGGAGATCCGGGATAGATACCTGAAGAAGGCAGGAATATCTTCGTTGCTTTGGCTGCCTTTCCGAATGGGTCTTCAAAAGCCCCGACGGTAGGGAAACCTGCACAACGTTTTCTGCCGGTAATATCATGCGTTACACCCGGGAAACTGATTGTTGAATTTGATACCGGCGCTGAGAAAGCCACTCCTGTGGGCGCGCCCTTTGTAGTATCCAGGTACAGGTTGCCTACAGCGCTAATGTAATTCGGGACAACCGCATTGTACCCGTGACGCTCGTAGTTATAGCCGCTTTGTGCCCCTGCAAGAAAATCAGTAGTATTGGTATAAGTATTCCCCGAAAATACGTAATAGTCATAGTACGCGTTCGGGCAATTCTGCAGGTAATCATTGCCATCAAACAGCGTATCGCCATTATCCCAGCTTGAAATACCTGACAAAACCTTTGCGCCGTACATATAGTCAAATAAACCATATTCAGTAGCGCCGGCAGTTTGTACGATATTGTTTACCCATACATCCGGTGCATTGTTGTAATATGATAAATACATATTTATCGGTGCATACATGGTTCCACCAGGACTGGCAGGCCCGAAGTTAAAGGTATTAAATGCAAATACCATCGGCTCATTGTGGGCATAAGCATATACATACATGCCGTAGTCAGAACCGCCTGCCTGCACGATATTGTTCGTCCAGCTATAGGTAAGGGGCGCAGTCTGGCCCGGTACCGTAGTTGCCGCACTTGCATACAGGTATAGGTACACTGCGTAATCCCCGAAGCTTACCAATGCGCCGGTGTTATCGCGGAAATTAAAGTAGTTCGCGTCATAAGTACAACCTGATTCGGCGGTGGTATTATATATCCCGAAATAAGGAGACTTGTCAGCCAGGGAGTCAATAACATTGTACTGGTATGTATTGCCCACACCGCTGTTTTGCCATATATAATATCCGGTGTTTATAAACCTGTTGTGCACAATACTGTCGAACTTGCCGGAGATGGTCATGGTATAAAAACCGCCCATCACCCTGCAATTGCTCACCACCAGGCCTGTACCTGCAGAATTGATGACGTGGTTGCTGCCGGTGCTTGACCAGATTGGTGAAACAAGGTTATCGCTTATAAAGCGGCACTTGGTGGTATTGCCTTCTTTAATAACGTCGGCGTTTCCTGTTGTGCTGATGGTCATATTATCGAATGTTACATAGCTTGCACCGCTCAATGCAACAGGGGTTCCGCCATTGGTAAGGGTGGTCTTTAACCTTCCCGCACCGTTGAAAGTGACCGTATTGATAGCCGAAGCGCCACCAACAGGGCCGATGTTCAATGCTTCACTATACGAAGCAGCAGTAACGTTAAATACTACCGGCCCGCATATCCCCGAATTCAGGGCATTAACTGCAGCGCCAAATGTTTTGTAATTAGAACCGCTTGTTGGCTTGGTGCCATCTATAGTATAAGTACCGCCGGCCAGGGCAGCCATAATGCCATTTACAACAAGGGTATCATTAGCCCCGCCTGCATTGGCAACACCATTGGTATAAGTAGGCCATGCCTTTAAGGTATAGCTCACACCTGCGGTAAGTGTTACCGTGCCAAGTGTTATATTTGTCTGGCCATAAAGAGGAATGGATGTGGTATAGTTTACAGATGTTTGATTGCTGCCGTTCCAGGACCAGGCAATGGTATTGGTGCTGCTGCCGTTTATGGCGTTCAGGCCCAGGTCTGATACTGTAACTGCTACAGTTGCAGTGCCGGGGCATTGCGCAATAGGGCTGATCATGGCCGTAACGCCTGCATTGTTGTTCACGATGCCGTAATAAGATTCACAGGCGCCGGGGGTAGGCGTTGGGAACCTGCCCTTGCCGTCAATATCAAATTTAATACCCGTACCCGACGCGCCTTTAGGGGCAGCCTTGGTAGTTGACATGTGGAGGTCCTGCGGGTAAGAAACGCTAACATAAGGAGGCGCCACGTTGGTGCCGTGCAGCTCGTAGCCGGCTGCCTGCATGGTCTGCGAATAACCGCCCGAACTGGAATAAGCGCTTGGCCCCCATCCGTAAGAGCTGCTGCCATTGTAATAATATACCATGTAACTGCTTACGGTACTGGCATATATATCGTTGCCGTCAAACTGGTTAAAGGTTGTACCGTTATAGGCATACAAAAAGACGTCATAAATCGTGCCACTGTATTCGCCATCAATGATGTTGTTGGCAAAAGTAGCATTCGTGCTTGCGTACAAATAGGCGTAGAGTGCATAATCGGCAACCCCGGCGTCATATATGGTATTAAAGGCGCAAACCTGGTTTGCGTCATTTTGAGGCTCCCAAAGAAGGGAATAATAAACGGTACCAAAACTACCGCTGCTGTGCCCACCTGTACAATACCAGTTGTTTACAACCAAAGAACCCGGGGTTCCCCCGGATATGGCATAGCTGCTATAATCGTTCTCTACCTCTTCATCCTGCTCCTGGGCAGTGCAATAAAACTTGTTTCCCCAGTCTACAAAATTGTAGTTCAATACTGAAAGAAGGCCGGCATACTGCGTACCATTATAAGAAGAGTCAAACGTATTGAAGGCTACGCTGTCCTTATAGTTATATTCGTCATAAACGCTGTAACCATACTGTTCAATAAAGCGGTTGTGGGTATAGCGGCCTAAACCATACGCCGAGCTGCTGCTGGTAACAGCCCCGGTGGTATAAATACCCATATAATCGCCATACATATAGTTGTTGTATATGGTAAGGCTATTCTGGCTGGCAGCGCTTACAATGTAACCCGAGGCTCCGGTAGGGGCTATCAGGTTGCAATTGGTAATGCCGCAGCCCTTAGAGTTCCCGGCATTTACCAGGTTAGATGAACCGCTTGTGGAGATCGTCATCCCGTCAAAAATGGTATACGCTTTAAACGTTACTGTAGTACCGCTTGAACTCAGGATGGTATTCCCACGCCCCTTGCCATGAAAAGTGATGGTGTTGGAAGAAGAAGTCCCGGTAATGGAACCTACAGACACGGTTGCGCTGTAAGTGGCGGCAGAAACGTTGAAGATAACCGGGCCAGAAACGCCATAGGTGTTCAGGTCAGATATCGCTGCCGCAAAAGTGGAATAATTTCCGGAACCTGACGCGTCAATCGTGTAGGTACCGGAGAGCGCGCCCGCGTATGCGTTCGTAGCAAACAGGAATGTCCCGAACAGCATAGCTGCCAACATTCCCCGGAAACCGCCCTTAAGCGGCCTTCCTCTCTGTTTTGTAAATAAATGGTTTTGCATAAAATGTTAAAAAAATTTGTGAATTATCCGTTAAAAAGTTTCAATAACAACCTCAAAATTAAGGGACGTAAAAATAAGAAAAACATCATATTTTTTAAAATTCTTACGGGTTCAAAATCTGGTTTCACTCTTAAATATCCCCCTTAAAGTAACCACAACAGCTAAAAACAGGACTTTTATGAACAGAGAAACTCAGATATTCTTTCAATGACGCGTTCAAAAGAAATTTTCTCCCCATTAGCTCCTGCCTGCCGTACTGTGCCTACCAAAATGCAAGTTTAGGTAAAAATTCAAGGCATGGTGCAAAAAGAACAATGTTTTTTTCAATTTCCCTTTCCTGCAAAAATTTTAACTGGTATTTTTAAAGGCTTTAGTAAATTTGCATTTTGATTTGATTTAGGGGACCGGGGTTCGCGCAGCTTTAGTGGCATAATGTTTGTGTCCCGTAATTTACAATCATTCCTTATACATTTTCAAAACAATTAAATTTAAGATGAGAAAAAAGAAAATCAAGTTGATGGCGGCTTCAGTTCTGTCGCTTTCATGCATTATCCTGCTTGGTTCCTGCAAAAACAAAGCACACACGCCAACGGTAAAAGCATCGCAAAACTTCTTTGAGTTTGCCAATGGCGAATGGGTCAAAAACAATCCTGTACCCCCTACCGAAAGCATGTGGGGCAGTTTTAATGTTCTCCGCGACAAAAACAGGAAACTTCTGCACCGGATACTCGACAGCGCCTCCGCCATCAAAAACCCTGAAAAAGGGAGCAGTGTACAGCTCATAGGCGATTTCTATGCCAGCGGCATGGATTCGGCAGGTATTGAAAAACTCGGGGCTAAACCCCTGCAGCCCATGCTTGATAAGATCAACAACATCAAAAATTCTAAAGATGTGCTTGATGTTATAGCCGACATGCAGCGCTCCGGTATTTACCCATTGTTCGGTATCGGGGTTGACCAGGACGCCAAAAAAAGCGATGAATATGCTTTGTACGTCTACCAGGGCGGCCTCGGCCTCCCCAACAAAGGCTATTACCTGAAAAAAGACGGTAAATCTGATACCGTTCGCCAGGAATATGTGGCACATGTTTCCAAAATGTTCCAGTTGCTGGGAGAACCTGGCGCCCAGGCTGATAAAGACGCCAATACGGTAATGAAGATGGAGACAGGCCTTGCCGAGGCTTCCCGCAGTCCTGTGGAACTGAGAGACCCTATAGCCAACTATAACAAGTACACCATGGCCCAGGTAATGGATTCTACCCCGGGCATGGACTGGAAAAGTTATTTTGTAAGCGCTACCATTCCGGAGCAGCCTACCATGATCATAAGCCAGCCCAAGTTCTTCAGGAAAGTGAGCGAAGATTTAAAATCAGTTTCTATTGATGACTGGAAAACATACCTGCGCTGGCACCTTGTACACAGCACCGCCAGGTACCTCAGCAGCGATTTTGTAAATGAAAGTTTTAATTTCTACAGCAAAAAACTGAGCGGCGTAAAAGCATTGGAGCCGCGTTGGAAAAGGATGCAAAGCCTTACCGATGCAGACCTGGGCGACGCGCTGGGACAGGAATATGTAAAGGTGGCCTTTAGCCCTGAGGCAAAGCAAAAAGTGCTCGATATGATCCATAACCTGGTTGCAGCCCTCAGGGAGCGGATCAATGGTCTCGACTGGATGAGCGCACCTACAAAGGTGGCTGCCAACGAGAAACTCAATACCCTTATGATAAAAATCGGCTATCCTGACAAATGGAAAAGCTACGCAGGGCTTGATATTAACCGCAATTCTTTTGCGATGAATGTAATGCGCTCCGATTCTTATGAATATCAAAGAAATATACACAAGCTCGGCAAACCGGTTGACCGTACGGAATGGGGAATGACGCCTCCTACCATCAATGCTTATTACAATCCATCCCTGAATGAGATCGTTTTCCCTGCCGGTATATTGCAGCCGCCTTTTTATGACCCGAATGCAGATGACGCCGTGAACTATGGCGGCATTGGCGCTGTGATAGGCCATGAGCTTACACACGGATTTGACGACCAGGGCCGCCTCTATGATGCCAAAGGGGATTTGAAAAACTGGTGGACCAAAGAAGATTCCGCCAACTTTATGAAACGCTCCCAGGTTATCGTTCACCAGTTTAATCATTATTCGGTTGACGGCCTGCACATAAACGGCGACCTGACCGAAGGTGAAAACCTGGCTGATCTCGGGGGACTGACCATCGCTTATGCTGCATTTAAAAAAGCGGAAGAAGGCAAGCCTGATCCCGGGTTAATAGATGGATATACACCAGACCAGCGTTTCTTTTTGGGCTGGGCTTATGTATGGCGCTCCAACCAGCGGCCGGAAGCCCTTCGCCAGCAGATTCTCACCAATCCGCACTCGCCAAGCCTGTTCAGGGTAAACGGCCCGTTATCCAACAACGAGGCCTTTTATAAAGCATTCAACGTTCAGCCGGGCGACTCCATGATGGCGCCCGACAGCCTTCGCGCCAAAATCTGGTAGATTGTTGGTTTGAACAATATTAAAATAGTTTTAGGAACAGGCGGCTGCAATAGCCGCCTGTTTTGTTTTGGAGGTGTCTTACGCCCACTACCAACACCAACAGTGTTACTTACTTGTTAGCAAACTGTTGGTAATATGCGGAATTATGGTTTGGGAGGGCTTTTGCTGAAATCTACATTGTATCGAATGTGATTTTATCCCAAAATTTTGTTTACAGGAAACAATTTTTCGCATCTTTGCGTTAAATCACATCATACACCCGGAGGAACATGAGTCAATTTCTTAAGAAAGGTGGTTATAAATCTGGTCACTTAAATCACTCTTATACGGTACAGGTTTGGACTTATTTTGATGAAGAGGAGAAAGTATTCTATGCTGTTTGCCCTGAACTTGATATAATTGGGGGCGGCAGTTCAGAATCCGAAGCTCTTGGGTCTTTTGAGACCAGTATAGCGGAATTTGTAAAATACGTTTGTAACAAACGCACAGTCGCAGATGTACTTATCGGGCTTGGATGGGATGTTCACAAGAAAGGACGCTCGGAATTTTCTGCCAAATCGCCCCGTTTAAGCGAACTGCTGGTAAATCCGGCATGGTCTCAAATACTTGAGAAAAAGCCTACAGTTCAAGCGAGACATGTGCAACTTGCATTGTCTTAAAGTTGCCAACTGTAAATACCATATCCATTAAAACCTATCGCGCAGCCCTGGCTAAACTGGGCCTGGGATGTATTCGTGAAAAAGGCGGCCACGAGACCTGGGCGAGGAGCGATCTCAAAAGGCCGGTTATTTTTTCAGCACATTTCAAAGAAATACCGGGAATGCAGGTACGATCAAATTGTCGCACCTTAGACATGTCGGTAGAAGATTTCCTTGTCATCGTAAATTCACTTTGATCATAAATACTGCAAACCCCTACTCAGGCTGAATTTACCAACTACCAACACCAACAAGTGTTACTATGTATTTGGTGGAATGTTGGTATATGAGGCGGATTACAAATCTGATACTCTTACTTCAGAATGGCATATCTCGAAGTGCTGGGGCACAAGGTAATAGGCAAAAAATTAATTCCTATAATCAAGATCTTCAGGTCTCTTTCTAACAGTAACTAAATACCCTGCGTAGGATTCTAAGTCATGAATAAAGTTATCATCTCTTGCTAATGCATACTTTCTTGGTGACATAAGAATTAATGCAATATGAAAATGATCTTTGACATTTGAAAGAAATCTTTTAATAATTTTAGGCTTAAAATTCTGTGTCATAAATTGATCAAGTGCTTGATTTTCAATTTTAAATAAACGATTTTCTCTTGTCATTTTATCCACAAGTATGGGAATACTAGTAGGTTTAGAGCAATTCCTGTTTGATTGACAATACTCTTGAATTAGTTTATTGGAAACTACTAAATAAGCATTGTTTGTCAAGTTAAGTTCGTCGTAATTAAAGAGCCACCTCACTAATTCCTTAAAATTTTCATCTAGTGGATTTGCAAACCGAATGGCAACATTGGTATCAATGAAAATATCTTTCATTATTTTGCTGCTAATGCAATATCCATAACATCCATCATATAGGTCTGAAAAAAACCTCTAGGAGCGCCTTTTATTTGCCCATTCTTAAGAAATCTTATTTCATGAATTTGTGTATCAGACCCTTTATTATCAAGATAATAGGTCCTAATATCTTTTAGGTCAATTTGTTCTTTAGCAATGCATAACCTAATTCTATTAATAAGGTATTCGCTGTGGGTTTCGATTACATACTTTTTCCTTTTGTTTTTAATTTGTGCAACTATATAATCTGCGAATGAAGCCTGAATTTCCGGATGTAAATGTATTTCAGGTTGAGCAATAAATAAAGTGGAGCCATTGCCAAGTTGTAAATCAGCGACAATTATTGGCAAAAATTGACTGATACCAAAACCGACATCTGCAAGTGATGACCAACTACTATTAAGCTTCATTTTAACCAGTAGTTCAAATCGACCACCCTTTATTCGTTGAGATTTTATATCATGAAAGAGTCCTAAGTTTTTCATTACGCTAATAAGTTCCATATATTGATCATTTCCTTGCGATTCCCAAGCAATTATTTGATCTACATAATTTTCTCCGAATTTCCCAATTTTCAAATCAAATTTTAAGGTTTCGAAATAGGTTCTTTCCGGATGTAATCTAAATGAGCTAATAAAATTGATTTTATTGGAAAAGGATTCGAGAGATGCTTTTAAACTTATATATGCATTTTGAACTAAATACATTCCCTTTCCTCTCATTAACCTGTCTAATTCATTAAAGTCGGAAAATGTTAATAAAACTTCTTTTTGAGATGGTTGCATCCAATCTCGTATAAACTCCAAGCCATCTTCATCCCCTTCTTTAGTAGGGGTTTTTTTGATTCTTTGCTTGGATAAACCCTCCATGAAATTTAATAATAGTTCTGGTTTTAAAAATTGATTAACGGCATCTGAACTATCGGGAAAGTTCACCTTTAAATGATATTTAATGTTTTTACTTATTTCAAGGTTAAACATTTCGGAAGCTACATGAAGATCCTTTAGCTTGGGAAGGTTACTTTTTTTATCACGAATCCAAATGCTATTAATATCGAAATTAAAAACTTCATCTTTAAAGTTAAATCCTATTTTGATTTCAGAATTTGGTTTGTGCTGATTAACCATTTCCAAAAAATCTCCCATAGTAACATATTTACCGTTAGGGGAAAAACTAAATGGAAAATCTTTGGTTTGAAACGCGCCAATTACACCATAGATTAAAGAAGTTTTACCACTCCCATTTGCTCCTGTTAATAGAGTAATGTTAGACGTTTCAACATTTATATCATTAAAGCACTTGAAATTGGTCAAATGAATTGCGCTTAAACTCATGTTATTATCTTGTAAGACTTTTAAGGACACAAAATTAACTTTTTTGATTAATACCAACATTTTTTTCTTTCTAAATTACCAACACCAATAAGTGTTACTTACTTGTTGGTGTGGTGTTGGTAATTTCACCTCATCACGTATTTCCCGCTTGGTCTCAAACTATGCGTATGAAAAGCATACCGTATAGCGTCCAGGGCGTGGTCTTGCTTTTTGATTGGGATGTCTAAGAGCTTGCCTGCGGCGTCTTCCTGCCATTTATAGACTTTGCGCTCGCTGATGATATTGCGGCTGCCAGAGGTAACGTGTATCTGCAAACGCTTGAGCCTGTCTATGCCGTCTTTTACGCTTTTATCTGCTGGTTTGCAGTTGAAGCCTGCCAACTGGATTTCCTTTATCCTGCCCGGCTCTGCGGCATCGGCATATATCGGCTGCTTGCCGCTAATATGCGTTTTGAGCATGGATATAAGCTCACTGTTGGTAAGGTAGGTCTGGTAGATAAGCTCCTCTACATAAGCCATTGTTCCGTCCTTAAGGGTACACCTTACCAGGGCAGTCGGCACGTTATAGCCAAAGTCGAGGCCATAAAACACGTCTCCGCCTTCCGGCATTTCCTCTACCGTTTCCCACGGCCTGTAGATGGTGTTGAAAAGCTCTCCGGCCATGCCGAGGCCATACACCCGCCACAGGTCGGGGTCGCTCTCTTTGAGCAGCTCTATCTCCTGTATAATGCTCTTGTCGAGGAACCTGTTGTCGAGATAGGTTGATTTGATGAGCGTGCAATCCTTGCGTGTCAGCACCTTGTCATATATCCAGCATTGCTCGTCCACAGGGTTGTAGTCCAGAAGCACCAGGTCTGAAGTGCGCATGAGAAGCTGTTGAAAGGTGCTGTAAGGGATAAGGTTGGCTTCGTTGAGAAAGAGTATATGCCGCCGGGGGCCGCGTGCCTTGCCCGGCTCATCGAGGCTGAAAAACTCTATGAAGCTATTGCCCACACGGAACAGGTTATCGGTTTTGTTGTGGTACTTTTCATTGTACAGTCCGTAGTTATTGAGTATCTGTATAAAATCCTTGAGAGCGCCTTTCTTTAGGTGGGGCAATGTCGTGCTGCACACGGAAATATAAACAGGCTTTTCGAGGGCTTTGATGATAAGGAACTGGAGGTTGCTCCATGTTTTGCCGGATGATGAACCGCCCTGGTGCGCTATGATTCTTGTACCGGCTTTCATGGTTCTTCGGAGGACGGATGTGCCCTCCATCCAAAGACCGTTGACGTCATTGCGGGCCTGACCCGCAATCCTTCGATTGGGAGATTGCGGCTCAAGGCCGCAATGACGTGGTGCAGTGCTTGGCAGGCTGTTATTCTCCATTTTCCAAGATATTTACAGTGATGGTTTTGATATTTCCGCCCGGTACCTGCGATAGCTTTGCTTCTTCCGGCTCGAAAAAATTGCCGTACTCTTTCCATAGCATGATCCTGTCTTTTGGCGTGAGGTTGTCAATGTCTTCGGGAAGGGTAGCAACGCATTTTCCGAGTACGAATTTGATAATATCCGGCAGGGAGCTTTCTGCGTTTATTCTGGGTTGCGGTGAGGCAAAATAGACGGTAGGCGGGTTTTCGCAAGTTATTCCGGTTTGTGGGTCCACAACTTGGGGAGTTGTGGTTTTGGGTGTGGTTTTAGTTTTTGTCATTTGATTGTAATTTAGGTTTATAGATGTCTATGAGATAATCCGCCAGGTCTATTCCCGCTGCTCTTTGTTCAGGCGTCGCAGCCGTTTCCAATATGTCGGAAACATAAACGTTGACTAATCCCAATTCCTTTGATTTTCTCTTCCACGTGCTATAGCCATTTATATCTGGGAACAAGATAATCCTTTTGCAACGCTTTAGAATATGACATTTTCCAATGCTAAGATTTGTAAGACTGCCTGTGGCAAGCCAGATAAAGTAGGGGAAAACGATACTAGCTATAATAGCTGTTTTTTCGCTTTCTACTATACAAACCGTTCTTGTAATTTGAGTAGTGATTAAATGCTCACCGAAAAAGCACTGTTGAAGATTAAAGTCTTTAATATCCAATAGCTTATGCGCCCAGCTTATATGGTTAAAAGGTTCCTTTACCCGGTGGCCTGTTTCTTTATCATACAGCATTACTTTGCCTGTGCGCACATTGGCTTCCCTGTCTATCTGCCAGAAAACGGTTGCCCCCGGCCAGTGCTTTGATGTGCCGATGTAATAATTCATAAATGCTTTTTCCACACGTTCGCGGGTGAACAGTGAGCATAAGTATGTGAGGAAATTATTGGGCGATTCCAGTCCTTGCAGGGAGGGAGTGAAGTAGTCGTAGGAAATGAAATCCACCTTCGCTGAAGCTACGTCGGACGAGGGAGCATTGTCCGGCTTCAGTACGCGAGTGACGGGACTGCGGGTCAAGCCCGCAGTGACGGCTCTGTTGTTCCGTCTCCGACCGATTACGTCTTTGCGGGCTTGACCCGCACTTCGCTCTTGCTGAGTGTACTCACCTGGTTTTTTGTGGTAGCCGCAGTTGGCCTCACGGTTGCAGCGGCCTACGGTATCGTGTAGAGGTTCGCCGGTCAGGGTATCAATATATAAAGCAAACACATCCCTCTTGCCGCATTCAGGGCAGGCATGGCGGCTTTTGCGGCCGTTATAGGGTTCGAGTTCGTAACGAAACTTCATAAAAACAATGTGATAATGTGATAATATGATAATATGATAATTTTGGTGCCGTGCCAACATTACCAACAGGTCATGTGTCAGTGTTAGTGTTGGTAGTGTTAGCAGTCAGGCGCAGCAATTCCTAATTCCTAATTATTAATTCTTAATTCTTTTCATCACCCTGCTTACCTTTACATTATAGCTTTTCAGCTTGCTCATATCCGGGCACAGTTCTTTGGCGATTGCGTATGCAGATATACCGGGGTTTGCCTGCATTTTATCCCTGACCTTTTCTTCAAATTCCTCTATCTCTTCTTCGCTCTGGCTTTTAAGGTGTGCGTACTCATTCCCGAACCCCAGAAAGTTGAAATGCAGGAAATTATCTGGCTTTGTAATCTCAAATACGCCAACGTTTTGCGTATCGAACTCTATGCTGCAGTTACGGGCTTTGATTTGCTTGATGTACCTGAAACTCTTATCTGCCGTACTGTCGCCCAGGGCAAAAGAACTGTCGCAGAAGTTCATGAGCATTTTACTGCCTTGCAGGTCGTTCTTTGAGATAGGTTTCTGCTGTTCTCTTTTGGGCGTATGCGCCAGTGCGAGGATAGAGAGGTTGTACTTATTTTTCAGGCTTTTCAGGTTCTTCATTAATGGCAATGCGTCCCTTGCTTTCTCATTTTCATTTTTGAGGTAGGTAATATTATCAATGATAAGCACCCTGGAGTTTGTTTTGATAATAGCCTGTTCGATAGATATTTGCAGGTAATCTTCAAAGGCAATATCTGTGGCAATGGCGTCAGGGTCTATCTCTGCACGGTAGAACTCCTCATTGAAAGGATAATGTTCCCCGTTAATGCCTGAATATCTTACTTCAAACTGCTTATCTGTCAGCTCAAAATCAAAGTACAATACAGGCTGCTTTGCTGTTTCAAGTTCAAATCCATTAATAGCTTCGCCTTTACTGATGCTATCGCCTATCTGTACGGCAAGAATGGATTTGCCTACGTTGGTATCAGCAAATAAGATACACAGTTCGGTCTCAAACCATAATGGCCCAAACAGTTTTTTAGGTACAGGCCTTTTACCTGCTTCCTCAAGCCATTCAGAGGCTTTACGCATCAAAAACAAATTAGGTTCATCGCTATCAGCCAGTTCCTGCAAATGCGCATCAAATTCTTGAGGGCTAATGGTTTCAATTCCTGTTTCAGTGGGTGTGGGTTGGTTTTCATTCATGGGTTATAGTTTGATAATTAAAAAATAGAATATGTTATATTATATGGTCCTTCCATTAATAATTATATAGTAATATTATATAAGTAAAAGGGAAGAAAAGTACCGGTGTTTATGTACATATATAGCGAGATGCCCAAGTGGCTGGCAAAGGGCCAAAAAAAGTCTATAACTCACAGAGCTACAATGAAATATTTTTTCCACATTTTGGACGATTTTGTCCGAACAGACCCTCAGCGTCCCTTGCAGGGGACTCAAAGGGGAAGTAGAAAATTACCAACACTGGAGGTGTGTAGGTAAATGTTGGTAGTGTTAGTAAAGTAAGAGCGAAGGAACAGTGCGAAGAGCGACGCACCCCGCACTCCGCTCTCCGCACTACTCTTTGCCAACATTGGAAACAGGAAGTGTTACAGTGTTGGTGTTGGTAGTGGGGATATACTCTTGCTTTTCCCTAACTTTGAACACAAAGAGCGTTCCGGTTTATTTACATCCATCAGGCAATCAATCCATGTTTTCAAACAAGGTTCTGTTTTTCATCATAATGATATTGGTCTTGAAATGGACTGGAGCTTCCGCGCAAAGGGATTCATCCTTTCATCAGACAAGCAAAAGCGCTATCCTGCCATCTGACATAGGTATCATCAGTAAAGATTGTATCCGGAATCTGAGCGAAAGTGTCCGGTTTCAGACCATATCCCAGCCTGGCGGAAGCGTTGGCGCTCATAAGGCTGATTTTATGGGGTTTATGGCCTTCTTAGACCAGAAATTCCCGTTGATTCATCAAACATTGTCAAAGGAAGTTGTTGATTCATTTAGCCTGTTGTATTCATGGAAAGGCCTGAACCCCAGGCTTGAACCGGTATTGCTAATCGCGCACCTGGATGTTGTCCCTATTGATACAAGCACTGACCGTTTATGGACAGAATCTCCATTTAGCGGCATCATTAAAGCTGGTTATATTTGGGGACGTGGCTCCATGGATGATAAAATGAGTGTATTGGGGATTATGGAAGCCATTGAAGCATTGCTCAAAAAGGGATACCAGCCCCAGAGAAGCATATATCTCGCCTTCGGCCATGATGAGGAATGTTCAGGTACAGGGGCTGCTTCCATGAGCGCGATATTGAAGTCGAGGGGACTGCACTTTCAGTATATCCTTGATGAAGGGGGCGGTATTGTTGATGATGTCATCCCTTATGTCCGCCAGCCGATTGCATTGATTGGCATTGCGGAAAAAGGATACCTGACCCTGCAACTGGATGTGAAAGGCGAGGGCGGCCATTCTTCCATGCCAATAGATGAAGGCGTTGTAGGTATCCTCGGCAAAGCGATTTATCGTTTGGAAGACCATCCTTTTCCCTCGCGCCTTACCATGCCCGTGCGGCAGATGTTCAGGCAGCTCGGGAAATATATGCCGGGCATCAACGGCTTTCTGGCCATGCACCCTGTTCTTTTTTCCGGCATATTAAGAAAGCAACTGAGCGCTTACCCTATAACCAATTCACTTATCCAAACAACCATAGCGCCTACCATGATGACTTCGGGAGTGCGTGATAACATGATGCCGACCAACGCACGGATGACGGTGAATTTCAGGATACTGCCCGGCGAAACCGTGCAATCCGTAATAGCAAAAGTAAAATGGACGATCCACGATAAGCGGATTGCGATTTCAGTAGTTGATGATGCCTGGAACCCTTCAAAACTAACACCCGTAAAATCTAAAAGCTATAAAGTCCTCAAACATTCCATTGAAGAAGTATTTCCAAAAACAGGCGTGGCGCCTACCCTCAACGTAAGCATTTCCGATTCCAGGAATTACTCCAGGTTAAGCAACAATATTCTTCATTTTGTTCCGGTGGTGATGAAACAAGGCGATTCCGAACGCATCCACGGGGTGAATGAGAGGGTTTCTGTTTCAGGTTACAGGGATTGCATTGTATTTTATTATCATTTTATTGTGAACTCAGATTTGGAATTGTAAGTAAAGGAATCCGGTTCAGGCGAAATTGCACAAGGGCGGGCTGGTTTCAACAAGCTCAACCACCGAATATGTGTATCTTTGCATAACTTTTAGGAAATTGGCTCCGTTGCACATAATTTCATTTATCATATTCATCAGTATTTTATGCCTGTTGCATACCTATGTCTTTTTCCCGGCGATCCTTGATATCCTGTCAAAAAACAAACAAGGCAACGGTATTATTTACTTAGAACAAGGAGATGATCTCCCCACCGTTTCTATCCTTTTGGCCGTATATAATGAAGAAAAAGTTATAGAAGCAAAAATATTGTCAACATTCAAGACATGCTACCCAATTGATAAAATTGAATTCCTGATAGGTTCAGATGCCTCTACAGATGGCACTAATAAAATAATCAGCAAGTTAGCAGAACAATATCATAATATAAAGCTTGTTGAATTTGAAGGCCGTACCGGGAAATCAGGGATCATTAATAAACTTTCAGAGAAAGCAAAGAATGAAATTTTTATCCTTACAGACGCCAATGTTTTTTTCAAGGAAAACACCATTTACCAGTTGGTGAAACATTACAAAAACCCGGAAATAGCGCTGGTTGGTGGAAATATCCTGAACATGCGGTTCAAAAAAGATGGCATATCTTTCCAGGAAAAAAGGTACCTGAGCCGCGAAAACAGGATCAAATATCAGGAAGGCATTTTATGGGGCAGCATGATCGGCGCTTTTGGTGGATGTTATTCCGTTCGTTCCCATTATTTTTCACCCGTGCCACGCAACTTTTTCATGGATGATTTTTACGTAACGATGCATGTGCTGGAAGCTGGGGGCAAAACCATAAATGAGCTTGATGCCCTTTGTTATGAAGATGTTTCTAACAAAATAAGTGAAGAATTCAGGCGCAAAGTGCGCATCTCCATTGGCAATTTCCAAAATTTCGAAAGGTATATAAAACTGCTTTGGCCTCCCTGGAGCGGCAGGGCTTTCGCATTCTTTTCTCATAAAGTATTGCGATGGATGGGCCCTTTTTTATTGATATTATTATTGCTGTCGAGCGCTTTACTTGGAATTCAAACTTTTTTCTTCAGGCTATTGTTTGTCGGGCAGGTATTGCTGATGCTGGTTCCCGTGGCCGATGTGATGCTGAAAAAATTTAACACACATGTATTTTTGCTAAGGTTCATCAGTCATTTTTATTTGATGAACCTGGCGCTGCTGATCGGATTTTTTAAATATATAAAAGGAGTAGAATCAAATGTCTGGAAGCCAACACAACGATACCAATAATAAAATGATTTTCAACAGTATAGAAGAAGCCATTGAGGATATCAGGAATGGCAAAATGGTGATCGTGGTGGATGATGAAGACCGCGAAAACGAAGGGGATTTTATCACGGCGGCCCGAAATGCCACACCCGAAGTCATCAATTTTATGTCAAAATTCGGGAGGGGATTAATTTGTGCCCCGATAGTTGAAGAACGCTGCGATGAATTGGGGCTGAACCTGATGGTTGATGACAATACTTCTTCTCACGAAACGCCTTTCACCATTAGTATAGATTTGAAAGGGCATGGCTGCACCACCGGGATATCCGCCCAGGACAGGTCTAAAACGGTTTTGGCAATTATAGATCCTGCCACAAAACCTGAAGACTTTGGCAGGCCCGGGCATATTTTCCCATTGCGGGCCAAAACAGGAGGAGTCCTTCGTCGCGCCGGCCATACCGAAGCAACTATTGACCTATCGAGGCTGGCTGGATTTGAACCCGTTGGAATATGTGTTGAGATCATGAACGATGATGGCACAATGGCGAGAGTCCCAGACCTGGTGGAAATTGCAAAACAGTTTGACCTTAAGCTCATTACTATTAAAGACCTGATAGAGTACCGCATGACCCAGGAATCGCTTATAGAAAGGATGATAGAAGTGGATATGCCTACCGAGTGGGGTCATTTTATAATGCGTGCCTACCGGCAAACTACCACTGGCGAAATACACCTCGCCATGATAAAAGGCGAGTGGGAAGAAAACGAGCCGATATTGGTACGGGTACATTCTTCTTGTGTTACGGGCGATATTTTCGGATCATGCCGTTGCGATTGCGGGCGCCAGTTGCACGATGCTATGACCATGGTAGAACGCGAAGGCAAAGGAGTAATATTATACATGAAGCAGGAAGGCCGCGGAATAGGATTGCTTAACAAGCTCAAGGCCTATAAACTACAGGAGCAGGGCATGGATACCGTTGAGGCCAACCTGGATCTCGGTTTTCCAAGTGATCTGAGGGACTATGGTGTAGGCGCGCAGATTTTGCGGGACCTCGGTATTAACCACATGCGCCTGATTACCAATAACCCGGCCAAGCGCAGCGCCATACAAGGCTATGGCCTGGAGATAACTGAAAAAGTGCCACTGATAACACCAGTGAACAAACACAACAAAAAATACATGGATACCAAGCGGGACAAGATGGGCCATGAATTGTAAAAAGTTATTGAGTCGATGAGTTATTGAATTGGTGACTGGTCTTTGAAATATTTTTTTCAAAAAAATGTTTTTAGTAAAAAAGCCGTATCTTTGATTTTGCTAAAGTATAGGACGCGAGCCTATGAATAGAAAATTTACACTTCTGAGTTTTCTTCTTGTTGTAGTTTCTGGCATTTTTACAAATGTCAAAGCTGACCATATGGTAGGGTCTGATATTTACTGGACATGCGATGGCGGGGATACTTTTACCATCACCATTGTGGATTACAGGGACTGTAACGGTATTGCAGCGGTAAACAGCCCTTTCATTCTCACCCCTATTGGCGGATGCTCGATCACGGCATCTACCACAGTGAGCGGGGGCTTTTCGGGAGGCACTGATATTACCCCCGTCTGTAGCCGTAGCTGCGACCGTTGCCCATCCAATGCCAATTGCTCTTTTCCTTATGGCATCCAGCAATATTTTATAACTGCTAAGGTAGTTTTGCCAGATGGTTGCTGTGACTACCAGATATCATGGGAACAGTGCTGCCGCAGCGCCGGGATAACTACAGGCGCCACTTGGGCAGATTACTTTATTACATCAAAAATGAGCCGGTGTACCTACGGGTATTGTGATAATTCTCCGTATTTTACTGATCCGCCCGTGGCAATTTATTGCACAAACCAATGCATTACATATAATCCGGGGGCAAGCGATATTGACAGGGGGCCAACAGGCAACCCTGACTCATTATCTTATGCTTTCACTCCCCCATTGACAAGCGCCACCGGAACCACGCCGTGGTCAGGGGACTATTCATATAAGAAGCCATTGGATTACGATGGGTTTCCCAATACCGGCGGAACGTGGAACCCACCTAATGTCTGCAAAGGCTTTCACCTGGATTCCACGACCGGGGATATCGAATTTAAAGCTGTAAAACCGGATGTAACTGTAATTTCCCTTGATGTAAGCGAGTGGCGAAAAGACTCTCTGGGCGTATATCATAAAATAGGTGAAATACGTCGCGATATGCAGATCATTATTGTTGACTGCCCTGCAAACCACCCTCCAATTATTCCCGGTATCAATGGCGGCACTACTTATTCCGAAAAGATATGCGCCGACAAGCAAACCTGTTTTAAGGTATTGGCCTTTGACCTGGACCAGCCTGATACTGATAAATTGGCCTGGAACAATCCGGGAACTATGAACGGTGCAACCTTCACGGTTTTGCCTGACGGAAAGAAATGGCCAACTGCCGTATTCTGCTGGTACCCGACAGATAAAGATGTAAGGTCCTATCCTTACACATTTGTAGCCACGGCAAAAGACAATGCCTGTCCTATTCCCGGCTTTTCTTCAAGGGCATTTAATATATATGTAATTGCTGCGCCTTCTGCCACCTATAATGCAGATGTAGGCCTTTGTGGAAAGGTTTGTTTCCAGGCAAGCCCCGCGCCCAATTCGCCTACCGGCATTACCAAGTATTTATGGATCGGGGATGGGGCTCCCGGCTTTGGCCCGTTGTATATATTGGGCCGTACGGGCTGCTACCAGTACAACAGGGGCGGCACCTATCATTATTCTTTGATCGTGAGCGGGCCAAATGGCTGCACAAGGAGTTATTCCGACAGTTTTGTCATAGCTAAATACCCTGGGATAAACCTGCCCCCGGATACAACAGTATGTAACGATGGCCCTACATTGACTCTTAAATCCACTCTTGTGAATGCGTATCAGCCTTATAAAATATGGTGGAGCACCCTTAAAGATGCCAATGGAGATTCCCTGACAACGGGTACAATCGCAGAAAAGATCACAGGGGATACCGCATTCAGGGTAAACATTTTAGACGGTGGTTGTACCAATTTTGATTCTATGAGGGTGCATGTGAAAAAGTTGCCTTTGCCTAATGTGGGGCCAGACCAGCGCGGCTGCTGGGGCCACCCTATTTTGCTTTCAACCGGCCTGAAACATGAGCCGATAGTAACCTGGAGCTGGATATTGCCCGGGGATACCCAGAGGAACGCGTTCCGCGGGGACTCGATCCACGTTGCAGATTCAGGGCTATATGTGGTAACTGTGCAGGATTCCATAGGCTGCCCCGGTACATCTTCGGCCAATGTGTATTTTAACCCGCCGGTAAAGGCGAACCATGTTGACACAACCGTTTGC
>Ga0134126_10003427_pt1 | contig 19870 bp, 18 predicted proteins | sample KB31752_FD_96881 | JGI IMG/M metagenome (GOLD analysis project Ga0134126, IMG submission 96881) | Terrestrial soil microbial communities with excess Nitrogen fertilizer from Kellogg Biological Station, Michigan, USA - KB3-175-2 | ecosystem: Environmental > Terrestrial > Soil > Unclassified ...
CAATCAGGTCGGTTTGCCAACCGCGAAGTTCATTTTTTTGCCAGACGTTCACCATTTGGGTGGAGCGAACGGTGATTAAGAACCTCCGCTGTGAATATTTCGTCATATTTCCACGCTGCGGCACGTATCCGTAATCATGGCTTCATTCGTGCTTGCTATGCTCGCGGCTATGAGCGACCATTCCCCCAACCCGTTCCACTTGAGGCACCCCATGTCGTTGGGCGATGCCGTTGCCGCGCTGTTTCGCGGCCAACCCAGAAGGAAGCCGCCAGCAGGGGATCCGCCGGCAATCAGGCATCCATTCAAGACGGCCACTTCTAACGATCTGCTGTTTCGGGCGAATCGCAATTCCCCTGAGTCTGTCGCTGACTACCTGGCGCCGCTCATCGGTCCTCACTAGAGCCGCGCCGCCGCCGGCTCTCCTGTGAAGCGCGGGCTTTCCGTCCCGAGTCGGCAGATCGTGGTGTGCTCGCCGCATTCTTTGAGTGGGATTCGCCGCCCGCCGGCTTCAGCCTCCGCCGCAAGTCCTGCCAATCCTTTTCCGTCTGATCGGCGTAAGCCACCCCAAACTCAGCCAGGGCGTCGGCAAAACGGTTGCCTGATCCCAGGTAGCCGGCCAGGACCAGCGGATCGCCCGAGCGGGCATGGCCGCGAGCCAGCAGTTCGCCGCACACTCCGGCCAGCGCTGCCAGACCGCTCCCCGCCAGATCCTCCATATCGATCGCGGCCTTGTGGTCCTTCAGTTGGCGCACCAGGGTGTCGCGTCCGGCGATGCGCGTCCAGCCGAGAAACGGGTCTGACTGCAACTGCATGGCTCGATGTCCTTCGACGACCCGCTGCCCATTGTGACCAGCCGCGCCCGATTCAGATAGATAGGCAGCGTAGGCCGATGCGGGCTCCTCCTTGAGCTGGAGAAATAGCGGATCGCCGGCCCCGTTGCCCTCAAAGTAGATGCAGTAGTCGCGCAGACCCACAGACCCTGTCCCCACCACCTTGAAAGCCACGTCGACCACCCGGTAGAGAGACAACAAATGGCGGCGCTGGCGCTCGAGAATTTCGCGGTAGGCTACCAGCCCGCTCAGCACATCGGCAGCCACGCGATCTGAAAGCCGCGAGAGTTGCGGCGGGTCCTGGCGGAAGCGCCTCGGCGCTTCGGGCTCGTCGCCAACCGGCTCTGTGAGCTGCTCCAGGGTGCGCAATGGAGTCATGCGTTCCGCCTTCAGCAGGGCGTTGTGAACGGGCTGGCTACTGCCGATGCGATGCACCTGGAAGCGGCTCACTTCGATCAAGGGCATCTGCGCAAAGGTCCGCATCAGCGTCGCGTAGTGGACGACACACGTCAGCACGGCCTCGCGCGAAGAGCGGTCCTTGTGCCCGGCTTCGCGCCCGGCCAGGACCAGCGACGCAGCCATGCGCTTCAGGTCCCATTCGAACGGTGCGCGAACGGTCTCGTCGAAGTCGTTGATGTCGAAGACGAGCGCCCCGTCGGCCGCCTCGTAGGCGCCCAGGTTGCGCACATGCGCGTCACCGCAGATCTGAGTCAGCAGGCCGGTGTTGGGCAGAACAGAAAGGTCGGCCGCCATCACCGGGACCGCGCCGCGAGAATATCCGAACGGCGACTCCGCCATGAGCTGCCACTTGAGTCTGAGCAGCGCCGGGATACGGCCCTTCGCGGCCTCCTGCAGCAATTCCCAGGCGGAGAGGCGGCGCGCCTTCGCCTTCAGCTCCGCATGTTCCTGCCGCGCAACTTGCTTGCGGCGGGCTACTCCCAGCTCGCGGCGATCTTCAGGACTCATCCAGTGCATGGTGGAAGGAAACATACACCGCAGCAGTGCTGCGGGACAAGTCGGTATCACCGCCCCGATCACCGAACTGGACCGGTAAGCTTGTCAAGAGCATACTGTTGCCATGGCCACTCAGCCCATCCAGGAGCCGCTCGTAAGCGTTCAGGAGTACCTGCATGCCGATTACGAACCGGACCTTGACTACGTGGACGGACGGCTAGAGGACCGGCACGTGGGTGAACACGATCACGGATTTCTGCAGACTCTCCTCGGCACACTCTTCACCAACAATCGGCAGCCATGGGGTGTCCACACGGTCACTGACGTTCGAGTCCAGGTAGCGCCCACCCGGTTCCGCGTTCCCGATGTTTCCGTTCTGCGAGTCGGGGACTCTCGAAGTCCCGTACTCCGGCAGCCACCCTTCATCGCGATCGAGATTCTTTCGCCCGAAGATCGCCTGAGCCGATTCACTGAAAAGCTTGAGGATTACGTCGTCTTCGGAGTCCCACACATCTGGGTCCTCGACCCACAGAAGCGCAGAGGGGCGAAGTATGCCGACGGGAAGCTGGTCTGGATCCGTGAAGGCGAATTGACCGTGCCGGGAACGCCTATCCGTGTTGCGCTTGCAGACTTGTTTGCTGAACTCGACCGCGCATGACCTCCGCCGCGTCTGCCTCTCGCTGCACCCTGTGCAACGTCACCGCAGCGGGAGCCGTTTGCGCTGCAACTGCGCTCGCCGTTCTCGCCCTATGCTCTTTTGGATTGTTGGGCAACGGCTTCGCTCTGTGGCTGGGCGCCACTGTCGTGTTCGAAGCAGCGTCGTTCTATGTCTGGTCCATCCCGATGGACGCGCCTGAATTGCTCGCGGGAACACTCCTGACACCCGTGCTCTCCGCACTCACCCTCGCCGTCACCGGACTCATCTCCCGGTTTACGGGACACCACGGCAGTTTCATCCAGGCCACGCTGCACGGCGGCCCCAGGTACGGTATCATCCTCGCCGTTGCCCTCTGTCCGGCGGCCACAATTCTGTTTCTCGGCGGATGGGTCCGAGCCGCCCTCCGCAAGCGACTGCTATCCGCGGTCCTACTTGAAGACTAACTTCGCCGCTGGCCTACCGCGTCCCGCTTCTCAACGGAACGCCTGAGCGGAAAACGTCCGGGTCAACTGCCGCTAGCCCTTCGACACCACCCGGATATGCAGTTCCTTCAACTGCTGCTCGGTGACCGTGGTCGGCGCGTCGGCCATCAGGTCGATCGCCTTCGCCGTCTTGGGGAACGCGATCACCTCGCGCAGGTTGGCCGCGCCGGCCAGCAGCATCACGATGCGGTCGAGGCCGAGCGCAATGCCGCCATGTGGGGGAGTTCCGTACTCCAGCGCATCCAGAAAGAACCCGAACCGCTGCCGCGCCTCATCCTCGCTGATGCCCAGCGCCTTGAAGATGACCTGCTGCACGTCCTTGCGATGGATACGGATCGACCCCGATCCTAGCTCCAGCCCGTTCATCGCCAGGTCATAGCAGTTGGCGCGCACGCTTGCCGGATCGCTCTCCAGGTTCGCCATGTCCGCTTCGTGCGGCGCCGTGAACGGATGATGCGCCGGAACCCAGTGACCCGTCGCCACGTCATATTCGAACATGGGGAAATCGACGATCCAGATGGGGTGGAATCCCTTCGCACCGTCGAGCGTCTTGCCGCTCTTCGGATCCGCGTCGCGCACGCACTGCTCCGTCACCTCGAAGGCTTTGTGCCGGTCCGCGTACTTCTTCGCCAGTTCCGTGCGGAAGTTCCCCGCCGCAGCGTACACGTTGATCTCGCGCTCGCTCAACCGGCCCTCGAACTTGGTGTCGCTGGCCTTGATGTGATGCGCCGGATCGCCGGCCACCACAATGACGAAGTCAGCTTCCGCGGCCCCCACCAGCTCGCGCACCTTCGCCGCCGCCTCCGGGAACCCCTTCGCCAGGCGCTTGAAATCGTCGATGAATTTCGCCCCCTTGTTCTTGTCGAACATGGGGTGGCTTTCCTCGCGCTCCTTGCGGCTCAGCTCGCCGACACTGGGAATGCGGAACGCAACCACCGGAAGCGCAGGGTCAATCTGCAGCGTCGTCAGGTTCTCGTCGGTGAATGCCGGCCGCACATCCGCCAGTTCGGGAAGGCGCATATCCGGCTTGTCCGATCCGAACCGCCGCATTGATTCGTCGTAGGTGATCTTCGGGAACGGCGTGGGCAGCGACACGCCCGCCGCTGCAAACCCCGCGGATAGAAACTTCTCCACCACCGCAAACACATGTTCCTGCCGCGGGAAGCTCATCTCCAGATCGACTTGCGTAAACTCAAGCTGGCGATCGGCGCGGAGGTCCTCGTCGCGGAAGCAGCGCGCGATCTGGAAGTAGCGGTCGAACCCGCTGATCATCAGAATCTGCTTGAAGATCTGCGGCGACTGCGGCAGTGCATAAAACTCGCCGGGATGCACACGGCTGGGCACCAGAAAATCGCGCGCGCCCTCGGGCGTCGACTTGCACAGAATCGGCGTCTCGATCTCGACAAAGCCCTCGTTGCTCAGGCTCTCGCGAATGGCCAGCGTGATCTGGTGGCGCAGCCAGAAGTTGCGCTGCATCTCCTGCCGGCGCAGGTCCACGTAGCGATACTTGAGCCGAACCTCTTCGTTCTGGATGGCTTCGTCGGCCGGTGAAAACGGCGCCAGCCGCGTGTCGTTGAGCACGCGCAGCTCGGTGGCCTCGATCTCGATTTCGCCCGTCACCATCTTGGGATTGATCGCGTCGGCATCGCGCAGCCGCACCTTGCCCACCGCGGCCACCACGTACTCGGGCCGCACCGCTTCGCCTTTGGCGTGGCCTTCGGGCGTCAGTTCCTTGTCCAGCACCACCTGGCAAATGCCGCTGCGGTCGCGCAGGTCAAGGAAGATGAGGTTGCCGTGGTCGCGGCGCCGGTTCACCCAGCCCATCACCACCACAGGTTTACCGGCACCCGCCGCGCGCAGATCGCCGCACATGTGCGTCCGTTCGAGAGTACCTAAAAAATCAAGCATGAAATTCCTTACGAGTGATCTGCCGGTCGGCGCGGGCCTGGGAGATCAAGAGACGATCTGCTCGCGACCACCGGCAACGGAAAACTGAAAAGGACGATTGACTGCCGCGAACCACGGACTGCGAATCGCAACCTGCGAATTACAAACTGAGAGCCGCTTTTAGCTCCGCCCGCGGAACCTTCTTTTGCTCGCCCGTGGCAAAGTCCTTCACAGTCAGGATACCGGAAGCGAGCTCGTCCTCCCCCAGGATGACGATTCTCTTTGCCGCCTTATCCGCCGCCTCGAAGCTCTTCTTCAGCCGGAAGCTGCCATCTCCCAGCTCCACCGTGAGCCCCGCGCGCCGCAGTTCCCGAGCCAGCGCGAGCGCCGCCGCGTTCAACGTTTCCCCCAGCGGCGCGATATACGCATCCGCTTTTTCCGCTTTCGCGTCTTCGATCGTCTGCAGCGTCAACACCAGCCGGTCTTCCCCCATGGCAAACCCGATGCCCGGAGCCTTCGGCCCGCCGATCGCCTCGCTCAGCCCGTCATAGCGCCCGCCGCCCAGCAGTGCATTCTGCGCGCCGAGGCCACCATGGGTGAACTCAAACGTTGTCCGCGTGTAGTAGTCCAGCCCCCGCACCAGCCGCAGATTCCGCTCATAGGGCACACCCGCCGCGTCCAGCGCCGCCAGCACCGCGGCAAAGTGCTGCTTCGAATCGTCGTCCAGCACCGAGTCGATCTTGGGCAGAGCCTCAATGATCGGCTGATCCTCAGCAACCTTGCAGTCCAGCACGCGCAGCGGATTGGTCACCGCCCGCCGCTGGCAGTCCCCGCACATCTTCGCCGCCACCGGTTCGAGCGCTGCCCGCAGCACCTGGTTGTAGCGCGCCCGGTCCGCGGCCGAGCCGACTGAATTCACATGCAGCGTCCATCCCGTGATGCCCAGCTCATCCAGCAGCGTGGCCAGCATCTCCAGCACTTCCGCATCGCGCAGCGGCGATTCGCTGCCCGCGCTGGGCGGCCCAATCACTTCCGCGCCGATCTGCGAAAACTGCCGGTACCGGCCCTTCTGCGGCCTCTCCCGCCGGAACTGCGGGCCGATGTAATAGAGCTTCTGCAACTGTCCCGTCTCGCCCAGCTTGTGCTCGATGTAGGCGCGAACGACGCCGGCCGTATTCTCCGGCCGCAGGGTCAGCGACTGCGTCTTTTCGCTCGCGGCGCGCGCCCTGTCTTCCCACGTGTACATCTCCTTCGAAACGATGTCGGTCTCTTCGCCCACGCCGCGCGCAAACAGCGCCGTGTCTTCGAAGACCGGCGTGCGAATCTCCCCGAAGTTGTACCGCGCAAACACGCGCCGCGCCGTGGCCTCAATCCGGTTCCACAGCACCGTCTCCGCGGGCAACAAATCGCGCGTCCCGCGCACTGCCTTCAGTGTGCTCATCACTCCTTAGTGTATCGAACGGGAAACCAGAGATTTAGAAGGAGTATCAGTTACATGGCGCAGGTTGGAGGGGGCCGATTTACATACCGAGGAACACTTCCGGATCGACATCCGCCTGTTTGAGAATTGCTCGAAGTGTCCCTTCCGGCATGTCGCCGGGATGATTGGGAATAGTCGTGTAGCGGTTCGACTTCGCGTTGAACCAGATTTCGTGGCTGCCGGCAGCCTGACGGTCGAATTCGAAGCCGCATCGCTTAAGTTTGCGTACGATCTCTCGATAGCGAAAACCCGAGAGGCGGCCCACTAGGCCGCAACCACGATCGTGTATTCGCTGCAGGCGGCCGTCGACGGCAATTCAGGAACGCCGCCGCGTTCGCGCCGCGCCTCGATCAGTTTGCGAGCCACATCCCGCGCAATGTCGAGCGCTTCCGCAACGGTTCGCCCTTGCGCCACCAGTCCACTCAGGTCATCGGATGTGGCAAGAAACAAGCCCTCAGGCAGCGCCTCGATGCGAATTCGAATGGCAAGTTCCATACTCCACGATATTACCAACCCTTCTCAGTCCCAGTCTTTCAGTCCGCCCTTGAATCGGGATCGCGCTTTCTTGTTGTTGCTGAACAGCCCCGGGTCCGGCACTTGCCCGTTTCAGGACTCGCCTGCGATACACTTTCCCAAACCAACGGAGTACGTACCATGGCTTACTGTTCCCGCTGTGGGAGACAAAACCCTGACGCCGCCAACTTCTGCAATTCCTGCGGAGCGCCCGTCGCCCAGGTTCTGCCGCCCGCGCCCGCCTCCTGGAATACTCCGCCGTCGCAGCCGGTTGCCCCGGTTGTGCCCGCTTACGTCCTCGTGCGACAGCCCAAGAGCGTCGGCGCGGCCATTCTCCTCGCAATCTTCTTCGGTCCGCTCGGCATGCTCTACAGCACCGTGCCCGGCGCGCTCGTCATGATGCTCGTGTCCTTCGTGCTGGCCATCATGACCGGAGGAATCTCCTTCTTCCTTACCTGGCCCATCTGTATTGTCTGGGCAGCAGTCGCAGCCGGCGAATACAACCGGGGAAGGATCTGACCGCAGCCCAACTCGTTTGCTGGTTCCGCGCAACCGCGGCCCGTCTGCAGCATCCAACGCCCATGGAATATCGCATCCTCCCCGGCTCCGGCCTCAAAGTTTCCGCCCTCAGCTTCGGCGCCGCCACCTTCGGCGGCACCAACGAGTTCTTCTCCGCGTGGGGCAACACGGAAGTGGACGAAGCCCGCCGCCTTCTCGATCTCTGCATCGACGCCGGCATCAACCTTTTTGACACCGCCAACGGCTACTCCGACGGCCGCAGCGAAGAAGTCCTCGGCGCGGCGCTCAAGGGCCGTCGCGATCGCGTCCTCATCTCCACCAAGGCGTTCTTTCCCACCGGCTCCGGCCCCAACGACTCCGGCTCTTCGCGCCTCCACCTCCGCCGCGCGCTCGAAGACTCGCTGCGCCGGCTCGGCACCGACTACATCGACCTCTACCACCTGCACGGCTTCGACGCCCTCACCCCAATCGAAGAAGTGCAGCAGACGCTCGACACCTTCATTCGCGAAGGCAAGATCCGCTACAGCGCCTGCTCCAATTTCACCGGCTGGCAGCTCATGAAGTCGCTCGCGACGGCCGACCGCCACGGCTGGCCGCGCTTCGCCGTGCACCAGGTCTACTACTCGCTGGTGGGTCGCGACTACGAGTGGGAACTGATGCCCCTCGGCATCGAAGAGCGCATCGGCGCGCTCGTTTGGAGCCCGCTCGGCTGGGGACGCCTCACCGGCAAAATCCGCCGCGGTCAGGCCGCGCCGGCCCAGAGCCGCCTGCCCAAGACCGCCGCTATCGGTCCGCCCGTGGCCGAGGAATACCTCTATCGCGTCGTCGATGCCATCGATGCCGTTGCCGCCGAGACCGGCAAAACCGTCCCGCAGATCGCGCTCAACTGGCTTCTGCACCGCCCCACTGTCTCTTCCATCATCCTGGGCGCGCGCAACGAAGAACAACTCAAGCAGAACCTGGGCGCGGTCGGCTGGAACCTCACCGCGGAGCAAATCAGCAAACTCGACCAGGCCAGCGCCGTCACCCCGGCCTATCCCTACTGGTGGCAGCGTAACTTCCCCGAGCGCAACCCGCCGCCGGTCGCATAGAGTTTTCGGTTGTCAGGTTTCAGTTTTCAGTTCACAAGCTTCGCTCGAGTCATGCTTTCCACGAATCGCGTAATGTCTCAGCGTCTGAAAGCTTCTGAATGGGACGCGAGGAACGATTCGTGTCACCGACACTGAAGACTGAAAACTGAAAACTGAAAACTGTCTCTCACTCTTCTCTCAATACTTTCACCGGCTCTACAAATGCGGCGCGCACTGCCGGAACACAGCATGCGAGTGCCGCGACAGCCAGAATCAAGCCGGCCACGCTGGCATACGTGAACGGATCGAGCGGGCTCACGCCAAACAGCATGCCGCGCAGCAATCGGCTCAGTCCCGCCGCCGCCACAATACCGGCTGCGCAGCCCAGTGCCACCACCCGCAATCCCTGCAGCAGAAAGCGGCCGACAATCTGTGTCCGCATCGCTCCCAGGGCCAGGCGCACACCCACCTCGCGCTGCCGCCGCCGCACAAGATAGCTCAGTGTGCCATAAAGCCCGATGCATGCCAGGGCCACAGCGCTCAGAGCAAATACTGTGAGCAGCATGGTCCTGACGCGGTCTTCGGTGAAGGCGTCGCTCAGGTGCTGTTCCAACGGCATTACGGCGTATACGCTGCGCGACGGCTCCAGCGTGTGGATTCGCTTGCGGATCGCATCGGCCATCGCCATCGGATCGCCGTTGGTCCGGATCAGGTAATTCGGAAACGGATTGGGCGCGCTGAAACACGAGTAAACGATGGGCATCGGCGCTTCGTTCAGACCTTCTTCGCGCGCATCCCCAGCGATGCCCCGAATGGTTCCCTTCATTTGAAAATCGCTGTAGAGCGCGTTTTCGAGCGTATGCCCCACCGCCCCGGAACCGCCCAGGTATAGATTCGCGAAGGTCCGGTTCACCACCACGTCGAGCGTGTTTAGCGCTTGCTTGCAATCTCCGCCTGCGAGAAGCGGAATACGCATGGTTGCGAGGTAACCGGGCGAAACGGTGCGCACATCGGCCAGAACTCTGCGCGTCGGGTCGATGCGGCCGTCAACCTTGATTTCCACCTGGTACTTGCCGGGAACGCCCGGCAGCATGGCGGCCGTGGCCGCGGCCTCAACCCCCGGCAAGGCGCGCAGGCCGTCCAGCGTCCGATCGATCCGCTGCACCACCGCGGGCATGTTCGAGGTCTCCCCCCACGATCCGCTCACCTGCAGCGTCAACACATGCGACGCATCGAACCCGGCGTCGACATGTCCCAGGGTATTGAGACTGCGCAGCAGCAGCCCCGCCCCGGTTAGCAGCATCACCGCGAGCGTGACCTGCACACCCACCAGAATCCACTGCATTGGATTGCGCGATGACACCTGCCCGCGCGAACCGGCGGCGAGTCCGGATGCAGGACCCAGACGTGTCGCTCGTAGCGCGGGATACAGTCCGCACAGCACCGCCGTTGCCACGGCGCAGGCCAGCGAGTATCCGGCAACTGCCCAGTTGAGATGCACCTCGTTCGCCCGCGGCAACTGCTCCGCCAGCAGATGAAATCCCTTCGCCGCCGCCGCGGCTACACCGATGCCCGCCACTCCGCCCAGCAGCGAAAGCCCCACCACCTCGCTGAGAAGCTGCAGCACAATCGAACACCGCGACGCGCCCAGCGAATAGCGAATGGCGATCTCGTGCTCACGCCCCGCGGTGCGCGCCAACAGCAGCGCGGCGATATTCGAGCACGCAATCAACAAAAGCAGCGACACCGATCCGTACAGTAGCCACAGCGATTTGCCGATATCCCCGATGACCGTGGCCTTCAGCGGTTGCACCTCTGTCGTCAGTTCCGCATCGGGCTTGGGATATTGCCGCCCGAGTTGTTGCTGCACGGTCGCCAGGTCCGCTGCTGCCTCGCTGACCGTAACCCCTGGCTTCATGCGCCCGATCACTGAGAACCACGTCTCATCGCGCCGCTGTGCAAACGGAGCGTCTGGCGCGCTCGATGCCCACACGTCCACATCGCGATCCGGATATACGAATCTCCGTGGCATGACGCCGACAATCGGAATGGTGTACGAGCTGATGCGCAGCTTGCGCGACAGCACCTCGGGATCACCGTGAAAACGCCGCTGCCAGAAGGCATAACTGATCAGCACGGCGTTGGGGCCGCCCCAGTGCTCCTCCTCAGCCGAGAAGTTGCGCCCCAGCACGGGCGCGACACCAAGCACGGTCAAAAAGCGCGGCGCAACCAGCGCCTCTGTAATCTTCTCCGGCAGGGGGCCCGACATTTCCGAGAGGTCGTCTTTGTAGTAACCGGTGATGCCGGCAAACGTTGTCGCCAGCCGGTTCCAATCCTCCAACCGCTGCGGCGCGACAAACGTGTTGGCATCACGCCCATGCGCATCGTGCTGATAGATCCGCATCAGCTCGTCGCCGTGCGGAAATGCAAGCGGCCGCAACACGATGGCATCGATCGCCGAGAACACCGCGCTGTTGGCGCCGATGCCCAATGCCAGCGTCAGAATCACCGCCAGCGAGAACCCCGGCGCCTTGCGCAAAAATCGCCACGCCGCCTCAAGCTGAAACAGCGCCGCCTCGCCTAACGCCCACAGATGCACTTCGCGCACCGCTTGTTTCACCTGCTCGCGCCCGCCGAATTCAACGCTCGCGCGCCGCCGCGCCTCCCCGGGCGTCATGCCCTGCGCAATATACTCCGCGGTAAGCCGCGCCACATGATCCGCGATTTCGCGATCGACCGCCTCATCCCGTTGAACGCCGCGCTTCCACCACGCCATCGCATCCTCCGCGCTCCGGCAACCTGCGATCCGCGAACCATCCGCCGAGCGTTCACTGTTCCGCCAGCAGGATCAGCCCCACCGCGCCGGCAAGCCGGTTCCATGTCTGCTCCTCGCTCGCGAGTTGCCTTCTCCCCTTTGCCGACAAGCGGTAAAACTTCGCCTGCCTGGCGTTCTCGCTTTCGCCCCACTCGGCGGCCAGCCAGCCGCGCTTTTCCAGCCGGTGCAACGCAGGGTAGAGAGAGCCTTGCTGCACCTGCAGAACATCCTGCGAAATCTGCCGGATCCTCTGCGCGATGCCGTATCCGTGCACCGGGCCCAAGGCCACCACTTTGAGAATCAGCAAATCGAGCGTGCCCTGCAGCAGGTCGGTTTTTTCCAGTGGCGCCATCGTCTCTCCCCTTGGCAATCTACCTGTCTCGCCTAGACACCCTACCTATACTCCCGCTGATAGGTAGATTGTCAAGGGGAGAAGACAAAAAAGGCGGCCCTCAGCCGTCAGCCCTCAGCCGTCAGTTTCAGGCGCCAAAGCGCCCCGAAGCTTCCCGCACAATTCCGCATCCCGTTGTACGATTGCTCGGCTGACACCTGACGGCTGAAGGCTGTTTCTAAGCGCTCAACGGCAGCTCTGCGCCCAGAATGTTCATCGGCGTGAGCCCTTGCGCGCGCAGGGTACGCAGGCTGAGCGCATCGTGTCGCTTGGCCAGGCGGCGTCCGTGCTGGTCCAGCACCAGTCGACAGTGATACCACCGTGGCGGCTGCAAGCCCAGCGCGCGATAGAGAAGAATCTGCCGCGCCGTCGATTTCAGCAGGTCGGCGCCGCGCACCACCTCGGTGATCCCCATGGCGGCGTCGTCGGCCACACACGCAAGCTGGTAGGTGGGTTCGCCGTCGCGGCGCCACACCGCGAAATCGCCAAAATCCACGCCCGCCACAAAACGCTGCGGACCCAGGTTCTCATCTTCGAATTCGATTGCTTCTCCATCCGGCACGCGGAACCGCCAGTTCATTCCCCTGGGCGTGTCGGCCTCGACGGCATTGGGCCCAGGCAACTGCGGCACATATCCCAGGTTGGCGCGGCAGGTGCCGGGATACAGCGGTTCGTCATCCAGCGGTTCGGCCTTGCCGTCTGACCGCATGCCGCGCCCGCTCACCTCGTGCGGCGCGCCCAGCGCAGCTTCAAGATCCTTGCGCGAGCACTTGCAGGGAAACAGATAGCCGTTGCGGTGCAGCTTGCGCCAGACGCGGAGATACAGATTCTTGCGCTTGCTCTGCACATAGGGCGCATACGGTCCGCCCTTGTCCGGGCCCTCGTGCCAGCGAATGCCCAGCCAGCGCAGATCCTCGTAAGCCGACTCCGCGTATATTGATCTGCTCCGGTCGGGATCCAGATCCTCCATGCGCATCACCAGCGTGCCGCCGGCGTCGCGAGCGCGCGTCCACGCCGTCCAGAAGGTGCGTGCATGCCCCACGTGCAGATAGCCCGTGGGCGACGGCGCAAGCCGGCCGCGATACTCCGACACCTGCAATGGTGCAATGCTCGCCATGCTCGCATTGATGCTACGCAGGCCCCATCACGCCGCATATAGCGCAGATGATTCTTAACTGCGATGGTTCGCGCGTCGTTCGCCTCTTCCCATGGCTGCACCGCTATCTCCGCCGTCCTTTGCGCCGCAGGATGGCTTTACCGCCAGGCAAACGCTTAGGATGGTCAGGATGCCGAGGAACCTGTTTTTTGCTCGCGTTGAGCGTATCCTTATCCTCTTTTGCGCCGCGAGCTTCGCCATGGCGATTGCTGCCGCAGCGCAGGCGCCGCAGATCGCCTTCACCTGGGACGACCTGCCCACGCACGGTCCTCTACCCCCGGGAGAAACCCGCGTAGACATCGGCCGCAAAATCATCCAGGCCATGAGCGACGCGCATCTGCCGCCGGTCTACGGCTTCGTCAACGGAGCCGGCATCGAGCGTGAGCCCGCGTCCGCGCCCATGCTGAAGCAGTGGCGCGATGCCGGCCTCGAACTCGGCAACCATACCTGGTCGCATAGGAACCTCAACACCGTCTCGCTCGCCGATTGGGAAGCCGACTTGCTCAAGAACGAGCCGGTGCTCGAAGAGTATGCCGCCGCAGCTGACTGGCACTGGCTCCGCTTTCCCTTCCTCGCCGAAGGTAACGCGCCGGAGAAAAGAAACGAAGCGCGCAAGTTCCTGGCCGCCCACGGCTACAGGATCGCCGCCGTAACCATGAGCTTCGCCGATTACGAATGGAACGAGCCGTATGCGCGCTGCGTCGCGAAAAACGACACCGCGGCCATCGCGCAGCTCGAATCCAGCTACCTCGAAGCCGCTTCGGCCGACGCCGCCTTTCGCCGCGTTATGGCGAAGGATCTGTTCGGCCACGACATTCCCTACGTGCTGCTGATGCACGTGGGCGCGTTCGACGCCCGCATGCTGCCGCGCCTGCTCAAGCTCTATTCCGAGAAGGGCTTCACCTTCGTCACCCTTCAGGACGCGGAGAAAGACCCGTTCTATAAGGGCTCCCTCGATCCCTCGCTCCCCGATCAGCCCGACAGCCTCGAAGGAGCCATGCAGGCCAAAGGCATGTCACTCCCGCCGCGACCAGCGCGATCGCTGGACTTGAACAGCATTTGCCGTTGAGATTTCCCATGCGAAGCGTTGCTCTGCTGCTTGCCCTTCTGCAACTTGCACTGCCGCCGCATCCGGCAACGCGCGCCACGGTCGCGCAATTGGAACACTTCCTCGTCTCCCGGCGCGCGGCGAAGGAATCGGATTCTGAAGTAGCCGATGCCTTAATGCGCGTGGAGCTTTCTGAGGAACTCACCCCCGCGACGCTGCTGCGCTTTGGCCGCGAGATGCGCCTGCGGCCAAACACCATCGCGCAAATAAAACTGCTTGCCGCAGAGTCCGTATTTGAGGCGCCACCCAAGTTGGAGTGGATCGACGCTCCCGCTCCCGATGCCGACACTCAGCAGCGCATCCTCTCTCAAGCCAGGCTCTACGCATCGTCGGCCCTGCGCCATCTCCCCGACTTCCTTGCCGTCCGCACCACCACCGGCTATAACAACGCTCCGCAGCCCGCGGATACGAAGAGCACTCACTTCATCGTGCGCATGCACTTCGTGCGCCAGCACCGCCGCGAGGTTACCTATCGCAACGGCGAGGAAGTCTCCGAATTGCCGAACGCAGCCGGGCGCGCCGCAACCGAGGCTGCCGACGGCTTCACCACCCGCGGCGAATTCGGACCTACGCTCAACATGATTCTCGACGGCTCATCGCACGGAGTCATCTCGTGGAACCGCTGGCAGAGGTCCGCTTCAGGCGCGCGCCTTGCCGTGTTTCGCTACTCGGTCCCGCGCGCCGCGTCCCAATACCTGCTTGACCTCTGCTGCTTCCAGACGAATCCGGACGATTCGGCCGGCATTCCGTTCCGCGATAAGCCTGCATTCCACGGCGAGATTCTCGTTCGCCCCGATTCCGGCGTGGTGGAGCGCGTCACCATCGAGGCGGAGTTGCCCGGTGGCGCTCCAGTGCAAAAATGCTCCATTGCTGTCGAGTACGGCGAAGTAAACATCGACGGAAAATCGTACGTGTGCCCCATTCGCGGCGTGGCTGTCCTGGTCTTCGCCAATCCGTCCATAGAGAAGATTGACGGTGTTGGAATCGAAAAGCACATCAACGAAGTGCAGTTCGACCACTACCACAAATTCGGCTCCACGTCGCGCATTATCAATGCTGATTGAGGTTGTTGCTGGATTCTTTGCGTGGCTTGATTCAGCAAGTTCTGAAGTCGGGCGCTTGTTACAGAACTGTGCAGGACCGGCATTTTCAAGCAAGATAGGAAATCGTGCCCTCCTGACGCCTTGTGGCGCAACTGACGTTGCACCCTTGCTCGACTTCGTCGGATGCCGTGACGTAAACCTTATTGCATATCAGCGCGGCTGCTCGGGCACCGCTTCCACCGCGGGCAGAATCCGCACGTCGCCCCGGAACAGATGGTGGCCTTCAAACTGGTAGTGATTGAGTGCCGTCACTCGCGAATACTCCACGCGCCGCGACCGCGCGGGAGCCGCCGGGCGCAGGTGCCCTTGCGCGTCAAATTGGACCGGCGGTACGGGCCCATTGCCGCCGAGCGTCCACGTTGTCATCACGGAGATGCTGCGCAAAGGACAGATATACGTCCGCCCCCCAATCACCACCGGACCGTATTCGACCAGAATGTCCGCCCGCCGCAGCGGCTTCTCTGATTCGGCTTCGATGTGGAGCATGGGGCTGGGGTCGAGGTCGGTCTTGAGCACCAGCCGGAGAATGGCTCCCGAATCCGGTTCGATGGCGAATTCGCCATGGTAGCGCGGATTGGCCTGGTATCGCCGGAGCCAGCCGTCCTCGGCCTGATAACAGCAGAACTCAACTGAGTAATGGGACTGAGATTCGGGAACTGCGAAGCGGAACACCGCCAGACGCTCCGCTCCGCCTTCCCAGTGATCGAACGCGATCTGGCCCGAGCGAATGTCGCCTGTGACCACCGCCAGGAGCACGCCGAACACGCCATAGTCCGTCAGGCCGCTAGCTTGGGTCGCGTCGCTTCGAGATGCTGGCTCCACTACCTCCCGCCCTTCCCGGAAGAGAGTCGTTGCCATCGACCGGTCCTCGCGCCGGAACGGAAGCGTGCGGACCGTGACCGGGTCGTTCACGCCCCGCACCACCTGCAGGTCCTCGAAGCGGGTGAGCCTGCGGGTTACAAGAAAATCGGGCAGGCGGAGGGTAGCCGCGGCCACATAATCGACGGCGCGCGAGAGAATCTGCTTCTGCATCGTGGCATCAGGCGCGGGGTTGGCGGGCACCTCGGACGCCGGCAGGTCCAGGAACGCGGACAGATCGGCGACGACCAGAAGCGCCTCGCGCGACCGGTGGCCCGGCAGCGCCTGGTCGAGCCGGTCAAACCGCTCTGCCGATAACCGCTGCGTGAGTTGAAGCCCCAAGAGCAGGCGGGCAACGTCCCTGTCGGACTGGTGCGCAGCGCCCACCGTCTGCTCCAGTTGGGCCACGGTGACGGACTGTTGCGGCGCCGGCTCGACGGCGGCGGCCGGCAATCCGGGAAGAACAAGCAAGGCAAGAAGCAGGAGTCCCGAAATACGCATGAGTGCGGCGAGCAAAACTCAGCTCGGCAAAAGCATACTCCAGAGGCTCCGGAGCAGAGGCAAGCCAACGGCCGGATCCGTCAGCCGTCAGCCCTTAGCAACGAAACAGAGAGTCCGATCGCTAACAGCTAGAAGCTAGAAGCTGACGGCTGAAAGCTAACGGCTGACGCCCACCTTCCGCTACTTGATCGGCTTGCCCTGCCCGATCCACCAGGCCTTGATGAACTTCCAGTGGATGTATACCGAGTGGTTCCAGTGCAGCATCAGCCCTTCTCGCCCATCCAGAAATCCCAGCCGGAAAAAGTAGTTATAGACGAACGTCGCCGCGGGATTGAGCACGCAGTTCCAGACAAATGCCGGCCAAGACTTGCTCGTGCGTCCGCGCGCGGCCAGCAGTTGCGCAATCTCTGAGCTGTAGCGATTCATGTGTTCGAGATACACGTTCAGGTTCGGGTAGGCGTAGTGCAGCATGTCGTGCTTCAGCTTGCCCTTAGGCCCCTGGTGCTGCGGCGTGGAGTGCGGCCCCACGCCCTCGCTCAGCCGTGCGGCGCCGCGCTTGAACAGGCGCAGTTTCCGGTCGGGATAGAACCCGCCGTGCCGCATCCACCGCCCCATGATCAGGTTCAGCCGCGGAATCCAATACGCCGTGTATCTCGGCTCGCTCGCCAGCAGCGCCTGAATCTCCGCCTGCAGCCCCGGCGTGAGCGGCTCGTCGGCATCCAGCAGCAGAATCCAGTCCTTCGTGCACAGATCGAGGGCCACATTCTTCTGCTCGCCGTGCCCGCCAAACGCATGATAGCTAGTTGCCGCGCCAAAAGACTGTGCGATCTCAATCGTGCGGTCGCGCGAGCCGGAGTCGACCACGATGATCTCGTCGGCCCACTTCACGGTTTCCAGCGTGCGTGCCAGATTCGCCTCCTCGTTCATGGCGATCATGGCAACGGAAATTGTTTGGCGCATCGCCTAAAGAATAAATGAGCGCAAGAGCAAAGCCAGTTCGACCGCCGGCCGTTCCCCGCAGCGCGCGATCGCCTTCCATCCGATCTGCCTGTGGTCCGAGACTTCCGGCTCCGTTTCGCGACCAGCGCGCGATTGTGGCATTGCCGCTCAGAGCTGCAGGCGAACCTTGGCCCGGGTCAGCGCCGCGGCGACGCCGAGCATCGCGACGGTGAAGGCGGCCGTCCGTGCCACTCCCGGCCAGCCCGTGTTCCAGTGGGTGCCGAAGTATGCTATTCCGGCAGAGCCGAGCGCGAAGTACCACAGGTCGGGCAGCAGATACGTCAGCAGAGTATTCAAGCCTGCCGGACGAAATGCGGCCACCCACCGTCGTCCTCCCTTCACGTCGCATACCCAATACAGGACCGTGAAAAGCAGAGTTGCGGCGGCAATACTGTACAGGCACCACGTCGGAGTGGCGCGGATCTTTGACACGCCGAGCGGGGTGAGCAGTCGTCCCGCCACCAGGGCAAGAGCAGCGAATCCCGCTGCTGCGAGCGTCGCCTTGTGCGGCCCGCCCTTAGTGCCGCCATCCAGAAAAATCGACGACACGCTCGCTCCCGCCATGACCATGCTGCACATCGCGCCATTGCCAAAAGGCCACGCATAGATGGGGAGCCGGCTGGGAAATGCGGTCCACCGCACGCTCGACAAAGCGCACAGCGCCATCAACAGCACAAACCACATCCAGGGCGCCCATGCCCGCCTGCGTGTGGGCACATACAGAATCGCTGCGGCAAAATAGCTGAATCCGATCAGTCCCAGAATCTCGGGATAGGAAAAGTCGAGCCATCCGGCGTGTCCCGAAGGAGTGTTTCGCCGGAAGATGGCCAGCAGGAGGATCACTCCCGCGAGCCCGATGGCGCGAAGTATGCGTCCCACGGCTTTCGCCTTCTCCGATGTTCCGTACACGCCCAGGTAGAGCATCGCGCCGAGGAGCCCGAGCAGTCCCCACGCGCTGCCATTCATCGCCATCCGCGCCGGGTCGGCTTTGTCCGCATTGGCCAGGATGAGCCCCAGGACGATCAAGGCAATCGACCGGCTTGCAATGTGCAGCCACAAAGCAGGCAACGATGGATTGCGCTTGAGCCGCTGCGCCACCGAGAGCGGCAGTGACATGCCCACCGCAAACAGAAAGAAGGGAAACACCATGTCGACGTAGGTCATGTAGTCGAGCCGCCCGGGCGCATGGCGAGTCCACCAGGGCATGCCGCCAACTCCGGAGAGCTCATTGACGAAGATCATCACCGCCATGGTAATGCCGCGGAAGATATCAATCGAAACAATGCGTCGACCGGCGGCTGCCGTATCCTGCGGGCCCATCTCCGGGGCGCGTGCCAGCGATGCTTCAACGGCGGTGTTCATCGGCGCATACCTCTGCGGGGGCCGACCGCTTATCGGCCCGCACAGTGCAATCAGCCTACCACTGCGCCGGATGTGCGTTCCTGAACCATCGCAACGCCATGCCTGCGTTCCCGATCTTAAAACCGGAGAGAGAAAAACATCCTCGATAGGAAACCGTTCGTGTCTCCTATTCCCGCCGGCGCCGCGCTCCGCACCCTCGATCGGCCGGCACAGTACACTTTTCCTTGTCATGCCAACCAGGCTTAAACCCGACCCCGCCGCAGCCCAGCCGTATTTCACCCCCGACGCGCTCAAGTTCCTGCGCAACCTGGCGCGGCACAATGATCGCGAGTGGTTCACCCCGCGCAAGCCGCAGTTCGAGGCCCTGCTGCGCCAGCCCACACTGGCCATCGTGCGCCGCATTACCGACGCCATGCTCGACTTCGCGCCCAACCATGTTCGCCCCGCGGAGAAATCCGTGTTTCGCATTTATCGCGACACGCGCTTCTCCCACGACAAGCGTCCTTACAAGACCCACGTCGCTGCCTGGTGGTCACACCAGGGCCTCGAGAAGACCTCCGGCGCGGGCTACTATTTTCACGTCAGCCCCAGGGAAGTGATCGTCGCAGCGGGCGCCTACATGCCCGAAAAGGAGCAGCTCGCCGCCATCCGCCACTGGCTGCTCGACCATCATGCGGAGTTTCGCAAGCTGCTGGCACGTCCCGCCATTAAAAAAGCATTTACCGAGTTTGAAGGAAACGCCCTCACTCGGCCGCCCAAGGGATTCCCCTGCGACCACCCCGCCTTGGACCTGGTGCGCTGCCGGCAATGGGGTCTGAGCGCCACCCTGCCCCCGGAAGCCGCGCTCGATCCGAAGTTCGCGGCAACGGTCATCCGCTACTTCAAGCTCGCCGCGCCTGTTGTCGATGCGCTGAATACCCCGATCGCGGCCGCCCTCAAACCAAAACGAAATGTGCTCTTCGGCCTGTAGGAATTCCCCGCTTCTGGCGCTCGTGAATGCCATCACAAGCATCGCTTCGACGCCATGCTACTGTAACTTTGCTCCCGGAGAACTCCGGGTGTTTTCCGGTTCGGTGGGAGAAAACCACACCCCGATGTGCATATGATTTATGGGATATTCTCGGGCGCGGACACAATCTTGCCCTCCGCATCGCCAGAAAAACCAGTAAAAACCAGCAAATCCC
>Ga0134126_10003429_pt1 | contig 19866 bp, 14 predicted proteins | sample KB31752_FD_96881 | JGI IMG/M metagenome (GOLD analysis project Ga0134126, IMG submission 96881) | Terrestrial soil microbial communities with excess Nitrogen fertilizer from Kellogg Biological Station, Michigan, USA - KB3-175-2 | ecosystem: Environmental > Terrestrial > Soil > Unclassified ...
CATTACGGCTTCCCAGCTGGCTCTGCAGAGTAAGCCGGATTTTGCAAAAGTATCCCTGGACAACGTGATCCGCACCATGTGGAACACCTCCCTCGACATTAACAGCAAATACAAGTAAACCTCCGACGGCGGACTGGCAGTGATGATTCCGATCAGTTTGAGCGAATGCTGAGAGGGGTTGATGGTTGACGGTTGACGGTTGACGGTTGACGGTTGATGGTTGATGGTTGACGGTTGACGGTTGACGGTTGACGGTTGACGGACTCTTGTGAATCATAAAGATAATATTTGATCAGACTTACATGAAATTGAATACCTGCTTTATCATAAAGCTGCTTAGTAACAATCGGCTTTTTACATCAAAGTCCGTCATCCGTCACCCGTCAACCGTCAACGAATCATGATCCCGCCAACAATCAGACTCGCTGAAATTACAGATCTTCCCACCGTTCAGATGCTCGCAAAAAAAATCTGGCCGGATACTTATGGGAGCATTTTACCGCCTGGCCAGCTTGAATACATGCTGGAGCTGATATACAGTCCCGAATCCCTGTATCGGCAGATGGAGGAATCTCATCATATTTTTCTGATCCTGGATTATGATTCCTGCCCTTCCGGATTTGCTTCCTACTCCCTTGATGCTGCCGGAAAAAAGGGGAAGCTGCATAAAATTTATATCGACCAGGAACTGCAGGGAAAAGGATTGGGAAAATATTTACTGGAGGAGGTGATCAGCCGTGCTCGATCCGCTGGTTGCACCCTATTACAATTGGACGTCAACCGCCGCAATAAGGCCAGATCTTTTTATGAGAAACTGGGATTCCGGGTGAAGGCCGAAAAAGATACGGATATCGGGAATGGATTTTTGATGACGGATTTTGTGATGGAGAGGGAAATTGGTTGACGGTTGACGGTTGACGGACTCCTGTGTTGCAACAGGACAGTGTTTTAATTTTCATGCCCCGCATAAAGTCCGTCAACCGTCAACTGTCAACCGTCAACCAAAAAATCACTCCTCCTCCACCCCCATCGCCGCCCGCTTCATCTTCCGCGTCAGCTCGTGGCCGAAATATTTTTCGATGCCTCTTTCCGCGAGGTAAATAAGAGGGGTTAATCCAACGGCCATGACGAACTTGTAAGCATAGTTCACCATACCGATTGCCAGGATTTCCTGCCAGGTGAATTTGCCGGTGAATGCAATGAATAAAACCACGTAACTGTCCACTAGTTGGGAAACGATGGTGGAACCGGTGGAGCGCAGCCAGATCTTTTTTTCTCCGGTATATTTTTTTATCTTATGAAAGATCGTCACATCTACCATCTGGCTGATCAGAAAGGCCACCAGGCTTCCGATGATGATCCGCAATCCCTGTCCGAATACGCCATTGAATGCCTGCTGCATATCCGGAACGCCACTTGTTATATTACTGCTTAACCAAAATCCGGCGGGAGCGGTATGAATAGCCATGAAAAACATAATGAAGGCATAGGAAATCAACGCCACGGCAATCAGGGAAATCCGCCGTACGGCTTTCGGTCCGTAAAACTCATTCACTATATCGGTCATCACAAATTCCAGGGGCCAGAGCAGCACCCCGCAGGTGAGATTGAATGACAATCCTGATTCACCGAACAAACGGAACGAAAAGGGCTGAAAGCCGAGGGTTTTTTCCAGGGAGAATATTTTTCCGCCGATGCATTCTGCGATCAGTGCATTGGCCACAAAAAAAGCGGCAAAGAACAAAAATAGTTTGGTTGGTTTGTCATTCAGGATTTGACGGATCATTTGAGTAATAAGATTAATTGGATGAGCAGAAACCCGCCATTCAGGTAAATGAAGGAGCGGGGAATTTCTTTGAACGGTTTTTTACTGAGCCACCTGAACAGGTGCCAGCAGTTCACAATCAGGTTGAAAATAATGGAAAGGACAAAACCCATTACAATGATCAGGGATGCCAGCCCGGGATCGACCGGTTGCCGGATCCGGAGAATCAATATGGCGAGGAGAAAACAGACATTGCAAATAAAAGCCGCGCGGTTAAGCATTCTGAGCAGAGCCATGGTTCAAAAATCCAAATTTCTGCTTAAAATACCATTATTTTGTGGGATTAATCATTTTGATCTTTATGAATGCATCCTTCCTGAAGAAAGCCCTCCCGCATATCATTGCCATTGTATCGTTCCTGCTGCTTTCCATTGTATTCAATAAAACGGCCCTGCAGGGTAAAGTGCTTTATCAGTCGGATGTGATCGGATATACCGCCATGGCGCAGCAGTCCCGGGATTTCAAAGCGGCGCATGGTCATTTTCCCCTGTGGACGGAAAGCATGTTCAGCGGGATGCCGGCTTATAATATTGCGATGGAAGGCACATCCAAAATCACCATCGGCTATTTTTATTATCTGTTTAATCTCGGCCTTCCCAAACCAATTTATTTTTTCTTTATTGCCTGTGTTTGTTTTTATATACTCACGCAGGTGCTCGGATTAAATCTTCTGCTTTCCCTGCTGGGTTCCATCGCGTACGCTTATTCTACCTATGACCCCATTCTTGCCGCCGTGGGACATGAAACCAAATTCATGGCGCTTGGATATATGCCTGCCGTACTTGCCGGAATATTGCTGATCCTGCGCGGCCGGTATCTGGGAGGAACCGCCCTTACGGCCCTGTTCTTCGGTATGGAAGTGAGCACCCAGCATCTGCAGGTCGTATATTATACCGGGATCATTGTAGCTGCCATCTTAATTGCATACCTGTTCAGCGAATGGAAAGAAAAGAAATATAAGCACTGGATAATTTCCTTTTCACTTGTTGCGGGGTCGCTCATCATCGGCTTCATGAATTATGCACTGGCGATGCTGCCCACGAAAGAATACGCAAAGGAAACCATGCGGGGCGGACAATCGGCGCTCACGCAGGCGGATAGTAAGAATGAAACAAAGGGAGGACTGGATAAGGATTATGCATTCGGCTGGAGCTACGGCATTTCAGAAACACTCACACTATTTGTTCCCGGAATGAGCGGCGGTGGATATGCGGGAAAGGAAATTACCGGGAATTCGAAATTTGCCGATAAACTAACCGAGATCGGTTATCCGGAAGAAAGTGCTTTACAGATGGCCAATTCCAGGGCTTATTGGGGGCCGCAACCTAATACAGGCGGCCCGGTTTACCTGGGCGCCGTTGTGTGTTTATTATTTATACTGGGCATGCTGTACGTGAAGAGCTGGCATAAATGGTGGATACTTGCTATTACGATCGCAGGTATTGTGCTGGCCTGGGGCAAGAACCTTTCTTTTATCAACTATTTTTTGTTTGATCATCTTCCTTATTATAATAAATTCCGTGCGCCCTCCATGGCGCTGATCATGCCCCAGCTTGCTTTTCCGCTGCTGGCCGTGCTGGGCTTACAGGAACTGACAGAAAACAAAGAATCAAAAGAGATCATCTGGAAGAAATTTAAAAAAGTACTCTATATCTCGGGAGCGCTGGTGCTGGTCAGCTTTTTGGTTTATGCAATGAGTGACTATAAGTCCGATACCGATAACCGCTTTAAAGAAAACTTTTCTTCCAATCTCCTTCAGCAGATGTCCCGGGGCAAACAACCCACGCCCGAAATGCAACAACAGGCCGGCCAGATCGTAAATGGCATGATGGCCGGACTTCAGGAAGACCGGAAAGGCATTTTCGGATCCGACCTGCTGAGGTCTTTCATTTTTGTCCTGCTGGCAGGCGGAATCATCTGGTCTTATCTGAAGGGTAAAATAAAAGCTTCCTATTTATTTGCCGGCTTACTTGTTCTGAGTTCTTATGACCTGCTGGCGGAAGCGAAAAAATACCTGAATGAGGATACCTATGTTGAACCGGAGAATATTGAAGCATCCTTCAGCATGTCGGATGCTGATAAAAAGATCAAAGCAGATCCGGAAAAGAATTTCCGGGTGCTGGATGAAAGCGGCGGCGATCCGTTCCAGAATTCCCATGCTTCTTATTACCACAATTCCGTAGGTGGTTATCATCCGGCCAAACTGGCTATATACAACGACCTGATCGAACATCAGCTGGCAAAGGGCAACCAGGAAGTGTACAATATGCTAAACACAAAATATATTATACAAAAATCACCGGATGGCCGGGAGGATGTCGCCATAAAGAATCCCGGCGCCTTCGGTTCCTGCTGGCTCGTATCCGCCATAAAATATGTGCCCACTGCTGATCAGGAAATGGCAGCCCTCGACAGTTTGAACCTGCGCGATACCGCCGTAGTTCAGCAATCCTTTACGGGTGATATTCCTTTTCTGCCGGTGAAGGATTCCACGGCAACGGTGAAACTGATCGAAAACCTGAACGATAAAATCACCTATCAGTTTCAGTCGAAAACAAATCAGTTTGTCGTGTTCAGCGAGATTTATTATCCGAAAGGATGGAATGCATTTATAGATGGTAAAAAATCCCCCTACGCAAAAGTGGATTATGTGCTGAGAGGCATGGCCGTTCCCGCCGGCAGGCATGATATTGAATTCCGGTTTGAACCCCGCTCCTATGCACTCGGAAATACGCTCAGCATCTGGGCCGCGATCATTACGTATTTGCTGCTGATTGCGGCGGTGGTGGAGCTGCTGAAGGGGAATAAAAGAAGGTTGACGGTTAACGGTTGACGGTTGACGGACTCTTTGTGGATCCCAAAGACTAAATACAATCATACTGCAACACAGGAAGTCCGTCAACCGTCAACCGTTAACCGTCAACGAAACATTCACCTTAAATGAACATCGTCGCACTCATCTCCTATCCCTTTCTCCCATCCAGGACCGGAGGACAAAAAGGGATTGGTTTATTCTACAAATATTTTTCGCGGTATCAGCAGGTGATCTGTATAAGTACCGCAAAAAATGATCCCCGGCTGGCGGAAGGTTATGTTTTAATGAATATACTTTCCAATTCGGTATTGCGGTATATCAATCCTTTTTACTTTTTCAGGGTTCGAAGCGTTATTCGGGAAAAGAAAGCCAGCCATGTGATCATTGAGCATCCGTATTACGGCTGGTTAGGGGTACTGCTGAAGAAGTTTTGCGGGGTAAAGCTCATCGTGCATTCGCATAATATGGAAGGGAACCGGTGGAGGGCCCTGGGAAAATGGTGGTGGAAGATATTATGGGTGTACGAAAAATATACGCACCGGCGGGCGGATTACAATTTCTTCATAACAGATCAGGATAAGTCCTATGCGATCCGCGAATTCGGACTGAATCCGGATCGTTGTCTTACCGTTAATTTCGGCATTGAGATTCCCGGCCCTCCGCCGCAGGAAGAGATTCGAACGGCAAAGCAGACACTGAAGGAAAAGTACGGGATCCCGGAAACAACAGCCCTGTTATTTTTTAACGGAGCATTTCAGTATTCGCCCAACCTGGAAGCACTGGAAGATCTGCTCTTCCGGATAAATCCCTTATTGCAAAAAAGCGGATTCGACTATCTCCTCCTCATTTGCGGTATCGGCATTCCGCAGAAATTCTTTGAAGAAACCCTGCCCGCTACCCGCGTTATCGGTTTTGTGGACGACCTGGAACTCTATCTGAAAGGATCCGATGCCTTCCTCAACCCCGTTATCCGGGGCGCCGGAATTAAAACAAAGCTGGTGGAAGCGCTCGGCTATAACCTGAACGTGATCTCTACAGAAAGCGGAGCGGCGGGAGTCGATCCAAAACTCTGCAATGGAAAACTACGCATCTGCAAAGATCATGACTGGAATGCATTTGCCGAATCCGTCACGCAGTCAGCCAGGACAGGCTCCGATATGCCACCTGCTTTTTACGATCAGTTCTATTGGGGAAATATTGCGGAAAAGGCAGCGGGATTTATTAGGAGTTGACCGTCAACCAAAAAAAGCCTCCCGAAGGAGGCTCCAATCATTTACCATTTATCCACTTCTTCCAGATGATCCGGGCCGGAGGAAGCGGGTGCCTGCGATTCAACTGTTGTTTCATCTTTTATTTCAACCGGTGAAACCTGAACAACGGGATCCAGATAGGGTTCCGTACTTTGTGTTTCCCCGTTTTCATGAACGGCATTTTCTCCGTTCTCCGGAAGCTGGTCATGATTAAATGCGTCGAAATCAAAATCGGGCATCAGGTCTGTTTTTACATAGTCCACAGCTTCCGTCAGCGCCTTGATAAATTTATTGAAGTCTTCTTTGTAAAGAAAAATCTTGTGCCGGTCGTATCCGTCTTCGTTAAACTTCTTACGGCTCTCCGTAATGGTCAGGTAATAGTCATTGCTGCGTGTAGCCCGGACATCAAAAAAATAGGTTCTGCGCTTCCCCGCCCGGATCCTTTTACTGTAAACACTCTCCATTCTTTTGTCATTATTCTCGTAAGCCACGTTGGTTGGTTTTAGGTAAATAAATTATGCTATAGGCTACAAATATAATATTGTTCCAGAACTGGCAAAAATTTCCCCAATATAAAAACGAACTGGTGATTATGGCTCAGATAGCCTGGTCTCGGCCAGGGACTTCCTCGCCGGTTTGCTGCTGCTGCTCGTACAAACGGGCATAATAGCCGTTCAGGGCCAGAAGCCCGCTGTGGGTGCCGGTTTCAACGATTTCTCCCTGGTCCAGCACAATGATCCGGTCAAACTCAAACAAGGTGAAAATACGGTGGGTAATGATCAGCGCTGTTTTGTTTTGAAGATAAGCATACAAATGGCCAATGATCTCCTTCTCGGTACGGGCATCCACGGCGCTCAGGCAATCATCGAAGATGACGATCTCATGGTCGGCGGAAAGGGCGCGGGCAATGGAGATCCTTTGCTTTTGTCCGCCGCTCAGGGTAACCCCGCGCTCTCCTATCATCGTATCGAAGCCGGAAGAGAACTGTCCGATCTCCTGATCCACGCTGGCATACCGGGCAGCCTGGCGCGCCTGGGAATCTGTTTTTGTCTCTTCCCCGAAAAGAATATTTCCGGTAACGGTATCGCTGAACAGGAAAACATCTTGCGGAACATATCCGATCTGACTGCGGAGGATGTGGAGATCCAGTGTTTTAATATCTCTTCCATCCATCCGCAAAACGCCATGGGTAGGATCATAGAGACGCAGCAGCAACTGGGCCAGGGTTGTTTTTCCGCTGCCGGTTTTTCCGATAACAGCAATCTTCTCCCCCTTGCGGACCGAGAGATTAAAGTTTTTTATTGCATGTATTCCGGTATTGGGGTAGATAAAATCTACCTGCTCAAAGCTTATATTCCCGGTAAGCGGCTGGCTTACTGCATGCGGCGGATTCCGGATTTCGGGAACGGTCTCCAGGAATTCGTTTAGCCTTTTCTGGGAGGCAGAAGCCCGTTGTATCATGCTGGCAACCCACCCGATGGCGCTTACCGGGAAAGTGAGCATGGTAATATAGATCACGAATTCCGTAATGGTGCCCAGGTCGGTATGGTGCGTGCCGTTGATTACATAGAAGCCTCCCAGCATGATGGTCAGGAGCGTGCTCAGCCCGATGATGAGTCCCATGGAGGGAAAATAAATCGCTTCCACTTTAGCGAGGTTAATGGCATTTTTCCGGTACTCTTCACTGTTATTGGCGAAGAAGCGGATCATCGCAGTTTCCTGAACAAAGGATTTGATCACGCGGATTCCGCTGTAGGATTCCTGTGCATTCGTGGTGAGGTTGCTCAGCAGGGCCTGGATCCGTTCGCTGCGTTTATGGATAATCGTGTTCACCAGGTAAATGCATACCGCCAGGATGGGCAGCGGTGCCAGTACATACAGGGTAAGCAGCGGGTCTTTGCGGATCATGAAATAGAGACTAAAGCCAATGGTCGCGAGCAGATTCGCCAGGTACATGATGGCCGGGCCGGTGAACATTCTCACGCGGCTGACATCCTCTGCCATACGGCTCATCAGATCGCCCGTGCTGTGCGATTTATAAAACGCCGTATCCAGCAACTGATAGTGCCGGTAAATCTCGTTCTTCTGATCAAACTCAATATGCCGGCTCATGACGATAATGGTCTGCCGCATGAGAAAAAGAAATATTCCGCCGATGATGGCCAGTACCAGCAACGTAATTCCTGAAAACGCTACTTTTCTTCCGAAAGACTGATGCGAGACATTCAGCTTCCGGATGAATTTTTTGACCAGGATATCATAATTGGCCGTATCGGAGGAATGATCCTGGGCAAGTCTTTTTTCCGGATGCAGCGCGGTCCCGTTTCCGGAAACCCGAACGGACTGCCCGGTCAGTTCCTTCTCCACCTGGTTCACCACATATCCGGTAACCTGGGGTGAGAGTATGCGAAAATAATTGGAGAGGACAACAAAAAGGAGGCCAAGCAAAAGCCTCCACTTATACTTCCAGAAATATTTGTTGACTGCCCGTAAATACTTCAAACGACCGGTTTTAATAAACCGCAAATTTACGTGAATGCCAACAGATTCCTGAAAGCGTGGAGGCTCGGGGTATAAAGGAATGGTTATAAGACTTCTCTTTCCGCCAGGCCGTCCGGTGTGGAAACCAGCAAAGTGCCCTGCAGGTATTTTTCTGCATGCTGACTGAAATCCAGACCCTCTTCTTCTTCTGCCTGTGTTACACGCAGTGGCAAAATGAAATTGATAAATTTAAATATTCCGTAACTCATGAGAAAGCTGTAAGGAACCACGATGAGCAGGGCTTTGATCTGTGTCCAGAAAAATGCAAAATTTCCGTAGAACCAGCCGTCATTGCCGGCTGCATTCACGGTTTTGGTAGCGAAGATGCCGGTCATGATCATGCCAACCATACCACCGATCCCGTGACAGGGAAATACATCCAGCGTATCATCCAGTTTTGTTTTGGAACGGTAGTACACAGCGGTATTGGAAATCACGGCTGCAACCACGCCGATGAAAATGCTCTGGGGAATGGCGACAAATCCGGCGGCCGGCGTTATAGCGACCAGTCCTACGACGGCTCCGATACAAAACCCGAGAACGGAAGGTTTTTTTCCTTTCAGCACATCAAAGAACATCCAGGACAGTCCGGCAGCGGCTGCAGCGGTATTGGTGGTTGCAAAAGCAGAAACAGAAAGACTGCTGGCTGCGCCTGCGGAGCCGGCATTGAATCCAAACCATCCGAACCAAAGCAGCCCGGTACCGATCAGGACGTATGGAATATTTGCAGGTGGAATTTCCTTGTGCAGAATATGACTTCTTCTTTGTTTTAATACCATCGCTCCGGCCAGTGCGGCGCAACCTGCTGAAATATGCACAACGGTTCCTCCGGCAAAATCCAGCGCGCCCATTTTGGCTAGCATTCCTTCCGGATGCCAGCTCCAGTGCGCCAGCGGCGCATATACCAGTAAAGCGAAAAGCACGATAAATAAAACATAGGAAGTAAAGCGTATGCGTTCAGCTACCGCCCCCACTACCAGGCCCGGTGTGATAATCGCGAACATCAGTTGAAAAAGTGCAAATAAAGTCAGCGGAACGGTAGGCATCGCGGCAAAAGGCTGCCCTGAATTCACTCCCTTAAACATAAAATGCGTCATCGGGTTTCCGATCAGCCCGTGAACATCCTGACCGAAACAAAGACTGTAGCCAACCACAACCCATAATACACTGACCACACCCGCAGCAATCAGGCTTTTGATCATCGTGGAAATGACATTCTTCCGGTGTACCATCCCGCCATAGAAAAATGCCAGTCCAGGCGTCATCAGAAAAACCAGCGCTGTGGCTACAATGATCCAGGCAACATCGGCCCCGTTGTATTTGCCAATATCGAAATTTGTTACTGAAGGAACAAACATAGCCAGAATTGCAATTCCGACCAGCACTACAAAGGGTAAAGCTGTTTTTAAGGTGATTTTACTCATGCTCAGGGAAATTTTTGGAGATTTTTTGAAAAATATTTCCGTTAACCCTGGCAAATTAGAAAATAAGTCTGTAAAAATATATATTTATTTTATAATAATGTGTATATATGGATATTTTAAATCGTTATTTATTAAGAATCCGCTTAAATCTCCTGTTTTTTCAGCTCTTTCACCGCAAAACCTGCTGCCCGGGCGGTAAAAGCCATATATAGGATTGAGGGACTCTGATTTGCTGTGCTTGTCATGCAGGCCCCATCGGTTACAAATACATTTTTACAATGGTGCAGTTGATTCCATCCGTTCAGGAGGGAGGTCCTCGGGTCCTTCCCCATCCGGCATCCGCCCATTTCATGAATATCCCGGCCGGGCGCCCAGTGATTATCTACCTGCTGAAGATCTTTTACGCCGGCATTCGTCAGCATTTCGGATGACTGTTCGAGAAAATCTTTCAGCAGCAACTCATCGTTGTGATCATAAGCCACATCCGCAACCAGCAGCGGAATGCCCCATGCATCTTTTTTATCCTTACTTAAATATACCCGGTTTGTTTCCTTGGGAATGGTTTCTCCCTGCATATACATATAGCAGGTCCACTCCCCTGCTTCGGACATCGCCTGCTTATAATCTTCGCCCAGCTGCGGTCCGTCGGTTCCTGCGGCCCCTCTTCTCCGGTTGCAGCCCATAAAAGCCATATAGCCGCCGGCAAAATCCATTTCCTGTTTTTTCAGGTTTCTGAAATTGGCCATCATGGATTCAGCCGGTTTGCGTCCGTAGTAATAGGTATCCAGGAAACCTTCGATGCGTCCATGAACGGAACCGCGGTAATTCTGGTGGCAGATGTATTTTCCAAGCAGCCCGTTATCATTGCCCAATCCGTTCGGAAAACGGTTCGATGTGGAATTCAGCAGAATGAGGTTTGTGTTTAAAGCAGAAGCATTCATAAAAATGATCCGGGCAAAATATTCTGTGCTTTCATGCGTGAGGGCGTCGATGATGCGCACACCCACCGCCTTTTTTTTATTTTCATCATAAATAACCGAATGCACCACGGCATGCGGCCTCACGGTCAGATTTCCCGTTTTAGCGGCCCAGGGAAGTGTGGAGGAATTGGAACTGAAGTAAGCGCCGAAGGGACATCCGCGCATGCAGAGATCCCGCGCCTGGCAGCGGGCGCGTCCCTGTTTTAAATGGATATCTGCAGGTTCGGTGAGCTGGGCCCAGCGCCCCTGGATCATGAAACGGTCCTTGTATTTTGCGCTTAATTTTTTCTGCAGGTCTTTTTCCACGCAGTTGAATTCGAATGGCGGGAGATATTCCCCGTCCGGCATGGCTTCCAGCCCATCCCTGTTTCCGCAGATGCCCGCAAAGCGTTCCACATAACTATACCAGGGAGCGATATCATCGTAACCTATCGGCCATTCGATGCCGTATCCGTCGCGCGCCGGCGCAATAAATTCATATTTACTCCAGCGCGGACAGGCCCTTCCCCAGATCAGCGATTTACCGCCTACCTGGTATCCCCTGATCCAGTCGAATGGTTTTTCCTGCACATAAGGATGATCCTTGTCGCGGATAAAAAAATGCGCGGTGTCTTCACCGAATCCCGCAGCCTTTGTGATGAGCGGATTTTCTTCCACGAACTTCCTGGGCATCTCCCCCCGGTGTGGGAATTCCCAGGGCGCCAGGGTTGCCGTCGGATAATCTTTCAGATGCTTGACATCCCGGCCACGTTCCAGCACCAGGGTTTTTAATCCCGCTTCACAGAGTTCTTTGGCAGCCCAGCCTCCGCTGATCCCGGAGCCTATAACAATGGCGTCGAAGGAATGGCTGTCAACTCCGCGGGAATTGATATTTGGAGGAAGTGAATCAATATCCATGAGGTAGATTTGAGGAACAATTTACGATTTAGTGGAAAGGGAGAAGTAAAAAAGAAAAAGGAAAAAGTAAAAAGGCAAAAGTAAAAAGCGGGTTGCGGGATGGAAGGGATAAAGGAAATTTTAAATGTTTATTTAACGCTTATTTTCCTTATTTTTAAAAACCCGCCCTTTGCCCGATTAATAAAAATTCAGAATCCTTAATCCCCCTGCTCCATGCTAAAAAGGTTCGTTCTTTTCCTGATAGTTTTTTCTTATCATCAGCTTATGGCACAGACAGCGGATTCGGCGAATATATTATTTGATGCCGGCTGGCAGTTTTTTAAAGGTGGCGTTGAACGGGGCCAGGAACCATCGGTGGATGATTCGCGCTGGCGCGCAGTGGATCTGCCGCACGACTGGAGCATAGAGGATATCGGTTCCACCGGCTCACCCTTTGATTCCAATGCCATCAGCCAGGTGGGCGGCGGATTTACCGTGGGCGGAACCGGATGGTACAGAAAAACTTTTACCATTGCCGCCGCTGACAAAAACAAAAGAATCCATATCCTGTTTGAAGGAGTTTATATGAATGCGGATGTCTGGCTTAACGGAAAGCATCTCGGGAATCATCCCTACGGCTATACCTCGTTCTGGTACGATCTCACAGATAAAATAAAGACCGGGGAGAAAAATATTCTGGCGGTGCAGGTTAAAAACGAAGGGCAGAACAGCCGCTGGTATTCCGGATCCGGAATTAACCGGCACGTATGGCTGCAGGTGCTGGACCCTGTTCACCTGGTTCAGTGGGGCACACAGATCATTAGCACGGATGTATCGCCAGCAACGGCTCTTATTCATACCCGCACAGCAGTTAAGAATACAACAGAACAGGCAGTTCAGGTTCAGCTGGTATCCCTGCTGATGGATCCCGCAGGCAAAGAAGTAATGCAATGGAAATCGGTTCTGCAGATTGCCGCAGGTGCGGTGCTGACCGATAAGCAGGAACACAGCCTGAACCGCCCGCAACGCTGGTCGCCGGAGAAACCGCTTTTATATACACTGAAGACGGAAATTTATCTGCAGCAGCATTTACTGCAGCAACAAAAAACCCCATTCGGAATCCGGAGCATTCATTTTGATGCGGGAAAAGGATTTTTATTAAATGGAAAATCCGTTAAACTGAAAGGAGGATGTTATCATAATGACAACGGCCCTCTGGGTGCAAGATCTTACGACCGGGCCGAGGAGCGCCGCGTGGAACTGATGAAAGCCAGTGGATTCAATGCGATCCGTTGTTCCCACAACCCGCCGCCGCCGGCCTTCCTGAATGCCTGCGACCGCCTCGGCATCCTCGTCATTGATGAAGCATTCGATATGTGGAAGGATCCGAAAAATCCTTACGACTATCATTTATACTTCAACGACTGGTGGAAGCGGGATGTCGAAAGTATGGTAGAGCGGGATATCAATCACCCTTCCATCATCATGTGGAGTATCGGCAATGAAATTCCCGGACGGGAGAAGCCGGAAGTAGTAGCCGTTGCCAGGGAACTGGCAGACTTTATCCGGAGTATCGATACCAGTCGCGCTATTACCTCCGCAGTAAACGATGTGAAGGACGATAAGGATCCTTATTTTTCCGTGCTGGATATTGCAGGGTATAATTATGCGGCTGACAAATATGAAACGGATCATCAGCGCAAACCCAAACGCATCATGATGGGAACGGAATCCTATGCACTGGAAGCATTTGACTACTGGATGCCGGTCCTGGATCATCCCTATGTGATCGGAGATTTTATCTGGACGGGTTTCGATTATATCGGAGAAGCGAGTATTGGCTGGAGGGGTTACCCGCAGGAAAAAAGTTTTTATCCCTGGAATCTGGCTTATTGCGGGGATATCGATATCTGCGGCTGGAAACGTCCGCAATCCTATTACCGTGACGCATTATGGAGCGCTGATAAACTGGCGCTTTTTGTTCATCCGCCCTCTCCTTCTTTTCCCATTAATCCGAAAACGGAAAGCTGGAGCAAATGGAACTGGGATGACGTGGTGGCCGACTGGAACTGGAAGGGTTATGAAAATAAACCGCTGACGGTGGATGTATATTCTTCCTGTGAAGAAGTGGAATTGTTTCTCAACGGAAAATCTCTGGGGAGAAAGCCCACCAACCGCAGCACGAAATTCCGCAATTCCTGGGAAGTTCCCTGGCAGGGCGGTGAGTTAAAAGCTGTGGGTTTCAAAAATAAAAAACAAATTCAGCAGGCGTCTTTATACAGTGCGGGGGAACCTGCCGGGATATCACTTTCTGCCGACAGGCAGCAAATCAAATCCGACGGAGAGGACCTCAGCTATATTACGGTGGAACTACTGGATCAGGACCATCATCTCTGCCCGAAAGAAGACAGGCTCCTGCATTTTTCCGTGGAGGGGCCGGCTACAATTGCCGGCGTTGGAAATGCCAATCCGGTCAGTACGGAAAGTTATCAGTTACCGCAGCGCAAAGCCTGGCGGGGCAAATGCCTCGTAATTTTGAAATCAACGGGTAAACCCGGAGATATTGTACTGCATGCGTCGGCGGACGGTTTGCCGGAATCAACCCTGCATATTATTTCAAAAACAGATTAAATATTTCCCTTCTTCAATTCTTCCACCGCATGATTGGCGGCTCTTGCCGTGAATGCCATAAAAGTCAGGGAAGGATTCTGTGTGCCGGTGGAAACCATCGCGGCCCCGTCGGTTACAAAAACATTCGGGCAATGATGGAACTGGTTCCATTTATTCAGCAGGGAGGTTTTGGGATCCTTTCCCATGCGGCAGCCGCCCATTTCATGAATGTCGAGTCCGGGCGCCTGCCTGCTGTCATGTCCCCGGATATTTTTACAACCACCCACCTGCAGTATTTCTTCTGTCTGTTCCAGGAAATCCTTTAAGGATTTTTCATCGTTCTCATCATAACCCACGGAGATGACCAGTTCCGGAATGCCCCAGGCATCCCGCTGATCGGGGCTCAGTCGCACATGATTGATTTCTTTCGGAATGGTTTCGCCCTGCATCATGGCGGACACAAACCAGGGGCCTGCTTCGGTAAGCTCTTCCTTAAATGCTGCTCCTATTTCCGTGTGGCCGGACAGGTTTCCCCTGCCGCGCCCAGCGCCAAAGAATACCATATAGCCCCGGAGAAAATCCATTTCCTGTTTTTTCACATTCCGGAAATTGGGCATCATGGGTTGGGTGGGCCTGCGGCCATAATAGTACCGGTCCATTGGCCCATCGTAGGTTGCCTGCACATTGCCGCGGTAATTCTGGAAGCAAACATATTTGCCGAGCAATCCGCTGTCATTTCCAAAACCATTGGGAAACCGGTTGGATTTTGAATTTAACAGGATCAGGTTGGAATTCAGGCAGGCGGCATTTACAAAAATGACTTTCGCAAAATAACTGGTTTCTTTTTTTGTATGGGCATCGATTACATGCACACCGGTAGCCCGGTTTTTATTCTCATCATAAATAATGGAATGCACCACGCTGTCTGTAAGCACCGAAAGATTTCCTGTTCTGGCAGCCCAGGGAAGCGTGGTTGAATTGGAACTGAAGTATCCGCCAAAAGGACAACCGCGTTCACAAAGACTGCGGGCCTGGCAGGGATTTCTTCCCTGTTCAATATGAATGGGATTTGGTTTGGTGAGGTGCGCGCAACGTCCCTGCACCACATGCCGCCGGTTGTTATAATGAGAATTGATTTTTGCAGAGATCTCCTGTTCCACACAATTCATTTCCCAGGCGGGCAGGAATTCGCCGTCCGGTAATGTATCCAGTCCGTCATAATTTCCACTGATGCCGGCAAACCTTTCAACATGCGAATACCAGGGAGCCAGCTCATCATAAGTAAGCGGCCATTCCACGGCAAAACCGTCCCGGCCCGGACCTTCGAAATCATATTTACTCCATCGCTGGGTTTGTCGCGCCCAAAGCAATGACTTACCGCCCACCTGGTAACCGCGGATCCAGTCGAATGGCTTTTCCTGGATGTACGGATGCTCGCTGTCCTTCACAAAAAAATGCTGCGAAGCTTCACTGAAAGCATAGCAGCGGCTCACGATGGGATTTTCTCTGGTAACGGAAACCGGCATTTCACCGCGGTGCGGAAAGTCCCAGGGATCTTTGGTTGCGGTCGGATAATCTTTCAGGTGCACCACATTTCTTCCTCTCTCAATGACAAGCGTTTTCAGTCCATGATCACAAAATTCCTTTGCCGCCCAGCCCCCGCTGATGCCGGATCCGATGACGATGGCGTCGTAGGTATTTTTTTCGTTGGCGTCGCCGATGATATTGGGTTGACGATTGACGGTTGACGGTTGACGGAGGGAGTCGGATGGCATATAGTAGTTTTTAATGGCAGTTTTTATAAAGATCCGTTGCCGTGATAGGAAAGCGCTCTTTTCAGCGCCATGCAATAACCCAGGTGCAGGCCTTCGTGGTTGAGCAGCAGTTTCAGGAGGTCTGCGATGTTTCTTACTTCGATTCCGTAGGAGGAAATGGTAAAGGGACTGATATTGGCAAACAGATTCTTTTCCAGATCCTCATCCAGCTGGGCCAGCGCAGCATCCGAAATTTTTTTCAGGGATTCAAATTCCGTCTTGTCTATAAATTTCCCCGGCTTGGTTCCCTTCCTGAATTTCGCAATAACGGCATCATCGATCATAGGTTTCAGTCCGGAGTTCGGATAACAGAGGGTCTGCTGGCTGACCACCACATGTCCGAAATTCCAGATCAGGTTATTATTAAATCCCGGCGGAATGGTATTGAGCGCAACCATTGACAATCCGCTCAGTACTTTCAGGCTGGTTTTCCTGTATGCAATGAGCATTTCAACCGTTCTATCCATGGTTTTAATGTTTAGGTTTAAGCGGAACGGGGCAGATCCGGGCTACCGTTTGCAATTCAACGGAAAGGAATAATTATTACAAAGAAATGGAAAAATTCAAAGAGAAGACCGGTTTTTTGCCAGGAACCCGAAAATGGCCACGGAACTTAGCATCCCTTTTGCATGGGTTAATCATAAGGTTTCGCCATGGCATTAAAAGAATATAATAAAAAACGGGTGTTCAGCAATACACCGGAACCCAGGTCCGGCCGCCCGGCTGCGGCACAACTGCAGTTCGTAGTTCAGGAACATGATGCCAGCCGGCTGCACTATGATTTCCGGCTCGAGATGGACGGGGTTTTGAAAAGCTGGGCGATCCCGAAGGGGCCTTCTTTAAATCCGGAGGATAAAAGGCTTGCCATGATGGTGGAAGATCATCCGTTTGACTATAAAGATTTCGAGGGGATTATTCCGGAAGGGAATTACGGGGCGGGACGGGTAATTGTTTGGGATCAGGGGACCTATGAACCGCTCGAGAAAAAAGGCAGTAAAAAAGAACAGGAAAAAGAACTGTTGAAAGAATTGAAATCCGGATCACTGAAATTCCGGTTGTCGGGTAAAAAACTGCAGGGGGAATTTGCCCTGGTCCATATAAAAAATAACCGGCAGAAAGGAGATAATGCCTGGCTGCTGATCAAGCACCGGGATGCATTTGCATCGGCCGCAGACATCACAAAAAAGAAAAATTCGGTCCGTTCGGGGAAAACCGTTTTGCAGATCGGCAAAGACAAAAATGCAAAACAGTGGATTTCTGACAGGCCGGAGAAAACGGCAAAAAAAAGCGCATCGGGACGCATAAAGAAAGCTGACCCGGATAGCATTCCCGCCGATATCCGTGCATTAATAAATAAGGGCGAAAAAGCGCCCGTTCCGAAAAAAATAAAACCGATGCTGGCAAACCGCGTCGAAAAACCATTCGACGGAAGGGACTGGCTCTTTGAAATAAAATGGGATGGCTACCGCGCTGTGGCCACGATGCAGCAGGGTAAAGCTTCCATTGAATCCCGCCACAATATCTCTTTCGACGAGAAATTTTCTCCGGTCAAAGATGCTTTGGAAGAATGGGGAATAAACGCCGTCGTTGACGGTGAAATAATAGCGCTTACCCCGAACGGCCTGCCCGATTTTCAGGCCCTGCAGGGATTTCTTAAAGGGGAAAAGACGGCCGCCCTGGTCTATTATGTCTTCGACCTGCTCTGGTATGAAGGAAGGGATTATACCGGCCTTCCGCTGATTGAAAGAAAAGCCATCCTGCATTCCATACTGCCTCCAGGAAACGGGATGATCCGGTTCAGCGATCATGTGGAAGCGGAAGGTATTTCGTTTTTCAGGGCGGCGATCTCCAAAGGACTGGAAGGGATCCTGGCAAAAAAAGCCGACAGTGAGTACACTGAAAACCGCCGCAGCCAGAACTGGCTGAAAATAAAAAACGAGCAGTCTGCCGAGGCCATCATCTGCGGATTTACAAAAGGCCGGAACAGCCGCGAATATTTCGGAGCGGTCATCCTTGGCCGTTATGAAGGAAAGGAATTGAAATATATCGGGCACAGCGGTTCCGGATTTGACCAGGCCGGTCTAAAAGATCTGTACACAAAATTCAAACCCCTGATCAGGGATCAATGCCCGTTCCGTGTGAAACCCAAAACCAATATGCCCGCAACCTGGCTGAAGCCTGAACTGGTTTGTATGATCAGGTACACCGAAGTAACCCGGGATGGCAGTCTGCGCCATCCCATTTTTGCGGGTTTGCGGGAGGATAAAAAGGCCGCCGATGAAAAAAATGAAAAGCTGATGAAAGTGCCGGAGAAAACAAAAATGATGAAAAAGACAACTCGCAAAAGGAAAGCATCACCCGTAAAAAAAGAAAAGGCAGAAATGGCCCGGGCGGCTTCGATGGTGAAGGCATCCGGAAAAACGACCGGAGCCAAAAAGGAAAGCCCAAAAAAGACCAGCAGCGCAAAGGCGGTTCTTCCCTCAAAACCAAAGAAAGAATCTGAAAAGGACAAAAAGAAAACCGCGGTGAATACAGTTTCTGAAAATCAATCCTTAGTTGATCCTTCGGAAAAACAGGCTGACGTGATTATTTGCAAACATTCCCTTACCCTGTCGAACCTGCCTAAAATTTACTGGCCGAAAGAAAAGATCAGCAAGGGCGATATGATCAATTATTATTACCAGGCCGCTGAATATATCATGCCTTATCTGAAAGACAGGCCGCAATAGCTCAACCGGTATCCCAACGGCATTACAGGAGAAAGTTTTTATCAGAAGAACATCGGGGACCAGGTTCCCGACTGGCTGGAAACCTATCAGTATACAAGTGCGTCCGATGGAAAAATCAAGCGTTACCTGCTGGCAAAAGATGAAGCCAGCCTGATCTATATGGCCAACCTCGGTTGCATCGAAATGCATCCATGGCATAGCCGAAAACAAAAGCCCGACAATCCTGACTGGTGCGTAATTGATATTGATCCGGACAAAACGAATAGCTTTAATCAGGTGATAGAAGCCGCATTGCAGATAAAAAACTTTCTTGACCAGCTAAAAATAACTTCTTACTGCAAAACATCCGGAGCTACCGGCATGCATATTTATATTCCACTGGGCGCACAATATTCTTATGATCAGTCCAGGATGTTTGCGGAGCTTGTTGTGACTGCTGTTCAAAAAGAACTACCGGGCTTTACCAGCATTGAAAGAAGCCTTTCAAAAAGAAAAGGAAAAATATATCTCGATTTTCTGCAGAACCGGCAAATACAAACCATTGCTGCGCCCTATTCCCTGCGTCCCAAACCCGGCGCTACCGTTTCCATGCCCCTGCACTGGGAAGAAGTAAAACCCGGATTGAAAGTTTCGGATTTTAATATCCGTAATGCGCTGGACCGGGCCCGGCAGGAAACGGATATTTTCAAGGGCGTGCTGGGGCCCGGAATAAAACTGGATAAGATTTTATCGGGTATGGAAAATGGCCGGTAACGGGTATGCTCAACATGGAACAATAAACTATAAAAATGAAGCTGAATATTAAAAGAGTTTATGATGCCGCGGATCCGGCAGACGGTACGCGGATCCTGGTGGACAGGCTCTGGCCGCGGGGACTGACAAAAGAAAAAGCAAGGGTTGATCTCTGGCTGAAAGAAATTGCACCCAGCGCAGGCCTGCGCAAATGGTTCGGACATGATCCGGCAAAATGGACGGAGTTTAAGAAAAGATACCGTGCGGAGC
>Ga0134126_10003430_pt1 | contig 19866 bp, 13 predicted proteins | sample KB31752_FD_96881 | JGI IMG/M metagenome (GOLD analysis project Ga0134126, IMG submission 96881) | Terrestrial soil microbial communities with excess Nitrogen fertilizer from Kellogg Biological Station, Michigan, USA - KB3-175-2 | ecosystem: Environmental > Terrestrial > Soil > Unclassified ...
GCCACCAGGCAGATCGGCTACGTGTTCCAGGACGGCCTGGGCCTGCCGACGCGCGACTACTACCTGTCGCCGAAGTACAAGGACATCCGCGACGCCTACGTGAAGTACATCGCCAAGTCGCTGACGCTGGCCGGCACGCCGGACGCCGACGCGCAGAAACAGGCGGACGCGGTGATGAAGTTCGAAACCGAATTGGCCAAGGCCTCGCTGGCGCCCGTCGAACTGCGCAACCTCGACAACGAATACCACTTTGTCACCGTCGCCGAAGCCGACAAGATCACGCCGCACTTCAACTGGGAGACGTTCTTCAAGACCCAGGGCGTCGACGTGGGCAAGGGCTTCTCGCTGTCGCAGCCGAAGTTCATGGCCGAGTTCGACAAGCTGCTGGCGACCGCGCCGGCTTCGCAGTGGCAGGCGTACCTGAAGTTCCACCTGATCAACAGCGCCTCGCCGGCGCTGAGCCAGGCCTTCCAGGACAACCAGTTCGACTTCTACGGCAAGACGCTCGGCGGCCAGCCGCAGCAGAAGGATCGCTGGAAACGCGTGGTCGGTTCGGTCAACGGCGCAATTGGCATGGGCCTCGGCGAACTGTACGTCGCCAGGTATTTCCCGCCGGAAGCCAAGCAGCGCGCCGAGAAATTGGTCTCCAACGTGCGCGCGGCGCTCAAGGAACACATCGAGAACCTCGACTGGATGAGCGCGGAAACCAAGAAGAAGGCACTCGACAAGTGGGCACTGTTCCTGCCGAAGATCGGTTATCCCGACAAGGGCGAGTGGCGCGACTGGTCGGGCCTGACGATCCAGCCGGGCCAGTGGTTCGCCAACCTCGAGGCGGCCGGCAAGTACAACTACCACTACGACATCGGCAAGATCGGCAAGCCGACGGACCGCAAGGAATGGGGCATGACGCCGCAGACGATCAATGCGTACTACGACCCGTCCACCAACACCATCAACTTCCCGGCCGCGATCCTGCAGCCGCCGTTCTTCTATGCCAAGGGCGACGATGCCGTGAACTACGGCGGCATCGGCTTCGTGATCGGCCACGAATCCAGCCACGGCTTCGACGACCAGGGCAGCCAGTTCGATGGCCACGGCAACCGCGTGAATTGGTGGACGCCGCAGGACAAGAAGGCGTTCGACGCCCGCGCCGACGCGCTGGTCAAGCAGTACGACAGCTACGCGCCGATTCCGGGCAAGCCGGACCTGCACGTCAACGGCAAGCTGACGCTTGGCGAGGACATTGGCGACCTGGGCGGGCTCAACGTCGCCTACACGGCACTGCAAACGGCGCTGAAGGCCAACCCGCAGGAAGCCGACGCGAAGATCGATGGCATGACCGAAGACCAGCGCTTCTTCCTGAGCTCGGCCCGCGTGTGGGAAGGCACGTCGCGCGACAAGACCGCGGAGTTGTACTTGAACATCGATCCGCACGCGCCCGCGAAGATCCGCGCCTTCGCGACCGCCGCCAACATGCCGCAGTTCGCGCAGGCGTTCCAGTGCAAGCCGGGTGACAAGATGGATCGTTCGAATCCAGTCAAGATCTGGTAATCACGCGTCACACGTTCTACCTTTCGAGCGCCGCACCTCGTGCGGCGCTTTTTTTGCGCGTCCCGATGCCACCGCGCACGCCACCGAATGCGCGGCGCCATCCATTTGAGATAGTTATTGCGAATCGTTCGCATTTGCCTTAGTATCGCCCACGCAGCCGGCCCGCGAATGCACGCTCGACGCGGTCCACGACAACAACAAGGCAAACGCGCGCTTCGATGGGGTCGCGCATTCCGCCGGACAAGCCATCTGGCCAGCGGGTCGCCACGACAACAAGGTCCGCACGTCCATGCAAGGCATCAAGCGTCGCAAGCACCGTTCCTGCCGCAACGGCTCCTGCCCTCTCGCCTTGTCCACCCTGATGACCGGCATCGCGCTCGGCCTGCCCGCGCTGGCATCCGGTACGCCCGCCTCGCCTGACGGCACGGGCGCGCCGACGCAACTGCCCACCATCACCGTCACCGGCAAACGCGTCGCCTACAAGATCGACGCGGTGCAATCACCCAAATTCACACAGCCGCTGCTGGACACGCCGCAGACCATCAACGTGATCGGCAAGCAGATCATCCAGCAGCAAGCCGCGACCACGCTGACGGAAACGTTGCGCAACAGCCCCGGGGTCGGCACCTTCTTCGTCGGCGAAAACGGCAGCACTTCGACCGGCGACGCGGTCTACATGCGCGGCTTCGATGCGTCAGGCAGCATCTTCGTCGACGGCGTGCGCGATCTCGGTTCGATCTCGCGCGACGTGTTCGACACCGAACAGGTTGAAGTGGTCAAGGGCCCCGACGGCACCGTGTACGGCCGCACCACGCCGACCGGCGCAATCAACATGGTCAGCAAGCAGCCGTTGCTGGACAATCACGCATCGACGACGCTCGGCTACGGCAGCTGGAACCAGAAGCGCGGCACCGCCGACTGGAACCTGGCGATCGGCGAACACGCGGCGTTCCGCCTCAACGTGATGGACCAGGCCAGCGGCGTTCCCGGACGCGACGACGTGAAAAACGATCGCTGGGGTATCGCGCCGTCACTCGCGTTCGGACTCGGTACGCCGACCACCGTGTACCTCGATTTCCTGCACATCGCCCAGGACAATGTGCCCGACGGCGGCGTGCCGACTATCGGGTTGCCGGGCTATTCGTCGCCCGACCCGACGCGCCCGTTCCTTTCCGACGCACCACGCGTCGATCCGTCCAACTTCTACGGCACCGCCGCCGATCACGACCACATCAAGTCCGACATGGCGACGCTGATCGTGCAGCACGATGTTTCAGACAACGCGGCGCTGCACGACACGCTGCGCTGGGGCCGCACTCGGGAAAAGTATCTGCTGACCTCGTTCATGGGCAGCGCGGCCAACCTGCTGACACCCGATCCGCTGGATCCCTCCACGTGGACCATCGCGCGCAGCAATCCGAACTTCAAGGACCAGACCAATCGCATCCTCACCAACCAGCTCAACTTGACCGTCAACTTCAATACCGGCGACGTCGTGCACGACCTCAGTGCCGGCATCGAATTGACGCGCGAGGAACTCGGCACCGGCGCTTACGCCGCGCTGGACGGCAGCGCCTGGACGCCCGCGAACCTGTACCACCCGGATCCCGACACCGCGACCGGACTCATCACCGGCGACAACGGCACCTGGAGCCGCGCGCATACCGACACTGCCGGCGTATATGCCTTCGACACGATGAAGTTCGGCGAACGCTGGATGCTCGTGGCGGGTGGCCGGCTCGATCACTACAGCACCGACTTCGAAAGCGTCGTCGCTTGCGGTGGCCGCAGCACGCCGGCCTGCGGCAACCTGCCGACCGCCACACCGGTCCCCGGCCTGAATGCGGACAAGGGTGGCAATCTGGTGAGCTACAAGGTGGGCATGGTTTACAAGCCCGCCGCCAACGGCAGCGTGTACGCCAACTTCGCGACGGGCGCCGAACCGCCCGGCGGCAACAGCCTCGCATTCAATGCCTCGGCGAGCAGCGCGGACAATCCGATCTTCGAGCCGCAGAAAGCACGCACGCTGGAACTCGGCACGAAATGGAACGTGCTCGACGACCAGTTGCGCTTGACGGCCGCCTTGTTCCGCACCGTCGTCAGCGACCTCGTCGCAGAGGATCCCGTGGACCTGCAGTACTACCAGATCGGCCGCGAACGCGTGCAGGGAATCGAGTTGGGCGCCATCGGGCAGATCACCGCGCGCTGGGCCATCAGCGCCGGCTACACCGTGATGAACACGCACGCGGACGGCGGCATCGTCAGCAACGCCACCACGTCGTCCGCACCCGCGACCAATGGTTCCGGCGCGCTGGCCTACACGCCGCGAAGTTCGTTCACGGCATGGAGCACCTGGCGCCTGCCGCGCCACGTCACGCTCGGCGCCGGCGCGCGCTATTCGGGCGAGATGCAGCGCGGCCACGACGGCGCCATCGGCACGCCGGCCTTCACCGACGCCTACTGGGTGTTCGACGCGATGGCCAGCTACGACATCAACCGCCACGCGTCGCTGCAACTCAACGTCTACAATCTGTTCGACAAGGATTACGTGGCCGCGATCAACAAGAGCGGCTACCGCTACACGCCCGGCGCGCCACGCTCCGGCATGCTCACGCTGAACATCAAGTACTGAGCGATCGATGCTTCTGCACATCGAAAACGTACTGGATGCTGCGACGATCGCGCGCATCCGCGCGAAGCTGGATGCCGCGGAGTGGATCGACGGCCGCGAGACGGTCGGTCCGCAAGGCGCGCAGGTCAAGCGCAACCAGCAGTTGCCGGATGCGTCGCCGCTGCGAACGGAACTGGGCCGCGAAGTGCTGGCCGCGTGCGCGCGCCATCCGCAATTCCATGCCGCCACGCTGCCGGTGAAAATCCTGCCACCACGGTTCAACCGCTACAGCGGCGGCGGCACCTACGGCGCGCACGTCGACGGCGCGGTGATGGCATTGGCGGACGGCGACCAGTTGCGCAGCGACATCGCCTGCACGGTGTTCCTTGCCGATCCCGAAAGCTACGACGGCGGCGAACTGATCGTCGACGACACCTACGGCGAGCACGAGGTGAAATTGCCGGCGGGCGACGCGATCGTGTATACGGCCGGCAGCCTGCACCGGGTCGAAGCCGTGACGCGCGGCACTCGCGTGGCCGCGTTCTTCTGGATCCAGAGCCTGGTCCGCGATGACGCGCAACGCCGCACATTGCTGCAGCTCGACACCGCGATCCGCCAACTCACTAACGGCGGCGCCGATGCGGATGCGATCAGGCAGCTCACCGGCGTCTATCACAATTTATTGCGCCAGTGGGCGGAAACGTAATTGGTGCGATCATCCCTGATCGCCGCGCACCAAATGGACAAACCAGCCGGAAGCTTTTCGGTCACAAGGTCCAGAACGGCCATCCATGGCCTGACTTTTCACGAAAGCGGGCACATCCGCCGGGCACGCGACGGCATGGCGCGCGATAATACGCAGCTTTCACCAATGGCAAAGCTGCGATGAACTACATCCCGGGCCAACGCTGGGTTTCCGAAGCGGAACCCGAACTCGGCCTGGGGACGGTCCTGCGTTGCGACGAACGCGCGCTGCAGGTGCTGTTCGCCAAGTCGGGCGTGGTGCGCAACTACTCGGCCGTGGGCGCTCCGCTCGCACGCGCGAGCTTCCGCGTGGGCCAGCGCATCGCGGGGCGCGGCATCTCGTTCGTGGTCGAGCGCATCGACCTGCGCGACGGCCTGTTGGTGTATTCAGGCGAAAAGCGCGAACTCGGCGAAGGCCAGCTCGACGACGAGCAATCGCTGTCGCAGGCCGATGCACGCCTGATGTCGGCACGCGTGGACAAACCGCACCTTTACGAATTGCGCAAACAGGCCCTGCTCGCGCACGCGGCCGCGCGCCGCTCCGCCGCGTGGGGCATCCTTTCCGCGCGCATCGACTTGCTGCCGCACCAACTTGGCGTGGTCGCGGCTTGCATGGAACGCGAGCACCCGCGTGCGTTGCTGGCGGACGAAGCGGGCCTCGGCAAGACCATCGAAGCCGGCATGCTGATCGCGCGCATGCTGGCCACCGGCCGTGCCACGCGCGTGCTGATCGTGTTGCCCGATGCATTGCTGGTGCAGTGGTTCGTCGAAATGCGCCGGCGCTTCCAGCTTGCCTTCGCGATCATCGATGAAGAACGTTGCACCGCGACGGAAGCGGCCGATCCCGGACACAATCCGTTCCTCGACGATCAGCTTGCGATCGTTTCGCTCGCGTGGCTCACGCGCGAAAGCGCACGGCGCGAGCAGGCGCTGGCCGCAGGTTGGGACATGCTGGTGGTGGACGAAGCGCATCATCTCGAATGGACGCCCGAAAACCCGAGCCCGGAATATCTCGCGATCGAAGCGCTGGCCGCTGCGACACCCAGCGTGGTGCTGCTGACCGCCACGCCGGAACAGCTCGGCCGCCGCGCGCATTTCGCGCGCCTGCGCCTGCTCGATCCGGCGCGCTTCAACGATCTCGATCGTTACCTCGCGCAAGCCGGTGACTACGCCGCGCTCTCGCCGATCGCCGAGCGCATCGCCGATGCAGCCCCGCTGGATGCGCGCGAACGCGAAGCACTCTGCAATCAGTTTCCCCATGATCCGGCGTTGCATGCGCTGGTGGCCGCTTATCCGGACCACGCCGAGGCTTTGCTCATCGCGCTGATCGACCGCCACGGCACCGGCCGCGTGATGTACCGCAACCGCCGCGCCGCGGTGGGTGGCTTTCCGGAACGCGTGCTCGCGGCGGAAGAGATCGGTCCGGACATCGGCGAAGCCGAACGCGACCGCCTGCTCGCGGAATTCGAGGACGACATGCACGGCACCGCAGCGCGCGCGTTCGACTACGGCGCCGATCCGCGCATCCCGTGGCTGCTGCGCCTGCTGGACGCGCACCGCGACGACAAATTCCTGCTGATCGCGACCAGCCGCGCCAAGGTCGAAGCCATCGACGCCGCGCTGCGCACGCGCAGCGGCGCCGCCATCGCCAGCTTCCATTCCGACCTGACGCTGTTGCAGCGCGACCGTGCGGCCGCCTGGTTCGCGCAGCCCGATGGTGCGCGCCTGTTGCTGTGCTCGGAAATCGGCTCGGAGGGCCGCAACTTCCAGTTCGCGCACCGGCTGGTGCTGTGGGATTTGCCGCTCGATCCCGACCTGATCGAACAACGCATCGGCCGGCTCGACCGCATCGGCCAGCGCCACGCGATCGTCCTGCACGTGCCGTCGATCCCCGGCAGCGCGCAGGAAGCGCTGCTGCGCTGGCACGCCGACGGCACGCGCGTGCTGCGCGAATGCCCGGCCGACGGGCGCGAACTGCTGCGCAGGTTCGGCGCGGAAGTCGTGCGCATCGCGCGCGCGCATGCGGCGACGGATGAAGCGGACGATCCCGAGCTGGATGCGCTGGTCGCCGCGACCGCGAGCGCCCACGCGGAACTTTCGGAAGCGATCCGCGCCGGGCGCGATCGCCTGCTCGAATTGGCCGCGCAACACGCCGGCGGCGCGGCGCTGCTCGCCGCGATGCGTGACGCCGACGGCGACGAAGCCAGCCACGCCCTGATGCAGGAATGCTTCGAACCGTTCGGCGTGCACGCCGAGGACCTCGGCGATGGCAGCACCCTGCTGGATCCGGAATTCCTTTCCACCGATGCGCTGGCCGGCTTCACCGATGGCCCGCGTCGCGTCACCTTCGATCGTGCGCTGGCGCTGGCGCGCGAGGAACTCGACCTGCTGCGCATGGATCATCCGCTGGTCGCGGGCGCCGTCGACCTGCTGCTGACCGGCGAATCCGGCAACGCCGCATTCCTGGTCGATCCCGCGCTGCCCGCGCGCAGCGTGTTGCTGGAAGCCGTGTACCTGGTGGAATGCGTCGCCGACGTGAAGCTCGACACGCCGCGACACCTGCCGCCCACGCCATTGCTGGTGTGTGTCGATTCACGCCTCGCCGCGCGCGACTACGCACCTTCCGCACCATCGTTGCTGCGCGCGCGCGAACGCGCGCTGGACATCTCGCGCTACCGCCGCTACCTCGCGCAACTGGTACCGCCGATGCTGGAAAAGTCCGACGCGTTGGCGGCCGAGCGGGCCCTCGACATCACCGGCGCAGCCGTGGCACAGGCGCGCGGCGCGCTCGATGCGCGCGTGCAGCGCCTGCACGCGCTGGCCGCGATCAACGCCTCGGTGACCGCGGAAGAAATCGCGCAGGCGGAAGCGGCCCGCGACGCGACGCTCGCCGCACTGGCCAGGGCGCGCCCGCGCCTCGACGCGGTGCGGATGGCCGTCAGCCCGGATTTCCTGGCGTTGCGCTGACACCCTCTCGACCATCTCGAAGACGAGACCCGATCGGGTGTACCTTGCACGCTGGCGATTCAACCCTGAAACCACGTCGAAGAAAGGGGAACGTACCGTGTCTTTGCGCTTTGCAATTTGTATGGCGGCCGTTGCGTTGGCCGGGTGCGGAACAACGTCGTTCGTGATGCCCGCGCATGACGGAGCGTTTTGGGTCACGGGTTCGTCCGCGCACTTGAATGGCGCCGCGGAGAAGGCCGAACTTGTCGGGCAAGCCGATGCGTATTGCAAGCACCGCGACAAATCTGCCGTCGTGATTGCTTCCAATGAAAGCGATGCCACGGCCGGCACGCTCGCCGCGCCTGGCAAGCTGGCCCGCGCGACCGTGCAATTTCGCTGCGAGTAGCGCCTCGCGCCGCCCTCGCGAGCCCAGCGGACGTCCGCTTTCATTCGGCCAGCGTTTCGGGCGGTCCGCATTCCGAGAGAGCGGGTTTCGCAGTCAGTCACCGCGTCCGACAAAGCGATAGCCGACGCCCGGCTCGGTTTTCAACCAGCGCGGTCGCGCGGGGTCATCGCCAAGTTTTTGCCGCAGCTTGCCGATCACGATTCGCAGGTACTGGCTGTCCTGCACGTGGCTCGCCCCCCAGATTTCGCGCAGCAACTGCTGCTGGGTGACCACGCGCCCGATGTGGCGAAGCAGCAGGGCGAGCACCGCGTATTCCTTGCGCGTGAGCGAAAGCGGTGAGCCGTCGAGCGTCACCTCCCGACGCGCGAGATCGATGCCGAGCCGGTCGTCGTCATAGCGCGGCCGCACGGCCTCCGCGCCTGCCACCGCGCGATCGCGCAGCAACGCGCGCAGGCGTGCCATCAGTTCCTGGATGCCAAACGGCTTGGTGACGTAATCATTGGCGCCGGCATCCAGTGCGCGCACCTTTTCTGTTTCGCCGCTGCGCACGGACAGCATCAGCACCGGCATCTGGCTCCATTGGCGCAATTCCGACAAGACTTCGTGGCCGTCACGGTCGGGCAGGCCGAGGTCGAGGATCACCAGGTCAGGAGCGCCTGTCGCAGCGAGCGCCAGGCCTTCGGCAGCGGTGGCAGCCTGCAGCACTTCGTAGCCTTCCGCGCGCAGCCCGATGTCGAGGAAGCGCCGGATCTGCGCCTCGTCATCGATCACCAGCACGCGCGGGGCAGCATTCATGCGGTGGCTTCCAGGTTCACGGGTTCGGTGGGCCGTGGCAGCGTGACCCGGATCGTGGTGCCGCCGCCTTCACGCGACAGTGCCTCCACGTTGCCGCCGTGCGCGCCGATCATGCCGCGGCAGATCGCGAGCCCAAGCCCCGTGCTCTGGCTCGCGCGATCGCCGCGCGAAACGGAGTAGAACATATCGAAGATGCGCGCGCGTTCGTCTTCGGGAATGCCCGGGCCGCGATCGCTCACTTCGATCAGGATCTTGTCGCCGACGGTGCGGACAGTCACCAGGATTGCCTGCTGCGGAGGCGAGAAACGCTCGGCATTTTCGAGGATGTTGAACAGCGCCTGTTCGATCAGCGCCGGGTGCACGTACAGCAGCAGCGTATCGGGCGGCAGCGCGGTTTCGACGCGCACGCCGGGAAACAGCTTGTGCAGCCGCGCCACGGCAGCCGCCACGATTTCGGCCACGTCGGTCCAGTCGCGGGTGAGCTTCAGCGTGCCGTGGCCGAGCCGGGTCATGTCGAGGAGATTCTGGATGTAGCGATCCAGGCGCTGGCCCTCGCCGAGGATCGCCTCGAGCAGTTCGCGCCGCTCGGTGGCAGCCAACTTCTCGCCGTAGCTCGCGAGCGTGCCGGCGGAACCGATCATCGAAGCCAGCGGCGAACGCAGGTCGTGCGAAACCGAAGACAGCAGCGCGTTGCGCAGGCGTTCGGTTTCGCCCTGCACGCGCGCGCCTTCCAGCTCCTCGGTCAGGCGCGCGCGCGCCAGCGTCTGGCCAATGTCCTGCACCATGGTCAGCGCCAGGCTGCGCCGATCGGGGTCGGGCTCGTTGGCGCCCGGTGGAAAACGCAGCGCCGCGACGCCCACGCGGTTGTCCTCGCTGCCCAGCGGCAGCAGCCAGCAGGGCGCGGCGTTCAAGGTATCGGTGAAGCGACCGGCCTGCGCCGCGTGCCGCTCGCACCAATCGGCGGCGGCGAGATCCTGTGTCTGCAAGCACATGCCGGGCGGTGATGAAGCGGCGACCCGCATTGCATCGGATGCATCGCGTGCGAGCAGCGCCGCCTCGCAGCGCAGAGCCTGCGCCAGTGCCGCGGCACCGGCCGTGCGGACGCCCGCCGCATCGGTGCTGGTCGCCAGGCGGTGTCCCAAAGCCAGCAGGGCGCGCGACTGCGCGTGCGCGGCACGCAATGACTCGAGCTGCAACACCAGCCGTGTCGCCAGCCGGCTGCACACCAGCGCCGCGACCAGGAAAAGGAACGCCGTCAGCACGTCGTTGGGGCTGGAGATTTGCAGCGTATAAATCGGCGGCATGAAGAAGAAGTTGTCGGCGATGAAGCACAACACCGCCGTGTAGAAGGCGATGGCCATCCGCGTGCGCACCGCGACCACCAGCACCGCGGTCAGGAAGATCAGCGACAAGTTGGCCACCGAGAGATAACGCTCCGCGATGAAGGCGCACCCCAACGCCACGATCGTGGTCAGGGTGGCAAAGAGATATTCGCTGCGCCGGCCCAGGCCGCCCGGCGGCCGCGGCAGACGCAGCCGCCGGCGCGCCGCCGCGCGTTCGGCCGGCGTGGCGATGATGGTGAGTTCGAGATGCGCGCCGCGATGCAGCAACTGCTGCGTCAGCGAACGTCCCGCCATCCTCGCGAATATGCGTTCGCGCGTGCGGCCGAGGATGATCTGGCCCACGCCTTCGCGCTCGGCATATGCAAGCAATTCGTCGGCGACCGCATGCCCGCGCAGGATTTCGCCGTCGCCACCCAGCCGCCGCGCCAGGCTCAATGCGGCTTCCAGCCGTTCGCGCCGCGCAGGATCGATCGGTGCACCGGTGTCCACGAAGACCACGTTCCATCGCGCGCTGCGACGTTCCGCGATCCGCCGCGCCATGCGCACCAGGTAGTCGCTCTGCGCCTGGCCGTCGATCGCCGCCAGCACCCGGCGGCGCACCGGCATCGCGGCGCCGCGCGCCAGCATGGAACCGCGCAGGTCGCTTTCGACATGGCCGGCCACGGTCTCGACGGCCAGTTCGCGAAGCGATGCCAGGTTGGTGGGCGTGAAGAACGCATCCAGTGCGGCCGCGGCGGTTTCCGGCACGTACACCTTGCCCTGCTTCAGCCGCTGGATCAGTTCGCGCGGCGGCAGATCGACCAGCACGATGTCGCGGGCGCGATCGAGGAAGGCATCCGGCACGCGCTCGCGCACATTGATCCCGGTGATGCGCCGCACCTGGTCGTTGAGGCTTTCGAGGTGCTGCACGTTCAGCGCGGTGTACACCTCGATGCCGGCGTCGAGCAGCTCGGCGACATCCTGCCAGCGGCTTTCGTGGCGGCCGCCCGGCAGGTCGGTGTGCGCGAGCTCGTCCACCAGCAACACTGCCGGTTTGCGCGCCAGTGCGGCATCGAGGTCGAACTCCTCGAAATCGCGGTCGTGGTAACGGACCGGCCGGCGCGGCAGCACTTCCAGCCCTTCCAGCAGCGCCGCAGTCTCGGGCCGCTGGTGCGTCTCCACCAGCCCGACGACCACATCGACGCCCTGCTTCTTCAATTCGCGCGCGGCCGACAGCATCGCCCAGGTCTTGCCGACACCGGGTGCGGCGCCGAGAAAGATCTTCAGCCTGCGCTGCCGCTCACCCTCGACGGCATCGAGCAACGCATCGGCACGGACTTCGCGAGGGGCTTCGGTCATGATGAACCGCTCGATCGGGCAGCGTCACGTTAGCGCATCAATGCGCCGCCAGCTTCTCCAGTGCAAGGTTCAATTCCAGTACCTCGACGCGCGGCTCACCCAATATTCCGAATTGGCGGCCGCGGGCATGGCGATTGACCAGCGCCTGTACTTCCGTGACCGGCAGACCACGTGCGCGTGCCACGCGGTTCACCTGATAGAGCGCCGCGGCCGGCGAGACGTCCGGATCGAGTCCGCTGCCCGACGTGGTCACCAGATCCACCGGCACCGGCACATGGTTGTCGGGATCCGCCGCGTGCAACGCCGCGATGCGCTGCTTCACGGCCTCGGTCAGCGCAGGATTGGAAGGACCGAGATTTGAACCGCCGGATGCCGTGCCGTTGTAGGGCTGCGGCGTGGTGGCCGAAGGCCGTCCCCAGAAATACTTCGGGTCGGTGAACGACTGACCGATGAGCACGGAGCCGATCGGCTTGCCATCGCGCAGGATCAGGCTGCCGTTCGCTTGCCGCGGAAACACGAGTTGCGCAAGACCGGTGCCGGCGAGCGGGTACAGCAGACCCGTGGTCGCGGCCAGCAGCAGCAACAGGACGACGGCTTGACGCAGCAACTTGCCCATCACGCATTCTCCGCTCAGAAGGTGCCTTGCAGCATCAGGAAGCCGCGCGTGCCGCCCACGTTGCGCACATCGCCCGGATTCACGAAGCTCACGGTGTGACGGTAAAACGCCGCGTTGCCGGCGTGGGTCGCGCCCGCACCGAGCGACCAGCACGTTGCGAACTGATACTTCAACGTCGCGCCGAAGTCGCTGTAGTCCGGATTGTTTGCACCGCTTGCGAGCGGCGCGGCCAGCGTGGTCGTGTAGTGCGTGCGTCCCGCGTGCAGCGCGAGGCTCCACGCACCGCGCAGCGGCAGCGCCGCATCGAGTTGCAGATAGGTCGTGCCGCTCGAATCGCCGCGATAGCCTTGTTCGACATCGGCACCGAAGTAGTCGGTGACCGCGCGGTTGTATTTCAGCGTGAACCATTTCCAGCCGAGCGCGGCATTGGCTTCCAGCGTATCGAACGACCGCGACGGCAGGCGTGGATTCGCACGATCGAGATCGCCGCCGGGATAGACGTAGCCGTACAGGCCCGCGCGCCACGACCAGCCGTTGCCGAAAGCGCGGCCGTAGCTGGCATAGAGGTCGAGTTCCATCGCACCACCCGGATAACTTGCATTGCTGATGCTCGACGCCCAGAAGCCGGTGGCGAATCCGTTCGCGACGCTGTAGTCGGCGCCGCCCTGGATCGCGGGCCGGCCCCAGCTCTGGGTCAAGCCGCGGAACACGTAATCGGATGTCACCGCCACATTGCCGGTGATCGGGCTCGGCGCCGCCTTCTCCGCATGCACGCCGGCCGCGTTGCACAGCGCTGCCGAAAAAATCGCGATGAGCGCGGACCTGCGCATCACGCCCACCCCATCAGCACCAGCAACAGGTCGATGACCTTGATGCCGACGAATGGCGCCACGATGCCGCCGAGACCATAGACCAGCAGGTTGCGCCGCAGCAACGCGCCGGCGCCCAGCGCGCGGTACTTCACGCCCTTCAGCGCGAGCGGAATCAGGAACACGATGATCAGTGCATTGAAGATCACCGCCGACAGGATCGCGCTGCGCGGCGTGGCCAGATGCATCACGTTGAGTGCGTCCAGCGCCGGATAGGTCGTCGCGAACGCGGCCGGGATGATCGCGAAATACTTGGCGATATCGTTGGCGATCGAAAACGTGGTCAGCGCGCCGCGCGTGATCAGCATTTGTTTGCCGATCTCGACCACCTCGATCAGCTTGGTCGGGTTGGAATCGAGGTCGACCATGTTGCCGGCTTCCTTGGCCGCCTGGGTGCCGGTGTTCATCGCCACCGCCACATCGGCCTGCGCCAGCGCCGGCGCGTCGTTGGTGCCGTCGCCGCACATCGCGACCAGCCGGTTCTCGGCCTGCAACTCGCGGATGAGTTTCAGCTTGGCTTCCGGCGTGGCCTCGGCGAGAAAATCGTCGACGCCCGCTTCGGCCGCAATCGCCGCGGCCGTGAGCGGGTTGTCGCCGGTGATCATCACGGTCTTGATGCCCATCTTGCGCATCTCGGCGAAACGTTCCTTGATGCCGCCCTTGACGATGTCCTTCAGCTCGATCACGCCCAATGCGGTCATGCCTTCGGTCACGATCAGCGGCGTCGCGCCGCGACGCGCGATTTCCTCGGCGGCCTGCTTGACGCGCGTTGGCAACGGGCTGCCGAGCCGGTGCAGGTGTTTCCCGATCGCGTCGAGCGCGCCCTTGCGGATCGAGCGGCCTTCCACGTCCACGCCGCTCATGCGGGTCTGCGCCGTGAACGGAATGAACTGCGCGTGCAGCGCTTCGAGTTGACGTTCGCGCAACCCGAATTTCTGCTTGGCAAGCACCACCACGCTGCGGCCTTCCGGGGTTTCGTCGGCCAGCGAGGCAAGTTGCGCGGCTTCGGCGAGGTTTGCGTCTTCCACGCCCGGCGCTGGATGGAAGGCCACCGCCTCGCGATTGCCGAGGGTGATCGTGCCGGTCTTGTCCAGCAGCAGCACGTCCACGTCGCCCGCGGCTTCGACCGCGCGGCCGGACGTCGCGATCACGTTGGCGCGGATCATGCGGTCCATGCCGGCGATGCCGATCGCGGACAGCAGCGCGCCGATCGTGGTGGGGATCAAGCACACCAGCAGCGCGACCAGCACCGTGATGGTGATCGGATGGCCGGCGCGCGCCGCCCCGACGCTGTAGATCGAATACGGCAGCAGCGTCGCGCAGGCCAGCAGGAAAATCAGCGTGAACTTGGCGAGCAGGATGGTCAGCGCGATCTCGTTGGGCGTCTTGCGGCGCGCCGCGCCCTCCACCATCGCGATCATCCGGTCGAGAAAACTTTCGCCCGGGTTGCGCGTGATGCGCACCACCAGCCAGTCCGACAACAGCCTGGTGCCGCCGGTCACGGCGCTGCGGTCGCCGCCGGATTCGCGGATCACCGGTGCGGATTCGCCGGTGATCGCGCTCTCGTCCACGCTGGCCGCGCCTTCGACCACCTCGCCGTCGCCGGGGATCGTGTCGCCGGTTTCGACCAGCACGTGGTCGCCGCTGCGCAATTCGGCGGATGGCACGAAAGTGATGGCAGCCGTCCGCGACGGCGCCGAGAGCTTCCTGGCGATCACGTCCTTGCGCGTGCTGCGCAGCGCCGCGGCCTGCGCCTTGCCGCGGCCTTCCGCCAATGCTTCGGCAAAGTTGGCGAAAAGCAGCGTGAACCACAGCCACACACCGATCCAGAAGATGAAGCCGGCCGGCGCTTCGCCGTGGCCACGCAGCGCCTGCAACCAAAGCAGCGTGGTCAGCACGCTGCACACGAACACCACGAACATCACGGGATTCCGGAACTGGAAGCGCGGCGACAACTTGCGGAAGGCGTCGGCGCAGGCTTTCAGGATCAATTCGCGATCGAAACCGCGCGCGACATGGGCATGCGAAGCCATGGTTCGACCTCCGGGTCAGTGCGCAGCCATCAGGTATTCGGCGATCGGCCCGAGCGCCAGCGCCGGCAGGAAGCTGAGCGCGCCGACCACGATCACCACCGACGCCAGCAGCGCGACGAACAGCGGCGTGTGCGTGGGCAGCGTGCCGGCCGAAACGGGCATGTGCTGCTTGGCCGCCAGCGAGCCCGCCAGCGCCAGCATCGCGATCGCGAGCGGAAAGCGCGCCAGGAACATGCATATGCCCAGCAGCACGTTCCAGAACGGAACATTTGCATTCAGTCCGCCGAACGCGCTGCCGTTGTTGTTCGATGCCGAGCTGATCGCGTAGAGGATTTCACTGAAGCCGTGCGCACCCGGGTTCGCGACCGCGCCCACGCCGGCTGGCATCGTCACGGCGATCGCCGTGCAGACCACCACCAGCGCGCACGGCAGCAACACGGCGAGGCTGGCCATTTTCATCTCGCGAGCTTCGATCTTCTTGCCGAGGTATTCCGGGGTGCGCCCGACCATCAGGCCGGCGATGAACACCGCCACCACCGCAAAGGCGAGCATGCCGTACAGTCCGGAACCGACGCCCCCGAAAACCACCTCGCCGAGTTGCATCAGCCACATCGGCACCAGGCCGCCGAGCGCGGTGAACGAGTCGTGCATCGCGTTCACGGCGCCGCACGATGCCGCGGTCGTGATGGTCGCGAACAAGCCGGAAGCGGCGACGCCGAAGCGCGTCTCCTTGCCTTCCATGTTGCCGCCGGCCTGCAGCGCACTTGCGTGCGCATCCACCGCGAGGCCGTGCAACGCGGGATTGCCGGCCTGTTCGGCACCGATGCAAGCGAGCGCCAGCGGCACGAAGATCACCAGCATCGTCGCCAGGATCGCCCAGCCCTGGCGCTCGTCGCCCACCATGCGCCCGAAGGTGATGCACAAGCCGCCGGGTATCAGGAAGATCGCCAGCATCTCGATGAAATTGGAAAACGGCGTCGGGTTCTCGTACGGGTGCGCCGAATTGGCATTGAAGAAGCCGCCGCCATTCGTGCCCAGCATCTTGATCGCAACCTGCGACGCGGCGGGACCCATCGGCAGCGTCTGCGCGGTCAGCGGCACCGTCTCTGTAACCTCACGTCCGCGGGCACCGTTCGCTTTCACGACGTAGCTGCCGGCCTGCACCACCGGCACGCCGACGTAGGGCTTGAAGTTCTGGATGACGCCTTGCGAAACCAGCAACAGGCCGATCAGCAGCGACAGCGGCAGCAGCACGTAAAGCGTGGCACGGGTCAGGTCCACCCAGAAGTTGCCGAGCGTCTGTGCAGATCGCCGTGCGAAGCCGCGCGCCACCGCAACCAGCACCGCCATGCCGGTCGCCGCGGACAGGAAGTTCTGCACCGTCAGCGCCAGCATGTCGGTGAGGTAACTCATTGTCGACTCGCCGGCGTAGCTTTGCCAGTCGGTGTTGGTGGCAAAGCTGATGGCGGTGTTCATCGCCGAATCCGGCGACACCGCACCGAAGTGCTGCGGATTCAGCGGCAACCATTGCTGCACGCGTTGCAGCAGATACACCGCCAGCACGCCCAGCACGTTGAACACGAGCATCGCCACTGCGTAGCGCTTCCAGCCCATCTCCTCGTCGGCGCGGATGCCGGCGAGCCGGTACAGCGCGCGCTCCGCGGGCGCGCCGAAGCGCGTGATGCGGTTCGGCGCCTCGGCGAACACCTTCGCCATGTACCGGCCGACCGGCTCCACCAGCGCCAACAGCACGACCAGGTACAGCAGCACCTGGATCAGATCGTTGGCGGTCATTCGAACCACTCCGGCTTGAGCAGGGCCACGCACAGGTAAATCGAAAGCGCGATCGCGATGATTGCGCCGATGGCGTAGAGGGCGCTCACCGGCGTGCCACCAGCCGATCACAGATCAGCAAAAAGCCCAGCGTTACGCCGGACAGCACAAACAGCAACAACAGGTAGACGATGTCCATCGCACCGGCCCGCATCGAAAAGCGCGGTGCGCATTGTCGGGACCGGGGAATAAAAACGGGATAGCAAAACAGTCCGTCCGCATAAATTCTGCGTAAAGAATGTGCGGCCGCGATGCCCAAAGTCGCGCGGCAACTCAAGTCGAGTCGTCCTCGACTTCCCGACGCACGATCAGGCAGAACTCAGTCCGTGTTCCAGTCGAGCGTGCCGCTGACAACGGTGTGCGTGCGGCCGCCCACCCAGATGTCGCCGCCTTCGATGCGGATGATGAGCTGCGCGTCGTGGCCGACTTCGCGCCCCTGGCTGACGACATAGCCGCGCGCGAATGGACCCGCGGGTTCGGCATGCGCGAGATACGCGGCGATCAAACCATTCGCTGCACCGGACGCCGGATCTTCCATGATCCCGACGCCGGCCGGGAACGCGCGCACGACCAATTCGGGAACCGCCGACGTCCGGCGCGCGAAGGCGCACAGGCCCATGCTGTCGGTGGCGCGGGCGAATGCGCCGATGGCGCCGTGGTCGGGATTCCACGCGCGCAAACCTGCCTCGTCCGCGAGTTCCGCCAGCCACCACTTGCGTCCGCCCTCGACCAGCGCGGGCGGCAACCTGCCGAGAGCGACGCCGTGCAATGTCGCCGCCAGCAACGGATGCGCATCGAGCCCGGTGCCGACGATCTGCTCCGGCGGCGGCCGCAGCAGCAGGCAGCGCGAGGCGCCCTCGCCTTCGACGCGGACCGGCAATGTGCCTGCCCCGCATTCCTGCCAGAGCAGGCCGTCGCGAGGCTGCGCCAATCCGCATTCGAGGACCGCGTGCGCGCTGCCGATGCTCGGGTGGCTGGCGAACGCGATTTCCTGGTGCGGCGTGAAGATGCGCACGCGATAGGCGGCGTCGCGCTGCGTCGGTGCGAGCACGAACGTGGTTTCCACCAGGTTGTTCCAGCGCTCGAAGCGCTGCATCGCGGCGCTGCTCCAGTGCGCGGCGTCGAGCACCACCCCGAGGTGGTTGCCGCCGCCGGGGCTGGCGGCGAACACGTCCAGATGCAGATAGCGCACGCGTGCCACGCTGGTCACCTCTGCACGCGGAGCCGTGCGCTTACGGCCGCCGCGCGAGCTCCGGATTTTCGCGGGTCACCGGCATCAGGTCCTTCTTCGAGACGCCCAGCCACAGCAGCATCGGGCTGGCGAAGAAGATCGATGAGAGCGTACCGACCAGGATGCCGATCAGCATGGTGATCGCGAAGTTGTGCACGGCGGGGCCGCCGAACAGCCCCAGCGATGCCATCGTGATCGCGGTGAACACCGAGGTGATGATGGTTCGCGACAAGGTGTTGTTGATCGCGCGGTTGAGGATCTGCGGCGTGTCGGCCTTGCGCGTAAGGCGGAACAGTTCGCGCACGCGATCGAACACGACGACCTTGTCGTTGATCGAATAGCCGATCACGGCCAGCACGGCTGCGAGCACCGTCATGTCGAATTCGCGCTGCACCAGCGCGATGATGCCCAGCGTGATCACGGTGTCGTGGAATTCACTGGCGACCGCAGCGAACGCGAAGCGTTTCTCGAAGCGCACGCCCAGATAAAGCGTGATGCCCAGGATCACCACGATCGCCGCGTAGATGCCGCTGGTCTTCAACTCCTGCCCCACTTCGGGGCCGACGAAATCGGGCGGCTGCGCCAGCTTCACGCCCGGATGCCCGACTGCCAGCGCCGCCAGCACCTGTTTGGAGACCGCGGTCGCCACCTTGTCGGGGCTTTCCTTGGCGTCGGCTTTCGGCGACTGCAGGCGGATCGAGATTTCGCGGGTGCCGCCCAGGCTCTGCACCACCGCATGTTCGTAGCCGGCCTTTTCCAGCGAGGCGCGCACGTCGCCCACGTCGATCGGCTGCTCGTAATTCACCTGAATGAGGATGCCGCCGGTGAAGTCGAGGCCGTAATTCAGCCCCTTCACGGCGACGGCCCAGATCGACACAACGACCAGGATCGTCGAAATGACGATGCTGACCTTGCGCATGCCGAGAAAGTCGATGTTGAGGTCGCGGTGGAAAAGTTCCATGAGTCACATTTCTCTTGAACCCCTCTCCCTCCGGGAGAGGGGCAGGGGTGAGGGTTCAGTCCAGTGACGGCACTCACTCTGCGTGCGTACCCTCACCCGCCCATTACTCGCGCCATCCATGGCGCTCGCCCCTACGGGGCCGGCTCCGCCGTTCCGCAGGCGCTCCCGACGCCTGCAGGTCGGGGCACCCTCTCCCGGGGGGAGAGGGAACAAAAATATTTACACCCAGAGCGTCTTGAGCTTGCGTTTGCGGCCGCCATGGATCAACGCGGTGATCGCGTGGGTCATGGTGACCGAAGTGAACAGGGAGGTCAGGATGCCGATGCCGAGCGTGATGCCGAAGCCCTTGATCGCGCCGGCGCCCACGGTCACCAGGCCCAGTGCGGCGAGCAAGTGGGTGACGTTGGCGTCCAGGATCACCGACCAGGCCTTCTCGTAACCGGCGCGGATCGACGCGAGCGGCGTCGAGCCGTGGTGCAATTCCTCGCGGATGCGTTCGCAGATCAGCACGTTCGCGTCGATCGACATGCCGAGCGTCAGCACGATGCCGGCGATGCCGGGCATCGTCAGCGTCACGCCGACCGCGGAC